>Ga0315281_10013112_pt1 | contig 11234 bp, 11 predicted proteins | sample YL17G07_0_MG_FD_204540 | JGI IMG/M metagenome (GOLD analysis project Ga0315281, IMG submission 204540) | Sediment microbial communities from Yellowstone Lake, YNP, Wyoming, USA - YL17G07_0 | ecosystem: Environmental > Aquatic > Freshwater > Lake > Sediment | place: USA: Wyoming | collected... | reverse complement strand
CCCTCAAAATAATCTTTATAAGATTCCAATACGACTTCCTGTCCGGAAGACCATTTATTAAGCTTGTATGGTCCTAAGCCGACAGGCTTTCGCGTAAGTTCGCTTTTGGTTATGTCCTTGCCTTCAAGGAGATGCTTTGGAAGAACGACTAAATTCCCCCACGTTGTAAGGGCCGGTGCAAAAGGTTTTCCATATGTGACCCTGAACGTATACTTATCAAGTACTTCGGCCTTTTTTACCTGCAGGAAATCTTCTTTGTATGCCGTCGGCGTCTTTTCATCAATAATGGTCTTATAACCGAACATCACATCCTCTGCCGTAAACTCAACCCCGTCAGACCATTTTACGCCCTTCCTCAGATGAAATGTTATTACAAGCCCGCCTGAAGAAATATCCCACGATTCGGCAAGGTCGCCGATAACGCTAAGGTCCGTATCGTACTTTACAAGACCGTTAAAGATCATGCCTGCAACGCTATGTGAGGCGCTGTCGCCTGCAAGCATAGGGATAAGCACGCTCGGCTCGCCGATCGTGCCTTCAATAAGCATATCGCCATAAGCTGGTTCATAGGAATTATCCTTGAGGTCCGGCTGCGCTGTTTGTGAATGCCTGTCTTTACATCCGAGCAATACCATGAGCGCTATTAAAATACAGATTAACTTTTTCATTTTTCCGATAAAACAAATTATACACAAAAAGCATAAAAAGGGGTTCAAGTCTTGAATTATCGGCTTCTAAAACATGGTCGGCTGCAAGGTTTTATCACGTTTTTGTGACAGTTTAAGGTATAATAATACGTTACTATCGTGTGCCCCCTTAGCTCAGTAGGATAGAGCACAGGTTTCCTAAACCTGGTGTCGCAGGTTCAATTCCTGCAGGGGGTACCATCCTTTTCCCTTAAAATTCAATAAATTACTGAACATTTCCTCTGAGATCCTGTGTGACATTTTCTGGCATTGTGACAGAATTGTGACAAGCATCCAGAACGTTTATCCCTTGCCTTAAACTTTCTACAGAATGGTGAGCATAATGCTTGGCAGTCGTAGATACGTCCTTATGGCCTAAAAGTTTTGATACGGTGTAGATGTCAACTCCGGATTGTGATAGCCTTGTCGCGAAAGAATGTCTCAGGCAGTGGAAAGTAAAGTCCTCGATGCCTGCATCCTCTACGGTCTTTTTAAAGGTTCTTTTTAGCTTGCTTGCATCATACCTATTGCCCGCCGTGTTAAAGAAAACGTACCCAGACATGACACTCACCTTGGCTCTTTTTTTGAGCAGTTCAAGGGCAGTATTATTCAGGGGCATAGTTCGGGTGTTTAGCGTCTTGCTTCTTGTCGTGGTTAATGTTTTCTTGAAAAATTCAACTTGTGACCACTGGAGGTTCAGAATTTCCTCCTGGCTCAGTCCCGTATTTAGATCGAGGATGATGATATCTTCAAGGTCACCATTCAGTTTATCCTTTGTTGCCGCAAGCAATTTTGTTTCTTCTTCGGGTAGTAACCACCTTTCAACTTTCCTTGCCTTAAGTTTAATTCTCTTGGCCTCTCTCACAGGATTTTTGCACCATTTGAGGGTATTAAAAGCATGACTTAGAAGATTCAGTTCATTAATGATTGTCGAATGGGCGGCACCCGTAGCAAGTCTCGACTGTTTATAGTCATCGACTAAATCAGATTTGATCTTGTTGAGTGTCAACCCTGAGAAGAATTGCTCTAAGTGTGGCCGTGCGCCTTCTTTTCTCTCAAGAGTTGACTGCCTGTCATTAATCTTCGTGAAATACACTTCCATCATCTCATCGAAAGTCTTGATTTTTGCTTTGGAGTTTTTAAACCACTCGCCCTCTTTTATTTCAGTGATTACCTTCGAATAAATAGCCTCTGCCAATTTTTTATTGCTTATCCCTGTAGACCTCCTTTCTCTTATGCCTCCTTCATTTTGGAAGCTCATCCACCAAGTGTTTCTTCTTTTAAAGAGCCCCATGTTTTAATACTATCCTTTCCTGGGGCTTCTACTTGTGATTTTATTATAAGACTCCACAGGCGTTTTCTTACAATTTATTATCCATGCAAATATATCGGCCTCTGAAAAACGAAGGAGTCCGTTGAGCTTGAAGTTGGGGATTATTCCCTGTTCTGCCCAAGCATAGATCGTACTTGGCTTCGCATTGATAAGATCAGCGACTTGTTTGACGGTTAGTAGTTTCATTTTATTCTTGTAATTCCTATTTTGGGGAGCTTCTTCACTTTAAAAACCCTGGGAAGAGGTTGGCGAGTATTTTGAGAATCGAGCACATGTTTATTCCCCTTCCTTCCCGTAGTAAATTGGCTGCAAGCATTTAGGGAGTGATCATATGCTCTGTCTTGTACCCGTATATACTCTGGTACAGGAGTACAAGAATATTTATAAGGGTCTCCTCGGCTTCCTTTGCCATCTCTACTAACCTTCTTTTCTTTTACCAGTTCCCTAAGTGCTGCCCGCTTCAAAGCGTTTCTTCCTTCAACCTCATTTGTGATTTCAGGTTCCGTTTTTGTTTCGCTCTGTGAGGACAGAAATTCCTGTATGCTCGTCTTTAGGGTGCTGGTATCTTCATCCTGTTTGGCCTTGCCTATTTCGACCATCCGGCTTTCTTTGTCAAATTGAAGGGTCGTTTCTTCTATGTCCTCCCCATATCGTTGGATGGTGTGGATGGTGCGGTAATGCTCGTATCTCTTCATAATCATCAAGGTATCCACGCTTGAGAAAATTGCTGTGCTTCCTAAAACAGAATCGCCTCCCTGTCTGTCTCCCTTGCCTGTATGATGCACGCATAAGACATGAGCGCCGGTATCTCTTGCAAGTCGTAGGATAGGTTCTAAAGCTTGGGTGACCGCTACATAATCATTGCCATCTTTCACCTTGGTCATTCTAAAGAGTGGGTCAATTATGATAAGCGCAGGATGTCTTTCTTCAGCAATCTCTCTTATCTGCATCAGGGCATCAACGGGAGCAGACCCGGCAAAGATGAATATTTCCTCTTCCCCCGTAGCCCCCATATCTCTGAAATGACGTTTGACTTCGTTCCTCTTTTCTTCCAATGCCAGATAAATTACCGGCCCTGTATTAACCTTCCTGCCAATAAATAGTTCCCCCCTCGCTACGCTCTTTGCAAGGTTTCTGGCTATTGTGCTTTTCCCTACTTTTGGCTTGGAAGCTAAGACAGAGAAGCCACCAGTAGGCAATACCCCTTCGACCAGCCACGTTACGGATTCTTCCGGTTCTTTAAGAAGATCACCTAAACTGATAAGAGTCATATTTATTCGTTTATGAGTAGCCTTCGTTTTATCATTGTGATGGCGATCAAAGATACTTGCCACTGTCCGCTCTATTTCTTTCAGGTCAAGTGGAGGGTCGTTCTTTTGGTTCCACAATAGGGCGTTTTCAAGACATTCATTAAGGCTCAGGTCGTCATTTACCCATGAACCCGCAAGTCTGGCAAGGGTATCATTCCGGCTTCCTTTATCGACCCCCTTATACAGGTCTTTCAAAGGCGCTTTTTCCTCTGGTTTCCGTACAAGAATAATTTCTGGGAGTTCTGCCAAAGCAAGATCATCGAGGCCCTTGCCGGTCATCCATTGATACTGCTTGCCTGAAGGATGGATAGAAGGAGGAGCTACAACATAGCCACCATCGCCCCTTAAATCAATTCCCGGCAAGTCATCACGCTTTTGAAAGTTCCGAACGCCCTCTTTATAGCAATAATAAGCATGGAAGCCCTTGCCCGTTGCAACTCGCGGAGTCTCAGGAAAGTTATTCTCCTTGGCGAATTCCACGGACTCTTGATTATCAAAATCAACTACTACGATGCCCGAATGCTTTCCTGTCACAATACCCACATTGTTCTGATTGCCGTCAGCAAACCAGATTTTAAGGTCAGCTTCTGAGGGTTCAGAATATTGATATTGTTTCCATGTGGCTATCGCGGGTTTTTTGTCCTTTGGCCGCAAGGGGATTACGCTCAAACCTTTTGAAACATACCAGATAGCCCAATCCAGAGCGGTTCTCGTTTTTGATCGCCCCCTAAGTTTACCCTTCAATTTTGGAAGACCTATCAATCCCTTCTTAATACTCTCAGCTCCGAAAGATTTCTTTTTCATCTCATCTCCTTTTCCGGCTTCTCCCAGAGCAACAAAAAAGGGAGAACGCCTTTTGGTTTATGCGTTCTCCCTTGAACTTCGGAGCTTGTGTAATCCTGTTGTTTAAATTTTAATTGATCCTTTCATATCTTTCAAACGGACTTTTCTATGATTATTGTTGCATTCATGTATTTTTTTAACATTTTGAATTCCTTTTGTGATTTTTTAAAAGTTATTTAACTTTTTTTGAATTACCAGTTGTCACACAAGCAGTACCTCATAAGGCGCTCTGTGGGTTATGAAGGTAATAGATGGCAGAGAGCTGACACAAGTATATCAGGTTTTGAGAGGGAGGACTTCAGGAAGTTATGGAGAGAGTGACTTCATCTCCGCAAAACGACAATATTCAGTTACACTACAGATATGACACTTGGGATGCTTTTCTAAGCAAATACCATCTGATAAATCAAAATAACTGTCTTTCCCAGCTTGCCCATACTTTACAAAAATCACATCTATGTATCTTATCGGATACCCTGTCTCCTGGCTAAATTTTCTTCCCTTTGTAACAGCGGCTTCAAATATCTGATTTCTATCACTAATGAGCCCCAATCTATAAAATATTCTCATTATTACCCGATCTGGCTTCATTACCTGCATGCCAATATCGGTGAGAAAATGATAAGCAGTTATATTACTTAAAAAAGAGAAACCTTCAGTACGGTTCAACCGTCTCTGTAGATTATTATAGAGACTGAATAGGTTTTCATCAGATTCCAATGGACGATATGATGTAATATAATTCTGAACTGATCCATATTTCCCAATGAGTCGCTTCATTGTCCTCGCATTTTCGATGCAGGCCACAATTTTTTTCTTATGCCGTATCATTTTAGTATCCAGCATAAGTTTTGATATGTCTTTATCCTCATAATGCGCAACAGTGTTGATATTGGGAAAACTCGATTCTATCGCATCCATCCGTTGCGCAACGGTGCCTGCTTTAAACCCAGAGTAAAAAATAATTCTTACGAGAATCGAAAAATAATCATCATCAGATAGAGTCCTACTCTCAAAAAGTTTGAAATGTTGGTATTTCGCGTTGAACTCATCTTCAGAAGCATATTGCTTTTTTAAGGTTGACTCTACAGCATCAAATATCGCTTTGTATCTCATCTAAACTCAATGAACCTTCTTCATGGTATTTAATATGCGACAGGTTTTTTATGAAGTCTAAACCTCTTAATGGAGTTTTTTCAATGCATACTTCGGAAAGGAGCTGAGAAAAACGAAATCTGGTGTTCACGAAAGGCAAGAAGGTTTCTAACAACAGCCATGTTGAATCTGAAAGAAGTCTATGGATTAAAGCTTTCAGCGGTTTAACTGCGGGTGTACCTTTAGAACTCCTCACGAACCCATTTCACATATGCGTCACGAACCACTCCCGGAATCCACCAATCCTCAAAGCCGCGCATCTTGTCGAGTCGGGGAATCGCCTGCAAGTCCATACCTTTGATCTCAAAAGAGCGTTCGTCAACTTCATCGCTACGAGACCAGCACCTCATCAACAGCCGTCCTCGTCTATCCTGCCAAATGTCCATGTGAAAAAAGCAGTGCCTGATAAAATAGTCGCCACGTCCATAGACGCGCCGCATTCCACAGGCTACAAAATGGTCGATCTCCTCCACTACGGCGTTTGCTGCCGGTTCTTCAGAATCCCAGCACGTCAATGCAAACTCATCCATTGTTTTCATCATTTATAATTATAATGTACTTTATCAAAATTGTATCTGATCCATGAACACCCTTGAATCATGAGCGAGGATCTGCGTGTATATGAGCGTTTTCGTGATGTCCCTATGACCAAGCCACTCTCTCAAGACTGTAACAGGCACTCCGTGAAGGATGCAGTTGACCGCGAATGAATGCCGAAAAGAATGCGGATGGCTCCTGTCGTCGTTTATATTCGCAACCTCACAAGCTTCATGTATATAGTTATAAGCTGTCTTCCTGTTGAACTGAAACAATTTGTCTTCCCGTTTCAATCCATTCTGATTGATCCAGATCGCTATTTCTCCTATAAAATGGCTCTGAAGAGGAATAACCCTCACATGGTTGCTCCTCTTCAGGGTCTTCAGTCTGAGGACTTTTCCCCTCAGGTCAATGTCTTCAACCTTAACAGATAAAGCTTCGCTAACCCTCACGCCAGTGTTCCAGAGGAAAAGGCTTAGGAAAAACTGCTTGTAATGGTTTGCCCTCAACTCATCGGAAAGTATCTGTCTTATTTCATCCGAGTTGAAATACTTCGGCAGGGGTCTGTTCAGGACACTTGCGATGGCTCTCGTAGAGAATGGGGTGGGTGAAAACCCTTTGCTTCTTGCCGGTAACATGTTCATATCTTACTCCTTTTGAATTCCTTTTGAGTAATATTTTAATATGAATTTCCTGAAAAGTACACATAAATGCTGGATTTATCGATACTTTTTGGCTAAGAATTACTCAAAAGGATACATTTTGAGTAAAGTGTAAATAATCTCTGAAAGCAAATGTGTTGTCTTCCTCCTTCCCACAGAACAAAAAAGTGCACTCTCCGAGGTGCGAGGACAGGTGCAACAACTGGTTATGGCTCTACAAACCGTATAAAAACATTAAATTCTTGCCACATTTTATTAAGCACGTCACTTTCGATATCCTTTTCACATGATGTGCATATCCGCTTATCCTCGCTCTCATCATGAAACAAAAAGTAAACATAATCGAATTCGTTGCATAGTGTATGCATGATTGATTGACCGATGCCGTGTTTCACAGTCGATCCATTTGGGCTCTTCTTATATTCAATGGCTATGAGATAGGGTTCGGTGATAATAAAGTCAGGATAGTTTCGCGTACCGAATGTTTCGCGACGGCCTTTTCCATACCGGCCCTCTTGTCCCTCCCAGTAAAAGGATTTGTTGGCTTTCGCCACAAAATCTTTATAGCCTGCATCTTCAAAGTGATTTTCCAAATAGCGGATTATTAGTGGTCTTATCTCAGTTTGAATCTGGACTTCGGATTTTCCATAGGTCTTTTGTCGAAATTGTGGATGATTAACTACATATTTGTGAAGACCCTCAATAAACCTTTTGACTTTACTGGTTTTCTTCTTCATCAGCTCCCCCTTTGTGTTCAATCACTCAAAATAGAACATTTTTATTTTTTGTTCTTGTTCATTTACGAGCAATATAAGAATCGCAATAATCAGATTCATGCACTTTCTTGTTCCACATTTCACAGACAAGCTCATTATCTTCCTCATAACAATTCTGGCATATAATGCAGCCTGCCTCCCCCATATCATGAATAGTTTTGCTTTGTTCTTGAACTTTTTTTATTGTCTTTTTTCGCATATGTTTTTATTTCCTCTGTATTCTGTTTATCTTCACAATGACTTTAATTTATCAATAATCTTCACCATCGCAAGCGTGTCAAGTTTACAATATTCAAGAAGTGCTTTACGGATAGCTTTTATTTCAGAAGGGTCTTTAGACTGACATATTTTCTTGAAGGCTAACATTGCCATATCTCCATTACTGACATCGAGTTCATTATAACTCAGTTCCGGAACTAATACAGGTAACACAGCTTTAATTGAATATGAACCTTTCATCTGCCACGAATAAAAATGTTGTTTCTTAAATGGAATCATCAGGTCGCGAAGATTAGAGATGATATTATCTATTTTAATCCCAAATTCTGGGAACCACGTTTTAAGGCTGGTCAGCACCCCTTTTTCAAAGGACATATTGTATGCAATCACGCATGCTTTCTTTGGAATTTGTTCGGTTAACAGTTCTGCAATTGTTCTGCGGAAGTCAGTATTAGAGTCTGCAAGAAATTCATAGTGACCGGGCGTGCTCCCCTTTTTTGTTACATAGTGGATAGAGTATTGGAATGGTATCTTTTGATAAGGTCTTGTTCCATTGAAAAGGGGAATCGGTTCTGATAACGTCTCAAAATCAAGAAAATAAAGGGGATACCAAAGGGAGTCTAAAAACTCATTTAATGCAGCTTTATCTATGACACATTTCTTATGGAGAGCGCAATCTATCTGTAGCTGTGCGGTTGCAGGCATAAGCTTTATTGGGACATCCTTGAGACGCGTTATTCCCTTCCGGTATAATTCAAATTTTTTAATGCCTCTGCCTTTGAGATCAAATACTGAATTTTCAGGGATATTTTCCCAACAATGCCCCTGAAACTCACAATCATATGGACTTGAGCAATACTCACCAATATCAATTTTGGGGATTTGAGCGCCTAAAACATTTTTTTGAATCTTAACCTGCTCTTTTATTTTCTTCTGTACGTCTTTAGCATCCCTTGTGATGTCATTTACAGTAAAAAGCTTATTTACCTCTATATCACCTTGTTTTTCATATTGGTTATTGATGTGGACAAGATATGTTTTATTGATTGGCAATCCGTTTTCTCTGAGGACATTGTACTGGAAGGCAACATCTTCTAAATGAAAGGCTTCTTCCTTTATTTCCGTAGAGTTTTTTATCTCAAAAAGATCCCATCCGTTTTTGCCTTTCCTAAGGATGTCTGTCTTTGCAAATAATCCTTCTTTATAGAATGCAGCTTCATATAGTGTGTCAGTCCCTTTCTTGATAGCAGATTTTGTAAGTTCGAGTTGCTTTGAAAAGGACTCTCCGTCATAAAGTATTTCTAACCCGTCAGGGAATAACCCACGTGCAATATATCCAACTTCCTTGCCACTTTGAAGCAATGCTTCTCGTGATTCTGATACGTCTCCCGCAAGTTGTGGATAGTATTTTTTCAAGTATAGGGATTTTAGGCATTGGAGACCTTTCAGGAATTGCGATTTGCTGATGAATATGTCTGGCATACCAACTCCCCCTAAATCCTTATCGGGAATTACATTCTTTCCGTAAATAAAAAAGCTTATCTCTAAAACCATGTTACGTCAAGCAATTTCTAAGCTCTTAGGCCGCTTTTAATGGCTCCGTAGGCTTAACGTAACAGCCGTAGCAACGATTTTAATGCTTGACCTTAATATATACCCTCTTTTGCAGAAAAAGGGGTAAAAACACAACATTACTCTTTTAATCTCAATAATGAAGAAAAGCTTATCTCTGTAATCAACGCTAAGATTCTACAAGTGTTCGCCGTAACCCAAACTCACTTTGAATAATTTTCAGTACTTCCTAAGCATAGAACATGCACTATCATTGCCTTCAGCGCATGCTTTTTCTAAAACTGGTTTCATAGCTTCACGTTGTCTTTCAATTTCTTTTCTCTGAATTTCTTTTCGCTTCTCCTCATTTAATTCCATTTCCCGTTTCACCTCTCTCTCGATTCTACTCTCTCTCTCTTGCTCAGATTCAGGTTTAGGTTCGGGCAACGAATGGATAAACCAAGCGAGTAATATAAACCCTATAATAGCAACGGCAATAATAAACTGCTTTCTGTTTATTCTTGTGACTTCGTCAAGGCGCACAGTATCGGTAATCGGTTGACCGCATTTTGGGCAAGCTATAGCATTAATACTTAAATCACTATCACACAAAGGACATTTTATTTTTTCATACTCAGAAAGAAGACCCTTTGCTTTTAAGTCAGCCAATTTCTGCAACTCATCAGCGATGCTGGGACTGGTTGAAGCAGTCTGCGGCTTTTTCAACTCTCCGATGCGTTTTTCAATATAATCTTTAATCTCTGTTGCTAACTCGTTCGCAACTCCAGAAAAAATCGAAAACATGAAGGTATTCTCATCAGTTTTTGCATCACGTACTCCTTTCCTGCTCTCTAAGCCACCGGGGACAGTAAATTGCAGATATCCATTAGCAAACCATCCTGCCTTTTTAAACTGGATAGCTGAAAGTGAATAAAACATGATCGTTTTCGAGCCCTTGAAGGGTTTATACATAAAGCCAGTCAAACCTTTGGGTGTAATAGTAAGCTTATCCATATAGACGTCAAGCGTCTCGCCAAGGCCCTTCATTGTGTAAACTGTGCTCAACTCTTTCAAGATTTTCATCTCATTTTTTACTTTAATGCTCCATGAATATTATCTACTTCAGTGCTGTACATAGTCATGAAATCTTGTAAATACGGAAGTGGAATTTTTTCGCAAATTCCTTTATATTCCTGTCTGGCAGCATAAGAAGAGCGTGAAGGATATTTTTCTTCAGCAGCTTTTGTAATACTTTTTTCTACTTCATATTTTGAACTTAATCCTTCATAATATTTTTGTAAATTATCAAAAGCATATTTACAGAAAGGTTTTTCCATTAGATACCCCTTGGGACCTTTGGTATAATCCATTACACATAAAGAGACATAGTTATAAAAACCATCTAAGAGTGAAAAAGGGCGAGAATACTCATAAGAACACTGCTTAGAGTAATCTTCTATTTTATTTTTCCAGATACAATCTAAAATTTCCAAGTAAACGCTGGCAGCCATTAAAAAGCTCAGAATATTGGTTGATGGAATATTTAAATTTGCATTATTTGAGAAGTTATCTTCAATGCTGGCTATTTTTTTCAATACAACAAATTTTTGATCTCGGAAATTAACATAACTTATACCAACTTTAAAGCCATATTTTAGATCATCCATTTCCTTCAAGGCATCTAATGCAAGTTTTCTTAAGTCTTCATCTATTGCTTCTTTTGTCTTTATATTTATCTGTGAACTTGTGAGTTGGTTTGGAGATATTTGAGGTGCAAATATTTTCATAACTGCATAGGTTATAATTATCCCTATAAATAAGCCTATCCCTATTAAAATTATTTTTTTATTTATACCTTTCTTTTTTGTGATTACTTCATTATTCCCAAGATTAGATGATTCTTTTTCTTTTATTTTTTCAACCTGTTCTTTTGAGCTATTATCAATGTCGTCATTTTTATTGGTAGCTTTGATTTTGTTTAGCTTCTCAGTTTTCCATTTCTCATATTCTTCTTTGCTTTTAAACTCCGGCATACCAACCCCCCCTAAATCCTTGGTAGAGTAGAAAAATAGAGACCTTGGGGTAAAAAAAGCATTGCCCTCCATTTTATGGTAATAATAGTTTTGGCGAAACTAAACCATAGAAAGGGAGAGCAATATGGG
>Ga0315281_10013111_pt1 | contig 11234 bp, 9 predicted proteins | sample YL17G07_0_MG_FD_204540 | JGI IMG/M metagenome (GOLD analysis project Ga0315281, IMG submission 204540) | Sediment microbial communities from Yellowstone Lake, YNP, Wyoming, USA - YL17G07_0 | ecosystem: Environmental > Aquatic > Freshwater > Lake > Sediment | place: USA: Wyoming | collected... | reverse complement strand
TGTCGCCGTCGGTGTTGACGATGAAGTCGGCACCCAGCCTGAGCGACGCGTCGATTCCCGCCATGAAGGCCGCCGCCAGTCCCTTGCGCCGGCGAAAGCGGACGATGTGATGCACCCCTGCGCGTCGCGCCACGTCGCTGGTGTCATCGGTCGAGCCGTCGTCGACGACGAGGTACTCGATGACGTCGATGCCCGGGATCGCGCGCGGCAGATCGTGCACGGTCGCCGGCAGCGTTTCCGCTTCGTTGAGGCAGGGGATCTGGATGATGAGTTTGGTCACTGGTCCTGCACCAGGTGTTCGATCACGCTGTCCCAGGTAATGCCGCGCGCCCGCTGCCGTCCCGCCGCGCCCAACTGCTCCGCACGGCGACGATTGCCGGCCAGGCCCTGAATGGCGGCGCCGAGCGCCTCCGGCCGTGGATCGCACACCACTCCGTTGACGCCGTCTTCGACGAATTCCAGGGGACCGCCGGAGTCACGGGCGGTCACGACCGGTTTCGCCGCCAGGAATGCTTCCAGGGTGACGTACCCGTAGTCCTCGTCGTAAGGCGCGTACACGACACCCAGCGCATTGGCGTACAGCTCGATCAACGTGTCATCGTCAACCGAGCCGAGAAACCGGACGCGTCCCGACAGGCCGAGCGCCTCGGTCTCGCGTTCGACGTCGCTTCGGTGACTCCCGTCGCCGGCGACGATCAGCCGCACCGACGCGTCCGTGTGCAGGAGCGCGCGGATGGCCAGATCGACCCGCTTGATCGACTCGAGTCGCCCGACCGACAGCATGTAGTCGCCGTACGGGCCGGGTTTGAGCCGGGGCGCGAGTGCCGGCGGATTGTGCAACACGGGCGCATGCAGCCCGTTGAACTTCTCGAGACGTTCGGATACCACGCGGCCGATCGTGAAGAGCCGTCGGGATTCCGCGAGCATCTGGTGATCGAGCGTCAGCAGGCGGTCGCGCAACGCGACGTCCCGTTCGGTCTCCTCGAAGTCGCTGAACCGCGTGCCGCACAGATCATACGCGGCGCGGTGCTGATGGACGAGCCACGTGACCTTGTTCGGGTGCCGCACGAAGTACGACGGGAACTTCGTCGCGATCACGCAGTCGATCCGCCTGCCGCTGCTCTCGCTCAGATCGAGCAGCCGCCACGCCGCGGCGTGCGCGAGGATCTCCTCCTTCGGATACCACTTGAACGGCAGGCTCACGCGATCGACGACGTACCCCCGCGCGCCGAGTTCAACGACCAGCTGGCGCACCAGCAATTCTGCGCCGCCCTGCACCAGCGGTACCTGCGTTTCGCACACCAGAATCGTCTGGACGCTCATGCTGCCTGTTCAGAGCGGCGGCCACGCCCTGTCGGGTTGCGGGAGAGCAGTCTGGAACTGACGGGTTTCGGCGACCGCCATTACCCTATCACGTCGCGAAGCGGAACGTAATGACGTCGCCGTCCTGGACGACATATTCCTTGCCCTCGAGGCGCACCTCGCCGTGTTCGCGGCAGGCCTGCAGCGAACCGCGAGCGGCCAGCGGGTCGTAGCCGACCACCTCGGCACGGATGAACCCGCGCGCAATGTCGGTGTGGATCTCGCCCGCAGCAATCTGGGCGATCGTTCCGCGGGGGATCGACCAGGCCCGGCACTCGTCCTCGCCGACCGTGAAGAAGGAAATATAGCCGAGCAGGTCGTAGGTGGCGCGGATGACCCGGTCCACGCCGGTTTCGCGCAGGCCGAGATCCGCCAGGAACGCCGCGGCGTCGGCCGGCTCGAGCTGGGCAATTTCGAGCTCGATTTTCCCGCACACGCCGACCGCGCGCGTGGCGGCGCGCGACAGGAACGGCGTGAGCCCCGCCTCCTCTGCCGCCCGGCCGGGCGTGGACAGCCAGCCGACGTCAGCCTCGTCCACGTTCACCACCAGCAGCAGCGGCTTCGCCGACAGGAACTGAAAGCCGCGCAGCCGCTTGCGATCGTCCGCCGCGAGGTCGAGCGCCCGGATCGGCGTCGCATGCTCGAGCGCCTCGCGGCAACGCGCGATCACATCGCGCTCCCGCTCCAGTTCGGACGTTCTGGCCTTCTTCAAATCGCGATCGATGCGGTCCAGCCGGCGTTCGGCGACACCGAGATCGGCAAGGATGAGTTCGTCCTCCATCGCCTGCGCGTCTTTCGCCGGCGAGGCCGAACCCGTCCCGCGGGGCACCGACTCGTCCCGGAACGCGCGCAGCACGTGTACGAGCGCGTCTGCGTCACGAAACGGCGCGACGTCCAGAAGCGACTGGGCCGCCGTGCGCGTCGCGGCCGCAATATCGGCGAATTCGACGGTCGCCGGCACGCGCTTGCGCGGCCGGTACATCTCAGTCAGCCGGTCCAGCCGGGAATCGGGCACGCGGGCGATCCCGACCGACACGTCCAGCTTGCCGTGGGCGCCCGGTGGCGCCGCATGGCTGGTCGTGAGCTGAAAGAGCGTCGTTTTACCGCTGAGCGGGAAGCCGATGAGCGCGGTTCGCAGCATGACTGGGGGAAATGGGGCGCGCGGTCGACCGGGTCGTCCTGAGCCGGAAACCGAGATCCTATCATGCGTCACCGCCAGGAAGACCGGATGGCGAAGCCATCAGGACATGGTGCCGACGTGATTACGATTCTGTCCACGATGAAAGGCTGTGCGGAAACGCGCGGCAGCACGGCGAAGAAATAGCGTAACTAATTGAAGAGCTTCATTTTACGGTTGACACACCGCGCTAGCTCTTCTACTATCCGAGTGGAGTTTTTTAGAGCGAAGTGGAGCATTAGCCGTGCTTCGGGGGAATTCGCCCGCCAAAATTGATGACAAAGGTCGGCTCAAGGTTCCGAGCACGTTTCGGGCCTTCATCGAGGAGGAGTACGGCAACGAACTCTTCGTCACGAGCCTGGCGGGCGACTCTGTACGGATCTACCCGATGGCAGTCTGGAACGAAATCGAACGCAAGCTGGCGGGCGTCCCGAGCACGCTCCCCGCGCGCGGTCGGTTCTTCGATCGCGTCAACTACTACGGTCAGGCGGCCGAGCTCGACAAGCAGGGCCGCGTGCTCATTCATCCGCGGCTGCGCGAGTCGGCCGAGATGACGGGCGAAGTGGACGTGTTCGGACAGTACAACTACCTCGAGGTCTGGAACCACGAGCGGTTCACCGCGAAACTGCTGCGCGAGCCATTTACCGACGACGACGCGCGCATCCTCGCGCAGTACGGGATCTGACCGGCCAGGCAGATGCCGATGCACGAACCGGTCATGACCGGCGAGGTGGTGGCGTTTCTCCTTGCGAATCGCGGCGGCATCTTCGTCGATTGCACGGTCGGGGCGGGCGGTCACGCGCAGGCGCTGCTCGAGGCGGGCGCGGATCGCATCATCGGTGTCGATCGGGATCCGGGCGCCTTGCGGGTGGCGCGCGACCGACTGGCCCAATGGGGCGATCGCGCGCAGCTCGTCCACGGCGATTACCGGGCGCTCGCACGGGTGCTCGACGAGCGGGGCCTCGACAGGGTGCATGGGATCGTGGCGGATCTCGGTGTCTCGTCGATGCAGCTCAACGGAGAGGGACGCGGCTTCAGCTTCCAGCGTGACGAGCCGCTCGACATGCGGATGGACCCGACCGCGGGCCTCACGGCCGCCGAGCTGATCGCGAGCGCCAGCGAGCACGAGCTGGCCGATGCGATCTTCCAGTACGGCGAGGAACGCCACTCGCGCCGCATCGCGCGGGCGATCGTGCGGGCGCGTACCGACGGGCCGGTGACGACGACGGGGCAGCTGGCGGCGATCGTTCGGCGCGCGGTGCGGGCGCGCGGGTGGCAGCGGATCGACCCGGCGACCCGGACGTTCCAGGCCGTCCGGATCTGGGTCAACGGTGAGCTCGAGGATCTCGATCGTTTTCTCGAAACCGCCTGCCGGCGCCTGCAGCCCGGCGGGCGGCTGGTCGTCATCACGTTCCACTCGCTGGAGGATCGGATCGTGAAGCACACGCTGCGGTCGATCGCGCAGCGGGGCGAGACCGCGATCCGGGTGCTGACGAAGAAGCCCGTGAAGCCCGGTGCAGCCGAGCTCGAACGCAACGCGCGGGCACGCAGCGCCAAACTGCGAGCGGCCGAGGCGGCCTGAGGAGGACGGGAATGGACGCCACCGAATACTCGCCGAGGAAGGTCGTCCAGAACAATCCCATCATCCGCGAAGTCGACGAGGTGCGGCAGCGCGAGATGTGGCAATGGGTCTGGATGGGGGTGGTGCTGGTCCTCGTCCTTCTCGGGTCCATCACGCTGCACCTGCGACTGCTGCAGCACACCTACGAGATGGAGGCGCTGGAGCGGGCGCACGCGGCTGAACAGGAGACGAACCGGCAGCTGCACCTGGAGATCGAAACCCTCAGTTCGCCGAAGCGGATCGAGGACTTCGCGACGAGCCGCCTGCAGATGATTGCGCCGGCGCTGACCGACGCCGTCGTCATTCAGCGCGTCGTGTCGCCGGAACGCCCCCCGTCGTCGGTGGTTGCCGTCCGCTGAGGATTTGGATCGGCTGCGTGTTGACGCACACCCGGTACGGTCACGCCGGGCGAGGCGGATGGCGGGGTGCAGGGGTCCCCGCCATTCAAACGCTGAATGGATGTGACACCGTGGCCGAGCAGACGATGAATCACTGGCAGGCGACGATCAGACGTCGCATCGTGATCGCCGCCGCGCTGTTCGCTGCCTGGACGGTCGTCATCGAGGGGCAGCTCGTCCACCTGCAGGTGTTCAGGCGGGCGGCGCTGCAGACGTGGGCGGACCGCCAGCGCCAGAGCACGATGTACGTGCCCGCCAAGCGCGGCGACATCCTGGACCGCCGGGGACAGGTGCTGGCGACCAGCATCGACGCGGAGGCGATTTTTGCCGTACCGGCCGAGATCCAGGACCCGGCGGGCACGGCGCAGTTGTTGTGCGGCGCCCTGGGCGACTGCACGGCGCGCGAGCGTGACACCATCGCCGGGCAGCTGTCGAGGCGCCGACAGAACGGCCACAAGGCGGCGTTCGCCTACGTGCGGCGCGCGAACCGCGTGTCGGCCGAGCAGGCGCGCCGGGTCGCGGCCCTCGCGCTGCCGGGCATCGGCTTCCTGAAGGACACGCGGCGCGCGTATCCGAACAACGAACTGGCCGCGCACCTGCTCGGCTACGTGGGGCTCGACAACATAGGACGCAACGGCATCGAGGCGGCCTACAACAAGTGGATCAGCGGCCGCGACGGCACGGTGCTCATCCAGATCGACGGTCGCCAGCGTCCGTACGGACGCCTCGGCCACGAGGGCACGCCGGGCGCCACACTCCAGCTCACCATCGATCAGTACCTGCAGCATGTCGCCGAACGCGAGTTGCACGCGGCGGTCGAGGAGAACCACGCAGCGGGCGGCAGCGTCGTCATGATGGACCCGTCCACGGGCGAGGTGCTCGCGCTCGCCAACGAGCCGACGTTCAACCCGAACCGGTACGGCGAGGCAAACCTCGACCAACGGCGCAACCGCGCGATCCAGGACGTCTACGAGCCTGGCTCGACGTTCAAGATCGTGACCGCGTCGGCGGCGCTCGAGGAGGGGGTGCTGGCGCCGGACGCGCCGGTGGACGTCACCGGCGGCCTCATCCGCCTCGGGTCGCGCGTCGTGCGCGACACCCACAACTACGGCGTGCTCACCTTCACCGACGTGATCGCGAAGTCGAGCAACGTTGGTGCGATCAGGATCGGCCTGAGCCTGGGCGCGGAACGCCTCGGCCGCTACGTGCGGCGCTTCGGGTTCGGCACGCGCCTGTCGCCCGACCTCGGCGGGGAGAACGCGGGGATCGTCTGGGATCCGGCGCGGTGGAACGAGAGCGCGCTCGCGTCGGTCGCGATGGGTTACCAGATCAGCGTCACGGCGCTCCAGATGGCGACCGCGGCGAGCGCCGTGGCGAACGGCGGCAACCTGATCCAGCCACGCGTCGTGAAGGCGATCATCTCGCCGGAAGGCGTGCCGACGGAGGTGAGGCCGCACGTGCTGCGCCGGGCGATTCAGAAGAGCACGGCGGACGAACTGACGGCGATGATGGAGGCGGTCGTCGAGCGCGGGACGGCCAGGGTGGCCCAGATTCCCGGCTACACGATCGCCGGTAAGACGGGCACCGCGCACAAGCTCGACAACAGCGGCCACTATTCTCCGTCCGACTACAACGCCTCGTTCGTCGGCTTCCTGCCGTCGCGCAAGCCGGCGATGACGATCATCGTCGTGATCGACTCGCCGCACGGCGCCCACGGGTACTACGGCGCGTCGGTTGCCGCGCCGGCGTTCAAGCGCATCGCGGAGACGACGATGCGGTACCTGGGCATCGGGCCGAACCTGGTGTCGCCGCCCGTCGTGTTCGCCCGGCAGCACGCCGCGCCGCGCGAGGACGTCGCCGCGGCGCCGGCCGGCCCGGTCACGATCGTCCGCACGAGCGCGCCAAAGGGCGCCGCGTCCGCCGTCGTGCCGGATCTCATCGGGCTCAGCGCGCGGGAGGCCATTCGCGTGCTGGCACGGGTGGGCCTGAGGCCGCGGGTCAGCGGCGACGGAATCGTCTTGCAGCAGGAACCACGACCCGGAAGCCCGGTGAATCCGGGGATGGCGTGTTCGCTGGCGCTCGGCCGTCCGGCGTCGGCGGGAACCGGTTCGGATCAACGGCAATGACACTGGGTGGCCTCGTCGAACAGCTCGGCGCGCTCGTCGTCTCGTCGCCGGCGACGGAGGCGGCGGCGCTCGCCCGGCCGGTGAAAGGCATCGGCTACGATTCGCGCCGCGTGTCGCCCGGCAGCGTGTTCGTCGCGCTGCACGGCCTGGTGGCGGACGGCAACGCGTTCGTGCCGCAGGCGGTCGCCCGCGGAGCCATGGCCGTCGTATCGGAAGCGGACGCTCGTCCGGACGTGCCGGTGCCGTGGATCCGCGTCCTCGACGCGCGCGCGGCGCTTGCGGCGATCGCCGACGTCTTCTTCGGTCATCCGAGCCACGACATGACGGTCGTCGGCATCACCGGAACGAACGGCAAGACGACGACGGCCTACCTGCTGGGCGCGATCGTCGAGCAGGCAGGCATCACGTGCGGGCTGGCCGGGACGATCCTCTACCGCATCGGCGGCGAAGAGCGGCCGGCCTTGCGCACGACGCCCGAGGCGTCCGACATGCAGCAACTGCTGCGGGAGATGGTCGGCCGCGGGTGCGGGGCCTGCGTCATGGAGGTCTCCTCGCACGCGCTCGCGCTGAAGCGCGCCGACGGCATCCGGTTCCGTGCCGGCGTCTTCACCAACCTGACGCGCGATCACCTCGACTTCCACGGCGACATGGACGCGTATTTCCGCAGCAAGCGGCGTCTGTTCGACCTGATGCCCGGCGACGGCGTGGCGGTCGTGAACGTGGACGATCCGCGCGGCCGCGCGCTGCTCGACGTCCCGCGGCGGATCGTCACCTACGCGATCGATCGCGCGGCCGACGTCACGCCAGGCTCCGTGTCGTCCTCGCTGCAGGGTCTCGAGTTCCAGGCAAACACGCCGCGCGGCCCCGTGGCGGTGCGATCCCGCCTGGTCGGCCGCCCGAATGTCTACAACATCCTCGCCGCCACCGCGACGGCGGTCGCGCTCGACCTGCCGACAAACGCCGTCGAACGCGGCCTGCGTTCGCTCTCCGGAGTGCCGGGCAGGTTCGAAATCGTGTCGACCGGAGCGGACGCGATCACCGTCGTGGTCGACTACGCGCACACTGACGACGCGCTGAAGAACCTGCTCGAGACCGCGCGGCCGCTCGCGTCGCGGCGGCTCATCACCGTCTTCGGCTGCGGCGGCGATCGGGATCGATCCAAGCGGCCGCTGATGGGTGCGGTCGTCGCGCGCCTGAGCGACATCGTCGTGGTCACCTCGGACAACCCGCGCAGCGAAGAGCCGGAGCGAATCATCGAGGACATCCTGCGCGGCATCCAGCCTGCCGGCGAGCGCGGCCGGGGCGGCGGCCAGCGGGCTTCGCACCTGAAGATCGTGGAACGACGTCAGGCGATCGAACGCGCGATCGCGCTGGCCGAACCGGGGGACATGGTTCTCATCGCGGGAAAGGGACATGAACGCACACAGGTGATCGGCGAGCGAGTCCTGCCGTTCGACGACGCGGCGGTCGCGCGGGAAGCGCTGGACCGGCGTCGGGCGGCCCACACCAGCCGCGGACCGCAGTGAGGGGACCGATTGGCAAACCGGTCATCACGGGGCGGGGGCACGGAGCCGCATGACCTGCGGCTCACTGCCGCGGACGTGGCCGAGACGACGGGTGGATCGGTGGTGAGTGGCGATCCCGCGTCGTCGATTGGCGGGGTCTCGATCGATTCGCGACGCCTGGTGGCCGGCGACCTGTTCTGGGCGATCGCCGGGCGGAGGTTCGACGGCCACGACTTCGTCGGAGCCGCACTCGACCGGGGAGCGGCGGGGGCCGTCGTCAGCCGCATCCCCGTGCCGGCGCCCGCGCGCGGGGTCGTGATCCTCGTCGACGACACGGTGCGGGCGCTGCAGGTGCTGGCGCGATCGATTCGGAGGCGGTCCGGCGCGGCGGTGGTCGCGGTGACGGGAAGCGCCGGCAAGACGACGACGAAGGAAGCGACCGCGGCGATGCTCGGCGCCCGGTACCGGGTGTTCCGCAACGAGGGGAACCTCAACAACCATATTGGTCTGCCGCTGTCGCTGCTGGACCTGCGCCATCGGCCGGAGATCGCCGTTGTCGAACTCGGAATGAACCACGCGGGCGAGATCCGCACGCTGGTCGGGATCGCGGAGCCGGACGTCCGGGTATGGACGAACGTTGCGGAGGTGCATACGGAATTCTTCGCCTCCCTCGACGCGGTCGCCGATGCCAAGGCCGAGATCCTCGAGGGCGCGACGCCAACCACGTTGCTCGTCGCGAACGCGGACGATCCGCTGGTGATGGCCCGCGCCCGCGCGTTTGCCGGTCGCGTCGTGACTTTCGGCTTCGATCCGGCCGCCGACGTCAGCGCGCGCGACCTGGAAGAACGCGCCCTCGACGGGTCTGCCGCGGTGTTGCGCACGCCGGCCGGCGAAGCCCCCATCCGCATCCCGCTGCTCGGCCGCGCCAACGTGGCGAACGTCCTGGCCGCCGCGTGCGTTGCCGTTCACTTCGACGTGCCGCTGCCGGCGATCGTCGAGCGCGCGGCAGCCCTGCAACCGGCTGCGCATCGCGGCGAAGTGCTGCGGCTGGCGGGCGGGGTCACCCTCGTCGACGACTCCTACAACTCGAATCCGCGCGCGCTGCGCGGCGTGCTGGAGGTCATCGGGCGCGAGGACCGCGTGGCCCGTCGTATCGCCGTGCTCGGTGAAATGCTCGAACTCGGCCCGCAGTCGTGCGCGCTGCACGAGATCTCGGGCCGTGCCGCAGCGGCCGCGAACCTCCGTTACCTGATCACCGTCGGCGGTGAGGCGGCGCGCGCGCTCGGGGAGAGCGCGGCGGCGGCGGGGATGGATCCCGACGACGTGTTCCACGTCCGCACGAGCGGTGACGCGGCCGACACGGTCATGACCCTGGTGCGACCGGGCGACCTGGTGCTGGTGAAGGGATCGCGTGGCGTCCACACCGACGTCGTGGTGGATCGGCTGAAGGCGGAGTTCGCCTGATGCTCTATTACCTGCTGTACCACTTCCACACGCTGTTCTCGGTGCTCAACGTCACGCGGTACATCACATTCCGCACTGCTGCGGCGAGCCTGAGTGCGCTCTTCATCAGCCTGGTCTTCGGTCCCTGGATGATCCGCAGGCTGCGCGCGTTCCAGATCGGCCAGGTCATCCGGCACGACGGTCCCGCCAGTCACAAGCTGAAGGCCGGCACGCCGACCATGGGTGGCCTGTTGATCCTGACCGCGGCGATCGTGCCGACGTTGCTGTGGGCCGACCTGACGAATGTCGACATCTGGATCGCCGTCGGATCGACCCTGGCGTTCGGCGCCATCGGGTTCGCGGACGATTTCCTGAAGGTCGTGCGCCAGAGCCATTACGGCCTGCGTCCGCGCTACAAGATGGGGCTGCAGATCATCGCCGCGCTCGCGGTCGGCGTCGTGCTGTTGGTGCTTGCCAACGCGAATCTTTACAACACTCGCGTCATCTTCCCGTTCTTCAAGCGGCAGATCCCGGATCTCGGCTGGGCGTACGTGTTGTTTGCCGTCCTCGTGCTGGTCGCCGTCTCGAACACCGTCAACCTGACCGACGGCCTCGACGGCCTCGCGATCAGCACCTTTGCGATCGCCGCGGCCGACTACACGGCAATGGCCTACGTGACCGGCCACGTGGTGTTCGCCAATTATCTCGGCATTGCGCGGTTTCCGGAGGCAGCGGAGCTGACGATCTTCTGCGGATCGCTGGTCGGCGCGAGCCTCGGGTTCCTCTGGTACAACTCGTACCCGGCCGACATCTTCATGGGAGACGTCGGGTCGCTGGCGCTCGGCGCGGCGCTCGGCACCGTCGCGATCCTGATCAAGCAGGAAATCCTGCTGGTGATCGTCGGCGGCATCTACGTGCTCGAAGGGCTCTCGGTCATCATCCAGGTCGCCTCCTTCAAGATGACGGGCAAGCGCGTGTTCAAGATGGCGCCGCTGCACCACCACTTCGAGCTGTCCGGCTGGAGCGAGCCGAAGGTGATCACGCGGTTCGTGATCGTCGCGATCATTTTCGCCCTCTTCAGCCTGACGACGCTGAAGTTGCGCTGAGGCGGGCGCGGGTGCGGCGGGCAGGGCAGGTGAGGCGGGTGTGGCAGGCAGGGCAGGCATGAGCGAATTCTCGGTGACCGGCAAACGCGTCGTGGTCGTGGGAGGCGGGCGCAGCGGCGTCGCCGCCGCGCTGCTGCTGCGCGATCGCGGTGCCGGGGTGACGCTCACCGATGTGCGGACCGAGATCCCCGACGCGGCGCGCCTGGAGGCCGCGGCCGTCGCGCTCGAGCTCGGCTATCACGATTCCCGTACGTTGCGCCACGCGGATCTCATCGTCACCAGCCCGGGAGTTCCCTGGCGCCTGCCGATTCTGGAAGACGCGAGGGAAGCCGGTGTCCCGGTCATCGGAGAGGTCGAACTCGCATCGCGCTGGCTGCGCGGGCGCATCATCGCGATCACCGGCACCAAGGGGAAGTCGACGACGACCACGCTGGTCGGGCGGATGTTGCAGGCCGCCGGCCTGCCGGTCGGGGTAGGCGGCAACATCGGCCAGGCG
>Ga0315281_10013109_pt1 | contig 11235 bp, 11 predicted proteins | sample YL17G07_0_MG_FD_204540 | JGI IMG/M metagenome (GOLD analysis project Ga0315281, IMG submission 204540) | Sediment microbial communities from Yellowstone Lake, YNP, Wyoming, USA - YL17G07_0 | ecosystem: Environmental > Aquatic > Freshwater > Lake > Sediment | place: USA: Wyoming | collected... | reverse complement strand
ATAGCTTCAAACACATCCATTTACATCACCTAAAAACAAACTAAGAGGAGCTAGCGTATAAACCTGCACGTCAGGAGTGGAGATGCTGTGATATTGGAAGACATGAATTGTTACAGAAGAGCACCTTTTAAACGAATATCTGTCTTCGTCTTTGACGGCGATTCGATGGATACTCAAAACAATGCTTTGGGAAAGCTCTGTACAGGCAGTTGCGGTCAGAAAATCCATAGAGTAAGCTTCAGATGCTCAAGATGTAATCAGAACTAGGTCTCAAGCCTGTAATAGAACTCAGTTAATATCGATGGAGCAAATGGGAAGCTTTATGAGCCGGCCAGTTTTTTGCCGATTTTTTTTATTTTAGACCAGTCGATCATTTCTTTCCAATCGATGGCGTAAACCTCTTTCTTTAATCTGGCACTGTTATGTGTTTCCTTTACAACTATTTCGTTATCTTTTAGAAGTTTAAGCAAGTAATACCTAACTTTACCGCCGGACCAATTTAGCTTCTTTGCCAACTCATAGGATGTCAAGCCAGGACTTTTCTCAATAATGTACATTAACTCAGTTTCGTTAGCTTCAGCCCTTAAAGCTCTAATCTCGGCTGATGCCTTTGCAGCCAAGTCCACTGACCGAGTCTCCTTAATTTTTTCTACCATTTTTTATCATCTATGATATTTCAATAACCGAGAAAATATGCCAAGGTTTATAGGTACACATCTATCGGATACATCCAGTACGCATTAATTCATCAATATTAATAAAGATATCTTTCGATATGGCATATGTTATAAACGTTAAAATTGTGAAATAGCATTGAATAAATAGTTTTTTGAGTATTAAGATATCGTGTGAGCTTTTATATTGAAAAAGAAGTCTGAAATCAAGTTAAAACCTAAACATAAAGCTGTCCTCGGGACTCTATGCGATTGTTGCGCATCAGTTGATAGAAGTGGGAAATACCACATATCAATAGGCATGCACGTCGCACCTGAATATGTCCAACGCAAGTTAAAAACGCAGTATAGGAATAAAGTAAAGACCGCATTAGATTACTTATGTGCAAAAGGATTGGCTCAGCAACATCCTACAGGCGGAAGCATGACGTACCATTTGACGAACAAAGGTCTTGAGGTTGCCCACCAATTAGGATTATTCGAAAACGGTTAGAGTTCATTTTGTGAATCAGCAAAAAACCTCGAAGAATTTCCCAGACTAGAGGATACGCCAGAAGAATTCATTCTACACTAGCTTGAAAACCGAGCAAGACTCATCCAAAAAGCACTAGCCTTTTACCACCGCAAAAGGAACAAGACGACATATAAGCCTAGTTAAACAGTATTCCTTCATCCCTATTTGCGCGACCTTACACTTGAAATCATGAAGTTGATCGCCCAATTAACTAAAACCTATATTCCATTAGAGGAGGCGTAAAGGCTAATATTAGGGTAACACATATCTTTTTATAGCGCTTTTAAAAAAATCACTGGGAATGTTATGTACGAGTTTGACACAATCATTATTGAAGATGAAACTGGCGGGTATGTAGCTTTAGTGCCAGCGCTACCTGGATGTCACACTCAAGGAGATTCATTGCAAGAGCTTATGGAGAATGTGAAGGAAGCCATAGAGGTTTACTTAGAAACCTTAACCGAAGAGGAAAAGAAGGAACTTCTGCGACAGAAAGTAGTTGGAATACAAAAAGTGAAGGCGCTTGCCTAAGATAAAGCCCTTGGCATCTCATAAAGGTCCTTGAAAGCGTAGGCTTCAAGATTGTCCGTCAAAAGGGCTCACACGTCATTATGATTAACGACAATGGAACGAGGATAGTAATACCTGTTCACCCCGGAAAAGATGTCAAGCCTGGATTAGTCAGGGCGATAATAAGGGAAGCGGGATTAAGCAGAGAACGTTTCTTCAAGATTCTGAAAGAAGTTTAATCATTCCTTTTGTCCCCGCAAGCGACACAAGCCCCAGCAACCAACCACGAAAGCTAAACCTCATCACTAACCTCAGCACCCCAATCAGCACCGCATAGCTTTTCAGTATTTAATACCTTTTCGGCATTGAGCTACCAATAGAAGACTTCTCTCAACAATGGGATTCAATTCTGAATCGATTTCTTGAAAGTCTGCTTGCACTTCGAAGAATCAGGCCCAGATGTCTTTTCAAATGCTCAAATTTTTAAGGCAGATTCCCTTTCATGGTTAGGCTGTGATAATTCCAATTATAGTCCTCGCAATAGTCTTCGTTTTGATAGCGACCAGGCGAATAGGAAAAATCAAGCTACAGATTTGGCAAATAATGCTTTTCGGCGCATTCGCCGTCCTAATAACAGGCCAGATTTCCCCGTTAAACGCTTTGTTATCGATAAACTTTGATGTAATCCTTTTTCTCTTTGGCATGTTCATCGTCGGAGAGGCGCTTGCAGAAAGTGGTTACCTGTCTCACCTAGCATATAGACTATTTAAGAGAGCCAAATCACCTGACCAGCTACTGTTAACGATTTTGTTCGTAACGGGTGTCGCCTCGGCATTCTTGATGAATGACACTCTGGCGATAATTGGCACACCTGTTGTCCTGCTTCTGGCAAAACAGTGCAAACTGCCTCCGAAACTCGTACTCCTCACCTTGGCTTTCGCGGCAACCATTGGAAGTGCGATGAGCCCCATCGGAAACCCGCAAAATGTCCTAGTGGCTATCAACGGCAATGTCGCTAACCCATTCGTTACCTTCTTCCAGTTCCTGCTGCTGCCTACGGTGGTTAACCTTTTTTTGGCCTTCTTCCTGCTGAAACTCTTCTACAAGAAAGACATGCAGAACTGCGTGATTGAACATTCTGAAGAACTAGTGAAAGATCATAGATTGGCGCAGCTTTCAAAGCTTTCACTCGTGTTTATAGCGGTCTTGGTTGCTGCGAAAATCATCACTGCGCTCTTGAGCTTCCAAATAGACTTCAGGCTGACATACATTGCCCTTATACCTGCTCTGCCCATTGTGCTGCTGAGTCCACGAAGGTTTGAGATACTTAAGAGAATTGACTGGCGTACGTTGGTCTTCTTCATTGCAATGTTTGTTATGATGGAGAGCGTTTGGGAGTCAGGATTCTTTCAGTCTGTAATAGCCGGGCTGAACCTGAAGGTAACATCTATAGCTACAATCTTGCTAGTGGCCACGCTTCTAAGTCAACTGATTTCAAACGTGCCCCTAGTTGCTCTATACCTGCCAATGCTTACGAATGCCGGAGCTTCGACAAAAGAACTGATGGCTCTAGCCGCTGGAAGCACGGTGGCAGGCAACCTATTCATCCTAGGCGCCGCGAGCAACGTCATAATAATACAGAACGCAGAAAAAAAATTCGGAGAGACCATCACATTCATCGACTTCGCAAGAATCGGTATCATTCTAACAACAATCAACCTACTCGTTTACTGGCTCTTTTTGGCAGTAGGCGCCTAGGGATTGACAATACGCTTTCTTTTTATTATATACTTTTGAGGCAAATGAGACTTCTATCATTCCTTCGATTGATACCTCATCGTCTAAAGAAGCGGATGTCTTACCATTAATTCCCATTCACGCCTATGTGTAGCAAAATTCTTTTATCTATATTGGAATATCATACACTCATGCTTTCAGAAGACTTTAAGAGGTTTAAATCAATTTCGGATGCGCAGTTTTCGCCTGATGGGAAAAGGATTCTGTTTACAGTAAAGACAGTAGATATGAAAGAGAATGGCTATACTAGCCATATTTGGGGAGTTCTATCATCGGGTGGTAAACCTGAACAATTCACTTATGGTGATGGTAGGGATTCGGGTCCGTTGTGGTCGCCTGATGGTAAGAGTATACTGTTTCTTTCGTCTCGTGGTGAGGAGAAGGGTGTTGTTCCATGGGTTATATCCGCGGAAGGTGGAGAGGCTAGACCCGTATGCAGTGAGCCTAAAGGCGCCGAGAAGCCAGCATGGTCCCCAGACGGCAAAAATATCCTTTTCCTGGCAAGGGTTAAAGCTGAGAAACCAAAAAGCGATGTCAAGGTCGTTAGAAAACTATTTCACAAGTTTACTGGCTTAGGCTATATACATGATTCTAATCGCCATCTTTTCGTTGCGGGCATCAATGGTGGGAAACCTAAGCAATTTACAAAAGGAGAGTTTGATGTAGCATCTGCTGACTGGTCTCCAGATGGTAAGAATATCGCTTTTGTAGCTAATATGACTGGAGATCAGGATTACACGTTGATAAAGGATGTCTGGATCATCCCCTCTAAAGGAGGAAAACCCAGACAGCTCACAAACAGTAAATGGCAAATGGACGCCATATCATGGTCTCCAGACGGCGGAAAAATCGCATTCTTAGGACGCGAAATTCCAAATGAAGACTTTTATGTCCAGAAAAATGCAAAGTTTTGGGTGATGCCATCGAAGGGCGGTATGCCAGTTGACGTTACCGATGCCTTCGATGAATCAATTGTACCATTCCACTTCTCCATATCTGGTTGGACGGAACCACCTGCCTGGGACCCAGATTCGAACAACCTGTATTTCAAGGCGAATGATAAGGGTACGCTCCACATATACAAGGTAAGCATAAATGATCACAAGGTGCAGAGAGTAACTGATGGAAAGATTACTGTAGGCTCCTTCAGCGTAGGTAAAGACGGAAAGATAGCCTTTGACGCAGGTGATTCCCTTCACTTGCCCGAGGTATGGATCCATGAAGAGAAAGGAGACAGAAGGTTAACTGACATAAATGGTCCAATCCTCAAAGGCATGAAACTGAGTAGTCCAGAGGAGTTCTGGTTCACCGCCAGCGACGGCATGAAGATACAGGGATGGATAATGAAACCCACTGGCTTCAAAGAAGGAAAGAAGTATCCAACAATCCTAGAGATCCATGGAGGGCCAAATGCAGCTTATGGATACAATCTCGGTCACGAGTTCCAAGTGTTTGCTTCGAACGGGTTTGCCGTAGTTTACATTAATCCAAGGGGTAGCCTAGGTTATGGAGAAGCGTTTTCTAGTGAGCAGACTGGTCACTGGGGTGATAGGGATTATCTTGATTTCATGGAAGCCATGGATTACGTAGAGAAGACGTTCCCATTTGTGGATTCCAACAAGCTGGGTGTAACCGGAGGCTCATACGGAGGATACATGACCAACTGGATAGTCGGCCATACAAACAGGTTCAAGGCGGCAATAGCCGAGAGATCCATAACCAACATGTATAGCTTGTATGGAACTGCCGATATTGGTGCGACACTTTGGGTGCCAATATATGACATCGGACTAGGCAAGAATCCATGGGAAGCAGTGGAACTATACTTCGAAAAATCACCGATAAGCTATGTTAAGAACGTTAAGACACCTTTGATGATCATAGTGTGCGAAGAGGACTTAAGTTGCAGCATGGAACAAGCAGAGCAGATGTTCGTTGCCCTGAAGAAGCTGAAGAACGAGGTTGAGCTCATCGTATTTCCTGGAGAGACTCACGATTTACCAAGATCTGGTAAACCAATTCACAGGATAGAGCGTTTCGACCATTATCTACGATGGTTCAACAAATACCTCAAGTAACATTATTGTGGAGTCAGAATTGATTCGATGGCCTACATATTCCATAACGTTTCCTAGCTTCGCGTCGATGCCCTTTTACAGGCAGGTCGCTTAATCCGCAAACTCAACGCTTTGTGCGATGAGAAGAATGATTACTCTATGAAGGCCCCCGTAGGAAGCTATTGTGCCACCTAGCAATCTAAAGCACAGAGACATATTTCAGGCAGATGACTTCATCGGTCTTTTCGCCTTCCAGGAAAGCTGCTATACTCGTGTTAACTCTTGGATCACTCGTTGGCATAGAGGCCAAAGTCGTCAAAAACCAAAAAAGGCAGAGAGCTTAGCTCTCATATCTTAGCCACAACTAACAGAACCAGCCTCGCTACAAGCTTCGCAATACCCACCTTATCACTCACCTCAGCAACATGGCGGGTATCCTTATACACACTGGCTTCAAAACTATGAAGCTCACACATTTCTTAGGATAATAATGCTTTCTCTCAAGTAGTTTCTCAAATTTCGGTCTTTAAGGGTCTTAAGTTGCTGGGAACTTGTGGTAAGTTTCCTTGCAATTTTGATTTCGATTGACTTGAAACCAGCTTCTTGACTCAACCTTGTAAGAAGTAAGTCTGTTGGAACTGGAATGTTGGCATAAGAAGAGTTACCAACAACGATAATGCATAGACCATCTTCTTTTAAAACTTCATGCAATCGTTTCATACATAGGAACATATCATCAAAATATCCTTGAATCATAACTGGAATAACGTTACTCCACAGTTTTCTGCTTCGTACTTTTTCAATAATGTCATCAAGCAGGCTACATTTCCAAATCTTTGTGGGTTTCCATTCTACTAGATTATGAGAACGTAGAGTTCTTTCTCTCAGCGCCTTAAATTCTTTATAGTTTTTGACGAAGTCTAAAAACCATAGCTCCAACTTGTACACTTCTGTATAGTCAAATGTGTTAAGATATGGGGGCGAGAAAATTGCAAGGTCTAACGGCATATTCCTTTCTATGGACTTTAAATCCAACTCTCGCGTGTCTAATGTGAATACTTTTCCTTCAGTCTTTTGCACATTCGTAGAAGTGTTCAGTTGAATCAAATCTGCCTGAATCGCTTTCAACTTCTTGAGAAATGTATCTTTGACAGGAGATATCGTTTTCTTTCGGAATTTTAGACTTTTTCCCTCTTTTCTGACCAGACTCACATCTTCAAGAATCGAAGCAAGACCAAGCAACAACAGGTTTCTGGTTAATTCATCTTCGACTTGGAGTACAACTTCCTTATATGTTAGAATCTGACTCAAGACGTCAGGGTTGTAGACTCTTCTAAATGAAGATAGCTCAGGCGACTTTATGCCGGGCTTATTTTCACTCGAAACTTCCTTCAACTTCTCAATTTGTTTTCCAAGTTTTTCAGCGTCATACTTGAACCAATCTAACTTTACTCGCTCTACAAAAGTGAAAAAAGGATTTATATCTATGCCAATAGGCATCATGCCTCTCCACTGGCATGCTAACAGAGTTGTACCAGAACCCGCGAACGGATCCAGTACTGTGGAACCCTTCTTAACATCGAACTCAGCAAGCATATTTCCTATTAGCTGATCAGAATAACTTTCCTTGAAATAGTACCATCTATGAATAGGCGTTGTCTCAGTGGTCTTAGAGTTTATTAACCCCTTCAAATCGTGAGCCTCGTTTGTTTTGACCTGAAGTTCTTTCTCGAAACTTATGTAAGACCTCAGAATTCCCGCTATATCATCATCCATATCCATTTTCACCAAGTTTGATCAACGAAATGGGTTCTCTTCAAGCCAGACATCTTCCATTTGATCTTAGCAAGTCCTTCGTTTGAGTATTTGGGAAATGTGGTATTTAACCATCATAATTATCCAGAAATTTGTGCACAAAATCCTTATAATCGTCCCCTTTCTCTTTATAAAAACATACACGTAAACCGAACCTTTATATAAATTCGGACTCTCCACAAAAGTTATCTTGTCCTTATCCAATATTGAATTTTATGGGCCTTGTTATTGGCAAAGGCGAGAGATTTAAACTTAAGGAGCTTTTGGCGTGTGGAGAAGAAAAATTCATTTTCAATAAAGAGTACCAAAGATCTGCAATGTGGTCTGAAGAGAAAAAGCAGTATTTGCTTGACTCTATAATCAAGAATTACTCAATAGGATCATTAATGCTAAAAGTAAACGGAGATAAGTTTGAAGTCTTAGATGGACAACAAAGACTCAGAACTATTTTTGAGTTTGTTAAGCCTAAGCCTGGAAAAAAGCCACTGATTACTTCTTCCTCTACTGAGGAGTTCCCTGAGAAAAGTTACGAGGAACTGCAAAAAGACCCTAGACTAAGCGCAGGTTTTGATGCATTCGAAATTATATATGACAAAGTCTTCGGAGGAACTGATCAAGAAGTTGCGAGTGTGTTCTTAAGATTACAAGAGGGAATGGCTTTAAACGTACCAGAAAAACTAAATGCTATGCTCGGGAAAATGAGAGATTTCGTTTACGAATTATCGAGGCAACCGATATTCAAAAATGGCGTGAAAATAGGCGAATACAGATTCACTCATAGACATATTGCAGCCCAAATCACTTTACTAGAACTTGGCACAAAAATAGACGAGCAGAAGACTGAGTTTCCAGACTTGAGATTTGGACAACTTAAAGAAATGTATAAAAAATATCGATTAGACATCCCAGCTGCATTAAAAAGTAGGTTGTTAGGCACAACAAACTTTCTCTACCAATCACTAGGTAACGACGCAATAGTCGTCCGAAAAAAAAGCGATTTGCCCCTAATTTATTCTATCGCATCACATCTACGTAGAAAGTATGTTGCAGATGGGAATTCATTCAAAGAATTCATTACAGAGTTTTTCACAAATGTTGCTAACATAAAAGTCAAAGAAATAAAAGTCGCTAAGGGCCCATTTGAGCAATATGCAGAACTAAGAAGAAAGGGACTTACACTTGAAACGTTCACTAACAGGTTCAATTTGTTACTTGGATTGTATCTAACTAAGTATCCTAACATTCTGTTGAAGGACCCAAAGAGGTCTTTTGACGTAGGACAGAAGCTTGCAATTTACTATTTCAAAGATAAGGGAATATGTCAATATTGCCCTGGAAAAAAAGAAGTCGAGTGGAACGACGCAAGCTTCCATCACCTGAAATTCCGTAGCAAAGGCGGCCCAACCACGGTTGAAAATGGTCAGCTAATGCACAAAAAGTGCCATGAGGAACTCCACAAAAATCAGGGAAAAGACCTAGACATATTTTAGCACTTCCTTAAAACTCAAATCATTTGAGGAACAATTCAAACTTTTCAGGGAAGTACCGCGAGGATCCATAATTGTACCTATTTCGCACTCTAGTAATCCAATAAGTTAATCAAGCAAGACTCATCAAGAAGGTTCATCCAAACATCAGAATAATTGTCATCCTAGGTGACTACGACGAAGAGAGATTCGATTCAAAGGTAGCTCTGGAAATAATAGAGTTCATCGACAAACTGCTCATAAATAAGAGAACGAATAATTTGCCTAAATTAGTCAACGCCCTTCTCAAGCATTCTAAAATTTCCTTTTCCTAACTAGCTTTTTTATTATTTTACTACCCTTTCCAATAGTCAATCCATCTCTGATAGGGATTGTAATCTATTTTTGAGCGTTTCCAGAATATTCTAATGGTTCGAGTTTCTTTGTCTGATAGAAGGCCTAATAAGACATCTTTACTTATTTCAATACCTCTAGGATTCGTTCCAGCTTTTGGTAATTTGAAATACCTTTCTCGACCCATACTGTCAAAAACTCTTTTTTGAGCTTCTAATGGTATGTAGAATAAACCTCCTTCTCCATCCCAGACTATTTGAGCTAATAAAATGGCGCTTTTTGGACTGTAGCTCTTCACGAACTCCTTTGATTTCTGGGCATCTACAGTCCATGAAAATTTTACGCCGCCTAGCCCCGTAATTGTCTTAATAGAAATTGGCTGTCCGAATAAATAAGCATCAATTTCTGGTTCAGTGATAGGTATCTCAGTTTCAACATTTTCTTTTCCAAATTTAAAGATTAGTAGGGCTACCAGAATTCTTTCACGGGGTGAACCAACTTCCATGCCAACTTTTCCAGCTCTTGAACTCTCTATGGCGGCGATATTAAACAGATAAGGAAGTCTAGTAGCTATTTTTTCTCTTAAAGCCTTGTCTTCAAAAACCTCGACTAGACGATTGACCATAGTTATAGTTTCTATTTAAAAATACTTATAAGTATTGAAGATTTTTGGGAGTTTAAATTGAAGATTCTTTCAGACTTGTTTGTGCCAAATTGAACCTTCTTCATGCTTAAGGTATTTTCTCCTGAGGATACTCAGACAATTTTGTTTGCGCTAAATACGCGCCAATTCTTTTTTTAGCTTTTTCTACATATTCGGTATTATTATCCAAACAAACAAAATGCCTATTGGTTTTTATAGCAGCAATGGCGGTGGTTCCTACACCACAAAATGGATCTAAAATTACTTCATGTTTAAATGTATATAATTGAATACAACGGTAAGGCAATTCAACTGGAAATGGAGCAGGATGACCTACTTTTTTTGCTGACTCTGGTTGGAACGTCCATATACTTTTTGTGAACTCTAAGAATTCATCTTTTGTTATCGTATTTTCCTTATTCTCTCCATCTCTTGAGAATTTACCTTTTGAAAAGATAAGAATGTATTCATGAATATCTCTTAGTGTGGGGTTTGAAGCCGAGGCCCAGCTACCCCAAGCTGTCGATGTCCCGGCTCCAGCTGCTTTATTCCAAAGTATTTCCCCTCTCATCAGGAATCCTACTTCAAGCATTTTATCAATAATGAATTTATGATAAGGAATGTATGGTTTTCTACCCACATTTGCTATGTTTATGCAGACTCTTCCTCCAACAACTAACACTCTATGAGTTTCGGAGAAAACTTTTTGAAGCATATCTAAATATTCATTCAGATCAAGGTCTTCATCATATTCTTTTCCGACATTGTAGGGCGGCGAAGTAACCATCAAATGAACGCTTGAGTCAGGAATGTTTTCCATTTTTCTGCTATCTTGACACAAAACCTTGTCTAGAACCTCAGAAGATATAGAATTCTCAATTTCAGGTATCTTTTCGTCAATGATGGCTTCTTGATACAATTTTCTGCCATAGAACAAGCTAGCATCATGGCCTTCTCTTTTCGAAACTCCAAATTTACTTGTCTGCGTCCCTTTATTCTTCATCAAACTTACCTTTCTCAGGCACCTAGGACATGTGGCATAATATCCTGATTTGCCTCTATATTCCCATTCGTACTTGCAATTTTCACATTTAAGCAACACAGTTATCAGAAATAGGTAGTTAGTTAGTAATTATAAATTTTTTGAGCGCCTTGGAGAAATAGAATTTGAGTATGCTACTTTTAAATTCTTCATTTGATCAGCACATAAGTACCCTTTTATTTATGTAAATACGTAGACTCATAACGTAAATCTAAATTACAAGCTATGCCATATGATGTGTATTAGGTATTCCTCCCTTTGAGGTCTAAATGTTGGGAGAAGACTTTAAAAATATAGTTCAAAGTGAAAATTGGCAAGAAAGTAAGTGAGTATGGTTAGGAGCGATATGCTGCAATCATTATC
>Ga0315281_10013108_pt1 | contig 11235 bp, 5 predicted proteins | sample YL17G07_0_MG_FD_204540 | JGI IMG/M metagenome (GOLD analysis project Ga0315281, IMG submission 204540) | Sediment microbial communities from Yellowstone Lake, YNP, Wyoming, USA - YL17G07_0 | ecosystem: Environmental > Aquatic > Freshwater > Lake > Sediment | place: USA: Wyoming | collected... | reverse complement strand
GATGAAGAAGCCGGCAGGTGTGAGGAACGGCGCTTGCACGGTTACCAGATCCTGGCGTTGACCAAGCACCTCTTGGAAGTAGCGGACAGCAAAGAAGTCCTGAATGGAGGCAGATACGTGCACGGCACCGATCGGCGCCTGGGCGAGTTCACTAGCGTATAGGTCATGAACCACTAACTGCCGACTGGCATCCAGTTGTCGATTCCACAGCCTCGAACCTGCTTCAGCCGAGGTGAGCAGAACAAGCGCGATAGCCAGGACGCTTCCCCATCTCCGTCCAGGTGCTCGTCCCCACCTGACCGAACCATCCAAGGCGAGCGGCATAACTAGTGCGAGGAGGAGAATGCTCTGCAGATGGTACGTGCCGGCAATTGATGGTGGCTGGGCGAAGAGCAGCCGAAATCCGAAAGTGACCAAACACGCGGCTGCGAGGGCAAGCGCGGCAGCTCGTTTCCGCACCCAGAGCACCACGAGACCTGCCACGCAGAGCACGAGTCCGATCCAGCCGAGCTGTTGCGGATAATACCGAAGATTCTCTGCAAGTGTTGTCCGTGCAGCCGCACCGCCTAGGCTTAGCAGGCCCGCGTACTGACGAACCATCAGATAGTCGCGGAGAGAGCTCAAGGTATCCGGCTGACCCCAATTGGCCATGCCTTTGCGCTCCGCGTTGACCTCATGAAGGGCAGATGACCGGACCACAGCATAGAGGGGCCGCACTGACAGCGGAATGATGACCAAGCAGGCGGTGAGGACGAAGGCCCGGGAGAGAGACCGTCCACGGAAGAGACGACCAGCTGCAGGCACGAGCAGAGGGGCAAGCATCAACGCCAGGGGATGGTGAGCAACAGCGACGGAGAATGCGAAGACCGATGCGAACCATGTGGCACCCTCGCCAAGTGCGGTACACGCAAAGGCCATGGCTAGAGCAAGGTGCAGAGGATGCTTCTCGAGTGTCGTGGCCTGTTCCCACAGAAGGGGGCATGCCAAGGCAAGCCCTGCAGGGGCAAAGGAAATAGCCCGTGAGGCCCCCAGCCTCCGAGCCGCAACCGGCAGGAGAGTGATCGCAGTTGCCGCTGCAAGGGCCGATATAGTCGAAGCGCGAACCATAAGCCCACCAATTGGGAGTGTGAGGACGAGCCGGACGAGCATGGCGAGCAACGGATATCCAGGGGGGTGGCAAACGTCGAAGTCCTTACCCGCAAGGAGCAGTTCAGCAGAGTCCCAATGGTTGAGTGTGGGACATTGAGCGCACAGGAACAGCGCAAAGGAGGAGAGAAACAAGATAGCCGAAGACATATCGCCTATTCTCCCAAAATGGCTGGGCGCAACGCTGAGGACACCTGGCTACAGTAAGCGATAGTGAGGGGAAGGCGTGCGGTCAATTCCTGCCGCCATCGGTTCCCCTGCCTCTCCCCTGGCCAGCCCCGTCGCGACCGTCTCCGGCGCCATGATCACGAACACCGTTGTTGGTGTGCTGAGAATCCGTTGTCGCGGCCCCACCAGAGGTAGCTGACCCCTGGGTAGATGGCGCACTCCCCACGGGGACTACCGCAGCCGCAGCAGTGGTACCCCCGGAGCTCCCAAGCGGCGCACTCCCTGCAACCACATCAAATTCGAGGCTCCGGGTCTCCCTCTGACGGGATGCGCGGGCAGCCACCACCAGACGATACCGGCCAACTGGAAGGGAGTTGCCTCCAGCATCGATAGCTTGAACCAGTAGCAACCTCGATCCACTATCGAGAGACGCCGACGGATTGCCAGTATCCACCGATCTAATCGTCCTTCCAGTGAGATCTGTGATGAAACCTCGGAGTTGGGCGTCGCGACTTGTGGCGCAGACAATCGGAAACTCCCTGCCTTGCTCGATCGGGTTGCGATCAGGTCGCGTCAGAGTTAGCAGGTCGGTGGGAAAGCCCGCAGCTATGTGCACGCTTTCCCCGGGGACTCCCTGGAGGTAGAAGTACTTGGCCGTCATCTCCGTGACTTCGCCGCTAGTGACGCGTGCGATCACAGCGTACGGCCCTGCAGGAGCATCTTTGCCCTGCTCGTCCTTCCCATCCCAAGCCACGACGGCACGTCCCCCTGCAATATTAGCTTCCCACTTCCTCTGGAACGGAAAACCAGAGGAGCTGACAACCCTGAAGGTAGCTGTCTCCCCGCCAGCCGGCACAAGGGTAAAGATGATATGGCCTTGTCCAGTGTCAGTGACTGACAGACAACCATACGACACCAGGGAGAGCTGCGCTCGGCATACGCAAGGCTTGGCCGCAGACAAGCCAGCAAGGAGCGCCATCACCGCGAGTCTGTTCTGCATTGACCACCACCCTTTCATAGGACGATCTTCACCATGAACGGAATAGGAAGATATCCATTGGACGAATCATTTGCGAATCCGACCGCGTATGCCGTGTTCGGACTAACGAACCGCACTGCCCGGAGTTCCACGTAGGCGTAGTTTGGAGGAACTGCAACGGGAACATAATTCCAGTCCACCCCATGATTCGTCGTTACGCACACTAGCGGGCCTACGCCGGGCGATCCAACGGAGTCGAACCACCAACGTCCACCGACTGCGATGCCCTTCGAATATGTCGGGTCCAGTTCATAGAACGTGATGTCGTTGAACCTTGGCCCATACCCCGGGTCGCCTTCTGGAAGGGGAGGCGATGGCAGACTGGTAACCGGTATCGGTAGCACCGATGACGACGACGTATGTGCGATCAGAGGGACATCCACTTGTGTCACTCCACAGAGCCATATATCGTCTCCTGCATTCACATGCACACCTAAGAAGTCCCCGATCTGGAATTGCGCGACACGATCGGGCTCAACCCAATTACCCGGAGGAAGAGTGGCGTCGAGATATGCGAGGTACCAACCCATCGTCACACCCCACCCATTGGTGGAATCCCCGTAGGGGAAGGAGATCTTGTTCATGACCTCCATGCCTCCGCCAGGCATGCCCAAAATGATGGCGGGATCACTCCACTGAGTGCCGTCAAAGAAAGCAATACCAGGAGCGACGCCGGCCCAGCCAGTTCTGGGTCCGGCTACTCCTCGGTTCATTGCAATACCTTCCATCGCAGTCCATAGCACATGCCAGGTTCCCGGCGTGACGCCCTGCATGGGAGACCACCACGTGGCAGGATTGGGCGGATTGGGTGGAGTGAGCCGCCAGACATAGTCATCGGTGGCGACTGGGCACGACGCGTGTCCCGCAACCCATGTTTCTCCCTTCGCTACAACTGAAATCCCCGATGTATAGATAACGGCGTATGAACAACCCACCCCGGCAGGGACTGGCATACCATCGAAGCAGTTCCATTGATCCGTTGCAGCATCATAGATCATCCCAAACTGGCCCACCGCCGCGAGCCCGTTCACGAGAGAACCCATCACAACTGCATCGGCCAAGTTGCCATTGGTGTGATCGAAGCCGCTGTCGATGGCGGTGAACATCATGGATGTCCCGCCCGGGCAAAGAGTCGTCGTTGACACGAGCATAGCCACCGGAAGCGTCGACGAAGACTGCACCGTCGTGCTGAGGGTAGAAGCAACAAGGATCGTGGTACTCCCGCATGTCAACCCCACGGCTGTCGCGCTCCAGAGGACAACCCCCGTTCCGGTTGCCGAGTAGGTCCATTCGAAGGTCTGAGAAAGGCCCGACGCCAACGGACTGACCGAGGCAGGCGTCGGACCAGCCTCGAGAGTGACTATCGCCGGAGCCCCGGTGATCGCGGGCATCACGTTGAGAACATCAGCCGACCCCACATTGGTAACAGTCATCGTCACATCAAACCACTGACCGATGGAAACTACCGGCGGAGCCGAAAGGACGCCTGAAAGCGCTCCGGGACTCGTTACGAAGAAAGTCCCCGAGGTCACAAGCTTTGGGCTGAGGAAGAGCGTGCACCCAAGATCCGTTCCACTCATGGTCGTGCTGAATAGAACGGGACCGGTTGTCGATCCTGTGTAAGTGAAAGTGAACGTCCGCGATGTCCCGCCCAGAATGACGACAGATATTGCGGGCGTCGGACCAGCCAGGCGCATGGCCAAGCCCGCTCCGCTCTGCCGCAGGGGTAGCGCCAACGTCTGAATTCTCGCAGAATGCGTGCCCGTATTCGAAACGGTCAGCAGTACTAGAAAGGACTGGCCAACGCATACGCGCGGAGGGACGAATGAGAAGGAAGCATCAAGCTTCGTCGGCGGCTCCACCGGAACGTAGATGGTCGCAGTCGTCGCGGAATACGATCCCTTACAGGTCGAGCCCGCGGCACTTGCCGAGAACTCCACCACTCCGGAGCCCACGGCCGAGTAGGTCCACTGAAAAGTCCTGACGCCTCCGGCTGGAATACTGGGCCAGATGGGCGGCGACGGCGCGCTCAGCCAGCCAATCAACGAGGAAGGACTGGCCGAGATGGATGGCGTGACCGAGGTAACAGCAACACCGCCCGTGTTCGAGACCGTGAGCGATACGGTCTTCTTCTGTCCGCTGCAGACCATGGATGGGGCGAGGAGAAACGAGACGAGTTTGCCCGCAGGTTGAACAACGACAGGCTGAATTGTCGTCTTGCGAACAGCTAGGACCGCACCCGAGTTGGCGTCCCTCGCGGTCACGGTGGCCGATAACCGCACCATCCCAAAACCTGTCAGTGTCCAGGTAAACGACTGTCTGGTCCCGCCCGCAAGGACAACGGGCAACGGCGGCCATGGGCCATTCTGAGTGTAGACGCCGCCGACGGGGCCAACTGAACTGCTCGTGAAGGCTGCTACACCAAATCCTGTCGCGCTCGCCTCCCCCTGGTTCCACACTTCGACCACAACCAGGTATGGTTCCCCATCACACACGGGCGGTGGCGTGGCGGCGTTGATGGTGGCCACAATGGTTGCGGGCACTTGGACGGTGGTGGAAGCGGAGGCCGTGGCGGAAATCGCACTGGCAGTGCAAAGCGTCTTCCCATTCATCACCGAGGCGTAATAATTGCACGGCCCCGAGAAGAACGGCGAGGAGGTGAACGCAAACAGCGTCGTACCTCCTGGCGTAATCACCAGGGGACCCGGCGGCGATGCTCCCGTCAAGACCCCGCACGGACTCGTCAAGGAAGGGGTAACATTAGTTACGTCGGAGTAGCCAGTGTTGCTGATGTACAACGTCGCCGTGAAAGCATGGCCGGCCGATACGTAGTGGGGCACGGTGAGCGTTGCCACAAGCTTCCCTGGAGCCCTTACCAGAACAACGGGAGATTGGAGAAAGCCGGTGTCGATGAGCGTTCCGAGAAACGCATCGGATCCTGTCACCGTGAAACCGAATCGTATCCCGCCAGCTTTCGTACCCGTGACGGTCCACGAGTAGACTTGCGCGCTCCGCGGGGGGATGGTTCCGGAGAACGAGGGAGTCGGGCCTACCAGCGTAGGCAATGCTGTCGCCAGCGAGAGCGCCGGCGTAGCGGTGACCCCCGCTTGATCGTCGCCAGTATTGGAGACCGTCAGCATCAGCAGGAAGGGGATCCCTGCGCAGACATCGGTGGCACTGACCGTGAGATTGCCGACGATCCGTGCCGGTTCAAGGATCGTTGCACACGCGGCGCCCGACCCCTTCACCTGCGTGTCGCCGCACGTGGTTCCCTCAGCACCAGCCTCGAAGCAGACGAGCCCTCGGCCGTTGGCGGAATAGGTCCACACGAATGTTGTTGTCAATCCCCCCAGACTCGGAACACTCGCGGGCGTCGGCCCGTCCATGAGTGTCACCATTCCCGGTGGGCTCGCGGAGATATAGGGATAGATATTCAATACGTCTGACTGCCCAGTGTTACCCACCGTGATGCTTACGTAGAACCACTGGCCCACCGCGACTTGGCTGAGCAAGCCCAAGAGCACTTGGGGAGCACCGGGCGTCAAGAAGGGCACTTTTGCGATCATCATGGACTTCGGGTTTCCACAGGCCGAGCCCAGGCCCGTGATCGTCGCCGTCAAGATGACATCACTCGGAGAAGAGCCCGTGTAGGTCCATGAGATAACCACCGATTCCTCCGGCTCCAACGCAAAGGGTGATGTACGCGAAGGTCCCGATAGCAGGGTGGCCGACCCTGCACCTCCGGGTATGGGAAGAGTAACTGCAACGTCGTCAGCTCGAATCGGACCGTTAGTGACCTCAAGATCTACTCGGAAGGAATGACCCGAGCATACCTCGGTCGGGGAGACGGACCATGTCAACATTGGTTCAATCAGGTCCGGCCAAATCTTGGAACGCATCAAGGTGCTTAGGTCAATGACGGGCGGGGAATAGATACACCCTCCTGCAACGTATATCGCACCACCAACCGCCGCAACACCTCCTGCGGTTTCGGGACTCGGGAGGTCCGTATCGCTAACCCACGTGTCAGTTGCTGGATCGTAGACCTGGACGAAGGAGAGTGCGGATGCGCAGGCGGCCGAGGTGCCGCCTCCAACAACATAGATCGTCCCCCCAATCGCCACCGCACCTGCAGACTCCACGGCATTCGGCAAGTCCGCTTTCCGTGTCCACGTGTTCGTATCCGGATCATAGGCCTCGACAATGCGGATCGCGCCTGAAGGACCAGGATTCCCGAACGGACCAATGTGATCAACCTTATCCCCGCCAAAGGCATAGACGGTCCCCCCGACCGCCGCCACAGCAAGAAACGCACGCGGACCCAACATCGAAGCGCCGGAAGACCAAACGTTGGTGCCCACGTTATAGATGTGCAGATCAGGAATGGCAGTCTGCGGGTCCCCAGTAACTCCCCCAACAACATAGATCTTGTCGCCGATGGCACACGCCGCAGCGGCCTGACAGCCGACGGGAACGGCCGCCCGGCTGCTCCAAGTGTCGGTTGCCGGATCGTAGGCCCAGACTCGGTTGAGGTAGGAAGGGGCGATCTTACCCCCATTCACCACGTATAGCGTGCACCCCACGGTTGCGGCTGCCATATCCTCGGCGGCTTCAGGGCAGGGGCTCTTCTGGAACCAAGAGTTGGTCAGAGTGTTATACTCCCAGTTCTCGTTGTGCAATTGCGGGAAGAGACCAGTTTGAATCACTCCCCCAATTGCATAGAGCTTCATCCCAACCGGTTGAAGGGTCAACTCCCGCAGCCCAATGGGGATAGGGAGCGCAGAGCCATAGTTCCACGTCGTCCCAGCTCTGGACGAGCTGGACAAACTGAGAAAGACGAGCAGGCCGGACAGAATCGTGGTAGAAGCTCGCCGTTCTGCCCGCATCACTTCTTCCATTTGTTCGCTCGATGGCCGTTGCCCGGCACGGCGACCGCCCCGGACCGTTTCCTTCCGTTCAGCAAAGGAGTGGTCGGTGGCGCGGATTGACCGATGAGAACACTGCGCCCGACAATTCGGAGGACAGGGCGTTTATCCCTGGTCAGGCGCATTTGTGCGGACGATAACCCTAGTTCGCTCAGCTGTCAAGGCTGGCCCACGCAAGGACGTGCGAATTGTCTTGTACCGGCAGGGCTTTGGACGCGGAGGCGTGGTCCAACAAGCTGACGGTTCTTCCCGGGGGTGGCGGACGCATTCTAGGGAGTCAGCGCCGTCGCATTACCCCCCGGGACCGGGCCCTTCGTGTACCAAGCATCAAGAGCTGGATCGTAGACTTGAACGTTGGAAAGACACCCATCCTTAGGATCGATCTTGCCGCCGTTCAGAACGTAGAATCTGCAGCCAACCGCAGCAGTAGCTGGGTCCTCAAGCCGTTCTGGACAGGTGGCCATCTTCCTCCAGACGTTTGTAGCTGGATTGTATTCGAACATCTGGGCTCAGGAAGGGACCTGCCGTAACTTCACGTGATCGCCGCCGGAGCGACATTGGTTAGGAGTAGATATAGGGCCGCAACCAGACCAGCCGCAAAGGACCTTCGTACCCTCATAGCAGAGAGAGGGACAGAAGCGGAAACAGGAGCCCGAGAAGAGGGAGACCGACCTGTCGAAACGCGTCCCGCGATCCAAGACACCGCACGGCTCGCCGACGGAAGGACATGACGCGAGCAGGATAGCCTGCAAGACAGATCGAGTCAAGCTGAAACCGCAACTGGGACGGCCCCTAACATAATACAAGCCCGATCATGCTTTCAGACAAGGTTGGACGGATGGTCCCCCTGTGTAGTTCCGGGACGCGCCATATCTCAGGACGGCCGGGCTTGGCGCCGGGCGTATTCCTCGAGGAGCGCGGGGTTCGACCGGAGCCACTCCGCCGTACGGCGAAACCCGTCGGCGAACTCGACCGTGGGAGCCCACCCGAGGGTGCGCTCGATGAGCGACGCGTTCCCCACCCAGCAGGTCGTGTCCCACTTGCGGTCCGGCATGCTCCCCCACTCGGGCTCCGCCGCGATCCCGAGCGCCGCCCGCGCCACCTCTACCGCCTGCCGGATCGTGGTCTGGACCCCCGTCGCGATGTTGCAGACCGCGCCGGGCTCGACGGGGTCGCGCGCGGCCGCGAGGAGGTACGCCTCCACGAGGTCGTCCACCCAGACGAAGTCGCGCGCCACGTCCGGGTTCACGAGCGGGGGCAGTTTCCCCTGCAGTCCCTTCACGATCAGGGTCGGGATGAGCCGGATCGGATCCTCCCAGGGCCCGTACGCGGAATACGGGCGCAGGGTCGTGATCCGCGCCTTCGCCCCCTTGGCCGCCTTCCGGCAGTACGCGGTCGCCGCCACCTTCCCCGTCGCGTAGTCGCTGTTCGGGGCCTCCGGCTCGTCCTCCGCGGGCGCGTGGTCCCGGTAGCCGTACTCGGACGACGACCCCGTGTTCACGAAGGCCTCGGCCCCCGCCGCCAGGCTCGCGTCCAGGAGATTCCTCGTTCCGGTCACGATCGTGTCCGCGATCCGGGCCGGGTCCGACTGCCACGAGTATCCGCCCCACGCGGCCAGATGGAAGACCCAATCGGGATGCGCCTCGCGGACCGCGCGGCCGGTCGCCGCCGCGTCCCGGAGGTCGGCTTCGACGATGCGGGCCCCGGGCCCCAGGTCCGCGAGCCGCCAGGTATCCGATCCCGGCCGGACGAGGAGCGACGCCTCGTGGCCCTCGGCCAGGAGCCGCCGGGCGAGGTTCGCGCCGATGAACCCGGCGGCGCCCGAGACGAGGACCCTCATGCCGTCGGGGTTACTTCACGAACCCGGTGTACCCCAGGAGGCCGAGATACGGCTTCGCGCGGGCGCGCACTTCCGCGCGCTCCTCGACCGAGAGTTCCAGCGCGGTGGCCCGGTTCGCCGCCGGCGTCGCGCGCCGGATCGTGCCCCACGGGTAGACTTCCCTGAGCCGGCGGCCGTTCCACGTCGGAATCTTCAGCGTCTTCGAAAGCCCCGCGCCAACCGCCCGGCACACGGGACCGAGCGCCTTCAGCGGATTCGCGAGCTCGTCCTCGAGCCGGACGATGTGGAACCGGCCCGGGAACCGATCCCGGAACAGGAGCGCGAACTGCTGGCTCAGCGTCCAGCCGAGCAGGTACCGGTCGAGGCCAAGCGGCACCGGCCGCTTCTGATGGTCAGCGTAAGCTGACCATGGATTCCGGACCACGTGCAGGACGTGGCCCTTGGGGAAGTCCGCCAGGATCTTGTCCGCGTCCACGGCCACGATCGGGCTGTACCCGACGTACACGGACTCGCGGCCCGAGGCCCGGCGGTTCCTCCACGCCTCGAAGGTCGCGCGGAAGAAGACGGCCACGTTGTTCGCCCGCGAGCGGCCCGCCGCGGCGATGTGCCACTGGTACCGCTCGGCCCGCTCCTCGTCCGAGAAGTCGAACGGCATGTGCCGGAACTTCGAGACGCGGGGGGTGCGGGCCCGAACCTTGCACTCCTCGTCGATGATCGCGCGGTAGTCGCCGAGCGCCGTCCCCTCCAGCGGGAACACGGGCCACCGGTACTTGACCGGGAAGAGCGAGGTCATGTGGTCCTGGACCAGGGAGGTCCCGAGCTGGGACTCGAACGGGTACACGAACATCCCCGGGTGCCCGTCGAGCAGGCGGTGGGTCGTGTTCCCCCCGTTCTCGTACATGGCCGAGATCATGAGCAGGCGGAAGTCTTCGTTCACCTGGTTCGTCCCTCCATCGCCGAAGTCTTGAAGCCGTAGAAGAAACGCCGGACCGCCGCGTCCGGAGCGGGAAACGGGAACCCCGCGGTCATGGCCGCCGGGCACCAATCGATCGCGAAGATCTGGTTCCCCGCGGGCCAGACGAGGCTTCCGAGCACCCGTCCACGGGCCGGGTCAAACGCGTGGACGCCGCAGACGGACGAGGCGGCGTCGAGTCCGGGGGCGTAGGCGCGGAACCGCGGAATCACGCGCGAGGTGCCCGCGAACCCCGTGCGCCCCTTGAAGGCGAGCCCGCGCGTCCAGCCCGGGAGCTTCAGAACCGGCCGGAACGTGCCATCTTCCACGAACCCGGTCTCGCCGTAGCCCGAGTTGTCCACCCAGAGCTTCCCGCCCAGCCACCGGGCCGAGTGCGGGCGCGTGAGCCCGCGGACCGCCGTCCGGCGCGTGGCCCCCGCGAAGATCACGCCGCGGCCGTCCACGGGGAACGCGGGGTCGCCGGGCTTGAGAGCCGTGATCTCGTCCGCGGAAGCGGAAAACCACGACGCGGCCAGCGTGGGCCCCGCCGCGATCGAGTTGAGCTGGATGTGGTTGCGGCTGGTGTCGAGACGGCCCCGCCGCTCCACGCACCGGGGCCACCAGACCGGGCGGACGCCGCCCGCCGGGCCGAGCCGCACCACGGAGTTCCACCCGACCGCGTTGCCGTGCAGCCGGCCCCCCACCAGCGCCAGGTCGTGCAGGTAGAGCCGGCCGGGGTAGAACCGGGACCGCACCGGGACCAGCGGCCGGCCCGGAGCGCCGGTCGCGGGGGCGAAGTCGAAGACCTGGTTCGGATTGCGCGTGCTCGCGACGTGGACGACGCCCGCGCGCCGGTCCGCGGCCACGCCGGAGGGGTGCGGCAGGGGGAAATGCGTGACCCGGGGCCGGCCCCGCACGACCGAGAGCGCCATCACGAGATGCTCGTACTCGCGCGTGACGATGAGCGTGACGCGGGCCCGGGCGAGGGCCCGCCAGAACCCGCCCCGCGCCCGGTACGCGAGCAGGGCCGGGGCGACGCGGGAGGCGGCCGGCCACTGGGACGCGACCTGGCGGGGATCCCGCCACTCGGCCGCATGCATCGCCCACCGGCGGCTACCGTCGTGGCAGGTTCGCCTCGAACCCGGGTTCATCTCATCATCATCAT
>Ga0315281_10013107_pt1 | contig 11235 bp, 7 predicted proteins | sample YL17G07_0_MG_FD_204540 | JGI IMG/M metagenome (GOLD analysis project Ga0315281, IMG submission 204540) | Sediment microbial communities from Yellowstone Lake, YNP, Wyoming, USA - YL17G07_0 | ecosystem: Environmental > Aquatic > Freshwater > Lake > Sediment | place: USA: Wyoming | collected... | reverse complement strand
CCGCCACCGTGCTGATCAGCCCCGTCGCCGCGCTCACCTTTCGGACGCGTTCGTTCCATGCGTCCGCGATATAGATATTCCCGGCGGCATCGACGGCGACCGCTGAGGGATGATAGAGCCTCGCCGATGTTGCGGCCATCCCGTCCCCGTTGTACCCGCTCTCCCCCGTCCCGGCCACCGTGCTGATCAAACCCGTGGCCGCACTCACCCTTCGGATCCGGTGGTCGTAGTAGTCGGCGATGTAGATGTTACCGGCAGCGTCCACCGCCACGCCGGAGGGGTGGTCGAGCATGGCCGTCGTCGCCGGAATCCCGTCGCCGTTGTTACCCGCCACCCCCGTCCCCGCGACCGTGCTGATCAACCCCGTTCCGGCGCTCACTTTCCGGACCCGGTAGTTGTCGTAGTCCGCGATGTAGACATTCCCCGCGCCGTCCACGGCGACGCCAAAAGGAAGGTTCAAGTTCGCGGTCGTCGCCGCAATCCCGTCGCCGTTGTACCCGGCCGTCCCCGTCCCGGCCACCGTGCTGATAAGTCCGGTGGCCGCACTCACCAACCTGATGCGATCGTTCACGGTGTCCGCAATGTAGACGCTGCCAGCGGCGTCAACGACTGCATCAAAGGGATAGTGGAGGAACGCCGACGTCGCCGCGATCCCGTCGCCGTTGTATCCATAGGTCTCCGCCGTCCCCGCCACCGTACTGATCAACCCCGTTGACGCACTCACCTTTCGGACGAGCTGATTCCACTCATCCGCGATGAAGAGATCGCCCACGGCATTTGCGTCCACGCCGTATGGGATGTTCAGCATCGCCGACGTCGCCGGTATCCCGTCGCCGTTGTAGCCCCACGTTCCCGTCCCCGCCACGGTGGTGATGGTGCCGGCCATGGCGATACCGCGCACGACCAGACCGAAGACCGCACCCGCCAACACTGCGCCCGCGCTCAGCCGGTTGCGTCCAACCACCAAATCACTCGCCAGGCCGCCTTCCTGCGTCATCGGCCGATATCCTCGCTTCGCCTTCTCACGGAGCGCGATCCGGGGGATTCGGGTTCCCGAACGCGTACGAGAGGCCAACACGGTTGCTCACCCCAAGCGGGTGCGTCGCAAGGGCATACGCGAAATCGAACCCATGGATGGCGAAGGACAGGCCCATCGTCAATTGCCGGGGCGAAACCTCAACATCGATCATGCCGAGACGAACGGCCAGAGGGCCCCAGGGCCTCCACTCCGCTCCCACGCCAGTCCGGCTATCCCGGTGGCGGACCTGCACAACCTCGACCCCCACCCGCACCCGCAACGACGGAACGTCGCAGCCGAAACCAGCCCGCGCCTCAACCGGCGGCGTGGATGCCGGTCCGGATCCATACTGACCGCCGCTCGCCACCGGAAGGTTCCGCATTGCAACGCCGCCCCACCATGCACCATCGAGACGCGAGAGCTTCAGCCCCGCGTCCGCAGTGCATCCCTGGGCTCTGACCCCCTCCAAGTCATCGCGGTAGCCTTTCAGCGCCAGGCCACACTCCAGCCAACGGAGGGGAGCAACTGCACCGAGGAAGCCTCCGGAAAGCGTGCCATGCGACAGTGTGTTCCCCGTTGGATTCGCGTCCGCGTCGAGCTCCCCGACAGATGCGCCCAGCGAGGCTGCCGCAGCGCCAACGGTCACGCGATCCGAGACCCTCCAGCTCGCCCCAATCACTCCATACCCTTCGCCCGACCCCAACAGCTCAGCGCCTCCGGCCTCTACCACCCGAGGCCCACTCTGATCGGCAAGAAGAGCAGGATTGCACCAGCCTGCCAGCGGCCCCCCGGCCAGAAGGCTCACCTCGCCCATCCCAGCTTGGGCAGCACTCAACGGAACATCCTGGATAACTCCAGAGGCCAGGCACGACCCGGCGACCAGGAGCACGAGTCCAGCGGCGACTTGTCTTCCCCGGTCCATCAAGGTGGTGGTGAAGTGAGCTCCGCCTGGAGCGTCCCGGACTGGCCGGATATGGTGTGTCCGCCGCCGCACGTCAGGCCCCCATCGCCCTGGACACGAACGAGAACATCTCGCCGACCGCCTTCGAGAAGTCCCGGTTGGTCGCCACCACGGGCGGGAAGGCGTCGAAGGCCTGCGGGGACAGCGCCCCCTCCTCCCACGCCGCACGGAAGTACGGCAGGCGCTGGAGCTTGGCCAGCACGGCCGCCGGCACCGGCTCCTCCACCGCGGGCCGGAACCGGAACGCCTCGCCCCGGTCCATGACGAACTTGAGGTGCATGGGCTGGGCGCTCACGATCATGGCGTCACCCAGCGCCTCCTCGAGGTGCAGGCACCGATCCGGTCCGGGGCCGGGCCGCATCGAACACAGGAGGAGCCTGCTCGGGTAGCCGCCGTCCTTGAGCAGACGCCACGCTCGCCGGAAGACGGCGACCCCGGCCCAGCGCCGTTCCTCCTCGGTCAGACCGCCGGCGAGCGAGGTGCCCTGCGCATCGAGCGGACCCAGGTCCTCGAACCGGCCCGGCATCAGCGTGAGCACGCTCCGCCACCGGTCGAGCGCGACCCCCTTCGCCCGCGCGACCTCGACCGCCTCGCGCACCGTCTTCGCGCACGCCATCACCTGGGAGACCGTGAACTGGGTCGTGACGTTGGTCGGGACGCCGGCCAGGGTGAGCTGGCGCAGGACCTTGAGCCCCGCGGCGGTGGCGGGTACCTTGACCATCACGTTCGGCGCGACCGCGCGCAGTTCGTGGGCCTGGCGGACCATGCGCTCCGGATCGGCGGCGTCCCGCGGGTTCACCTGGCCCGAGATGAACCCCCAGCGGCCCCGGCTCTCCTCGTGGAGCGGCAGCATGCGGGCGGCGCCCCGGCGGACGATCTCGAGGTACGTGGCCCAGGACAGCCGCTCGGGGTCGCGCAACCCGCCCGAGCGCTCCTTGACCCACGCCGACCAGTACACGGGGTCGGCCTTCAGCACCGCCGCCGAGAGCACGGGGTTCGTCGTGACCCCCCGGAAGACCGGCATGCCCTCGGCGGGGAGGAGCCGCACGAGCCCGGCGGACACCCCGGCCCGCTCGGCCTCGGGCGCCCGGCCGGCCTCCTCCTCCACCCAGGCATCGAACGCCAGCGGCGAGGAGTCAAACCAGAGTTCGAACCCCGGGGCCGCCCTCGCCAGCCGCTCCACGAACTCCGTCCGCGTCATGGAGTTCCGCTAATTAATCTGGACCCGGAAGCAGGCACAGCCCGTGGTCTCGACGCCCGCGTACGGAACCGTCCACCTCAGCCACCGGGTCCCCGCCACCGGGTTCCCGTTCGCGAACGACGCCGGAGGTGGAGGGGTGGAAGTCGCCTGGGTGGAGTACCCGACCGTCAGCGCCACCCCGTCCGTGTTCCCGCAACTCAGCGCCGTCATCGCGCCTTCCGGCACGAACGTCGTGTTCCGCGGTACCGCGTCCGTGATGACGAAGGTGAACGCCGAGCCGGAAGAGTAGTTGCTCCAGCAGATCCTGAACTGCACGGTGTCGCCCGACGCCGCCACCGTGAGCCGCGGCTCCTTCACGAGCTTGATGTCCACCCCCACCACGAGCACGGTCGCCAGCCCCGTGATCGACCCGTCGGCGGTGTCGTTCGCCACGATCGACTGCAGGCCCAGGCCGTTGAACATGACGTTCATGAAGATCTTGACCCCGTCGTTGAACGGGCTCACGCCGCACCCGGCCCCCATATCGCTCTTCCAGGTGTAGTTGTACGCGTCCATGCCGCCCCCCTCGATCTTGGCGGTGGGATCGGTTGAGGTGAAGGACGTGGTGCCGCAGTAGTCGGTCTTCGTGTTCCCGGTCTGGGTGGAGACGATTATGGTCAGCCAGAAGCTCTGGCCGCTGAAGACGATGGGCGGGGCGATGATGGTGTAGTAGGTCCCCTGCGAGACGAACGGAAGGGTGTAGTACTTCTCGCTGATCTGGGAATCGATGAACTGGACCACGGCGTCCTGGATGACCCCGCCGACCGTGATCTGCCAGTTCCGCTTCGTGAAGGTGGCCAAACCCGTGAGGGCGCGGAACGAGACGACCTGGTCGACGCCGTTCGTCGTGTACCGGGCGTCGTATCCGGGCAACTCCTGGTAGGACCTCAGCCGCGGCACCATTCCCGTGGCCGGGCAGAAGACGTCGATCGTGTAGATCTCGTTGACGGGACTCCCCAGGCATGACTTGGAGGCGTCGAAGTTGAAGGACGTCTGCGACAGCCAGAAGTTCTGCCCCGACTTCTGGCCCGAGATGTCGTGCAGGATGCCGCCGGACGAGAACGACCCGGACAGGTCGGCGCCCATCATGACCTGGAGCGCGGCGTTCGGGGTCACCTGGTCCACGCGGATGAACCAGTGCGGAGTCGGGTTGCCGAACGTCGTCGGCAGGACGCCCGCGATGTAGTTGGCGCCGTAGACGTCGGGGTTGCCCGGGTTCGCTATTCCCCAGGGCACCGTGCCGGTGAAGATCTGGGTCCACGACCCGGCCGGGTTCATGCCGTACATGGACCCCACCGGGTCGTACCGGTACATGCGGTAGTCGCAGTCCACGGCGCCCAGGTTCATGACCGCGATGTTCGTGTCGGCGCCGGTCCATCCCTGCCGGAAGGGGAAGCAGTAGAACGTGCCGGGCGTGCCGGCCTTGGACACCAGGAGCCCGGTCTCGCGCATCGGGGACATGATCCCCCTCTGCGAGTTGCCGTTGTAGAGCTCGCGCCACACGAGGTTGTACGTCACCGACGAGACCAGCCGGTAGGACTGCTCGGTCCAGACGTAGGCCGGGGTGCTCTGGTTGTGCGCGAAGGCCGTGTAGGTGCGCCAGATGGTGCCGGGATCGAGTTCCCCGAGTTCCATGAACTCCCACGACAGCCCCGCGGGATCCCAGCGGAAGAGCAGCTCCGTCGTCGCCAGGGTGTCGCTGGTGTTGATGACGAAGAACTCGTCCCCCGGGGGCGCCCCGGTATAGGTGTTCTGCATGAACCCGTAGTGGATCCTGCTGCTGAACGTGAGGCTCGACCCCGTGGAAAACGCCCACCGGTCCGCGGACCCGTCCTCGGAGTTGGTCATGAGCTCCCACACGAACGGGGCGTTCGATATCACCTTGAAGATGATGTGGGTCGGGTAGACGCCCGCGATCGGGAAGGTATCGTCGTACGCGACCGGCCAGTAGCACGCGGGGACCCGCTCCGCCTTGCACCCGGGCCACCCGCCGTCCGGGAACCCCCCCGAGCACGTGCCCGCGAAGGCCGTGATCGAGGGGCTCAATCCCCCCGCGTTCGCGAAGACGTCGTTGCAGTGCTCCTGCTTGTAGAGCGAGAAGTTCGTCATCTTGTTGAGCGGGAAGAAGTGGATGTGGAACGCCTGCCCGGCCTCCTGCGTGGACTCCGTGCACTGGTACCCGTAGGCGCCGTAGGCGATGTACGTCGTGCGCAGGACGATCTGGGCGTCGTGGATGAACTCCCGCGGCGCGCCCGCGTGGCCGGTGCCGTTGGCGACCCCGGACCGGCCCAGCTCGAGCAGGGAGAACCGGTTCGACGCGGTCGAGTTGGCCGGCGCCGTGATCCGCACCCTTCCCTTCCAGCGGATCTCGAGCGTCATCCCCGGCGGCATGTCCAGGGTCCAGGTCAGGATCGTGCCGGACCCGACCAGCAGCCGGCCCGGCGCCGCCGCCGCGCACCCGGACGGCGTCATCGTCCATCCCGTGCAGGGATCGTCGAACCCGGCGCCCGGCCCCCACGGGTCCAGCTCGGCGGGCACGGTGTCCCACATCTTCACCGTCCACCAGGTCTTGGACGAGGACACGTTCTTGATGAAGACCGTGTAGATCATCTCGTCGTCGGGCAACCCCACCTTCCCCGCGAGCAGGAGGTCGTTGTCCCCGAGCATCCAGAAGAGGTACCGGCGGACGGTCGTCCGCGCCGGCTGGGAGTAGACCTGGTTGGGGCTGCACGTGCCCCCGATCCAGTTGACGGCCGCCCGGTTGTCGAGCCGCGCGTTTTCGGGCGCCGCCACGTCTCCCGACCCGGGTTCGAACGCCTCGCCGTTCCCCCAGTCCACGGTGAGACTGAACGTCAGCTCGGACGTGGGGCCGCCGGTGACGGGGCCGCCCGGCAGGGTCCAGCGGAGCCGCGCCGGCGGACCCGGGTCGGGGTCCCATCCGGGGTCCGGCGCCGGCGAAGCGGATCCGTCCACGTAGTGCGTGTACGGCGGCAGGCTGTCCGTCACGATGACGTTCGAGATCGCCGCGGTCCCGGGCATCCCGTAGGTCACGGTGTAGGTCACCGTGTCCCCGGGGGCCGCGACATTCGGGCCGGTTTTCAACACGTACTCGATCGTCTGCTTGCGGCTGCTCATGTCGCCCCAGGGCACCGCGCAGCCCTGGTCGTCGGTAATCGACCCGTACCAGATCGGGTTGGCGACGGAGTTGACCGGGAACCCGAGCTCGACGATGGCCTGGTCGGCCGGGCACGCGGCCACGTCCACGTAGAGATCCACGGTGAAGAGCTGGTTGCAGGCCACGCACATGGGATCGCAGATGCCCAGGTCCGGCGAGCTCCCCGCCCAGGTCCACGCCGGGTACGTCCCGGAGTCCCCGACGTACATCCCCGCGTAGGTGAGGGGAATCAGCCCGGAATCGACGACGCCCTTGCCGGCGGGACACTGCAACTGGGCGTAGACCCCCTTGAAACTGGCCGGCCCCGCGGTCCCGAAGTTCACGACCGTGAGCCCCCGGATGATCTCGTCGGGATAGCCGCATCCGTAGCAGACGAGGACGTCGAACGAACCCACGTGCGCCTTCGTCCAGTTCGGCCACAGGTAGTCGAGGGTGACGCCGCCGTTATCGTAGGCGTCCTCCACGCACCCGTCGGCCAGGCCCGCGGACGGGCAGAACGCCGCCACCCACACCGCGAACACGAACCCCGGGACGATCCGCATCAGTCAATTGCCCCCATTTGACAGTCTCTCCCTCCCGTGATTATAGGCCTTCCAGCAGGAAACTGAGGCCGGGGCGGCCGACGGAACCCCTTCCGGGGGATTGATCACGGCGCCGTTATCTGGTATTCATGGAAGTGACATCGCCGTCAGGCCTGAGGGAGGGCTGACAGATGCCGGTGGGCGGTCGTGGGATCGCTCCCTGGTCTTCTCGTTGAAGGCGCATCTCGCCAATCCCCCCTCCAAAGGTGTCCCCGATCAGCGGCGTTGAGGAGGATACGACAACCGTCTTGGTATTGAAGTGGGGTGCCGGCGAGCCCCCGGAGGATCTGCGAGCCAAGCTCCCTCTCGATCCCACCCAACGGCTCAGCCTCCGGGTTCAGGTAGTACAACTGCTCCCCAGATAGCTCCCGGCGCTCCCTGGAATCATCCCGAAGGGGGGAACCAAGGTTCCCCCCTTCGGCGCTCCATGAACGCCTTTCCCCCTCCTGCTTCCCCGCTGGTAAGATACGGGCCATGATCGAGACGAAGTTCTCCGGGGTTTTCGTCGCCACGATCACGCCGTACAGCGCCCTGGGCGCCGTGGACGCCGGGGTCGCGCGGGAGCTCACGCGCTGGATCGCGGGCCACGGAGTCCGGGGCATCTGCCCCGCGGGCACAACGGGCGAGTTCCCGCTCCTCACCCGCGAAGAGAAGGCGCTGGCCGGGCGGGCCGCCTGCGAAGGCGCGGGCGACCGGGCCAAAGTCGTGGCCGGCATCTGGGGCGCGACGGCGGAGGAGCGGGCGTGGCTGGCGAAGCAGGCGGAGGCGAGCGGCGCCGCCGCCGTCTTCCTCACGGTCCCGTATTTCTTCGCCTCCCCTCCCGCTTATCTCCTGGAGTGGTACCGGGGCGTCCGGCGCGCCACCTCGCTGCCCGTCTTCGCCTACAACATCCCCCAGTGCACGGCCAACGAGATTCCGCTCGAGGTGCTGGACACGCTCGCCGGCGAAGGCACGATCCAGGGGTACAAGGACTCCTCGCATGATCCCGCACGGCTGGAAGCCGTGGTGAAACTCCTCAAGGGACGGATTGCGGTCTTCGGCGGGAGCGAGGGCCTCTTCGCCCGGGCCCGCGAACTCGGCGCCGACGGCCTCATCTCCGGCGTCGCCAACGTCTACCCGAAGACGGTCCTCGCCGTGTGGCAGGGAGACCGGGCGGCCGTGGACCGGCTTGCGCGGATCAAGACCGGGCTCCAGAAGCACGGGACCTTCGCGTCCCTGAAATACGTTCTCACGCTCCGCGGCATGGCGGTGGGAGCTCCCCGCGAGCCGATCGCGCCCGTCACCGACGCGGGGAAGAAAGACCTCGAGGCCCTCGAGAAGGAGTTCGGAAAGGACTTCTAGCAGGGAGGGGACGAGCCCGTCCCCAAGTCCTCCGTCCGGTCCAGGTCCTTCCAGCGGCGGTGCACCCAGAACCAGGCTTCCGGCCGCTCGCGGATCCACCCCTCCACGACCGCGGCCAGCCGGGCCGCGCATGCCGTCAGCGCCTCCCGCGACCGGTCGGCCGGCGGCTCGACCACGGGGTCGAAGACGAGGCGGTAGTGCCCGGGCGATTCGCGCGTCAGGCGCATGGGCAGTAGCGGGGCCCCGCTCCGGACGGAGAGGAGCGCGGCCCCGATCCCGGTCCGGGCCGGGTGGCCGAAGAAGGGCACGACCACGCCCGCGGGGTAGTGCTGGTCGACGAGCAGGCAGACGCAGGCGCCCCGCCCCAGGGCCTCCAGGCACCGGATGCCGGCGAGATGACGGGGCGCGTCCTCGATGATCCCGCACCCGGCGCGGGCCTGCCAATCGGCGAAGAGCCTGGCCACCGCGGCGTTCTTGGGCCTGCGGTACAGGAAGGTGAACGGTACGCCGAGCGAGGGCACCGCGATCCCCAGCGCCGGGAAGACCCCGAAGTGCGCGCTCACGCCAATGATGCCCTTTCCCCGCGCCATCGCCGCCCTGAGATGCTCCTCGCCACGGACCTCGAGTCGCCCCAGATACGCGTCCCTGGTCATCCGGAACAGCCGGAGGAGATCCAGGAACGCGAATGCGCCGTGCGCGTAGGCCTCCCGCAGGATCCGGTCCAGCTCCGCGCCGGACTTCGAGGAGCCGAACGAGCGCTTCAGGTTGCGGACGGCCACGCGGCGCCGCGAGGGAATCGCGATCCGTGCGGCCGCGGCCGCGATACGGGCCAGACGCCGGGCGCCCCGTTCCCCCAGCATGAGCCAGATCCGGACCATGCCGAGGAGCAGGGATGCTCCGAGCCAGTCGACGAACCTCTTGATCACCGCTCCATTATGCACCCCGGGGCGGGGCAGGCAACGGGCCTTCGCTAGAGTCCGGACTCCGCCGCCTCCAGGGCCGTCCGCACGTTGGCCCACCGGAGGCGCGTCTCCTCGTCCGATTCGTCGGGAACGAATCCCATCGCCGTGTAGGCCCGGATGGACCTCAGCCGCCAGTCATCGGCGACGAGCGAGACGCCGGGGCGGCCATGCGCCTTGAACCATCCCTGGATCGCCGCCGCAACGGCCTTCGCAAGTCCCCGGCGGTGGTGCTCGGGTGCGGTGGCCACCATGTACATGAACCCGTGCCCCGGCGGCATCCGGTGCCCGCCGTCCTCCCACGCCAGCCCCGCCGAGACGACGGCGCCCCCGTGCTCGACGACGACCACGCGGTCCGGCGTGAACACCTTCGACCCCAGGATCTCGCGACGGAACCAGGTCGCGTCGTACCCGGGCCCCATCGTCCGGCGGTAGAGCTCGCCGAGCTCGCCCGCGTCGGTCTCGCGGAACCCCCTGAACCGGTACCCCGGCGGCAGGCTGACGGCCGGGGCCGCGGACCCGCGAACCCAGGTCATGACCAGCGGGCGGGTGATGCGGACCCCGGCACCGGAATCACCGATCAAGAGGGGCTGCATGACGGGCAGGACGCACGCGCGCTCCTCCAGGCCGGCCATCTCCATGAAGAACACGAACGCCTCGGGGTCCTCGCCGTTCATGGCAAAGAGGTCGTAGTGGACGGGGACGACCCACCGGGCCTTGAGTTCCCCCGCCAGCCGGGCGGCTCCTTCCACCCCCATGTTCCCGAGCTTCCCGTTGATCGGGACCGCGAGAATGTCCACCGGTCCGACTCCTTTCAGCGCATCGTCCCGGCCCGTGTCGCCGGTGACGTAGGTCCGCGGCCCCCCCTCGATCGTCATTACGAACCCGATCGCGTCCGCCACGTCCGGAGTGTGGTGCGCGCGCACGGACTCCAGCACGACGCCGCCCTCTTTCCATACCATCCCCGCGTCGAACCGCACGAGCCGCGCGGCCGGCACCCCGAGCCGGCTTAGCCGGTCGAGCACGCTCGCCGGCCCCAGGAACATGGCCCCGGCCCGGAGCGATGCCGAGCTCAGGACCCCCGCGTCGAAATGATCCGGATGGTTGTGCGTCACGACGACGACGCCGGCTTCCAGCCGTTCCGGCGGGAACGGCGGCGGGATCCGGCGGCGCCGGGCGGGAGGCGTCTCCGGCAGGCTGTCCGTCAGCAGGGGGTCGACGGCGATCACGGGGCCGCCGCGCGGCCGGAGCACGAGCGACGACTGGCCGAGCCTCCACAGGCCCAGCCGGAACAGGTGAAGCGGGAACGAAAGGATCTCCTCCATGCCTACCAGCGGTCGAACCCGACGACCTCCTCGAACGCCCTGCGCGGCCTCGCCTCGGGGGATTCGGCCGGGTATCCGAGCGGGCTCATCGCGACGACGCGGGCTCCGGCCGGAACGCCCAGTACCGCCCTGACCTTGTCCTCTTCGTAGGAGCCAAGCCAGCACGTGCCCAGCCCCTCGGCGACGGCCGCCAGGGTCACGTACGCGAGCGCGATCGAGACGTCGATGGGGCCGGCCTTCTGGCCGCAGGACATCACGGAGCCGTCCTCGGTCGCGCAGAAGGCGAGGATGACCGGGGCCTGCGCAAGGAAGGTGTTGCCCCGGGCGGCCTCCGTGATCCGGCCCCGCTGTCCGGGATCCCGGACGGCGATGAACCGCCACTCCTGCCGGTTGCGCGCACTCGGTGCGAGCCGGGCCGCCTCGAGCACCCGGCGCAGGACGTCTTCGGGCACGGGCCGGTCCCGGTACGCGCGGACCGACCGGCGGGCCCGGATCGCCTCGCCGACGTCCATCCCCTACCGGTACTCGATCCCGGCCTGCTTGAGCAGGCCGGCCAGGGCCTCATGCGCCTTCCGGAAGAGGTCCGGCCCCGTGAACCCCGAGAACTGGCCCGCGGAGGAGAGGTGCGGCTCGAG
>Ga0315281_10013106_pt1 | contig 11235 bp, 10 predicted proteins | sample YL17G07_0_MG_FD_204540 | JGI IMG/M metagenome (GOLD analysis project Ga0315281, IMG submission 204540) | Sediment microbial communities from Yellowstone Lake, YNP, Wyoming, USA - YL17G07_0 | ecosystem: Environmental > Aquatic > Freshwater > Lake > Sediment | place: USA: Wyoming | collected... | reverse complement strand
CTCCGGGATCGATGACACCGCTGTGGAGGGGAGAAGGATGGATGGTTACGGTATCACCCTCAACCTGCACATCGCCACCCAGGCTATTGAGGGCACTGGTTGTGACCCCTATCCGGTCGCTCTCCTTGTGCCGGAGGTGACCGATCCCCGAGATCCGGGTCGGGCCCCGGGCAAAGGCAGCCACCGCGCAGAGAGTCTGGACCGTATCGGGGCTCCCTGACATCTCGACGTCGATCCCTGAGAGCGAACCGTCGCTCTCCAGGAGAAGCCCCCCGGCACTCCACCGAACCCGGCACCCCATCTCCTCCAGGATATCGGGGAACCGGCGATCGCCCTGGGGGGATTTTCGGTTCAGGTTCCCCACCCTCACCTGCCCCCCGCAGACGGCTCCCATGGCCAGGAAGTAGGATGCCGACGAGAAGTCCCCCTCGATCCGGTAGGTACGTCCACGATAGCCGGTGCCCCTCTTCACGAGGAAACGGGTATAGCCCTTCCGGTCGGGGGGAGCACCAAAGGCTGACATCACTTCGCCCGTCAGATCCAGGTACGATCGGGAGACCGGGGGCGGGCTGACCGTGAGGTTGAGGTCGCCCTCGCCGCAGGGGGCGGCCATGAGCAGGGCAGAGATGAACTGGCTGCTGATGCTCCCGTCCACCACCACGTCCCCGCCACGGAGAGCCCCCGCCACCCTGAGGGGCGGGTAGCCATTCTTCCCGAGATACCGGACCTCGCCACCCACCTCACGAAGTGCGCTGACAAGTGGCCCGATGGGACGCTCATGCATCCTTGGGCTCCCCTGAAGGACCACCGGATTCTTCGCAAGGAGAGCAAGGGCCGCGAAGAACCGCATGCTGGTCCCCGAATCCCCTAGGTCGAGGAGGGTCTCCTCCCTGATCGGGAACCTCCCGTCCACCCCGGTTATTTGCACCCCCCCTTCCTCCCATAAAAGGGATACTCCAAGTTTCTTGAGGGCCGTTGCGGTGATGGCCGTGTCACCCGATGCGAGAGGGTCCAAGATGCAGGAAGGACCACGGGCGAGGGCTGCCGCAACGAGGGCGCGGTGAGTGAAGGACTTGGAGGGTGGTGCTGTGAGCCGGAGATCGATCCCCTCCGCCTTCCCGAGGGTCACCTCCATCAGGGTACCCCTAGTCTCCCGTAACACCCGAGGTTCTTCACATGAGTGAGCCCGTGAAGCTCCCGGATCGCCACTTCCCACCCCTTGTCGGTCCTGAAGTCGAGGAAGAAGATATAGCTCCCCATTCCCCTCTTGGAGGGGCGGGACTCGATCCTGGTGAGGTTGATCCCTCTCCTCGCAAATACGGCAAGGAGGTCGTGGAGCAGCCCTGGCCGATCCTCCCGGGGATCGATGAGGATGCTGCACTTGGCAGGGTTGCTCTCGGCGGGCGGCCGGGACGAGATGAGGATGAAGCGGGTCGTGTTACCCGAGTTGTTCTGGACATCCTGCCTGATGATGGGGATGCCATAGATCCGGGCGGTCAGCTCGGAGACGATGGCCCCCGCATGCTCCCTCTCCTTCATTGCGCGGGCGCTTGCCGCGTTCGACGAGGTGTGGACTACCTCGAGCCCGACCCCCTCCAGGAACTCGCTGCACTGCTCATGGGTCTGGGGATGGGCGTAGATGGTGGTGAGCTGTTCCAGCCCTTCGAAGGCTGCGCAGTGGTGGTGGACCTCCATGTATGCCTCGCCTGTGATGAAGACATGGTGGCCCTGGAGGCAGTCGAGGGTGGGCCCCACGCCCCCGGCCTCGCTGTTTTCAATGGGCACGAGCCCGTCGTATGCCCCCTTCTCCACCTCGTCGAAGATTCGGTGGATCGTGGGGAGGAGGACCACCTCGCCGCCAAAAAGGGCGAGGGCCAGCTCGTGGCTGAAGGTCCCCTCGGGACCGAGAACCGCGATCATTTCCTTCCCACCATGAACTCGATGAGCGCGTCGGTCTCTGCCGCTGCCTGATCCCGGTAGGGCCGGTACATCTCCGCCACCCGTTCGAAGAACTCTGCAAAGGACGAGAGGTCGCCGCTCTCTACCCGCCCTCGGAGATCGGAGGCCGCCCCCTCGAAGCCGGAGAGCACCTCGGGTACATACGGGTTCATCTGGAGCATGTCCCCGTAGAGGGTCGGATCCTGGGAGAGGAGCCGCCCGATGAGCCCCATCTGAATCCGGTAGACAGGTGATGTCGCTTCCAGGGCAGCGGCGAGATCGGTCCCGGTCCGGCGGATGGCGTCGGCCATGCAGAGGTTCCCGAAGTGGGTGAGCCCCTGGATCACCGCCATGAGCCGGTCGTGTGCCTCGGGGGTCATGACGACGAGGTTCGCCCCCTCGTTCCGGAGTATCTCAGGGAGCCGGAGGGAGAGGGCACTGCCGCACCGCGCCGGGGTGAGGATGATGGTCTGGTTCCGCAGGGACGAGACCGTCGGGCCGAAGAGGGGATGGGTCCCGAGGACCTGGGCCTTCGACGAGAGCATCGCCTTCACCGGTTCGCCCTTGAGCGAGGTGAGGTCGCAGAGGAGCTGTTCCCCGGTGAGGAGGGGCGCGATCTCCCCGATGACCCCGACCGTTGAGCGGATGGGAACCGAGACCATGACAAGGTCGCTCTCCTCCGCAAGCTCCCGGTTCGAGAGAGGGGTGCTCCTTCCCGAGGCGAGGATCTCGAAGCCATGCCTCGCAAGAACGGATCCAAAGAGCCCTCCCATCTTTCCGGTTCCCCCGATGATCCCTGCGATCATGCTCTCACTTCTCTACGATGGTCTCCTTCACCGCTACTCCGAAGTGGCGCCCGGCCTCCGCTGTCGCGCCCAGGACCCGGTCACCCGGCTTGAGGGCAGCGACGGAGATGGCCCTCCCGTCCTCCCCCACCAGCCGGACCGTCTCGGCATTCTGGAGGATGAGGCTCGCGCGCCTCCCGCCTCCCTCTGCCTCCACGAGGAGGAGGGGCCTCTTCTCGATCTTGGTCCTCCCCACGCACGCCTCGGTGACCCTGCCGCCGGCGGAGACAAGGGCCACCCGCTCGGAGACCGCGATCTCGGAGAGATAGGCGGTCTTCCCTCCAGGCATCAGGGCGTAGGCATGGACGGCCCCCGCATTCACCCGGAAGGGGCGCGGGGCGACATACGGGTTCTCCTGGGTCTCGGCCTGGACAAGGAGGAAGGCCGAGGAGGTGTTCCCCACGAGGATGCCCTGCCCCTCTGCCATCATGGTGCATGTATCGACGCAGACCCGGTCGCCCATGCCCACAGGACGGATTGCCGTGATGGTAAAGGGAACAAGGTCGACCGTACCTGTTCCCTCCTTGAGAAGCGTCCCCATATCGCGGATGACCGAGGGATCGTTGGTCTTGAGGAGCACCCCGCGGACACCCTTCTCCAGGGCCCCGAGTGCCAGCTCGGCCTCCTTCCGGTCCCCCACCGCGGCGATGACCCGCTCGGCTCTCGATACCAGATTCTCCAGGGGGATAACCGTCCAGTCCGGGGTTCTCACGATGACATATCCCTCCCGGCTTCTCCGGACGGCCTCCTCCTCCGAAGGCCGGTCCTTCACTTCGACGTCAAAGACATCCTTCCCGGGCACCAGGTCGCCATCCGGAGCAACGGTCGTCACCCTGCCGAGCTCCCTGACCTTTGACGCGTCCTCCACAACGAGGACATCCGCGCCGCTCTCGATGGCAGCCGTTGCCAGATCCTTTCTCCAGGGACGGACGTCGACCCAGAGCTCCTTCATAGCATCCCCATTGCCTCGTCCGGGTCAAGGTTCTTGTGGACAATCCGGGAGATGGCCTGGACGAATCGGGTGGTGTTCTTCCGCTGGAAAGCGTTCCTCCCCATGCAGACCCCTGCGCCACCGGCCTTCACCGAATCCCGGATGATCTTCAGGGTCTCCAGGTCCCCGGCCTTCTCCCCGCCAGCGATCATCACGGGTACCGAGCAGGCCGAGACGATCTTTGCATGAGACTCTGGATCGCCCGGGTAGTTGGTCTTGATGATATCCGCTCCCAGCTCCTCCGCAACCCGGACGCAGTGCCCGATGGCAGAAGGCGAATTGCTGTCCACGTTCTTTCCCCGTGGGTAGATCATCACGAGGAGAGGGATCCCCCAGCGCGTGCAGGCCCTAGAGATCTCCCCGGCGGACTCGATCATCCGCGATTCATTGGGGGCGCCCAAGTTCACGTGGATGGAGACGGCATCGGCCCCAAGGGCGATCGCCTCCTCGACCGTGCAGACAATGACCTTGTCGTTCGGGTCAGGGTTCATGCTCGTGGAGCCCGAGAGGTGGACGATGAGGCCGATGTCCTTCCCGTGCTTCCGGTGGCCGGCCTTCACCATCCCCTTGTGGAGGATGATGGCATTCGCCCCTCCCTTCGCCACATCGGTGATGACCTCGGTCATGTTCGTGAGCCCCTCAATCTGTCCAAGGGAGAACCCATGATCCATGGGGATGATGACACTCCTCCCCGTGTTCCTGTTGATGATTCGTTCGATCCGGATCTCTTTTCCAATCATACCTTCTCTCCTCCTGCTTCCTTCTCACTTTTGATGATCTCCAATGCCTCTTCAACACTTCGCCTCTCGTGCACGATGGCCGCTGCTGCCCGGACGAACCGGTCCGGGCGGCCCAGGTGGCCGAGCACCGCGTTCGCGCCACCCTCTGCAACGAGTTCAACGGTCCGGCCCATGTCGGTGAGCCCCTTCATGGGGCCGCTTGTGACCCCGTGGTCCATGGGGACGATGATGGTCTTCCCCGTGTTCCGGTCCATGATTCTTTCCAGACGGATCTCTTTTCCTCTCATCACCTACCTCCCCCGCCGGAAGGCGGCCCATGGAGGTTTGAGGTCCGGAACCGTTCCAGCGGCGGGAAACTACCCGAAATACCCGAAAAAGCGATAATACCCGAAGTAGGCATCCGCTCGCGGGAACGTATTCAGAGAACGGGACACTGCGGGCAGATCGGACGCTTCACTCGGTGCGATAAAGGCAATCCCGGGCGAAAAGGCATCCACCACGCATTGCTAAGATATAGCATAGCCACAGTATATAAAATTATCCAAATTTGGGTTAATTCACTGAAATGACTCACGGTCAATAGGATGATAGGGTCTTGTTCCCCGAAATAAGTCCTATCGCGACGGGGGGGATGCCACAGCGGCGGGGGGACAAGCCGAAGGCGCAGTCCCCCGAGAGCGTCACGAAGGATCGATTACCTTTTGCATCACAAATGCAGAATGGCATAAAATTTTGGTATACTGTTACTGGGCTCTTGAGGGCTTCGCCCCTGCTACCCGGGCATCCCCTGAATTACGATACCCGATCCCCATTTAAGGCGCCACTCCATCATTTTTCAGAATCCCTTTCTTTCCTCATCCCATCTCGACCGGATACCCTGCCTTCTGCCACGCCGCCATGGACCCGAGGACCACGATGACATCTCTGTACCCTTCCTGGAGGAGCAGGCTTGCCGCGATGGAGGATTTGTAGCCCGAATCGCAGAAGCAGACGATCTCCTTCTCCATCGGGACCTTGCAGACAAACGAGCGGAACTCGCCTGCATAGATCTGGTGGGCGCCCGGAAGGTGGCCGTCCTTCCGGTAATTGGGCTCGTCGCGGAGATCGAGGAGGAACAGGGCCGGGTCCCCAAGGTGCTCCTTCAGGTCGTGGACCGTCCAGGTTCTCACCGTCCCGACAGGCTCTGCAGCCTTTGCCCAGGTCATGAAGCCCCTGTCGAGGTAGCCGACCAGGTTGTCGTACCCGATCCTCGCAAACTGGCGCTGGATCTCCCCGAGATCCTGGTTGAAGTCATCCACGATGATGATCGGGTCCTCGTAATTCAGGAAGTAGCCCGCAAAGGCAGAGAGCCCCTCGCGCCAGATATGGAGGCTTCCGGGCACATGCCCACCGGCGAAAGAGGATGGAGACCGGATGTCCACCACCTGGGCACCCTTCTTCTGGAGATCCTTCACCTTTGACACCGTGAGGGCTGGGAGATGAAGCGGGCATGGGAGGGGCGGGGGCCCGTTCCGGTTCTTTACCTCCATCCGGGAGAAGTAGGGAGGGTAGTGGTGCTTCTCGGCGACCTTCCTCCTGATGAAGGCCTCCCTGTCCAGCCGGAGCATCGGATTCGTCTCCTTCTCGTAGCCCACCGTCGTCCAGGGGAGGTCGCTGATATCGGCCCCGCAGACCGACCCGCCGCCGTGGGCGGGGCAGACGATGACGCCATCCCCGAGGGGCAGGATCTTCCGGTGGAGGCTGTCGTAGAGCTCCCCTGCCACCTCTTCCTTCCGATCTGGGTAGAAGTCCGTCCGCCCGACCTCGCCGGCAAAAAGCGCGTCCCCGGTGAAGACCATCAGAGGTATTGAGGAAACCCCGGTGTCCGAGAGGACGATGGAGATGCTCTCCTCGGTATGGCCGGGGGTCTCGAGGATCCCGAGATCCAGGGTCCCAACCCGGAAGCGATCCCCCTCATGGACGGGTTTCCCGTAAGCGAAATCCATCTTCGCCCCGTGGTGGATCTCGCACCCTGTCACCCGGGCGAGCTCCAGAGACCCGATCAGGTAGTCCTCGTTCCTGTGCGTCTCGAAGACCCGGGTGATCCGAAGGTCATTTCGCCGGGCAATCTCAAGGTAGATCCCGATGTCACGGCGGGGGTCGATGACAGCTGCCTCGCCCCCGGATCCCACCAGGTAGGAGTTGTGGGCGAGCCCTGCCGAGACAACCTTCTCGAAGAACATGCTGCTCTCTTCTCCAGCTCACCACTTGCAAGGGGAGAACTAAAAGATACCGTCTTCAGGCATCCACGTGAAGGAGGATCCGCACCAGGATCCCCAGGATGAAGGAGAGGGCTGCAACACCCAGGCTGATGGTAGCCATCTCCAGGAAGCGGCCGCGGAAGTCCAGGTCCCGGGTCACCGAGGTGTAGAAGGTGAAGACGACGATGACGATGATGGCATTCAGGATGGTGACGGCGAGAGCGAGATAGAAGCTCGAGAAGATAAGATAGGGGGCGATCAAGAATATGACGGTGATGATGTACGCGACGAGGGTGTATGTCGCGGCCTGGACGGGGTTCCTCCCCTCGCCCTCGGACTTGGTGGAGAGGTACTCGGCCGAGCCCATGGAGAGGGCTGCCGCGATCCCGGTGATGAGTCCAGCCATGGCGATGACCCTGGTGTTCTGGAGGGCGAGGGTGAGCCCTGCCAGGGTCCCGGTAAGCTCCACGAGGGCGTCGTTCAGGCCGAGGACGATGGATCCCGTGTACCTGAGGCGCTGCTCGTCTATAAGGGCGATGAGGGCCTTCTCGTGCCGCTCCTCGTCGAGGAGCACCTCCCCGAGGCCGGGAACGAGGGGGAGGAGGTTCCGGTAGACCTTCTGGGCCTTCTTCTCGCCACGCTCCATCAACTTGAGGGCGAAGGTGATCCCGAAGATGCGATACACCAGGAGGTAAAAGGCGATCCTGATCCTGCCAGGGGGGAAGTCGAGGCCGGTGAAGGACCGGAAGAACCGGTAATGGGCGAGTTCGACAGCAGCGGTCTCCTCGAGGACCTTCCGGTTCCCGGACTCCAATGCCTTCAGGGCGAGGGCTTTGTAGATCTCGTACTCGGTGATCTCGCCCTTCTGTGATGCAAGAAGAGTGTCCCTCGCCCCCTCGGGGATCGCCTGCTCCGGTATCATTACCATCACCTTGAAGAACGTATCACGATAAAAGGGTGGATCATCCGTGCCTCAAGTATCACTCCAGAAACATTCACTGCCCTTGCCGACATCATGTAAAATGCCAAAACGGTAGCAAGATAACATATAGAAGCATAACAAAATTCAACCGATCCTCCATCCTATGGCCAAGCAATTAAAATTAATTCCTGAAGGAAAGCCATTCTTGAAATGGGCAGGTGGAAAAACACAATTACTTCCCGAGTTCGATAAACGGTTTCCCGCGGAATTGAAACAAAAAACACTCACTAAGTATGTCGAACCATTTGTTGGTGGTGGCGCCGTATTTTTTTATGTTAACCAAAAATATTCCTTCAAACACTGCTATATCTGCGATATCAATGAAGAATTAATACTCGCATATCATGTGATAAAAAAGTCTGTAAATAAGTTGATTGAAAATCTTGACACGCTCAAATCAGATTACTCATCGAAAGGATATGAGAGTCGCAAGCAACTTTATTACCATATTCGAGATGTATTCAATCAAAAAAAATCTGAGATCAATTTTCACAAATTTCAACCGGACTGGATTGAACGAGCCGCCCAACTTATTTTTCTCAACAGAACGTGCTATAATGGGCTGTTTAGAGTAAATCGAAAAGGAGAATTCAACGTTCCTTTTGGTAAATACAAGAATCCAGAAATTCTTAATGAGGATAATCTGAAGCTGGATGCTAACAAATTACAAATGACCCAAATCATTTTGGGTGATTTTACACAGTGTAAAAGGTTCGTTGATAAAAATACATTCGTTTATTTGGATCCTCCCTACCGCCCACTTAATGTTACGTCTTCATTCACATCCTATTCAAAGAATGGATTCTCAGATACTGATCAAAAACGTCTCGCAAAATTCTTTAGAGAACTTGACAAATTAGGCGCAAAAGTATTACTCAGTAATTCTGATCCAAAGAACGAGAATCCTTACGATACGTTTTTTGAAGATTTGTATTCAGACTGCACGATTGAGCGCGTACCCGCGAAACGAAGCATTAACTGCGTTGGTTCCGGTCGTGGGGAAATTAACGAATTAATTATCACTAATTATCGTCGTAAGAACTGATTGGAGTATGTCTCAAAATGATGAAGCATGGGAAAAAATTTTCGAACGTCTCCCTCTTCTTGCTGATATTGAGCAACACGGCTTTGTCTATATAACCGCTGATGATTTAAAACGAACAAGCGATGGTAGGGAACCGCGTCTCCTTGCCAAAATGGACACTAAAAATCTTAGGCCGGGAATTTTCAAACGCCATACATTATCGATTCTCCCCGTTGAAAACGGGAAATACATCATATTCAAAGATGAATTGTCTAAGACTTATTATTCCCTTGGACATATATTTTCTAGAATTAGCCCCGAAGAGTATCGTCCCACGCGGGATTTTGGTGATTATCAGAGTTTAGATATTCGGAATATTTCTTCTGAATCTCAGGCAATAGATTATGCAAATCTGATATCGCTCCTTAAAACCTTTACCAATGAACGTGAATTAAATCTCACTATTCGTGGGAGACAACGCTCCGAATCGTTCCCTATCAAAATCCCCATAGATCATCACACGGTTCAAGTCTCGGGTGTTCAGATTGAAGTTGATGCAGGTTATGAAAGTCCCGAAAAAATCTATCTTTTTGAAGTAAAAATGGGACGGATTGAAGATTTCAATATCCGGCAACTCTATTATCCTTATAAAAACTGGTCCTGCAAATCATTGAAGGAAATTGTTCCTTTATTTTTCTTCTATACCAACGGTCTTTTCTATATCCTTCAGTTTTCCTTCGGGAAAGAATATGGTGACCTACATTTTGTCCAAGGCAAGTGTTTCACTGTCAACGAACCCATAAAACAACAGATAAATTTGCACAACCTTTTTCTATCGACTCATGTTGAATTCGAACCAGATGTCCCCTATCCTCAAGCCAATGACCTTGATAAGGTCATCGATATTGTTACTAATTTTTCAAAAGGGCTTACGACTAAAGCCGCCATTTCAGAATTTTTCGAATTTGATGAGCGACAGGGCGACTATTATGCAAATGCTGCAATTTATCTCGGTTTCCTTGAAAGGCGGCGACCAACGTCATCAGAATTTCAACTCACGAGAGAAGGAGAGTATATCGCGAATTCGCAAAATCGATCCCAAAGAAATCTTTTGTTATTGAAACAAATTTTAAAGAAACCGAGTTTTAATGAAATTGTCAGTTTATTTATGGATCAAAACTTTGATTTGACAGCTTTAAAAATTGAAATAATTTCATCAATCGTCCGTCGTTATGTTTCACTAAATCATACAACTGCCCGGAGGAGAGCTTCGACAGTATTGAGTTGGTTAAAATGGTTAGAATTTAATATGGATTTTTCACTAAATCCAAATCCATCCGAGAAAAATTAATTATGAATTATTATTCAAATTCAATTCTTTCAGCAAATATATATATTTTAACATAAAATAATCCATTACCCATTCACCTCTGGGCAGGCAGAAAGGTAGTCTTATTGATGGCGCAAGAACCTCTGGACGGGGGGCCCGCGGCACCGGCCCCGAAGATCGCAGTCCTCTATGTCGATGACGAACCGGCGTTCCTCGAGCTCACCACCCTCTTCCTCGGCCGGAGCGGGGACTTTGCCATCGACACCGCCCTCTCTGCAAAGCTCGCGCTGGGGATGCTCCAGCTACACCCCTACGATGTCATTGTTGCAGATTACCTGATGCCTGAGATGGACGGCATCGAGTTCCTGAAGGGATTGAGAGCATCGGGCTGCACCATTCCCTTCATCATCTTCACGGGAAAGGGCAGGGAGGACGTCGCTATCGAGGCCCTCAACTCAGGTGCCGACTTCTACCTCCAGAAGGGGGGGAACCCGAGGTCGCAGTTCGCAGAACTGGGGAACATGATCCGGCAGGCTGCCCACTAGCGGCAGGCCGAGGAGGCGTGGCCCTACCTCCCGATACCCGGTAAAATCTGTACAATATCTCTCGTTTATTTTCGCCGGATAAAGAGGGGATTGTTTATGAAATTGGGTTATTCGCTATTCCTGATTTATATTTTTTTCTTTCTGAAAAACCCTCAGAAAAGTGTTATTTTATGAAAATTATAAGGTTAATAAAATTTAAATGATTGAAATAATAATATAGGTGATCAACCCAAGAACTTCAAGGGTGCTCTCGTCCCCCTGAAGCGGTTGTGCGTCCATGGCGGCATCTCCTGATCCCTCCAGCTTTGGCGAGTACATGAAGAGGGTATCCCACGTCATCGCCCTCCAGGGGATCTTCGGGATCATCCTCCTCTCCACCAGGTACCTACCGGACCAGTCCATGGCCATCGTGATCCGTGGGCAGGAGATCCTCACGCTCCTTGACATCAACTCCCTCGCCGTCTTTGCCCTCTTCCTCGTCCTGACCATCGCGGTCTTCCGTCAGGAGTCGGACGGGGCCCTGCAGAGAGGGGATCCCTTCCTCCGCGTCCTCGAGGGATACGGGAGCCCCTCGGGCTCAACCACCCTCTTTCGCGTGGT
>Ga0315281_10013105_pt1 | contig 11236 bp, 10 predicted proteins | sample YL17G07_0_MG_FD_204540 | JGI IMG/M metagenome (GOLD analysis project Ga0315281, IMG submission 204540) | Sediment microbial communities from Yellowstone Lake, YNP, Wyoming, USA - YL17G07_0 | ecosystem: Environmental > Aquatic > Freshwater > Lake > Sediment | place: USA: Wyoming | collected... | reverse complement strand
GCCGGGAGCGCCCCGCATGAGAGTCTCGAAACGGGGCGAGTACGCGCTTCGGGCGCTCGTCACGCTCGCGCGCGGCGAGCCCGGGAGCCTTCTGGCGGCCGGAGAAATCGCATCGCGGGAAAACATCCCGACGAAATTCCTCGAGCAGATCGTCGGACAGCTGAAGGCGGGCGGGTTTCTTCGAAGCCGGCGCGGCGCTTCAGGAGGGTGCTATCTGGCGAAAACTCCCGAGTCGGTAACGCTCGGGGAAGTCGTCCGTTTCATCGACGGACCGCTCGCGCCGGTTTCCTGCGCTTCGCTGACGGCGTATGCATCGTGCTCCTGCCCCGACGAGGAGACGTGCGGCCTCAAAGCGGTGATGTTCGACGTGCGGAACGCCATCGCCGGCATTCTCGACCGCACGACGCTGGCGGACGTGGCGAACCGCGAAAAGGGCCTCGAGGGGCGCGCCCGGCGATCGGCAAAGGCGGCAACTGCGAAGGCGGCAGCGAAACGGACCGCGACGAAGAAGACCCGGACGACAACCCGAACGAAAGCGGGAACGGCATGAGCCCGGGGAAGCTCGCGCGCCCGCTCGCCGTCTTTTTTCTCGTGGCCATCGCGATCGCCTGTCGCACGAAAGAGAATCGTTCGCCGGAAAAAAACTCCGCCTCACGAATTCGAATCGGTCATTTTCCGAATCTGACCCACGCGCCCGCGCTTTTGGCGCGCTCCCGCGGCGACTTCGAGCGGGCTCTGGCGCCGGCGAAGGTCGAGTGGCTCCTTTTTTCCGCGGGGCCGCAGGGGGTGGAGGCCATTTTCGCCGGAGAGGTGGATCTTCTGTACGTCGGCCCGGGGCCGGCACTCAGCGGGTTCGTTCGGTCCGGCGGGCGCAAGGTCGTCGTGCTGGCCGGTTCGACGTCGGGAGGAAGCGGTCTCGTCCTCCGCAAAGAAGCCGGAATCGACGATCCCGCGAAGCTCGGCGGAAAGCGGATCGCGACGCCCGGAACCGGCAACACTCAGGACATTGCGCTTCGCTGTTTTCTTCAGGATCACGGCCTCGTCTGGTCCGAGCGGGGAGGGACGGTGCGGGTCGTTCCCATCGCGGCAGCCGAGCAGCTTTCACTTTTTCGCAGGGGAGAGCTCGACGGATCGTGGGCGGTGGAGCCCTGGCTGTCGCGCCTCGTCGTCGAAGGGGGCGGGGAGCTTCGCGTCGACGAGGGGTCGCTCTGGCCGGGTGGAATTTTTCCCACGACGCTCCTGATCGCACGACCGGAGTTCACCGAGTCGGAACCCGATCTCGTGCGCCGCGCTCAAGAGACGCACCGCCGCTCGGTCGAGCTTCTCGAATCGGGTGACGTCTCGGCCCGAAAGGATGTCGAAAAGTTGATTGCGGAGCTGACCGGAAAGTCACTCGCACCTGCGGTTCTCGCGAAGGCCTGGACGCGCCTTCATTTCACCATCGACCCGATGAAAGAGGCGCTGGTGCACGAAGCCGGGCAGGCCCGCCGCCTCGGTTATCTTCCGGATCGGTCGATCGATTTCTCGAGTCTCTTCTTCGAAACGAAACCAGGGGGAAGTCTCTGATGCTCCGGCTGCGTGCGCTCGAGAAAACGTTCGATGGTCGAGCGGGCCCGGTCGCGGCGCTCGGGCCGATCGATCTGGATGTGAGGCCGGGTGAGCTCGTCTGTCTCGTCGGCCCGTCCGGGTGCGGCAAGTCTACGCTCCTCGCGCTGGTCGCCGGTTTCGAAATTCCCAGCGCGGGGTCGATCGAGATCGAAGGGCGGCCGCCCGGCCCGCCCGGTCCGGATCGAAGTGTAATGTTTCAGGAGGGGGCGCTCTTCCCCTGGCTGACGGCGCGGGGGAACGTCGAATTTCCGCTCAAGAGCCTCGGCCTGCCGGCGGCCGAGCGGCGAGACCGTTCGACGAAGCTCCTCCGGATGGTTCATCTCGAGGACTTCGCGGAATCGAGAATCCACGAGCTCTCGGGTGGAATGAAACAGCGCGTCGCACTCGCTCGCGCGCTCGCCACGGGCCCGAAAATTCTTCTGATGGACGAACCCTTCGGCGCCTTGGACGCCCAGACGCGCGAGCATCTCTACGCCGAGGTTCAGGAAATTCGCGCCACCAGAACCCAGACGATTCTTTTCGTCACACACAATGTCCGTGAGGCGGCCTGTCTGGGCGATCGAATCGTTCTCCTGTCGCGGCGGCCGGGGCGGGTGATTGGCGATCTTCCGGTCGATCTCCCCCGGCCCCGGACGATGAACCTTCCTGACATCGCTCGAATCGGGGCCGAAGCGGCGGAGCTTCTGCGAAGCGAAATGATCGAGGAGAAATCGTGAAGCGGGGCGGGCGTTTTTTTCGCGGAGCACTTTTCTTCGCCGTCCTGGTCCTCATCTGGGAGGCCGTCGTCGTGGCGGCGAAGGTCCCGCCTTTTCTTTTTCCCGGCCCGCTCGACGTGGCGCAGTCGATTCGCGAGCTCCTGCTGCACCAGGAGCTTTTTCCGGCCGTCGCCGCTTCGATGCGGCGAATGGCGATCGGCTACTCGTTCTCTCTGGCCGGCGGAGTCCTCGTCGGAATGCTGCTCGCCGCGAGCCGTCTTGCCGATGAGACCCTCGGTTCGCTTCTTCTGGGATTGCAGACGCTGCCGTCGATCTGCTGGCTTCCGGTGGCCATTCTCTGGTTCGGCCTGGGAGAAGCCGGAATTCTTTTCGTGGTCGTGGCGGGGGCGTTTCTTGCCGTGGCGAGCTCCGCCCGCGACGCGTTCCGAAATCTTCCGCCGGTGCTTTTTCGCGCCGGACGAACTCTGGGGGCCACCGGGCGCGGCCTCTGGTTTCGAGTGGCTCTTCCTGCGGCGGCGCCGGCGCTTCTCTCGGGCGCGAAACTGGGCTGGTCGTTCGCCTGGCGATCGCTGATGGCCGGTGAGCTTCTCTCCGCCGGCGCTCCCGGGCTGGGTCAGATGCTCACGATGGGACGGGAGCTGAACGATCTTCCCCGCGTGGCGGCGGTGATGGTGGTCATCATGATTCTCGGGCGCACCGTCGATCGGTTTGTTTTTGGCCCGGCAGAAGCTGCCGTGGCGGCGCGCTGGGGGACGACCGGTCGGTAATGTGGCAGGGCGCGGCGAGAGCGGGCCGCTGCCGCCACCTCCTCCTCGCCGGCTCACTGCGGCGTACGGTAGTACGCCTCATTCGCGGCTCGTCGGTCGGCGGCGCCTGCGACCCACTCTCGCCGCGCCCAGCGGGAAGCTGGTTGGACAAGGCGAGGTCACACTGAAATTCGTTTGAGTGCCCGGCCGCGCCTCGCCCGGCTGCTACAATGACAATCGATGAAACCCTTGTCGGCATTCGAGGAAACGCGTCGTCGCCGCCTGGCGGGCGAGCGGGAGGTCGTTCGGCTTTCGCGCCCGGGACCGGAGTCCGAGTTTCGCGTGGCGCTCGGGTTTCCGAATCGGTACGAAGTCGGGATGTCGAATCTGGGGTTTCAATGGACCCACCGGATCCTGTGTGACGAGCCGGGGGTCGTCTCGGAACGATTTTTCGTCGAAGAGTCGCTCTTTCCGCCTCGAACGTACGAGACGGGCCGCCCGATCGGAGATTTTCCGGTCGTCGCGTTCTCGGTCAGCTGGGAGATGGACTATCCGCTCGTTTTGAAAGCGCTGGCTTCCGCCGGAATTCCGATTCGGTCGGCCGATCGGGGACCTGAGGATCCGGTGATCGTGTTCGGCGGAAATTGCGCACGAATCAATCCGGCGCCGCTCCTCCCCTACGTGGACGTGCTCGCGGTGGGTGACGCCGAGAAACTCGTTCCGGAGCTGGGCCGGGCCCTGCGCGAGGCGCGTGGCGATCGTGAGGTGTTGACGGCGTCGTTGACGTCTCGACCGGGATTTCATCTCCCCCGGATGGGAGGCGGGCCTGGCGACGAAGAGGGAGAGAGGGGTGCTCACTCGTCGCTTCCCGCTGTCCCGATCGTGATTCAACAGAAAAAACCGCGGGAGGAGTTCGGGGTCCATCAAGTTCCGCACACGGTTCTCCTGACTCCCGAAACGGAGCTGCGCGACAAACTGCTCATCGAAATTGCGCGAGGATGCACGGAGATGTGCCGCTTTTGCTGGGCCGCTTACGCGTTCGCGCCGATTGTTCGGCACTCGGCGGCTCAGATTCTCGCCGTGGCCGAGCGCGGGCGTCCGTTCACCGATCGCGTCGGATTGATCGCCACGGCCGTCGCCGATCATCCCGAAATTCTTCCGATTTTGGACGGCCTCGAGGGGATGGGGTTTCACATCGCCCTGTCGTCGATCAAGATCGACGCCATCCAGGAGCGGATTCTCGAAATTCTCAATCGGCAGGGGGAGCGCGCGCTGTCGATCGCCCCCGAGGCGGGGAACGACCGCTTGCGGCGCGCGGTGAACAAGAAGGTATCGGACGAGATGCTCGACGAAAAGATGCGGATGATTTTTCGAGCCGGCTTCACGCATTTGAAGCTCTATCTCCAGATCGGACTCCCGGGCGAAACCGATTCCGACGTGTCGGACCTGGTCGAGCTCGTTCGCCGCGCCCATGCTCTTGCTCTCGAAGAAGGGCGGAAGCTCGGGCGAATCGCGACGGTGGTCGCCGCCGTGAACACGTTCGTTCCGAAGCCTCACACTCCTTTCGAGAACGAGCGGCTCATTCCTCTGCCCGAGATCGAGCGGAAGATGTCGTACCTCGCCAAAGAGATCTCGAAAATTCCCAATACGATTCTTCGCGGCATGCCGCCGAAAGAGGCCGTGTGGGAGGCCTATCTCGCGAAGGCCTCCGCAGGTTCGTCGGCCATTCTCGAACGAGTCGCGGCGGGCGAAAAGCCGGCGCGGATGCTCCGCGAGTTTCGCGCCGAATTCGCCCGGGTCGTCTGGGGAGAAATTCCGAAAGGGGATCGCCCCTGGGGATTTCTGAGGAAACGGCTGCCGCCGCAGGCCGGTGAAAAGCTCCCGCAATTCGTGGGAGACATGTAGTCAGGGTTCAAGAACCGATTCGGCGGTGACGGTGGTGTGAACGTGATATCCGCCGCCGCCGCCGTCAGAGTGAATCCAGATTTCCCCGTCGAGGTCGATTCCGTCCAGAAGCGTGGACGCGTCGGTTCGGCTCGCTCCCGCGCGCGGGCAGGCAATCCCGCGGCGGGCCGGTCCCAGATGAACGTGAAGGTGGCATTGAGTTCTCTCGGAGTCTTCGTTGATCGCGATTCCCCAGCCATCCGGAAATCTTTTTTCCGCCTCTCGAACCGCCGCGAGAAGGAACTCGTTGCGCTCAGCCCGTTCGAGAGAGCGGAGAAGCTGAATGCCGGGAGTCTCGTGCCGGCTGGGAAGAACCAGCCATCGATTCGGTTTTCGGGGATCGTTGTCCTTGAGGACGAAAATCGCCTCGGTGTGCTGGGAGGCGACCTGACAAAGGCTGCACTCCCGGGTCGTGAGACTCGCGAGGACTTCGTGATCGCAATGGCACGGCGGCCGCACCGAAACCGCCGATCGATGGGGCGAGACGGCGCAGGCCTCGAGAACGAGGACCGAGCCGAGGAGCCGCGCGATGTTGAAAACGCGCCCGCGGCAAGTCACGGCCGGGATGACTCCAGTTCCTCCCGCATCTGCCGGGCGTGCCGCCCCTCGTGGCAGGCGACGGTGCGGCACCACTCGGCGAGCGTGAGGGGTCCGAAGAACGGGTGGGAGAGGGTGATTTGGGCGAGGGCCGGCTGGGAGGAGGCGAACCGGGCGTTTTCAATCAGGCGCCTGCGCGAGGTCTCGGCGCGCCGGAGGATTTCTTCGACCGGAAGCGGTGTTTTGGGAACGACGAATTTCGGCGCAGGCCGATGGATCGATCGGATGAGGACCGTGGGAATCAGAAACCTTTTCCAGCGCAGGCCGCGCGCGCGGGGAGCGTCAGCCGAGCTCGAAAGGAGTTTCTCGAACTGGAGAACGATCACTTCTTCCGTGAGGACGAGGTGGGTCCCGATCTCGGCGGGGCACCAGACGCTCGGCGACGATCTTCGGGAGGCGCGGGCGTCGTCGATCGGGGAAAGAAGAGAAATCCAGCTCTCCCGGGCTTTGGCGAGGCGGCGTTCCAGCTTTTCGAGAGCGTTTGGGGAGGTCATGGAGTCGATACGAATGAAGAATCGATGGAAAGAATCGACTCATCGGGCGTCAGCTTAACACGCGCTTTATCCGACGGCACGCGGAAGAACAAAAAAAAGCCGGCCCGCGAAGGGCCGGCCACGAAGAGAAATGTTCGATCGGGGCGCTATTTTTTCGAACCGCCGACTTTGACGTGGATCTGTTTCGGCTTCGTCTCCTCCCGTTTCGGCAGGTCGATCGTGAGAACTCCCGCGTCGTAGGATGCGGCGATTTTTTCTGCGTCGATCGACGCGGGAAGCGCGAAGGAGCGGACGAATTGACCGTACGCCCGTTCGACCCGGTGATAGCTGGCCGCCTTGTCTTCCTTCTGAAAGCTGCGCTCTCCCTTGAGAGTCAACACTCCTCCGGAGACCTGAATGTCGATTTCTTCCTGCGGAATTCCGGGAACCTCGGCCTTCATTACGATTTTCTCCGCTGTTTCGGAGATATCGACCGCCGGTGTCCAGACTCCCGTCGCCAGATGTTCTCCGCCCGATTCGGCGAGAGGTTTCCCGAGTGTGTCCTCGAAAATTTTGTTCATCCGTGACTGCAGCGCGCTGACATCGTGAAAGGCATCCCATCTTACGAGCGTCATGATTTGTCTCCTCCTGCTTCGTTTTCTCGGGCCTCCGCTTTCGCGGAGAGGCGTTCGGGTTGGGTTTTCGTCAATTTTTTACTTTTTTTTCAAGAGATTTTTCCTTCCGCCAGGACGGGCTCCGTTTCGAAGATCGGCGTGAGCTCGATCCCTTCTCCTCCCGAGGCCACGCCGATCTCGATGAGCGAGGCGGGCGGGAATCTTCCTTCGAGCAGACCCCGGGCGAGGCTGTCGGCGACCCGTTTCTGGATCGCCCGCTTGAGGGGGCGGGCGCCGTACGTCGAATCGAAGCCCTCGCGTGCGAGATGGGCCCGTGCGGCCTCGCTCCAGATCAATTTGTGTCCCCGGTCGGCGACGACCCGCGCCAGACGCTCGAGCTGGATATCGACGATCTTCTCGATCTCCGTGAAACCGAGGCGGTGGAAGATCACGATTTCGTCGACCCGGTTCAGAAACTCCGGGCGGAAGGCCGTGCGGAGCGCGAGGTCGACCTGCCTCTTGATGTCGTCGTCGCTTCCGCCCTCTCCCGCGTCGTGAATCGCGGGGGAGCCGACGTTCGACGTCATGATCAGCACGGTGTTGCGGAAGTCGACGGTCCGCCCTTTGCCATCGGTGAGGCGCCCGTCGTCGAGAATCTGGAGAAGGACGTTCATGACGTCAGGGTGAGCTTTCTCCACTTCGTCGAAAAGCACGACGGAGTACGGGCGGCGGCGGACGGCTTCGGTGAGCGCACCCCCTTCCTCGTATCCGACGTAACCAGGAGGGGAACCGATCATCCGGGAGACGGAGTGTTTTTCCATGTACTCCGTCATGTCGAGGCGGACCATCGCCGCTTCAGCATCGAAGAGAAACTCGGCGAGGCCGCGCGCCGTCTCGGTCTTGCCGACGCCCGTCGGGCCGAGGAAAAGGAACGAGCCGATCGGCCGGTTCGGATCCTTGAGCCCGGAACGTGCGCGGCGAACGGCCGAGGCTACGGCTTCGAGCGCTTCCCGCTGGCCGACCACTCGAAGCGACATGCGTTCTTCCATCTGGAGAAGCTTGGCGGTCTCTCCTTCGAGCATTCTCGAAACCGGAATGCCGGTCCAGTGGGAGACGATCTGCGCGATGTCGTGTTCGGTGACTTCTTCGGCGAGCATCGCGCCGTCCTTCTGGAGCTCGGCGAGGTGTTTCGACGCGGCGTCGAGCCCTTTGTTGAGGTTCACGAGAACGCCGTAGCGGAGCTCGGCCGCCTTTTGGAGATTTCCTTCTCGCTCGGCTTTTTCGGCGGCGAGCCGCGTTTCTTCGATCCTGACCTTGAGGTCGCGGATGGCGCCGATCGCTTCTTTCTCCCGCTGCCATCTCACTTTGAGGCCGGACACCGATTCCTTGAGGTCGGCGAGCTGTTTCTCGATCGCAGCGAGCCTTTCACGAGAGGCGGAATCGCTTTCCTTTCGGAGTGCGGCCTGCTCGATGGAAAGCTGGACGACGCGGCGGTCGATTTCGTCGATCTCGGTTGGCAGCGAGTCGATTTCGATTCGCAACTTCGACGCGGATTCGTCGACGAGGTCGATCGCCTTGTCGGGGAGGAACCGGTCGGTGATGTATCGATGAGAAAATGTCGCGGCTGCGATGACCGCGCTGTCGGTGATTTTGACGCCGTGGTGGACTTCGTATTTTTCCTTGAGGCCGCGGAGAATTGCGATGGTCGCCTCGACCGAAGGCTCCGAGGTGAAGACCGGCTGAAATCGCCGTTCGAGTGCCGGATCCTTCTCGACGTGTTTCCTGTATTCCCCCAGGGTCGTGGCGCCGATGGCGCGCAGGAGCCCGCGCGCCAGAGCCGGTTTCAAGAGATTCGACGCGTCCATCGCTCCTTCGGCTGCGCCCGCGCCGACGAGGGTGTGCATCTCGTCGATGAATAGAATGACTCCGCCGTCCGATTCCTCGACCTCCTTGAGAACGGCTTTGAGCCGGTCTTCGAATTCGCCGCGGTATTTTGCGCCGGCGATGAGGGCGCCCAGGTCGAGTGCGACGACCCGCTTTCCCTTGAGCCCTTCGGGTACGTCGTTGGTCGCGATTCGGCGGGCGAGCCCCTCGACGATGGCGGTTTTTCCGACACCCGGGTCGCCGATCAGCACGGGATTGTTTTTCGTCCGGCGAGAGAGAACCTGGATGACCCGCCGAATTTCTTCGTCCCGTCCGATGACCGGATCGAGCTTGTCGCGCCGCGCCATTTCCGTCAGGTCACGGCCGTAGCGCTCTAGGGCCTGATACCTGGCCTCGGGGTTCTGGTCGACGACTCGTTGATTGCCCCGGACCTGTTTGAGCGCCTGAAGGAGCGCGTCGCCGGTCAGGCCTGACGATTTCAGGAGGCGCGAGGCTTCGGAGCTGCCGTGAAGCAGCGCGATCAGGAGGTGCTCGGTCGAAACGTATTCGTCCTGAAAACTTTTCGCGGCGGAAGCCGCGGCGTCGAGAGCTTTTCGGAATTCCGAATTCGGCTGTGGATCGGCCCCCCCGTCCACTTTCGGGCGTCGTTCGAGAAACGTCGCGAGAGATGTTTCGAGAGTCGATCCGGAAACTCCGAGCTTCGAAAGAATGGGAACGACGATTCCGCCCTCCTGCTGAAGAAGTGCGAGCAGCAGGTGTTCGCAGGTGATTTCGGGGTGGCCTGCCGATGAAGCGAGGGACTGAGATTCGGAAACCGCTTCCTGCGCCTTTGAGGTGAATTGATCCAGTCTTGCCACGGTGATTGACCTCCTCCCGGGTTTCTCCGGTCGAAAGTCAATATATGATCTGAGTCTAAATTTGTCAAGTTACTGTTGGCTATGCTGTATTTTTTATGAGTGTTATTGGCTCAGATTATACGTAAAACACTGTTACTAAGGCCTTTGTTGAGACGTGTGATTCGGGACGCTTGGCTCGATTCGAGGAAAGGAAACCCGTTTTCTCCGGATCCGAGTCGTTGGCTGCGCCTCAGCCCCGGAGCGGATCCTTGACGCCTGCGTCTTCGAATCCCCGCGATCTCAGGAGGCAGGAATCGCAGGATCCGCAGGGGCGGCCTCGAGGGGACGGGTCGTAACAGGAGCTCGTGAGAGAAAAATCGACGCCGAGACGGAGGCCCAGGCGGATGATTCCGGATTTCGTCATGCGCAGAAGCGGAGCCACGATTCGGAACCTTCTCTCTCCGGTCACCCCGGCTTTGGTTCCGAGATTCGCAGCCCGTTCGAAAGCGCGAAGGAATGCGGGGCGGCAATCGGGATATCCGGAATAGTCGAGAGCGTTGGCGCCGATGTAGATCGCTTCAGCTCCGATCGATTCGGCCAGAGCCAGAGCGTGGGCGAGAAAGAGCGTGTTGCGTGCCGGGACGTAGGTGATCGGAATCTTTTTTTCCGGATCGGCGGCGAGAGCATTCTTCGGAACTTCGAGTCTCTTGTCCGTGAGCGCCGATCCGCCGAAACTTTCCGGGGCGATGGAAGCGACGACGTGCCGCTCGACTCCGGCGAGCTTCGCGATTTTTTTCGCACGCAGGAGCTCGATCTTGTGACGTTGACCGTAATCAAACGAAAGTGCGGTCACGAGAAAACCATCGCGCCTGGCGATCGCGAGGGAGGTCGTCGAATCCAGACCGCCCGACAAAAGAACCACAGCGCGGGGTTGATCGGGGGGGCGCGCCGATTTGGAAAGCGGACCGCGCCGCCGCGCCGAGCGTGAATTTTTCAACGGGACTTTTCTCATCGTTGAGATTATGTTCGATCTTCGTGGTGTTTTTTTCGGCCGAGCGGGACAGAATAGGATCGAACCGGTTGTGCCGCTCACCGTCGGCGCCGATTGACTGGCTGGGTTGTTGAATTCATCGAGGAGCCTGTTGACGATGGACCCGTTCGAATCGTTGGAAGGGGAAGGCAGCTCGGAGAAGATCGAGTCGACTCTCGGCCGGATTCGCGACTGGCTCGGCCGCAACGATTGGTTCTTCGACGAAGCCGATGAGGGGACCTACCTCCGAACCGGTGTGCAGGGGAAAAACGCGCGTTTCCGGATCGTCCTGGGAGTGCGCGGGGACGGCCCGACGTTTCTCTGTTTCGCGCTCTACGACTTCACCGTTCCGCGATCTCTTCGAGCCGGCTGTGCCGACCTGGTCAACCAGATCAATTACACCTCCCTGCTCGGATGTTTCGAGATGGACCAGGACGATGGGGAGCTTCGGTTTCGCCTGACCTACCCGCTCGACGAAGCCGAAATCACCGACGCCCAACTCGAACGGACTCTCGTCGTCGCGGCGATGATGGCCGATCGTTACTACCCGGCGTTCATGTCGCTGATACACGCGGCGTTGCCGCCGAGCGAGGCTCTCCAATCCATCGACCGCGTCAACTAGTGGCAAGGCGCGACGATAGCGTGCCGCTGGCGCCACCTCCTCCTTGCCGGCTCACTGCGGCGTACGGTAGTACGCCTCATTCGCGGCTCGTCGGTCGGCGGCGCCATCGACCCACTCTCGTCGCGCCCAGTGAGACTTGTGGCTGAAGATTGGGCCGGATTGAGCT
>Ga0315281_10013104_pt1 | contig 11236 bp, 11 predicted proteins | sample YL17G07_0_MG_FD_204540 | JGI IMG/M metagenome (GOLD analysis project Ga0315281, IMG submission 204540) | Sediment microbial communities from Yellowstone Lake, YNP, Wyoming, USA - YL17G07_0 | ecosystem: Environmental > Aquatic > Freshwater > Lake > Sediment | place: USA: Wyoming | collected... | reverse complement strand
TCCGCGGCGCGTGCCAGCGCCATCATCGGGCGCGGCGTCGACACGCCTCCTTCGCGCACGTCCTCGACTTTGATCACGCGGTCCACCGCGCGACCCGCGCCGGCGGCTGCCGCGTCAGCGCGCGTCCGCGCGTCGACGACCGCCAGACGCAGCGCCTCGCGCTCGGCGCTGTCGCGGTCGCGCAGGTCGAAGCGCACGCCGCCCGTCGCCGTCGCGCCGCCCTGCACGGCGACGTCGAGCAGCTCGCCGACCCGGCCGATCTCGTCCACCCGCACGTCGATGGCGTTGCGCGCGACGAATTCCCGAGGCACCCGTTTGCCGCCCGTGAAGTCGAACTCCTGCTGCAGGTCGTAGCCCTGCGTCCGCACGGCGTCTTTCGGCACGCGCGCCTGTTCGAGGCGCTGCTGCACGGCGGTCATCGCCTCGGCGTTCAGCCGCTGCGCGTCGCGCGGACCTTTCGCCCGCGTCTCGACGGTGACGGTGATGAACGCGCGATCCGGCGCGCGCCGCACGACCCCTTCCCCGACTGTGACGATGACATCGGTCAGCGGCGCCGGCTGGGCCGACGCGGCGCCGGCCGCCAGCATGAACGCAACCGCAATCACGCTCCGCATACAATCCTGAATCCTATGCTGTACGCGTAGGTGTCCGGCGGTAATCTGTGCCGGTACGCGCACCGCAGCATCGCCACATCCGCATTCACCCACGATCCGCCGCGGACGGTTCGCATATGGCCCACCTGCGGGCCACGCGGGTCCCGCATCTCGCCGAGCCCATAATAGTCCGGGCTGTACCAATCAGCGATCCACTCCCACACGTTGCCACAGACGTCATACAGACCGTACGCGTTCGGAGGGTACGTGCCAGTAGGGCGAGTACCGCGCTGGTGCTTGAGCACCGGGTCGGTGAGAAAATTGCCGCGCGACGCGTCGATGTCTGTGCCCCACGGGTAGCGAAGCCCTTCCGTTCCCGCACGCGCGGCTTTCTCCCATTCCGCCTCTGTCGGCAGCCGCACCGGACGCGCGATCGTGTCGGACAGCCACCGACAGTACGCCAGCGCGTCGTCGTACCGGACGAGCACGACCGGATGACTGCCATGCCCGGCAGGCGGCTGGTCGCGCTTCCACACGTAGGGTGCCGCGAGATCGCGAAAGAGCGCGTCGCGTCCGCCATGCGTGATCAACGGAAGGTCGCGAATGCTGGGCGCCGGATGACCCGTCGCCTGGACGAACCGCGCGTATTCGTCATTGGTGACCGGAAACCGCCCGATGAAGAATTCGCTGACGTAGACACGGTGGACCGGCCGCTCGTCTTCCTCCGCATCGGACGCGCCCATGAGGAAGTCGCCGGCGGGAATCCGTGCCAAATTCGGAGAAAATGTCTGCACTTGTCTATAGATGAACGGCCAGTATAGTCCAGTGGCAGACACCGACTTACGCGCAAGAGTCGGGGTAGAGTGGCTCCATGAAACTCGAGCCGTTTGCGATGGAGCGGATGCAGTCCACCTTCGAAAACGAGGTGGCCTTCAACTTGTCCGAAAGCGGCGTGCACTCGCTCACCCTCGGCGAACTGATCGACGACGCGGCGTCGCGCGAAGCGCTTCTGGCGGAGGTGCTGCGCTACACGCAGACGAACGGCACGCGGCCGCTGCGCGAGTCGATCGCGGCGCTCTATTCCGGCGCCACACCGGATCACATTCAAGTGACCAACGGCGGATCGGAAGCCAACTACATCACGACGTGGAACCTGGTCGAGCCGGGCGATGAGGTCGTGATGATGGTGCCGAACTACATGCAGACGTGGGGTCTCGCGCGCGCATTCGGCGCGACCGTCAAGGAGTGGCCGCTCGTGAACGCCGCCCTCGGCCGAGGTCACGCCGAAGCCGCGCGCGGCGAAGGCGGATGGCGGGTCGACATGGATGGCCTCGAGCGGGTGCTGTCGCCGCGCACGAAGCTGATCGTCATCTGCAACCCGAACAACCCGACCGGCGCGCGGTTCGAGGCCGGCGATCTCGATCGGATCGCGAACCTGGCGGACCGGCACGGCAGCTGGATCCTGTCCGACGAAATCTATCGCGGCGCCGAGCGCGACGGCCGGGAGACGCCGTCGATCTGGGGCCGATCCGATCGCGTCATCGTCACGAGCGGGCTGTCGAAAGCGTACGGGCTGCCCGGTCTGCGCATCGGGTGGATCGTGGGGCCGCCCTCGCTCGCCGCATCGCTCTGGTCGTATCACGACTACACCACGATCGCGCCCGGCGCGCTCAGCGATGCGCTGGCGCGGCACGCGCTCGAGCCGGCGCGGCGCGAGCGCATCCTCGCCCGCACTCGCGGCATCCTGAACCAGAACTATCCGATCATCGCCGGATGGCTCGACGACCACAGCGGGCTGTTCAGCTACGCGGCGCCGGACGCGGGCGCGATTGTCTACACGCGCTATCGCTGCGATCCGTGGATCAACTCGACGGAGCTCGTCACGCGTCTGCGTCTGGAGAACAGCGTGCTCATCGTGCCAGGCGACCACTTCGGCATGGACGGGTACCTACGCCTCGGTTTCGGTGACGAGGCCCAGCACCTCCGTGCGGGCCTCGATCGCCTCGGCGACGCCATTGCGGATTGCGGATTGCGGATTACGGCTGGAGACTCGGCAACTAATCCGCAATCCAATCCGCAATCCCCAATCCGCAATCCTCAATGACAGAGTTCCACCTCCTCCTGGTCGGCTACGGCAACGTGGCGCGACGCTTCGCATCGCTGCTCCGCGAGCAGCGAGCCGCGCTGGCGCGCGACCACGGCCTGCGCACGCGCATCGTCGGCGTCGCCACGCGCCGCCACGGACAGGTGTTTGCGCCGGGCGGCCTCGGTTCGTACGTGGCGTCCGGCTTCAGCCCGACCGGGGCGTCGACGCTTCATTTCATCCGCGAGGCGACGAAGAAAAGCGCCGCCGCCGCGAAGCAGCGGCGCCTCGTCGTCATCGAAACGACCACGCTCGATATCGAACGGGGGGAGCCGGCGATTGGCCACATCCGTGCGGCGCTCGCGGGCGGCGCGCACGTGATCACGGCGAACAAAGGTCCGGTCGCGTTCGCGTACCGCGGGCTGGCGCGGGCGGCCGGCCGCGCCAATCGCCGCTTTCTCTTCGAGAGTACGGTGATGGACGGCGTGCCGATTTTCAACCTCGTGCGGGACACCCTGCCTGCGGTCCGCGTCCTCGGCTTCCGCGGCGTGGTGAACAGCACGACAAATTTCATCCTCACCGCGATGGAACAGGGTCAGCCGTTCGAGGAAGCGCTCGCCGAGATGCAGGCGCGGGGCATCGCAGAAGCCGACGCATCGCTCGACGTCGACGGCTGGGACGCAGCGGCGAAGACGGCTGCGCTCGCCAACGTCCTGCTGGGCGCGACCGTCACGCCGAAGATGGTGGAGCGTCAGGGGATCACGCCCGAGACGGGGCGCCTGGCGCGCGAGGCGCGGGCCGCGGGACGACGCCTGAAGCTCGTCGCCCGGGCGGAACGCGTGGGACGGCGCATCACGGCCCGCGTGGCGCCGGAAGCGCTCCCCGGCGACGACCTGCTGGCGGGTCTGGACGAGCAACAAAACGCGCTCATCCTGAAGACGGACCTGCTCGAGGAAATCGCGATCGTCCAGCGGAGCGGTGGCCTGACGCAGACCGCTTACGGGCTGCTCTCGGACCTGATCCGCATCGCCCGAGACGTCAACGGCGCGCCTGCCACGCGGCGAGCGCCTGCGTCAGGGCGGCGGCGTCGAACCCCTTGATGACCTGGTCACCGATGACGGTGACCGGGATCGTCCGCCATCCGCGTGCGATGAGATCATCGTACGCCTTCTCGTCTTCATCGACGTTGTGCGCCGTGAACGGCACGCCGGCCTGTGAAAGAAACTCCTTCACGTGTTCGCAGCTTCGTCAGGCACGACCCGCGTAGACGATAATCATCCCTGCATTATGGCGCCACTCGACGGGATCACGGTTCTCGACCTGACGCGCGTGTTGTCGGGTCCGTATTGCACGATGCTGCTTGCGGACATGGGCGCGCGCGTCATCAAGATCGAGCAACCCGGCAAAGGCGACGACACGCGCGCCTGGGGCCCGCCGTTTCTATACCCCAGCGCGCAAGAACCGCGCGCCGGGGACCCCGATGTGAAAGGCGAGAGCGCCTACTTCCTCAGCATCAACCGGAACAAGGAGAGCGTGACGCTCGACTTCAAGCATCCGGACGGACGCGCGCTGCTCGAGCAGTTGATCGCGAAGGCCGACGTCCTCGTCGAGAATTTCCGCCCGGGCACGCTGACCAGACTCGGGCTCGACTACGCCACGCTGTCGAAGCACTATCCCCGGCTCGTCTACTGTTCGATCTCAGGGTTCGGCCACACCGGCCCGCGGTGGAAGCAGCCGGGGTACGACGCCGTCATGCAGGCCGAGGGCGGGCTGATGAGCATCACCGGCGCCGCCGACGGCCCACCGTATCGCCTCGGCGTCGCCATCGTCGACATCGTCTCGGGGATGTTCGCGGCCTACGGCGTCGCGATGGCGCTCTTCGCGCGCGAGCGCACCGGCACGGGGCAGGAAGTCGATCTCGCGATGCTGGATGCAACGGTGGCCCTGCTCACCTATCAGGCGGGCAACTACTTCGCGAGCGGCAAGGTACCGGCGCGCCTCGGCAATCGCCATCCGAGCATCGTCCCGTACGAGACGTTCACCGCGTCTGACGGCGAGTTCGTGCTGGCTGTCGGCAACGACGAGCAGTGGCGACGGTTCTGCGCGGTCGCCGGTCTGCCTGAAGACGAGCGGTTCGCCACCAACCGCCAGCGGGTGTCGGCGCACGACGCGCTGCGCCCGTTGGTCGCCGATCGGCTGCGGGAGCAGCCGCGGCAGGTCTGGATCGACGGCCTGACGAAGGCGGGCGTGCCGTGCGGATCGGTCCGCAACTTCGAGGAGCTGTTCGCCGATCCGCAGCTGGACGCGCGTGAGATGATCGCCATGGTCGAGCACGCGACGATCGGGCCGCTGCGGGTGCTCGGCGTGCCGACCAAACTGTCGGATACACCCGGCGCGGTCCGCACGCCGCCGCCCACGCTTGGCCAGCACACCGACGCGGTGCTGGAGCACGATCTCGGATTCAGCGCCGACGCCATCGCCGCATTGCGCCGGCAGCAGGTCATCTAACCGCCATGGAAATTTCCCTCGTCCGCAGACGACTGACCGAGACGATCGACCGCGCGAAGAAGCACGCGGCCGAGCGCCGCGGGCGCAGCGATCAGGCATCGCGCGACTTCGAGGTCTTCCTGCAGAAGATCGCCGTCCCGCTCTTCCGGCAGGTCGCCAACGCGCTGCGCGCCGACGGCTACGCGTTCACGGTGTTCACGCCGGCAGGCAGCGTCCGGCTGATGTCGGATCGCGCGGCCGAGGACTACATCGAGATCTCGCTCGACACGGCCGGCGATCCGCCGCGCGTGATGGGCCAGATCAGCCGCAACCGCGGCCGCCGCGTCATCGATACCGAGCGGGCCATCGGCGCGCCCGATGCGCTGACGGAAGACGATGTGCTGGAGTTTCTGCTGAAGGAACTGGAAGCGTTCGTCGAGCGATAAAGAAGAAACCGCAGAGGGCGCGGAGATCGCTGAGCAATGTTTTCTCTGCGTGCTTAGCGTGCTCCGCGGTTTCTTCTTATCCGTTGGCGAGGCGTTCGACGAACGACGTGTCGACGCCCTGGCGGTTGAGCGCCGCGAGGAAGCCCGGCCGATCCGGCGAGTGGCGGTAGGCTTCGCGCCCTTCGACCGTGCCGCTCTGCACAAGGCCGACCAGCGCGTCGTTGAGCGGCATCATGCCGTAGCGCCGCCCCCCTTCGATCGCCATGGGCAGCTGTGACGTCTTCCCTTCCGCGATCGCGCTCGAGACGGCCGGCGTGTTCAGCAGCACTTCGCGCGCGGGGAGGCGGCCACCGCCGACCTTGCGCAGCAGAACCTGCGCAATGACGCCGCGCATCGAGTCGGCCAGCGCCATCTGCACCTGATGGCGGTATTCCGGGGCGTACAGGTCGATGATGCGATCGATGGCACCCGTCGCGGTGTGCGCCGAGAAGCCGCCCACCACGAGCCGCCCCGCCGCCGCCGCTTCGAGCGCGACGTTCATCAGCGGGCCGGTCCGCAGATCCTCGATCACCAGGACGTCGGGGTCCTCGCGCAGCGCCGCGCGCGCCGCCGCCAGCATGTCCTCGTCGCTCCCGCGCACTTCGCGCTGGCTGATGAACGAGTTCCCGCGCTCGTGCCGGATGTTGATCTCGCGCTCGATCGTGATGATGTGATCGCGGCGCGTGCGGTTCATCAAGTCGACAAACGCCGCCATCGTCGTGCGCTTACCGCTCGACCGCGGACCGGCGACCAGCACGAGGCCTTCCGGCTCGATCGCCAGCGCCTGCACCTGCTTCGGCAAACCGAGCTGATCCGCGGACACCGATCGCGTCGGCATCAGGCGGAAGACGCCGCCCGGCCCGCGCTGATCGCGGAAGCTCATGCAGCGGACGCGGCCCACGCCTTCGAGATCGCAAATCCATTCGGTCGCGGCGCCGGTGCGCAGCGCTTCGTGGCTGCGCTCGGGCATCAGCGTCAGCAGCAACGACTCGACGTCGCGCGCGAGGTGCACGGGCTCGCCGTCGAGCAACTGCAGCTCGCCATCCACGCGCACCGACGGGCGCGACTCGGACGAGAGATACAGCGTCGACGCGCCGCGCGCGGACGACACACGCAGCAGACGTTCCAACCCGGACAGCGTCGGATCCTCGACCGCCGGCGGCGGCGTCTCCGATCGAATCGGGTTGCGGGAAATATTCAGGACCACGGCCGGCGACGGCGGCGGAACAGCACGGGGCTGAGGGGGCGGCGGCGCCTGACGCGGCGGTTCGACCGACGCAGCAATGGGCGGCGCCTGACGCGGGGGCGCGGGCGACGCAATCGGCGGCGCGACGCTCCGGACTGGCGGCGCGGCGGTGACGATGGGCGTCGGCGCGGGCGGCGGCGTCCGTACCTGAGCGGCCGGCTGCAGGGGCATCGGCTCGGGCTCCGGCTCAGCCTCGACTTCGTTGGCGGCGCTGTCGACGTCGATCTCGAAGGCTTCGTCCGGCGTTCCGGCGGAGACAGCCTCGCGGGTTCGGGCCGGCGCCGGTTGCCCAGGCCACAGCTGTCCCGCGTCTGGCAGGTTGAGATCGTCGTCGAGCTCCTGTACCTGCGCGGCTTCCTCGACCGGCAGTGCGACATCCTGAGCGGCTGGCGTATCGAAACCGAGGAGTTCGACCGGCCGCTCATCGTTGTCGTGAGCGGGTGTCGAGTGCGCGGCGCCCATTTGGTGCGCAGGCGCGGCACGCGAGACGGCCGGCTGAGACGCGACGGCGTTGGTCGGCGAGGGCGCAAAGAACTCGTCGGGGACGCGATCGTCCTCGGGCATGCGGCGACGTCGGATTTCTGCCCACACGTCATCGCCGCCGCGCGCGACGACCACCGTGAAGCGCTCGCCCGGAAATTCCGCCATCGGCGCCAGTTCGTGCTGCACCGCCCCGAACTCGTCGAGGGCGTGCTGAAGCTCGATGGGCAGAAGCTGGGCCACGATGCCGTTGACCGCTTCGATCGTGAGGCCGCGGCTCGCGAGTTCGACCTGCCCGGTCGGCGAGACGACGTATGGCTTGTCGCCGGCGTGCATGACGAACGCGTCTCCGTCGACGCGGACAATCGCCTGAAGCAGGGAAGGGACGAGGCTCATTTATTCACGCCACTACACACGTTCGCACACCGACGGACCAGTTGCACACAGCGTCAATGTCGGCAGCAACGCCGCCGGCCATTAGGAACGGCGCGGGGTGCCCACCTCGTAGATGCGAACCATCTCAACGAGTTTATAGCCTCGGGTCTGATACGGCGGGATGATTCGCTCGGCCCGCAGATACTGCAGCATGCCCTCGTCGCCGTAATCGGGCGCACCCACGCCCTCGAGGCCCGTCAGCGCCGCTTCGAGCCCCTGGAGGGTCATGGCGTTCTCCGTGACCGTGCGCCAGCCCGGCACCACACCGAAGCGTGTGATGCGCTCCCGCCGTTGGGTGGTCTCGAACCCGACGTACAGCTCGTTGCTGATGAAGTTGTAGTCGGCATCCGACCGCGTAGCCGGAGCATCATCGACGCGCACAAAGCGGATGCCGGCGATATCGCGCAGACGCTCGATCAGCAGCTGCGTGAAGGTCCCCTCGCCCGACCAGGCGGAGGTCTCAAGTTCGAGTGGCATGGTGAATGGTCATCAGCCCGCCGAGCACCGGATACCAGCGTACTCCGGTGAAGCCGCGCGATTCGAATAGCCGCGCGACGGCGTCAGCGCCAGGATACTGGCGGATCGACGCGGGAATGTAGCGATACGTGTCCGGATCGCGGTGCAGCATCCAGCCGAGCGCCGCGCCCACGACGGTCAGATACGCCAGGTACGCCGACCGCACGATGCGGTTCGACGGGCGATTGAAATCAAGCGACAGCAGCTGCCCGCCCGGCGCCAGCACCCGTCCGATTTCGTCGATCGCCATCTCCAGGTTCGGCACGTTCCGCAGCCCATATCCCGTTGTCACGAAGTCAAAGGATCCGGCCGGAAACGGCAGCGCGACCATGTCGCCGACGAGAAACCGCGGTGTGTGGTGTGGCGCCACTTTACCTCGCGCCAGCTCGATCATCCTGAACGTGATGTCGAGGCCGACGACGCGGGCCCCGCGTTCCGCGAGCGCGAAAGCAATGTCGCCCGTGCCGGTCGCCAGATCGAGGGCCCGGTCGCCCGGACGGGGCGCCGCCAGATCGACGAGCCGCCGCTTCCAGCGACGGTCCTGGCCGTACGACAGAACCACCGTGATGAAGTCGTACCGGTCGGCAATCGTCGCGAAGATCGCGCGCACGAACCGCCGCTTGCCGTCGGGCGTGGCGATCCGGTCGCGCACTGACATTCTCGGATAATATCGTGGCATGCTCCCGTCGAGCACGGTCGAGAACTACCTGAAGGCGATCCATCAGGGCCAGTCATCACTCGGGCCCGACCAGCGGCTCGTGCCGATGGGACAGGTGGCGTCCGCGCTCGGCGTCACCCCCGGCACCGCAACAACGATGGTGAAAGCACTGGCCGAGTCGGGGCTGGCGGAGTACGAGCCGTACAGCGGCGTACGTCTCAGCGCCGCCGGTGAGAAGCTGGCCGGGCTCGTCCTGCGGCGTCATCGCCTCGTGGAGCTGTTCCTCGTGCAGGTGATGGGGATGAGCTGGGCGGAGGTGCACGACGACGCCGAGCAACTGGAGCACGTCGTCTCCGAGCGGCTGATCGATCGGATCGACGAGATGCTCGGGCGCCCCACGCACGATCCCCATGGTGACCCGATTCCGAATCCCGACGGCGCCATCACGACCAGGCATCTCGACAGCCTGCTGACGTGTCCGGTCGACACGCCGTTGAGAGTGACGCGGATCACCGATCAGGATCCGGCGTTCCTGCGATTCATCGAAGGCAACCATCTCAAGCCCGGCGAGCCGGTCGAGGTCGCGTCCCGGGACGACGCCGCCGACTCGGTCGTCCTGCGGCAGCAGGATCGCCACATCACAATCGGCGCGCGCGCGGCATCGAAGCTGCTCGTCGAGGTCGTTTCCGCCTGAGCCCTTGCGGTCGGTTGTTGAATTTTGTATCGTAGCCACTTGAATTTTGATTATTCAAATGCCTGTGTTCGTTTCCTGCCGCTTGCCGTGGCGCTTTTCGCGATGTCCCCGCGTGCGAACGCGCAAGGACCGCCCGCGGCGGACGCCTCGCGGAAATGGGAGATTGTCGACAACTCGTTCCTGGTCGAGGAAGCGTTCAACCAGGACGCCGGAGTGGTTCAGAACATCTTCACGTGGACGCGAGGCCGTGACGGCGCGTGGGACGGCAGCTTCACGCAGGAGTGGCCCGCGCCGGGCATGGCGCACCAGTTGTCGTACACGCTGCCGTTCTCGAGCACCGGGCTCGCCAGCGGCATCGGCGACGTGCTGCTGAACTACCGGTATCAGCTGCGCGAAGAAAGCGCGGGCGGACCGGCGATTGCACCGCGCCTCAGCGTCATCCTGCCGACGGGACGCGAGGCGGACGATCTCGGCAGCGGGACCGCCGGCCTGCAGATCCTGGTGCCGGCGAGCAAACAGTTCGGCAATTTCTATGTGCACGCGAACGCCGGGTACACATGGCTGCCCGACGTGCAGCGCAGCACGCTCGTGGCCGGCAGCGGCGTGTGGCGGGTGGCGCCGATGCTCAACCTGATGCTGGAAGGCGTGGTGGTGTTCGGCGAATCGGCGACGGTGTCGCCCGGCTTCCGCCGCGGCTGGAACTTCGGTGAGCACCAGCTCGTGATCGGCGCCGCTGTGCCGATCACCCGCGCCGACGGCCACTCGACGGCCGCGCTGCTCACGTATTTCTCGTACGAGCTGCCGTTCCGCAAATCGAAGGATTAGCCACAACACCGTAGACGTAGTGTCCGGCTTCAGCCGGACCGCGCCGAAGGTCCGCCTGAAGGCGGACACTACGTACATGCGAAGATCGCGTTGAGCAACTCGCCTGGCGAATCGATGATCCGATCGTCAGGGCCGAGTTCCGCCACCGGGATGCTGTCGAAGCCGAACCCATAACGCGCCAGACACACCCGCGCCGGGGCGGCCCGCGCCGTCCGCCAGTCGATCGCGGAGTCGCCGACCATCAGGGTCGATTCCGCGTTCGCGTTGGCGCTCGCGGTGAGATGACGAAGCGCCGCGGGATCCGGCTTGCGCGGAAACGGTCCGTCGCCACCCAGCACGGCGCCCGCCGGGAAATACCGCGCGAGATCGAGGCCGTCGAGAATGCGGCGTGTCGACGCGATCGGCTTGTTGGTCAACACGGCGAGCGCGGCGCGGCGTCCGAGCGCCTCGAGCGCGGCCGGGATGCCGTCGTAGGGCCGCGTGTGATTCAGCAGCCGCATGTCGTAGAACGCGAGATACCGCTCCAGCGCGTCGGGCGGACGCTCGACGCCGCTCGCCGTGAACGCGCGCGCCACGAGCGTCGCCGCGCCGTCACCAACCATCCGGCCGATGCGTGCCTCGGGGATCGGCTCGGCGCCGCACGACACGAGCAGCTCGTTGGCGGCGTCGGCGATATCACGCCGCGAGTCGACCAATGTCCCGTCGAGGTCGAAAACGATGAGGCGAAGCTCAAC
>Ga0315281_10013103_pt1 | contig 11236 bp, 6 predicted proteins | sample YL17G07_0_MG_FD_204540 | JGI IMG/M metagenome (GOLD analysis project Ga0315281, IMG submission 204540) | Sediment microbial communities from Yellowstone Lake, YNP, Wyoming, USA - YL17G07_0 | ecosystem: Environmental > Aquatic > Freshwater > Lake > Sediment | place: USA: Wyoming | collected... | reverse complement strand
CTTCAGCGCGGGAGAAACCATCCACACGGAGATTTCCTGCAAGTACTGCATCGACGAATTTCAGGCGGTGGCGCAGCGCGCCGGCTTCGCGCCTGAGCAGACCTGGACCGATGCGGCCGAACTGTTCTGTATACATGGCATGACCGTCGCCTAGCCTGGTGAATTACAATATTGATTTTGGTCAAGGTGCCACGGCACCAAGGGTCTATTTTTTAGGCATAAGGGACAAGTTCTGTCTTCGCCTGGGGCGAGTACGGGCCGTGAGCGCGGCGGCTCCTGCTCCAGGGCAAAGCAAAGGTGAATCATGCAACCAGACATCACCACCGTATACAGTATCGAGGTCAATCCGGAGATTCCGCAACGGCTGATCCGACTGCGGGAGTTGGCCAACAATCTCTGGTACAGCTGGGACATCATGCCCACACGGGCGCTGTTTTCGCGTCTCGATCCAGGCTTGTGGAATACCGTGGGACACAGCCCCAAGGCCTTGCTCAAGCGCATCGATCAGCGGCGGCTGCTCGATGCGGCCGAGGACAAGGTGTTTATCGACAACTACAACCACGTGCTCTCGGCCTACGACAGTTATCACGGAGCGCCGATGGGCCGCGACGCGGCCGAACAAGCGCTTGGCCAGTCCGACCTGGTTGCCTATTTCTGTGCCGAATTCGGCTTCCATGAGAGCCTGCCGATCTACTCCGGCGGCCTTGGAATACTTGCCGGCGATCACTGCAAGGCCGCGAGCGACCTGCGCCTGCCTTTCGTGGGGGTCGGCCTGCTCTACCGGCAAGGCTATTTCTTCCAGACCATCGACAGCCACGGCAACCAGGGGGCTACGTACATAGATTCCGATTTCGACGATCTGCCTATCTCGCCGGTGCAGCGCGAAGACGGGTCTGAATTGAAAGTCAAGGTCGAGTTTCCCGGACGCGAAGTGACGGCGAAAGTGTGGCAGGTGCGCACCGGTCGCGTGACCCTGTATCTGCTCGACACGGATATCGAGGAAAACAACCCGCAAGACCGCAACATCGCACACCAACTCTATGGCGGCGACCGCTCCACCCGCATCGAGCAGGAGATCGTGCTCGGTGTCGGCGGGGTACGCGCGCTCGTCGCACTCGGGCTCAAGCCCGCGGTCTGGCATATCAACGAAGGACACGCGGCGTTCCTGATCCTGGAGCGTTTGCGTAACTTCGTGCACCAGGGCCTGGATTTCGCCAGCGCACTCGAGGCGGTCGCGGTCAACACGGTATTCACCACGCACACCGCCGTGCCCGCGGGGCACGATCATTTCTCGATGCAAATGGTGCTGAATTATTTCCAGGACTGGTGCAGGGATCTCCGTATTCCAGGCGAGCAATTGCTGGCGCTGGGATTGGGGCCAGGCGCGACGGAATTCAATATGACCACACTCGCCGTGCGCGGCTCACGCTTCCACAACGGGGTTTCGAAAATCCACGGCGAAGTGTCGTCGCGGATGCTCGGCAATCTCTGGCCGCAAATCCCGCCGGAAGAAAATCCGATCACCTCGATCACCAACGGCGTGCATGTGCCCACCTTCCTGTCGCCCGAATGGGCCGATGCATTCGACCACTTTCTCGGCTACGGCTGGAGCCAGAGGCTGGGCGACCAGAGTTGCTGGGACCAGATCAACCAGGTGCCGGACCATGTCTTCTGGAGCACACGGCAGCACCTGAAGTCGCAGTTGCTGCACCTGGTGCGCTACCGCCTGCGCGCGCAGAACGCGCGCAATCAAGGCAGCGAAGCGCATCTGGATCGGCTCCTGAGGCTGTGCAGTCCGGACAATCCGACTGTGCTCATCATCGGTTTTGGCCGCCGCTTTGCCACGTACAAACGGGCCGCGCTTTTGTTCGAGGATCTGGACTGGCTGCGCCAGTTGCTTGGCGACCCGGAGCGACCCGTGCTGTTTTTGTTCGCCGGCAAGGCGCATCCGGCCGATGTGCCCGGGCAGGATTTGATCAGACGGGTGACGCAGGTGTCGCAAATGCCGGAATTCGAGGGCAAGATACTGCTGGTCGAAGGCTATGATCTGCGCCTCGGCCGGCGCATGGTCTCCGGCGTCGACGTCTGGCTCAACAACCCGGTCTATCCGCTCGAGGCATCGGGCACCTCAGGCATGAAGGCGGCGCTCAACGGCGTGGTCAACCTGTCGGTGCTCGACGGCTGGTGGGGCGAAGGCTACGACGGGTCGAACGGCTGGGCCATCAAACCCGCCGCCACAGGACTGGACGAGGCGAACCGCAATCGAGAGGAGGCGCGCACGCTCTACGAAATCCTGCAGGATCACGTCGTTCCGCTTTACTACAACCGCACCAGCGCGGGCTACTCGCCCGAATGGGTGAAGCTGGCGAAGCGCTCCATCGCCAGCCTTTTGCCGCGTTTCAATTCGACGCGCATGGTAGCGGAATACGTTGCCAAGTGCTATCTCCCTGCAGTGCAACAAGGTCGGCGCTACTCCGAGAACCAGTTCGAGGTCGCGCGTTCGATCGCCGCCTGGAAATCGCGGGCACGGCAGGCCTGGCCGGGGGTGACGATCAGGCGGCTTAATTCACCGAAGAAACGCATCCGGTTTGGCGACGCGGTGCACATCGAAACGGCGGTAAGGCTGAACGGCCTGAACCCGGGGGATGTGGCGGTCGAAATGCTGGTGAACCGGGCAGGGGAATTCGGCAAAGGCGAACCGTCGTGCCACCGGTTCGTCGCTCAAGGCGTGGACGCGACCGGTGAGCAGTGTTTTACGCTGGACCTTGCGCCGGAGTTGTGCGGCAAGCTGGATTACCGCATCCGCGTTTATCCGTGGCATGATGCATTGACCCATCCGCTCGAATTGGGGCTCATGATCTGGGCCTGAGCCTCGGCAGGCCCCAGCGCGGCGCGGCGCCATGTTCGGACGGAGTGATGAGCACTGGTTTTCCGCATCTGAAGCGTCCGTTACATTTTCTTTGCGAGCCGGGCGTAGATCTCGGCGTAGCGGCGTGCGCTCGCGTCCCAGCCGAAATCCCTGGCCATGCCATTTCTCTGCAGCGCCCGCCAGGTCGTGCCATCGCGCCAGGCGCGCGCGGCGCGCGTGACCGCGTCGAGCAGCGCTGCAGGACCGGGCTCTTGAAAGACAAAGCCGCTGGCGCTGCCGTCGGCGAGCGTTGCCGCAGTGCAGTCAACCACCGTGTCGGCGAGTCCGCCGGTAGCGCGCACGATGGGCGGGGTGCCATAGCGCTGGCTGTACATCTGGTTCATGCCGCAGGGTTCGAAACGCGAGGGCATGAGGAAAGCGTCGGCGCCGGCTTCGATCAGGTGGGCGAGGGGTTCGTCAAAGCCGATGTTGGTGCTCACTTGCCGCGGATCACTCTGCGCCAGGGCGAGAAAGCTGTGCTCGAGTTGGGGGTCACCGCTGCCGAGTATGGCGAGTTGCGCCGGCAGCGCCAGAAACTGCGGCGCGATCTCGATCAGCCAGTCGAGCCCTTTCTGTTCGGTGAAGCGGCTTACCACGGCAAACAGCTGCACGGCAGGCGAGGGGGCGAGACCGAGGCGCCGCTGCAAGGCGCTTTTGTTGCCGGCCTTGGCCGCGAGCGTAGCGGCAGTGTAGTGGCAAGCTATCAGGGGATCGCTGGCGGGGTTCCACAAGCCGGTATCGATGCCGTTGAGTATGCCGTAGAGGCGATCCTTGCGGGCGGCGAGCACTCCGTGCAGGCCGAAACCGAGAGCTTCGCCTTGAATCTCCAGCGCATAGCCCGGGCTGACCGTGGTGATGGCGTCGGCGAATTGCAGGCCCGCCTTGAGAAACGAGAGCTTGCCGTAGTACTCGGCCCCGTCCGGCGTGAAGCATTCCGGGGGGAGGCCGAACGCGCCGACGAGTGCGGGTTCGAATATTCCCTGAAAGGCAAGATTGTGTATGGTCTGCAGCGACGCCGCCCGCGCGCCGGCCGCATAGCGCAGATAGGCGGGCGCGAGGCCGGTCTGCCATTCGTTGCAGTGAACCACCTGCGGCCGCCAGTCGAGCGGGCTGTCGGCGCTGCCGAGCAGCGCGGCAACACGCGACAACAGGCCGAAGCGCAGCGCGTTGTCGCTCCAGTCGCTGCCTGCCTCGTTCTGATAAGGGCCGCCGGGACGGTCATACAGTTCGGGGCAGTCGAGCACAAACAGTGGAACACCCGGCGCCATTCGGCCCTGGAGCAGGCGCGAAACGGGAAAATCCGCGCTTGCCGCGAGGCGCGCAATTTCGTGGCGCTCGGGCAGCTGCTCCAGCACTTGGCGGTAGCCGGGCAGCAGGATCCTGACATCGACGCCGAGCCGTGCGAGCGCGGCGGGCAAGGCCGCGCTGACATCGCCCAGGCCGCCGGTTTTCACCAGAGGGGCGCATTCCGAGGTGGCGAACAGGATGCGCAATGGGCCGGCTTGCGTGGCTGTGTCGGGAGCGGAAGGGTTCACGGATTCGGGTCGCGGCGCGGCATGGATGTGCGGATTGCCAGCCCAATGTTAGCAGGGGCTCGAATTCCCGGGTTAGCCTTTGCACCGGCGAGGCGCCGATGATTCTCGCCGGCGACATTGGTGGGACCAAGGCGTTGCTGTTGCTCGCGGCACTGCGTCGGGGACAAGTGGAGTCGGTGTTGGAGCGGCGTTACAGCGTTGCCTCGTTTCCGGATTTTTCCGCGATGCTCGCGCGATTTCTCGACGAATGCCGCCAATATCGCGGCCGTGACGCGCGCCTTTCCAGCGCCTGCTTCGGTGCAGCCGGACCGGTATCGGATGCCCGCATCCAGATGACCAATCTGCCCTGGCGCCTAGACGCAGGGGTGATCGCAGCGGAGTTCGGCATCGGGCGCGTGCGGCTGGTGAACGATTTCGAAGCTGCGGCATGGGGGATCGAGGCGCTGGATCCCGGCGACAGCATCGTGCTGCAGCGCGGCGAGCCCTTGCCGCATGCCGCGCGCGTGATCATCGGCGCAGGTTCCGGGCTGGGGGTGGCCTACGCGCTGCCGCAGGGGAAGCGTTACCAGGTGATGGCGGGCGAGGCCGGGCACGCGGGTTTCGCTCCCGCGGATGATGAGCAGATGCGGTTGTGGCGCGCGCTTCACGCACAGCTGGGCCGCGTCAGCGTCGAGCATGTCGTCTCCGGACCGGGTCTGGTGCGCATCTACGAATTTCTGCGCGCCGTGATGCCGGAGGCACCGGCATTGCGCGAGAGCCTGCTCACCGAGCGCGCAGCCGCGATCAGCCGCCGCGCTCTGGAGCAGAACGATCCGCTCGCCTGCCGTGCTCTAGACCTGTTCATCGCGTGTTACGGCGCGGCGGCAGGCGATCACGCCCTTGCCGTTACCGCGCGCGGCGGTGTTTACATCGCCGGCGGCATTGCCCCCAAAATCCTCGGTCGGCTTGCAGCCGGCGGTTTCATGGCGGCGTTCAACGCCAAAGGCGCGCACGCGCAGATGAATCTCGGGATGCCGGTCCGGGTGGTCACCACGGAGCGCCTCGGGCTGCTCGGCGCGGCGCTGATTGCCGCGCGATCCTAGACATCGCTCCTTGACATATGTCAATGCCGGCGCGTGGTCGGCGGCTATGCTAAACAGGTACTGATATTGTCGGCGTACGCGAGTACGCTGGCGCATGTAGCCCTAAAGTTTGTTGCATAAGGGCCGTAGAGCGTATGAGCGTAGTAGAGGTAACTCCATGAAAGGAGGCGAGCCATGCCAGGCACACAAACGCGGTCGCCCAAGACCAAGGCGACGCCAAAGATGGCGGGTCGCGGCGTGACGGTCGCGAGAAAGTCGAAGCGGGGCAACTCGGAAGTGCGTCCGGGCGCGGTTTCAGCCCTCAGCGCCCAGGAGCGTCGGATGCTGGTTGCGCGGGCCGCGTACTTCCGCGCCGAAAAGCGCGGCTTTGCCCCGGGCGGCGAACTGCAGGACTGGGTCGAGGCCGAAGCGGAAGTCCTGCGGCTGATCGGTGGTGCGTCGAACTCGTAGCAAGAAAATCTTTTGTCACGGTCCGATTTAGGGAAGCGCGAGGGCAGGTATCCCCGCTATTGCCATATTGCTACGGACCCCTAGCGCCCGGTCGGCGCGAGAATGACTGCCCCCAGCGGGGGCACGGTTATGCTGGCCGAGTAGGGGCGATTCATCCAGGCGCGTGCTTCGGCTTGGATCCGGCTGCAGTTGCCGGCGTCGCTGCCGCCGTAATAATGCGAGTCGCTATTGAGAATCTCGTCGTAGGCCCCCGGCCACGGCAGGCCGATACGGTAGCCGGCGCGCGGGACCGGGGTGAAGTTGAGAATGACGATCAACCCAGCGCCGTTGCGCGCGCGCCGCTCGAAACAAACTATCGACTGCTCGGCATCATGACAATCGATCCACGCGAATCCCTCGAAGGCATGATCGAGTTCGTGCAAAGCCGGGCTGTCGCGGTACAGCCGGTTGAGATCGCGCGCAAGCCGCGCTATCCCCGTGTGCGCGGCGTCGGCGAGCAGCGCCCAGTCGAGCTCGGTTTGCGCGGCCCATTCGTTCACCTGTCCGAATTCGCTGCCCATGAAGTTGAGTTTCTTGCCCGGGGAGGTCATCTGGCAGGTGAACAGCAGCCGCAGGTTGGCGAAGCGCTGCCAGGCGTCGCCCGGCATCTTCCGCAGCAGCGAACCCTTGCCGTGCACCACCTCGTCATGCGAAAGCGGCAGGACGAAGTTCTCGGTATAGGCGTACAACTGGCCGAAAGTGAGTTGGTCGTGGTGAAAACGCCGGTGCACCGGGTCATGCGCGAAATAACCGAGCGTGTCGTGCATCCAGCCCATGTTCCACTTGAACGTGAAGCCGAGGCCGCCGAGATACACCGGCCGCGACACCATCGGCCAGGCGGTCGATTCCTCGGCGATGCTGAGCGCGCCGGGAAACTCGGCGTGCAGCATGATGTTGAGTTCGCGCAGGAACTCGACGGCTTCCAGGTTCTCGTTGCCGCCGTAGCGGTTGGGCAGCCATTCGCCGGCCGCGCGCGCATAGTCGAGATAGAGCATGGAGGCGACGGCATCCACGCGCAGCCCGTCGAAATGGAACTGCGACAGCCAGTAGTGCGCGCTCGAGAGCAGAAAGCTCCTCACCTCGTTGCGGCCGTAGTTGAACGTGTGTGTACCCCATTCCAGATGCAGGCCGAGGCGCGGGTCCTCGTGCTCATACAACGCGGTGCCGTCGAAGCGCGCCAGCGCGAACTCGTCCTGCGGAAAATGTCCGGGCACCCAGTCGAGGATGACGCCGAGTCCGGCGCCGTGGCAACGGTCGATGAAGGCGCGCAACGCGTCGGCGCTGCCATAGCGGCTGGTGGCGGCGAAGTAGCCGGTCGTCTGGTAACCCCAGGATTCGTCCAGCGGGTGCTCCGAGATCGGCATCAGCTCGATATGGGTGTAGCCCATGTCGGCGGCGTAGGGGATCAGCGCCTCGGCGAGCTCGTCGTAAGAGTAGCGGCGGCCGTCGGGATGGCGCCGCCACGAACCGGCGTGCACTTCGTAGATATTCAGCGGCGCGTGCAGCCAGTCGGTGCGCGCGCGCCGCTCGAGCCACGCGCCGTCGCCCCAGGCATGCTGCGCCGGCTGGCTTACCCGCGCCGCCGTTGCCGGACGCAGCTCGAAACTTTGCGCGTAAGGATCGGCTTTCACCACCACGGCGCCACTGGCGCGGTTGCGGATTTCGTACTTGTACAGCGTGCCGAAAGGCAATTCCGGCATGAACAGTTCCCACACGCCGCTGGCGCCGCGCGACTGCAGCGGATGCACGCGCCCGTCCCAGCCGTTGAAATCGCCAACCACGCTGACGCGCTCGGCATTGGGCGCCCATACCGCGAAGCGCACGCCCGCCACGCCTTCGAGCGTCATCGGCTGCGCGCCCAGCGTAAGATAGGCCTGGTGCATGCGGCCGGCGCCGAACAGATACAGGTCGTCCTCGGTGAGCGTAAGCGGGAACGAATAGGGATCGAAACACTCGCGCGTCCCATTTTCTTCCTCGAAGCGCAGCCGGCAGGGCGACGCGGGGCCGGCTCGGAGCCGCGCTTCGAACAATCCGGCGACGGCCCCGCGAGGAAGCGGCACCCAGCCGTCGGCCGTCGCCACCGCGGCCGCGCGCGCATAGGGGTTGTAGGCACGCACGCTCCAGCCGTCGCCGCGGCGTTGCGCGCCAAGACACGCATAGGGATCGTGCAGACGGGCCTCGGCGAGCAGCAGGAATTGCGGTTCGGGTCCGGGCGCGAGTGCGTTGGGCATGGTGTGAGGCGCCGATTATGCCGGCGGCGGATGACCCGGCTTGGTGTGGCAGAGGTCCATGGCTATGAGTATAGGCGAAGTTGAGATCCGGGGTCATATGGACGGCTTCGATCAGGACGGTCGGGCCGTCGATCGCCGTTGGAACAAGCAGCCTGCGCAATGGGAGGTCAAGGATCTGGCCCATGACACGCTTGCCATTATTCTCGCCGGCGGCCGCGGCTCGCGGCTGGCCGAGCTCACCGATTGGCGGGCCAAGCCGGCGGTGCCTTTCGGCGGCAAGTTCTGCATTATCGATTTTGCCCTGTCCAACTGCGTCAACTCCGGCATTCGCCGCATCGGCATCTGCACGCAATACAAGGCGCAGAGCCTGATCAGGCACGTGCAGCGCGGCTGGAGCTTTCTCGACGGCCGTTTCGGCGAGTTTGTCGAACTGCTGCCGGCGCAGCAGCGCATCACCGCCGATTGGTACCGGGGCACCGCCGACGCCGTCTACCAGAACATCGACATCTTGCGCCGGCACGAAAGGAAGTACGTGCTGGTTCTCGCCGGCGATCATGTCTACAAAATGGATTACGCGCGCATGCTCGCCGATCATGTGGCCAGCCGGGCCGTCATGACCATCGCCTGCATCGACGTGCCGCTTGCCGAGGCAACCCAGTTCGGCGTGATGGCGGTGGATGCGAACCGGCGCATCACCACGTTCGAGGAGAAACCAGTGCGGCCCGTGCCCGCGCCGGATCGCCCCGATCGGACGCTTGCCAGCATGGGCATTTATGTGTTCGACGAGGCGTTTCTGTACGAACAACTGATTCGTGACGCCGAAGACAGTGAGTCCAGCCATGATTTCGGCAAAGACCTCATTCCCCGGCTGATCGGGTCGGGTTTTCCTGTGCACGCGCACCGTTTCCAAGACAGTTGCGTCAATATGAGCGGTGGCGTACCGTACTGGCGCGATGTGGGCACGCTCGACGCTTACTGGGAAGCGAACATGGACCTGACCCGCGTCGTGCCCGATCTCAATCTGTATGACCACGACTGGCCGATCTGGACCTATCAGGAGCAGCTGCCGCCGGCGAAATTCGTGTTCGACGATGACGGCAGGCGCGGCATGGCGGTCGATTCGCTGGTATCGGGCGGATGCATCATCAGCGGCTCGATGGTTCGCCGCTCGGTTCTGTTCTCAAATGTACGCGTGCGAAATTACTGCGACATCGAGGGTTGCGTCATCCTGCCGAACGTCGAAATAGGCAATAATGTCACCCTGCGGCGAGCGATCGTGGACAAGCGCTGCCGGCTGCCCGACGGGCTCGAGGCGGGCATAGATCCCGTGGCGGACCGCAAACGCTTTCATGTCACCGAGCGGGGCGTGACTGTGATTGTCCCGGAGAGCCTTGGCCAGCGAGTGCACCACCTCAGATGATTCCATCCCGCCCTCTTGACCTGGTGTTGGCATGGCACATGCACCAGCCGGACTATCGCGACCATGCCAGCGGCGAATTCATGCTGCCCTGGGTCTACCTGCACGCGATCAAGGATTACACCGACATGGCCTGGCATCTGGAGCATCACCCGGGCATGCGCGCCGTGATCAACTGGGTGCCGGTGCTGCTTGACCAGCTGGAGGACTATGCCGATCAGTTCGCCAGCGGACAGCTGCGCGATCCCTTGCTGCGGCTGCTCGCCCGCGACCAGGGGACTGCGCTGACCGAGAGCGAGCGCGCGCTGGTGCTGCAGCAATGTTTGCGCGCGGACAATTCCCGAATGATCGAGCCATACCCCGCGTACAAGCGCATGCATGAGTTGTTCCGCACGCTCGAGGCACAGGGTTGCCAGGCACTAAACTACCTGTCGGATCATTACTTCTACGATGTGCTCATCTGGTATCACCTCGCGTGGACCGGGGAAACGGTGCGGCGCGAGTCGGAGCTGGTGCCCCGGCTGATGGCGATCGGACAGCACTTCGAGCGACATCATCGCCACGAACTGTTTCGCCTCATCGGCGACCTGGTGCGCGGGGTGGTCGGGCGCTATGCGCGGCTGGCCGAGGCGGGGCGAATCGAACTATCGACCACGCCGCATTATCATCCGCTGGCGCCGCTCTTGCTCGATTTTCATTCGGCGCGCGAGCCCCAGCCTAAAGCGCCGCTGCCCGAGGCCCCGAATTATCCCGGCGGCCGCGAGCGGGTGACGGACCAACTGCAATCGGCGCTCGACAGTCACGCGCGCCGCTTCGGCGCGGCTCCACGCGGCGTGTGGCCGGCCGAAGGCGCGGTGTCCTCGGACCTGCTCGGCGTGTTGAGCGGCAACGGTCTTGCCTGGACGGCGAGCGGCGAGCAGGTGCTGGCGAACAGCCTCGGCGCCGGGCACCGTGGGGCGCCGCGATCGCACTACCTGTATCGCCCGTACCGGCTGAGGAACGCGCCGGATCTGGCACTGTTTTTCCGCGACGACAAGCTTTCGGACCGGATCGGGTTCGAGTACCAGAAATGGCACGGCAGCGACGCGGCGGCGAACTTCATCGGTGAACTGGAATGCGTCGCCGCCGAAGCGGCGCAGGGCGAACGTCCGCTGGTGAGCGTGATCCTCGACGGCGAAAACGCCTGGGAGCATTACCCCTATAACGCCTACTATTTTCTGAGCGCGCTGTATAAGGCGCTGGAATCGCACGCATCCATTCGTCCGACGACGTTCGACGCATTCCTGCTCGCGTGCTCGAACACGAACGACAACGGCGCCGCCGCCGGCCCGCCGCCCGCCGCCATGCACAAGCTCGATCGGCTGGTCGCCGGGAGTTGGGTGTATGGCAATTTTGCCACCTGGATCGGCTCGAACGACAAGAATCGCGCCTGGGATCTGTTATGCGCCGCGAAGCAAAGTTTCGATCTGGTGAAGGCAAGCGGACGCCTCGGCGGGCAGGGCTTGGCCGCGGCCGAGCGACAACTGGCCGATTGCGAAGGCTCGGACTGGTTCTGGTGGTTCGGCGACTACAAC
>Ga0315281_10013102_pt1 | contig 11237 bp, 8 predicted proteins | sample YL17G07_0_MG_FD_204540 | JGI IMG/M metagenome (GOLD analysis project Ga0315281, IMG submission 204540) | Sediment microbial communities from Yellowstone Lake, YNP, Wyoming, USA - YL17G07_0 | ecosystem: Environmental > Aquatic > Freshwater > Lake > Sediment | place: USA: Wyoming | collected... | reverse complement strand
AAAAAGATGAGGTCGCGGATCATCGATTAGGATTAAACAAAAGGCCAGCGCGTTGCTTCGTGCGCAAAGAGGCGTCTGACCGGGAAACCCATCATTCGTCGGCACCAGCTTGCTCGCCCAGCTCATGCGCGCGCTGGTTGGCCGCATGCAGCGCCCGCACAATCAGCTGACCGACACGGTCGGCTTCCATGCTGGCAAGGGCGCGCTCCGTCGTTCCGCCCTTGGAGGTGACGCGCTCGCGCAGCACCGCCACGTTCTCCTGGCTCAGAGCTGCCAGCCTGGACGCGCCGGCGAAGGTCTCGACTGCAAGTCTCTTGGCGTCGGCTGCGGAAAAGCCCATTTCCTGCGCCGCCTGCTGCAATGCCTCGATGAAGTAGAAAACGTAAGCCGGCCCGCTGCCGGAAATTGCCGTGACCGGATCGAGCATGCTTTCCTCCGCCACCCACAGCGTCGCGCCCACCGCGCCAAGTATGGACTCAGCCAGGGTGCGCTGGGCAGCGTCGACAGTGGCGTCGGCGTATAAGCCGGTGATGCCGGCGCCGATAAGCGCCGGCGTGTTGGGCATACAACGCACCAAGGTGGCATAGCCGCCGAGCCAAAGCGACAAATCGGACAGACGGATGCCAGCGGCGATAGTGATCACGAGTTCGCGCCCGAGCCGCGCTTGAAGCGCCTTGGCCGCGGTACGCATTTGCTGCGGCTTGACTGCCAGCACCACCGCCTCGCCCAGCGGCTCGGCGGCTGCCACGCTATCTGCGCAGGCTACCCCGAACTGCGCAGCGAGGCGCGCGCGCGCCTCGGACTGAAGCTCGACGACGCGGAGGCCTGCCGGCGCCTGACCCTTACGGATGAGGCCTCCAATCAGGGCCGCTGCCATATTGCCGCCACCGATAAATGTGATTTTCACGACCTGGCCCTTTCACCGAATATCGCAGTACCGACCCGGACAATGGTTGCACCTTCCTTTATAGCAGCCTCCAGATCCTGCGACATGCCCATCGACAGGGTATCGAGCCCGAAACCGGCGGCGTTGAGTTGCTCCAACAACAGGCGCAGGCCTCGGAAGCGCCGGCGCTGCAATTCGAAATCTTCGCTGGGCTCCGGAACGGCCATAAGACCGCGTAACCTCAGCCGCGGCAGGGCCCGCACCGCCTCGGCCAGCCGCCCCACTTCTTCGGGCGCCACACCGCTCTTGCTCGCCTCCCCGCTCACGTTCACCTGCAGGCAGATATCAAGCGGACCCATCTCCGGCGGGCGCGCTTGCGCTAGGCGCAGCGCGATTCTTTCGCGCGCGATCGAATGCACCCAATGGAAATGCTCCGCGATGGCGCGCGTCTTGTTGCTCTGGATGGGACCGATGAAGTGCCAGACGAGCGACAGAGCGGACAGCGCGACGATCTTCTCCAGCCCCTCCTGAACGTAATTTTCTCCGAAATCGCGTTGCCCTGCCGCATACGCCGCGCGTACCGCACCTGCTGCGAAGGTCTTGCTCACCGCAAGCAGGGCAATATCGCCGGGCTCCCGTCCGGTGGCCCTCGCCGCCGCGGCGATGCGCGCTCTTACGACTTGCAAGTTACACTCGATTGTGGACATAATTTGGCGGCGCGGGGGCCAACGCGGGAAACCGGCGATGAATCGCACCCACTCGGTCAGTTGCATTCTCGCCTGGCGCGTCACTCAGCATGGAGCGATTATAAATGGATATCTCTGAACTGCTTGCGTTCGTGGTCAAGAACAAGGCATCCGACCTGCATCTTTCGTCGGGCCTGCCCCCGATGATCCGCGTGCACGGCGACATCAAGCGCATCAACTTGCCGGCGATGGAGCATAAGGATGTGCACGGCATGATTTATGACATCATGAACGACGGCCAGCGCAAATTCTACGAGGAAAACCTGGAGTGCGACTTTTCCTTCGCCATTCCCGGCCTGGCGCGCTTTCGCGTCAACGCCTTCGTACAGAACCGCGGCGCCGCGGCGGTGATGCGGACCATCCCGTCCAAGATCCTGTCGCTCGCCGACCTCAAGTGCCCGAAGATCTTCGAGAGTATCGCGGATCAGCCGCGCGGCGTCGTGCTCGTGACCGGGCCGACCGGCTCGGGCAAGTCCACCACGCTGGCGGCAATGGTCAACCACAAGAACGAAACCGAAGAGGGTCACATCCTCACCATCGAGGACCCGATCGAATTTGTGCACGAATCGAAGAAGTGCCTGATCAACCAGCGCGAGGTCGGGCCGCACACGCTGTCGTTCAACAACGCCCTGCGCTCCGCGCTACGCGAGGATCCGGACGTGATACTGGTGGGCGAAATGCGCGACCTGGAGACTATCCGCCTGGCCCTTTCCGGCGCAGAAACCGGCCACCTTGTTTTCGGCACTCTACACACGAGTTCGGCGGCCAAGACCATCGACCGGATCGTCGACGTGTTCCCGGCGGCGGAAAAGGAAATGATACGTGCGATGATCTCCACCTCTTTGAAGGCGGTCATCTCGCAGACGTTGTGCAAGACCAAGGACGGCGCCGGCCGGGTGGCCGCGCACGAGATCATGATCGGCACGCCCGCCATCAACAACCTTATCCGCGAGGCCAAGATCGCGCAGATGTACTCGGCGATCCAGACCGGCCAGCAGTTCGGCATGCAGACCCTGGATCAGAATTTACAGGACCTAGTGAAGAAAGGCGTAATCTCGAACGCCGAAGCGCGCAGCAAAGCCGCCAACAAGGACAACTTCCCTGGGAGCTGACGGAAACTTGCTGCACAAGCTGCGCAGGACGCCGAATATGGCTATGCCGGAAGCAAGCGCGGGCGAGACGCCTCTCATCGGAGGCAGGAATTTCATGTGTTATCGGACCAAATTGTTAGCGAGGTGAAATATGGATAGCGGCCAATCAACGAAATTCATGTACGACCTGCTGCGGCTGATGCTCAGCAAGAAGGGTTCCGACCTTTTTATCAGCGCGGATTTCCCGCCAGCAATGAAGCTCGACGGCAAGATGACGCCGGTCATGGACCAGAAGCTCACCGGCCAGCATACCGCAGACCTGGTGCGGGCGATGATGAATGACAAGCAGGCGGCCGAATTCGAGGCGACCAAGGAGTGCAACTTCGCCATCGCCCCCGCGGGCATCGGTCGTTTCCGCGTAAACTGCTTCGTGCAGCAAGGCAAGATCGGCATGGTAATGCGCACGATCACCACCACCATACCCAAGTTCGAGGACCTGGGTCTGCCGCCGGTACTGAAAGATGTCGTGATGAACAAACGCGGCCTGGTAATCATGGTGGGCGGCACCGGGTCGGGCAAATCGACCACGCTCGCGGCGATGATCGGCTACCGCAACCACAACAGCTATGGCCATATCATTACCATCGAGGATCCGGTCGAGTACGTGCATCCGCACGTCAACTGCCTGATCACGCAGCGCGAGGTGGGCGTGGACACGGCATCCTGGGAGGCGGCGCTGCACAACACCCTGCGCCAAGCGCCGGACGTGATCCTGATCGGCGAAATCCGCTCCAGAGAAACCATGGAGCACGCCGTGGCTTTCGCTGAAACCGGCCACCTGTGCATGGGTACGCTGCACGCCAACAGCGCCAACCAGGCGCTGGACCGGATCGTCAACTTCTTTCCCGAGGAACGCCGGGCACAACTGCTGATGGACCTGTCGCTGAACCTCAAAGCGCTGGTGTCGCAGCGGCTGGTGCCGCTGAAGGAAGGCAAAGGGCGCGCCGCAGCGATCGAAATCTTGCTCAACTCACCGCTGATCGCCGACCTGATTTTCAAGGGCGAAGTGCACGAGATCAAGGAAATCATGAAAAAGTCTCGCGAACTGGGCATGCAGACTTTCGACCAAGCGCTGTTCGACCTGTACGAGGACGGCAAGATCAGCTACGAGGACGCGCTCAGAAACGCCGACTCGGTCAACGACCTGCGCCTCAACATCAAGCTGCACGGCAAGGAATCGAAAAACCGCGACATCAGCGCAGGTATCGAGCACCTGAATATAGTTTGAACCGGTCCGGAAAGGAACGCGATCGTTCCTTTCCCGCCGCCTTTTCTGTTACAGGCTCCGTTAGATATCCAGCCGTGCGATCAGGGCGTTGCTCTCGATGAACGCCCGGCGCGGCTCGACGTCATCGCCCATAAGTTTCGCGAAAATCTCGTCGGCGGCGATGCCGTCTTCGATCTGCACTCGCAATAGGCGCCGCTTGGTCGGGTCCATGGTAGTCTCCCACAACTGCTCCGGGTTCATCTCTCCCAGACCCTTGTAGCGCTGCAGCGTTGCGTTCTTGTCCACCTCCTGCAGCAGCCAGACCATTACCTCGCCAAAATCCTTCACCGCCTGCCGCTTCTCCCCGCGGCTGATAAACGCGCCGAGGCCGATCAAGCCCTCAAGCAGCTGTGCCGTGCCGAGCAGTTGCTGATAATCGCCGGAGAGCAGAAAATCTTCGTCGATGACGCATCTGCGGCTGTTGCCGTGCACGCTACGCTCGATTAGGAGCCGGTGCCGCTCGCTTTTTCCGTCGAAACGCGGAGTAACGAGCATTTCCTGGTCCGCGAGCACGCGTTGCAGCCGCTCAGCGCTGCTGCGCGCGGATTCGGCATCATGGAGGTCGAGTTTCAGCCCGTTCCGCAGGATCGCAACCAGCACGTCGCGGTCTATGAGCCGCGCGATGCGGTCGATCACGGCGCGCGCGAGCAAATACGAACTCGCAAGCTGCTGCAGCGCGTCGCCCGCGATCTGCTGTTTATCCTGTTGCGGCATCAGGGATGCGCCCACAAGGGCCTGTTTGAGCATGTACTGCGATAGCTCGTGCTCGTCCTTGAGGTAACGTTCCTCCTTGCCGATTTTTGCCTTGAACAGCGGCGGCTGGGCTATATAGATGTGGCCACGCTCGACAAGGTCCGGCATCTGTCTATAGAAAAAGGTCAACAGGAGGGTGCGAATGTGCGCGCCGTCGACGTCGGCGTCGGTCATGATGATGATGCGGTGATAGCGCAGTTTGCCGACGTTATAGTCATCCTTGATACCCGTTCCGAGGGCGGTGATCAGGGTAGCGATCTCGGCGAAGGAAATGAGTTTGTCGAAGCGCGCCTTTTCTACGTTGAGTATCTTGCCCTTGAGCGGCAGGATGGCCTGGAACTTGCGGTCGCGCCCCTGCTTGGCGGAGCCGCCGGCGGAGTCTCCCTCAACCAGATAGATTTCGCATAGCGCCGGGTCCTTCTCCTGGCAGTCGGCGAGCTTGCCCGGGAGACCCATGCCATCGAGCACGCCTTTGCGGCGCGTCATTTCGCGCGCCTTCCTCGCGGCCTCGCGTGCGCGTGCGGCGTCGACGATCTTGGCGGTAATGGTCTTCGCGTCCCCTGGGCGCTCGAGCAGGAACTCCGCAAGCTTGGCCGCGACCACCTCCTGCACCACCGGCTGCACCTCCGAACTCACCAGCTTGTCCTTGGTTTGGGAGGAGAACTTGGGCTCCGGCACCTTGACCGAGAGCACGCAACTCAGGCCCTCGCGCATGTCCTCTCCGGTGGTCTCGACTTTGGCTTTCTTCGCCAGTTCCTGACCCTCGATGTAATGGTTTAGCGTTCGCGTCATCGCCGCGCGCAGCCCGGTGAGATGCGTACCGCCGTCGCGCTGCGGGATATTGTTGGTGAAGCAAAGCACCTGCTCCTGGTACGAATCGTTCCATTGCATCGCCACTTCCACGATGATGCCTTCTTTTTCGCCGACCGCATGGAATATGTAGTTATGCAGCACCTTCTTGTTGCGGTTGATGAACTCGACAAATCCCTTCACGCCGCCGGAGAAAGCGAAGTTTTCCTCTTTCCCCGCCAGCTGGTCCACCAGCCGGATCTTGACGCCATTGTTGAGGAACGAGAGCTCGCGCAGCCGCTTCGCCAGAATATCGTAGTGATATTGGACCGCGCTGAAGGTGACCGTGCTCGCGAGAAAATGCACCTCGGTGCCACGGCGCTCGGTCGTTCCGGTTTGCTGCAGCGGTGCGATGGGTACCCCGTCGCGGAACTCCATGCTGTAGGTCCTGCCCTCGCGGCGTATGGTGAGCCGCAGCCATTCGGACAGCGCGTTTACCACTGATACGCCGACGCCGTGCAGGCCGCCGGCGATCTTGTACGAATTGTTGTCGAACTTGCCGCCCGCATGCAGTTCCGTCATGACGATCTCGGCGGTCGAGCGACCCTGCTCGTCATCGGGGTGTTTCCCGGTCGGTATGCCGCGTCCGTTGTCGGTGACGCTGATCGAACTGTCGGTGTGGATGGTTACGGTGATGTCGTCGCAGTAGCCTGCCAGCGCCTCGTCGATGGCGTTGTCCACCACCTCGAACACCATGTGGTGCAGGCCGGTGCCGTCGGAGGTGTCGCCGATGTACATGCCGGGACGTTTGCGCACCGCGTCCAGGCCCTTCAGCACCTTGATGCTGCTTTCCTCGTAGTGGCCGTTGCCGACGTGCTGCGGATTCGTCTTATCGTTCATTCCTGTTCTTCTCTTGAGCTGCGTGACAAATATGTGGTTCCAAAATTCGTGTGCCTGCCTCCTGCCGGGTGGGCTCAGATGCGCATCGGCATGACTACATACTTGAAATTTTCATTTCCGGGAACGGTTATCAAGGCGCTTGAGTTGGCATCGCCGAGAGCACACTCAATCTCGCCGCAATCCAGGTTGTTAAGCACGTCCTGCAGATAGTTGACATTGAAACCGATATCGAGGGCGTCGCCGGAATAGGTCACATCGATTTCCTCCTGCGCTTCTTCCTGCTCATTGTTACTGCAGATAATCTTGAGGCTGCCCTCAACCAGCACCCAGCGCACGCCCTTAAATTTCTCGTTGGTGAGAATGGCCGCGCGTTGCAGGGCTTGCAGGAGGACGATCCGGTTAAGCAACAACTTCTTGTTGTGCGTGGTCGGAATGACTCGCGTGTAGTCCGGAAATTTCCCATCCACCAATTTGGAGATAAGAACGATGCTACCGAAGGAAAAGCGCGCCTGCGTCGGCGACAATTCCACCTCTACCGGGTCGTCGCCGTCAGACATGAGCTTGGACAACTCTAGAATGGTCTTGCGCGGCAGGATCACCTCCTGCACCCCATCGATCTTGTGCGCCGCGCTTGCCATGGCAAGGCGGTGTCCGTCGGTGGCAACGACGGTGATCTTGTCCCCTCCGGTCACCAGAAGCAAACCGTTCAAGTAATAGCGAATGTCCTGCTGCGCCATGGCGTACTGCACCGAAAGAAACAATTGTTTCAGCACCTTCTGCGGCAGCGTCATTTTGGTGCTCGCGGCCTCAGCCAGGGACAACCGCGGAAAGTCCTCCGCCGGCAAAGTCTGCAAGTTAAACCGGCTCTTGGCTGCTTTGACCTGCAGTTTCTTTTCCTGCAGCGCCAGCGTCACTTCGGACTGCTCGGGCAGGGCACGGAGTATCTCAAGTAATTTTCTTGCGGTGACGGTTATGGCCTTGGCTTCCCCCGGGGTTTCGCAAACCGCGCGCGCCGAAATCTGAATCTCTATATCGGTGGCGACGATTGTTATGTCCGTGCCATTGCGTTCCAGCAGGACGTTGGAAAGAATGGGTAGCGTGTGGCGCCGCTCAATGATGCCGGAAACAGCACCGAGTGGTTCCAGCAGCGTTTCCCTGTTTATCTTAATTATGTTCATTATATCTTCCTGATAATGATGATAAAGCGGCCTGGATCCGGGGATATCTCAGGTTTTTCCTTTATTGTCATGCTTCTATGACGCATTTGTCGCATGTATAACCATGTGATTCGTTTTTTATAGTTTGGGGACACAATTGGTTTCCCGCAGAAATCAAGAATAGCCCACAGGAAACCGGAATGTTATTGGCGAAAGCGTTCACCCCTTCAGCACCTGTTCCAGTACGTGGTAGTCATGGTTGATCTCGGTGTGCTTCTCGCGCAACGAGGCGATCGTGCGGCAGGCGTGCAACACGGTTGTATGGTCGCGATTGCCGAACGCGTCGCCGATGTCGGGCAGACTATGCTGAGTCAGCTCCTTTGCCAGGGCCATCGCCATCTGGCGCGGCCGGGCGACGTTGCGGCTGCGCTTCTTCGAGTGCATGTCGGAGATCTTGATCTTGTAGAACTCGGCTACGGTTCTTTGAATATTGTCGATGGAAATTTGCCGGTTCTGCACGGACAGCAGATCCTTGAGCGCCTCCTTTGCCAGGTCGAGCGATATATCCTTGCCGTTGAAGCGGGAAAAGGCAATGACGCTTTTCAGCGCCCCCTCCAGTTCGCGCACGTTGGAGCGGATGTGCTTGGCAATGAAGAACGCAACCTCCTCGTCCAGGCGTACCGAGATCGCCTCGGCTTTTTTCAAGATGATGGCCACGCGCATTTCCTGCTCCGGCGGCTCGATGCCGACCGAAAGCCCCCAGGAGAAGCGGGACTTAAGCCTCTCTTCGATACCGCTGATGTCCTTCGGGTAAGTGTCGCAGGTGATGATTACCTGCTTGTGCGCTTCGATCAGCGCGTTGAAGGCGTAGAAGAATTCTTCCTGGGTCCGGTCCTTGCCGCTGAAGAACTGAATATCGTCGATCAGCAGCAAGTCGAGCGAATGGTAATAGCGCTTGAACTCGTCGAAAGATTTCTGATGGTAGGCGCGCACCACGTCCGAGATGTATTGCGCGGCGTGCAGGTAGCGCACCTTCGCCGTGGGGTGCTGCGACAGCACGTTATTGCCTACTGCGTGAATCAAGTGCGTCTTGCCCAGCCCGACCCCGCCATAGACAAACAGCGGATTGTAGGAGGTGCCGGGGTGCTCGGACACCTGCAGTCCAGCGGCGCGCGCCAACTGGTTAGCCTTGCCGATGACGAAATTGTCAAACGTAAACTCCGGAATCAGTCCTGCTTTCTCGTGACCGCCGGAGCGCCGGCGCACGGGCTGGGAAATCGACGCAGCCGCCGGCGGGGCGGGCGTTGCTTCGGCCTGCGCCAAGGCCAGGCTTACGCGTATGGGCGAGGAAAAATACTCGGCTGCCATCGCCTCGATGCGGGCGAGATAGCGGTTCTTGATCCAGTCCAGGACGAAACGGTTCGGTGCCAGGAGAGCAATCTGCCCGGAAGGCGTCTTGCTGTCGAGTCGGAGGGGTTTGATCCAGGTGTTGAACTGCTGTGCCGGGAGCTCATTTTCTAAGCCGCTCAGGCAGGAAAGCCAGAATCGTTCCATAGCCCTGTTTCAGTAGGTAAAGAACCTTTGGATTGAGGATGAAAACAAACGCACATTCTAGCCTGTCGCGGCGAAGTTATCCACAGGCATTTGTTCGGCGAAAGTTCACGATTGCATTGACAGAAAACGGCGTTTTGAGGTTAAATGCCGGGTTCTGTCGTAAGCAAGAAAGATTTCCAATATGAAGCGCACCTACCAGCCCTCCGTAGTCCGCAGAAAACGCACCCATGGCTTTCTTGTGCGCATGCGCACCCGCGGCGGTCGCGCGGTCATCCGCGCGCGCCGGGCCCGCGGCCGGGCCCGCCTTTCGGTTTGAGGTTGAGCCTCCAGTTCGGCTTCTCCAGGGAGCAAAGGCTACGCCGCAAGGCGCAGATTACCTCGGTGCTCGCGTGCGGCCGGTCTACAGGTGGCGGGGGTATGCAACTGCACTCGATGCCTAGCGACAAGGGCCCGCGTTTGGGCGTGATTGCCGGCCGCCACGCATGGCGCCGCGCCGTCGATCGCAATCGATTCCGCCGTCTGGTGCGCGAGACGTTCCGCTTGCTGCAGCACCGCTTGCAGCAACGCGACTACCTAGTGCGGGCGCGCAATCCACAGCGGGACGAGCCAAGCGGCGTCGAGATACAGAAGCTGCTCGCGCCCTGGTGCAAAACTTCCGGGGAGTAGGCGGCGTGAACGAGCTTCTCCTAGTGCTGATCAAAGCGTATCGATTCTGCCTGAGTCCGTTGCTCGGGCCCAGTTGCCGCTTTTTTCCTACCTGTTCGGAGTACGCCACGGAAGCGATAATCAAACACGGCGCCTGGTACGGAAGCTGGCTAACACTCAAGCGTGTCGCGTGCTGCCATCCCTGGCATCCCGGCGGATATGACCCTGTACCCTAAGCCCCCATGGATACGCAACGCCTGATTTTGTTTTTCGTGTTTTCCTTTTCGCTGCTGCTCCTTTGGGATTCGTGGCAGAAGGAACACCGGCCACTGGCCGCGGCGAGCACGCAACAGGCCACGGTCCAGGCGACGGTGCCGAGGCCCAGCGTGCCGGCGCAGACGACACCCGCTGCGCCACGAAAAGCGGGCGACGCGATGCCACCAAACGCCGTGGCGCAGTCAATGCACGAGACGCTCAGGGTGAAGACCGATAGCTTCATCGCAGATATCAATCTGCGCGGTGGCGACATAGAGCGACTGGAGTTGCCCCGGCAGAAGGACACGCTGGATGAGAAGCTGAATTTCGTGCTGTTTGCGCCCGAGCATCATTTTGCGGCTCAAAGCGGCCTGATAGGACCTGGTCTGCCCACGCATAAGACTATTTACAGCGCTGAGATGAGAGATTATGTACTTACGGACGGACAGGAGAAACTGCAGGTGCGCCTGGAGGCCCCTGGTCCCGAAGGGGTGAAGACGGTGAAGACACTCACCTTCCATCGCGGGAGCTACGTCATAGACATCAGCCATGAAATCATTAATGGCAGCTCAGCGCCGCTAGTGACGCATGCGTACTTTCAGTTCTTGCGCGACGGGGCGCCACCCGCGGGTGATCCGAAGATGGTGAATACTTACACTGGCGCTGCCATCTACACTGAGCAGGAGAAATTTCAAAAAATTGCCTTCAGCGATCTAGAGAAAGACAAAACCAGCTTTCCGAAGACCGCCGACAACGGCTGGATCGCTGTGCTGCAACACTATTTCGTCAGCGCTTGGCTGCCGAAGGAAGGTATGCAACGCGAGTTTTACGGCAAGGCATTGGCGGACAAGCTGTATTCGGTCGGCTTGATCCTGCCCGTCGCGGCTATTGAGCCCAAAGCCAGCGGCAGCGTTTCGCTCTCCCTCTATGCTGGGCCGCAGGAGCAGGAAGCCCTGAAGGAGGTCGCGCCCGGACTGAATCTGACGGTCGACTACGGCTGGCTTACCATTGTTGCGGCGCCGTTGTTCTGGCTGCTGCAATTTCTGCACAAATGGGCGGGAAATTGGGGCGTGGCCATCATCTTGCTTACGGTACTCATCAAGGCGGTTTTTTTCCCCCTCTCGGCCGCAAGTT
>Ga0315281_10013101_pt1 | contig 11238 bp, 11 predicted proteins | sample YL17G07_0_MG_FD_204540 | JGI IMG/M metagenome (GOLD analysis project Ga0315281, IMG submission 204540) | Sediment microbial communities from Yellowstone Lake, YNP, Wyoming, USA - YL17G07_0 | ecosystem: Environmental > Aquatic > Freshwater > Lake > Sediment | place: USA: Wyoming | collected... | reverse complement strand
TTAACAATGTCGGATCCATCACCGCCGTACGCTCCGTTTATGGAGGTGCCGCCTATGTTCTCACTCTTGAGGGAAAAGTTTTTCGGATCGTATCGTAAGTGACTTATACACCAAGTGCGGACTTGATCGCCTGCGCGCCAGCGAGTAGAGCCACTCGACCCGACTCGTCGAGTACTCCGAATGCAGGAGACACTAACTGATCGGTGAGTGTTTCGGCTTCGAGCATTTTGCGGTGCACGCTCTCATCAATGTGCGGTGCATCGGCCTCACTCCAACCAAACAACTTGATATCAGCGGGACGCTTTACGAAATGTGCCGTTTTGGAATCAAGTCCGACTGCGCGAAGTGCCAAAAGATGAGCGCTGCCTCGAAATTCGCGCAAGATAGTGACCAGCTGCATGGCGCGACCGGCAGTATCAGTCGCCAGCGGTTCCGACTTGACCGCAGCATAAAGCGTTAGACCATCTGTATTCGTTGCCTCGTTTACCGCGTCCGCGGCGATGACGAATTCGGCGAGGTGAGGTATATCAGCCAATTTGGCGCGGCCCAGATTGGCGCAGCACTCCAAATGTGCTTTACCGGCAACTCGCGGGGCAACCTTGGCCTTGGCCGAGTCCCATGCTTTATTGATAACTGCTGGATTGAAATATCCGAATGCAGAGGCGACCGCCGAACCTTCGCAATCGCCCAGTGATCCACCACGACCGATGACGTAGAACTGGAGTCCATCCAGTCCCAACTCGGCACCTTTAGCTTGAGTTGCAGGCTCAAAGTAATGCGCCCAGCCCATTGCGCCAAAGATTGGGCAAACTTCTTTGACGAGTTCTTCGTTGGTCATGTGATGAGGGTAGTACCAAAGCCTCTAGCGTCTACCACTGTGTTTCCGACCGTTGATTGGGTTTCTGGGCAGCCAGACTCAGATGTTGATGACGCTCGACTGCGGCATGAAATTGTCACAGTTATTGGGGATCAGGAGCACACAGGAACAACGCTCGCGTTGTTGGCTATCCACCGCGGTCGATTAGTTGCTGAAGCATATTCCGAAGGAATCGATCGGGATACCTCATTGATTTCGTGGTCGATGGCCAAGAGTTTTACGCATGCACTTGTCGGAATTGCATTTGGGGATGACCTCGTCAATCCCACTGCTAATGCCCCGATTAGTCAATGGCGCAAAGATCGGCGCAACGTGATCACGTTGCAACATTTATTGAACATGCGCTCAGGTTTGTCGTGGGTGGAAGATTATGTGGACGGCGACGCATCGGATGTCATTGACATGCTTTTTGGTTCTGGAATTGATGATCACGCCGCTTACGCAATTGCCCAACCGCTCGTTGAATCGCCGGGAAGCACATGGTTGTATTCATCGGGAACTACAAACATCATTTGCCGAATCATCGGAGACGTTTTGGGGGATGTTCCTGGAGTTAACGACCAGATGGCTGCGTTCATCCAGATTCGACTATTTGATGCATTGGGAATGACGAGTGCAACCGCACAATTCGATGCTGCCGGAACATTTGTCGGATCGTCATATGTATATGCCACCGCTCGTGATTTCGCGAAATTCGGATACCTCTACCTCAATGATGGAATGTGGAATGGTAGGCGAATTCTCCCAGTGGGTTGGGTGGATCATGGCCGAATTGCTACGGCTCATGATGCCGAATCGGGATTGGGATATGGAGCGCATTGGTGGACACTTCCTAGCGAAGTGAGAAGTCTTGCCGCATGTGGGTACGAGGGCCAATACATCATGGTCGTTCCAGAGCGCGACCTTGTTCTCGTTCGACTTGGAAAAACACCAGCCGAGAAACGAAATGCGGTTCTCAATTCATTATTAACAATCATCGACGCATTTCCAAGTGCTGTTTCAGTTGATGTTGAGCACCTTGACTCCGACTCCGGCAAGAACGGCGACGAGTACCCATGAGAGCAAACCGAGTACCAACGGTCGAACGCCAATGGCACGTAATTTCCGAATGTCCACACCTCCGCCCAACCCAACTAATGCCGCAGCAAGCAATGACTTTTCCGCCCACTTGATGTCCGACGACAAGGCCTGGGGTATTTCAAATACGGAATTGATCGTGATTGCGACTAGAAAGCCAACGATAAAAAGCGGAATAAGGGGCGGGCGAGCGCTTGATTCTGTAGTTCGACGACGGACGATGCTGACCCCAGCCACGAGTGGAGCCAAGAGCATGACACGAGTGAGTTTCACAATGATTGCGGAGTGTTGAGCAATGTCGTTTCCAGAGGATGCCGTAGCCACGGTTTGGGCTACATCATGCACACTTGCTCCAACCCACGATCCAAATTGAGCTCCATCGAAGCTGATCAAGTTGGCAACGGGAGGTAACACAAAGATCGCCAGACTTCCACAAATGGTGACAAGCGCGATTGCATAGGCCATATCGTCGTCATTGGCGTCGCTCACCGGCCGCATCGCGGCAATTGCAGAAGCCCCGCAAATGGAGAATCCAGTTGCCACCAACAGACTGAGCCCCGAACTCAAACCCATCCGGCGGCCGAGCCACTGTGTACCAATAAATGTAACTCCTACCACCACGCCGACGAGCACCAAGCCGGGTGTGCCAAGTTCACGCACTTGTGTGAGCGAAAGTTGGAAGCCGAGCAAAACAATTCCAAGGCGCAACAAACTCTTGGCGGCAAATCGCATTCCAGTACCGCAGGTAGTCGGGATCAATCCAAAGTTGGAGATGAGTGCCCCAAGTACGACCGATACGACAAGGGGAGAAAGGACGATTGGCGTGAACCGTGTGACCAACGATTCGATCATGAATGCGGCGGCGACAGCAATTCCGGCAAGCGCTAATCCAGGAACAAATTCTTTGCGAATCACGGGCTAAATATAGGTAGTCGCCGATTATCGATCGGGTTTTACTGTGGTCCTAATGTCGCGTCAATGCTCTTGTCACTATGCGAACAACTTAAAAAAGATGGGGAAGGTGAACAGCACGCCGATTCCTACCATTACCAAACTGATTTGGAATGCACGCCAAAGATCGATTGTGGTCTTGCGGAGTGCGAGGTGCAGGACTGCCCAAATCACTAGCCAAGCCAACACTCCAAATATTGTTTTACCTGATAGCGGACCCACACTGTCTTTGAGTGAGAGAAAGTCTTTAACATCCGCGCTGATTTCTGTAAGAACCACGAGTAGTCCGTAGATCACCACGCCTGCTCCCATGGCGAGGAGCGCGGCGACAATTGGTCTTTCGGATTTCATGTCGCTGTTGGTCGCGGTCGCTGAATTTGTCGGCATTTGTAAATTGGTCATGATGTCCTCCTATTTGACCGGGGCGACTTTAGTGATAAGCGCTCCAAAGATTCCGGCGATTGCCGCGGTAGCGAACGCAAGTACAAAGAGTGTCATAACGATTTTCCTGGCCCGATCATGCTTAATCAGACCTGTTCCGAAATAGATGACGATGAACGCTGCAACAGTTGCCAATATCGGGCTGATCCAGGCAATGTGTTCTTTCCATTCCATTCCAAACTCGTGCCAGTCCTTGGTGGATTCGCTCAAGAGGAGTATTGACTTTGGGCTGTCAGGGGTTTTCTCTCGGTACCACGGATACACGATCCATGTCCCGGTGATCACGGTACCCCACGCAGCCATCGCCATCGCCGCGACACCGATCTTCAAGCGGGTCATGCGCTCGCTGATACCAGCATCGGTAACTAATCCCGGGCGCAAACTGTAAAGCCCAGCAAGGCCTCCGGCAAACGCCAGGAGGAAGACAGCGCCGAATCCCATTCCATGGACTAAGCCCCACCATTCTTTCTGCGATAGATCCATAATGTTTCCTTTGCATCCCGGGTATTGAGATTAGAGGTGAATTGCCAGTACTACTTACGACTCTACACAACGTGACCACGAGCAACGGAATCTCGAGACATGGGGATCATATATTCGCCAAACATGGTGGAAGGTACACCTAAAAAGTTATTCCTACAATATGAATAATGAGAATAAAATCGTTTCCAGTCTTCGCTCTTATACGTGCGAGCCACTTTCAGCCAACTATTGCAGTGACTGCAGTTACCACCGCATTGGCAGTATCGGTTGGTCGCGGAGCGGGTGCATGGTGGGTGATGCTCGCGGTGCTGTCTGGACAATTATCGGTCGGATGGAGCAATGATTATCTGGACCGGGAGCGAGACGCCCAATCGCAACGCATCGACAAACCAATTGTTGCTCAGCAAATCACCGCGTCTCTTGTTGGCGTTTGCGCTGTCGTGGCAGTCATTGTTTGCATTCCATTTTCAATGTTTTCTGGTTGGCGGGCCGGAGCAGTTCATCTCGTTGCCGTTTTCTTGGCGTGGGTCTACAACATGAAGTTGAAATCAACAATTGCCAGCGCCGTACCGTATTTGGTCGCCTTCGGGCTCCTCCCAGCATTTGTCACCCTTGGGCTTACTGGACATCCGTGGCCACTGCCGTGGGCAATGGCTGCGGCATCCCTGTTGGGTCTTGGCGCACACTTTGTGAATGTACTGCCAGACCTTGAAGCCGATCGTGCCACTGGCGTGAATGGATTACCTCACCGGTTGGGATTCCTGACCTCGCTTGTGCTTGGAGCAATTTTCATTGCAACGTCAACGGTTGTCGTCGCAATGTTTGCAATTGAGTCGACAAGTCGATTTCGAATCGCACTTTTGGTTGTGGCCGTGAGTAACGCGATCGTCATATACATCACTGGATTGACCGGACGGCATCGCGCCGCTTGGTCGCTGACGCTGTGCTTGGCTGGGTTGAGTGTGATTGCTCTCGTTGCTAATGGCGGTTCCTTTGTCAACGGGTGAGAGTCCCTATGGGTGAATGGGCAAGGTCTGTTCTACTTTCGGTATAAGTCGAGACTCGACTAATGCGAGTACCAGCACGGCTCCGATAACAAATGCCCCACCTATGAGTCGGGTTGCCGACAGTTGTTCGGCAAAAAATAGATGGCCAGCAAAAATCGCAACAACTGGCTCAAAAGTCATGATTACGGACGACGATGCCGCACCAATGATTTTTACACCGGCGAACATTGCCGCCGTTGCACATGCTGTCGAGATGATTCCCAAAAACGAAGCATTGATCCAGCCAGTTATATCGGTTGGAAAATGTACTGCCACTGAGTTTGGCGCCAATAACCAATACAGCGCGTAAGAAGTAGCCGCACCGATCATCACGATGTTCACTCCCGTAAAAAGATCGGTCTTGGGCATGACGCGAACACTGATGATCATATACAAGGAGTATTCGAGTGAAGCCCCCAATACCAAGAGCACACTGGTCATATTTCCACCACCCACCTGGCCGACGGTGATGGCAACTCCAATTAGCGTGAACACCAAACAAACCGCGACGACTCGATTTGGCTTGTGATGATTCACCCACCATGAGAGCAAAACGATGAATACTGGATTGCTATAGAAAATTACGACCGCTAGACCGCTGTCAATGTGCTTGAGCGCAGTGAAATACATCAAGGTGCCGAGGAAGAATCCGATCGACCCAAGCAGAAAGATCTGGATAGTTAGGCGTCGGCTCGGCCAATGAGTGCCGCGAACGAAGAAGGGACGTGAGATCAACATAAGTATGGATGCAATTGTGAATCGCGCGAGCAGAATTCCTACCGCATTTGCACCATGAGCAAAAGTAAAATTTGCAAATGTAGGTGCAAGACCAAAACCAACACTTGCGACCAGAACAAAAGCAACTCCGAGTGCGCGCGATCGCGTGGCCACCGTGTGACTCTAGTCGTGCATGTATATGTTCAAGGCATATTGGGTAAAATGATTGAGCATGCATCGTTTATTCACCCGATCGATCACTGCTATTTTGTGTATGGCCAGTGTGCTGGTCATCGGATCGGCGCCAGCTTCAGCTGCTTCCTGTCGCGACGGTGGAACGTGCAAGCTTGGCGATATGGGTCCGGGTAGAGGATTCGTTTTTTACGATGCCGGTTCACTGAAATGGTGGGGTCAATATCTTGAATTCAAAGGCGCCATCCAGTGGCGAGTTCCGTGGAGCCCAAGTGATTTGGCGTTTACACCTGTGTATCCGGTCTCTGCTGCAGGCGTTTCCATATTGCGTCAACGAGTACTGAGCAAGGCCATCGGATACGGAAAATTGAATACCGCGGCGATTATTAACAGGTACGGTGATTCAGGTAACTACGCCGCCAGGGTCGCGAGTCTTGTTGTTTCGCCAAAATCAGGCTGGTACTTGCCGTCAAAAGACGAGGCCAACGTTCTTTATAACTATCTCAAGCTTGTCGGCAAGAGTGCGTCGAACGCGACCGTTTCTGCAACGATCAATCGCAAGTTCACCAACTCAGCGATGTGGACATCATCCGAGGCAGCCAATTCATTTGCCTGGTTTCAATTATTTGTCGACGGCACTCAATACACCGATGCCAACGGAATCATCCCTGGACTGAGCGGCAATAAAGCATCGACCATGACTCGTCAACACGGAACATCATTTCCGCCGATGCCGCTCATAGCAACGCCGATCAGAGCGTTTCCGCAAGGCATCGGAACACCAACCTCTGACCCTGTTGGCGAATATACGGTCGGATCACCCGGTTCGGGTGGGGGAATTGTCTTTTATGATGCTGGCAGTCACCAAAGTTGGGGACGATATCTCGAAGTCACGCCAGTCGATTGTGAAGGAGTGGCGTTGGCGTGGAAACCGAATGCGGCAGTCGTCCCACCTCTATATGTAAATAATGTCGGTGGCATCACCGCAGCGCAGAAACGGGTTTTGGCCAAATCACTCGGGGCCGGACTAACGAACACAGCGCTTATAGTCAATAGATATAAGACCAATTTAACGTATGCGGCTCGCTTCGCCCAAGAACTCGCTTGTCACCAGGCCGATGATTGGTTCCTACCGTCCAAGGATGAGCTCGATCTAGTCTTCAATAATTTGAAGGCACTCGACACGCCGATCGGTGATTTTGATAAGGGCTACTACTGGACATCATCGGAATATGACAACCAAAACACCTGGACCGAGTACTTTTCAGATGGTCAACAATTTGATCGAATCAAGACTTTGTCGGCCAACAAATCTGGGCCGCAGAGACCGTTTCGCGTACGTGCAATTCGGGCCTTTGGGTAGGTGACATTTAACACCACGTTCATGTAACGATCACAACCCATTCAAAACCTACGCTTGAAGTAACGCATTTTGGTGCGTTCGACTGGAAGGATCCAATTTATGGACGGCGAATTGAAAGATCGCAATGATGCGTTGTGGGCAAAAGTGATGATCGGATTCATGCTGACGGCGATGAGCATGAGCATTCTCGTACTTGGCGCAGTCGGAATTGTTTCGATTGTAAACTCTGGACCGGATTCGCCGTCTTCAGTATCTATTGAGACTGTCGTCGAAGTGCAGCTCAGTGAATTTGTGATCACAATGAATCCGGCGGCAGTTCCTCCGGGAAAGGTGACGTTCAAGATCACTAATAGCGGAACGACAGCACATAACTTTATGATTCCAGATCTAGGGCAGAATTCGCCGATGATAAATGCCGGTGAAACTGCGACTCTCGAAACGATTATTCCAGATGAGGGCACATTCAAAGTCATGTGCGGAGTTCCTGGTCATGAGGCGGCCGGAATGGTATCGAGTTTGACGGTGAGCGCCAACGCCAACTCGGCTCAAGTAGCGGCAAGTTCTGATCAACCAATGATGTCATGGCAAGAGATGGATTCGATGATGCTTGATGTGGCCAAGAAATTTCCGGCTGCCACGACGGGTACAGGAAATAGCATCTTGGAACCAATTATGAGCTCAGATGGTTTTAAAGAATTTCATATCACCGCAAGCGTTATCAAGTGGGAAGTAGAACCGGGAAAGTTTGTCGATGGTTGGGCCTACAACGGCGAAATCCCCGGTCCCGTGCTGAAAGTAAATGTCGGCGACAAAGTCCGCATCGTGCTAAAAAATGAATTGCCAGAATCCACAACATTGCATTTACACGGCGTTCGGGTTCCCAACGCGATGGACGGAGTGGATCCGTATACCCAAGATCCGATTCCGCCCGGCGGCTCCTTCAGCTATGAGTTCACCGCTCTTGAACCGAGTGTCGGGATGTATCACTCTCATCACAATGCCCAGGTGCAGGTGCCAAATGGCTTGGCCGGTGCGTTGCTGATCGGTGATTGGAAGACGGCGGCTATGGAAGCGGCGGGCAAGCGAGTACTCGATACCGATGGGAAAGCCGAACAAGAAGTAATAATGGTGCTCAATGACTCGGGGACCATTGGATTGTCGCTAAACGGCAAATCATTTCCGGCCACCGCGCCATATACATTGAAAATCGGCGAATCGATGGTGGTGCACTATTTCAATGAAGGCAACATCGCCCACCCGATGCACCTGCATCAGCCATCAGGCCTGGTTGTCGCTCGCGACGGCAAGGTATTGGAGTCGCCATTCTTTGCAGACACCATCACTGTCGGCCCTGGCGAACGCTGGACCGTGGTGTATACGGCTCAAGATGCGGGCGTGTGGGCATGGCATTGCCACATCCTCACCCATGCCGAGACACCTGCGGGTATGAAGTACATGGTGACTGCACTTATTGTCGAACCGGCCTAACCACTACCGTAGACAAAAGTGCATGTTCACATGCCAAGTGATGGGGGACATATGTCGGACGAACTGTGGCGTAAATCGGCGGTAGAACTCGCTCGCGATATTCGCGAGTGTCGAGTGTCGAGTCGAGAGGTTATTGAAGCGCATTTGGACCGAATTGCCGAGGTGAATCCCCAGGTGAATGCGGTGGTTCGTGTATTGGGCGATTCGGCTCGTGCCGCAGCCGTCGAGGCAGACGCCGCTATTTCTCGTGGGGATGTTCTGGGTCCATTGCACGGTGTGCCGATTACGGTGAAAGAAAATATCGATATGGCCGGATTGCCAACCACGCAGGGAATTCCGGCACTTGCAGATGCAGTACCGCAACTCGATGCCCCAGTTGTAGAGCGGATGCGTGCGGCCGGGGCAATTCCGATTGGGCGTACCAATCTTCCTGACCTTGGGCTGCGAGTGCATACGGATTCCACGTTGTATGGACGCACAAAAAATCCGTGGAAGTCGGATCGAACTACCGGCGGTTCCAGTGGCGGTGAGGGCGCCGCGTTGGCCACAGGAATGAGTCCACTTGGTCTCGGCAATGACATTGGCGGATCATTGCGTAATCCTGCTCATTGTTGTGGCATCGCTTCGATAAAGCCTTCCACTGGTGTCATTCCCGACGCTCAAATGTTCCCCATTGAAGACATTGGTATGAGCGCCCAATTGATGCTCACTCAAGGAGTGATGGCTCGACGGATTGCAGATGTTCGTGCCGGCTTTGCGGTCGTTGCTGGGGCACATCCGCGGGATCCGGTAAGTGTTCCTGTGAATCTCACTGACTTGCGAGCCGGCGAGAAGTTGCGTGTGGCTGTAATGGCTGAACCCCCAGGTGGATCTACGCACCCGGAAATCGCCGCCGTCGTTCGTCGTGCCGGCGATGCACTGGCAGCCGCCGGCCACAAGGTGTCAGATGCGATGCCACCCGACTATGAACTGGCTTGTGCGACATGGTCGACGCAATTAAACGGTGAACTTCTGCTGCAGTGGCCGTTGTTGGAAGCTGTAGTCGGTCCCGGTGGAATGAAGTTTCTCAATTTCGCTCGCGAAGCGTTCGGTGAGGTGGACATGGCGGCATGGGCAAACGCACAACTCGCTCGCAGTGGCATTGGGCGTCGTTGGTCATTGTGGTTTCAGAATTACGACATCTTGCTTTCGCCGGTGTGGACTCAGCCACCGTTTGTCTATGACGCCGACATCGCCAGTGCCCAAGGAGCTCTTGATACGTTCGAACTATTGCGACCAGTTTTGCCGGGGAATTTGCTCGGTGTGCCCTGTGTAGCAGTGCCCGCCGGAATGGCCGGTGGATTGCCGGCAGGGGTGCAAGTAATCGGGGCGCGGTACACCGACCTTCGGTGTCTGGCGATTGCCGAGCAAATAGAAGCCCAATGCGGACTCGCCACTCCGATAGATCCAGCCGTCTGAAATTCAATTCGGGGAAATAAAAAATCCGACAGTCTGGCGAATTCGTCGTCCTGCCGGATTTTTTTAAGAACTGCGCAAGTTGCGCAGGTACGTCAGATTGAGGGTTGCCTCAGACGATCCTTACGTTCTGGGCTTCTTCGCCCTTGCGACCAGGAGCCACGTCGAACTCGACGGCCTGGCCTTCGCTGAGTGACTTGTAGCCCTCTGCAACGATGTTGGAGAAGTGTACGAACACATCGTCCCCACCGTCACGTGAGATGAAGCCGAAGCCCTTCTCTGCATTGAAAAATTTGACTGTACCTCGCATGTGATATCTCTTTTCATAAAAGGAAAAGCCCTATTAGCTAATCCGACTATCAGACTATGAGCAGGTGGACACTTTCCCACTTTTTTGGGAGAACTGCCGACAAATCTTCGTATTGGTAAGGTTTGCCTGCGAATCACGGGGTGTAGAGGGGGGTCGTGAGTACCGAGACCACGCTTGATAGGGGGCTGTCGCCACAGCGCCTGAGTACCGCACTTGCGCCAATCACTGACGGGATAGCCGTCACTTCCATCGACCGTTTTTCCGTGGGAACGGGACAGATGGCTGATTGTTTTCGTATCCACCTGACCTACGCCGAGCTATGCAACGGTCCTCCCACAGTTATCGCCAAGGTTCCGTCTCTCAACCAATCAAGCCGGGCGGCATCTCGTCTGACTCGTTGTTATGAATTGGAAACCAAGTTCTATTCGGACTTACGAACATTTGTGGATGTTCGTGTGCCACAGTGTTATTACGTCTCGTATAACCCAGATGATGACGATTTTCTGTTGCTTTTAGAAGATCTTGCACCCGCTATTCAGGGAAATCAACTAGCCGGCTGTTCGTTGGATCAAGCAGTGACCGCGGTTGGCGAACTCACTCGGTTGCACGGTCCGTTGTGGAATAGCCCGGTTCTCGATTCGATGCCGTGGTTGAGTCGACAAACTGCCGAGTCTTCGGCGGCAACTTCGGCCCTATTTCAACATTTCTATCCCGGTTTTGTTGAACGCTATTCCGATCGACTTGAAAGTGAAGTCATTGAGTTAGGTGCTCGGTTCGTGGCCCACGCCGATCGCTATTTTGCGGCGGCTCCCACTACCTCGACCGCTGCTCATCGCGA
>Ga0315281_10013100_pt1 | contig 11239 bp, 9 predicted proteins | sample YL17G07_0_MG_FD_204540 | JGI IMG/M metagenome (GOLD analysis project Ga0315281, IMG submission 204540) | Sediment microbial communities from Yellowstone Lake, YNP, Wyoming, USA - YL17G07_0 | ecosystem: Environmental > Aquatic > Freshwater > Lake > Sediment | place: USA: Wyoming | collected... | reverse complement strand
CTCGAGGTTCGGCGCTTGATATTTATCCTTGAGCTCTTGGGACGTCCCGGAGTCGAGGATCAGTCCCTTGTCGATGAGGGCCACCCGGTCGGACAGGAACTCGATCTCCAGCATGTTGTGGGAGGACAACAGCACCGAGAGCCCTTCCTTGGCGAATTTCTTGATGATCTCCCGGATCTCGAGCGAGTTGATGACGTCCAGACCCGACGTCGGCTCGTCCAGGACGGCCATGGCAGGCTTGGTCATCAGGGCCCGGGCGAGGAGGAGCTTCCGGACCATGCCCTTGCTGTAGGTTCCGACCTTGTCGTTCAGGGCGCTCCCCAGCTCGGCGATAGCCTCGGCCCTCTTGACGGTTTCTTCGGCCTTCTCGCGTGTCTCCGCATAGAAGTTGGCCATGAATTTTAGATAATCCCTACCCTTGAGGTTCCGGTAGGCCCCGGCTTCCTCCGGGAGATAGCTGATATTCTCCCGGATCTTTTCGGGCTCCTTTTTCAGGTCGTGCCCGAGAAAGGTGACCTTGCCGCCCGAGGGCGAGAGGAGCGTCGAGACGATCCGGAGCGTCGTCGTCTTTCCCGCGCCGTTCGGGCCGATGAGGGCGAAAATCTCCCCCCTCTGGACCTCGAAATCGATCCCCCGGAGCGCTTCTTTCGTTCCGTAGGATTTTTTAAGTCCTTCGACCTTCAATACTGTGGGCATGCCGGCCTCCTTGTCGCCGTATCTTATAGCATGAACGCGGCTTCCTGTTCAAATGCGGAATGGCAAGGTCCGGAGAGATGTCACGAAATTGTCATGGTGCATGACCTGGCTCGGCGAATGAAAACGAGGGTAGGCAGGCGCCACGACGGCGGCCGGGGCGGCGGCAGGGGCCCCAGGCTTTGTCTGGGGATCCGTTTCCGCCGTACTCAGCCGCGTATTTACATCGCAGGTGAGTGCCCCGGGCTTTACCCGGGGGTCCACTTCCGCCGCGAAGGCTCGTCCCTTGACTCGACGCCTGCCTTGCTTTCTGTCACCGTTTCTACCGGCTACTTGGCAACTTTCGGCAGCGGCAGGAAGTTCTCCATCACCCAGAGCTCCAGATCCACTTTCACATCGGTGATCGCCACCCGGCGGCCGTCGGGGTGCAGCCGCACCCCCTGCAACTGACGGGCATCGATCAGCCCGATCCGCTGCGGTTCTCCGCCCTCGGCTGCGACGCGCCACAGCTGCCATTGCCCGTCCTTTCCTTTGACGGCCTTCAGAAAGGCGACCGATCGGCCGTCCGGCGTCCACGACGGCGAGCCCGGAAAGGCGTCGTCGAGTCTGACCACCTCCCGGGCCTCTCCCCCGGCGGCCGGCATGACGAGCAGCACCTGAAACTTGCCGTCATACGTGGCGATCAGCAGTCGCTGGCCATCGGGCGATACCACGCCCGCGTAGAGCCCTCGTTTCTCGATGACGACCGTCTCCTGGCCTGATCGCAGATCGCGGGCCACGAGCCGCTCCCCGTTCACGTCGGAAGGGGCAGGCCTGACGTAGAAGATTATGTTGCCATCTGGAGAAAACTCGAAGCGCGAAAAGCCGGCCGGAAGCGCCATCAGGGAAGTCAGCTGCCCCGTTTGGACATCAATTCGCATCAGGTTCTCGCCCTTCCCGGCCTCGGATGCTGGAATCACGACGGCCTTTCCGTCCCGCGTCCAGCGGAGGGGACCCCGTATCGTCCTCTCGCCGACCTGGAGCTCTCGCTCCTCGCCCGTATCCATGGAACGGACAACCACAGTCCGGTTCGGCTCGCGGAGAAGAATGAACGCGAGAAAGCGTCCGTCGGGAGACCAGTCTGGAGCCTGCGTGTTGCCGCGTCGCGATGCCGGCAGCGGCGGCGAGACCACATTCCCGCTGGACGGGTCGATTTCCGCAATCTGGACTTCCCAAACGTTGTTGTTGACCCCATAGTAGAAGGCACCCGATCGCGTGACCCCCATCGGCAGGAAGCCCCAGTCCTTCTTGACGAACATCGGTTCGCCCTGGGCCTTCCCGCCGGCCACCGCGACGAGCCACGCGTCGGCCGATCCCGAACGCTCACTGGAGAACAGAATGTGCTTCCCGTCGGGAGCCCAGCCCAGGACGCTGTGGTTCGACCGATCCGGGATGAGCGGCGACTCAGTTCCCGTCTGGAGCTCGAACAGCGAGAGCCCCTCCTTGGTCGCCCAGGCGATGTACCGTCCGTCTGGCGAGAACACCCCACCCGGCGATCGGTCCTTTCCCATCGCCTTCAGCAGCTTCGTCGAGCCGTCAGCGACGGCTACCAGCATCATGTCGCGGGTTCCGTCGGTCTTCACGAATTCGGCGAGCACGTGCCTGCTGTCAGGCGACCATGCCAGCGGAATATGGCCGCGGACACTGTCTCCGGCGGCCTGCAGGACCCGGGGCTTCGATCCCTCGAGCCCGACGACGCAAAGGTCGGCCGAGCCGTTCGACGAGTTGACCCAGGCGTAGGCGACACTCTTGCTGTCGGGCGAGGGCACGGAGGGCTCGGCGAACCCCCCTGACCCAGTCAGGCTACCCGTGTTGGTCAACCGCCGGCTCTCGCCGGTGGCGAGGTCGCGGATGGCGACGTTTCCGCCCGACCCCCAGTCGGTGAATGACAGGAAACGGCCGTCGGGCGACACCTGGCCCGTCACATCCGTCCCTGCTAAGACCCGCCTCACGGCCAGCGTCGAACTGCCCGACACGCCGCCGCCCCCCGCGAGCGCCGCCAGCCTCACCCGCGCCTGCGCCACAATCCCGGCCTGATCGGCGTATTCGCGCACCACCTGCTCGTACGCCTTGCGCGCTTCTCGCGTTTCCGCATCGCCCAGCTTTTCGTAGCACTGGCCCATCCGCAGCAGGGCGGTCGCGACCACGGCGCGGCCGGCGCCGGGCTGCGCGGCGATCTTCTTGTACTGCTCGATGGCGCCCTTCAGGTTTCCATCGACGGTTTCTGTTTTAATCGCCGCTTGAAGCGCGACTTCCGCCTTAGTGTCCTTCCCTTGACTCGCCAGGTACGCGGCGGATAGGGCCGCGCAGAGCAGCCCGGTCAAAAGAACTAACTTTGTTGGTTTCATTGTGATATCTTCCTGCCCATCATGTTACGGCTCCATTGTCAGGAGAGTATCCGCGCTATTGTCAGGATTGTGTTTTATTCAGCCATCGAAACGGTATCCCAGGCCGCGGACGCTCACGATGTAACGCGGCTCTGAAGGTTCCGGCTCGACCTTTTTTCGCAGGGTAACGACGTGGTTGTCGACCACACGATCGGTGACGAACGTGCCGTGCCCCCAGACGAGATCCAGCAGTTGATCCCGGCTCAGCACTTTGCCACCGTTGCGGATAAAGGCGGTGAGCAGCTTGAACTCGAGGGCCGTCAGCTCCACCGGTTTGCCGGCGCGCCGCAGCTCACAACGCCCAAAATCCACTTCCGCGTCGCCGAACCGGTATATCGGCAAATCGTCTTCCGCGGTGCGGCGGAGCGCCGCCTTGACCCGGGCCCGGAGTTCGCGCGGGCTGAAGGGCTTGGTCACGTAGTCGTCGGCGCCGATCTCCAGCCCCAGCACTTTCTCCGCCTCCTGGGTCTTGGCGGTCAGCATGATGACAGGCGTTTTCGATCCGCCCCGGCGCAGTTCCCGACAGACCTCGAAGCCGTCCTTGCGCGGCAGCATGACATCAAGCAGGATCAGGTCGAAGGCTTCTTTCCGCGCCCGCTGCAGGGCGCGTTCTCCGTCCGATTCTATCTCCACGTCGTATCCCTCGCTCTTCAGGTCCAGCTGCAGACCAAACGCGATTGCGGTTTCGTCTTCCACCACCAGAATGCGTTTCATGCCATCTTCTCCAACGGCAGCAGGATAGTAAACGTGCTGCCCCTGCCAGGTTTGCTCTCCAGGCGGATCTCGCCGTCATGAGCTTCGATGATGTGGCGCGCCATGGCCAGGCCGATGCCGGTCCCTTGGATATGGGCTGCCCTGGAGCCGGTCCCCCGGACGAATCTCTTGAAGATCTCCTTTTGCTCCGAAGCCGGAATTCCCATGCCCTGGTCCCGGACACGGATGGCCAGGCGGTTTCGTTCGCGCGCCATCTCGACCCAGACGGTGCGGCAGTCCGGCGAATATTTGACCGCGTTGTCGAGCAGGTTCCGCAGCGCCAGGCCGAGCGCTTCGCGATCGACGTGGATGAGCGGATACTTCCCGGCGAGCTCCAGTTCGACGCGGTAGCCCTGGGCAGCGGCCTTCTCCTGGAATTCGGCCACCAGGTCACCCACCAACGTTACGGGATCGAGATGCTCATAGTGATAGAGGAACGCGCGCGCCTCGATGCGGCCGAAATCCAGCAGCGACTCGACGAGCCTCTGCAGCCGCTCACTCTCGCGGGACAGAATGTCATAGGATTTCTGCCGCAGGTCTTCCGTGGGAACCCTCCCTTTGGACAGCATCTCCGAAAGCTGGCGCAGCGACGTGAGCGGAGTCCGGAATTCATGCGACACCGTCGACACGAACTCGGACTGAAGCCTGGCTACGGCACGCTCGCGGTCGATGGAGCGCATGATGAAATAGGAGCCGGCCAGAAGCACCAGCGCCAGCACTGCGAAACCTGAAAGCAGCAGGCGGCGCCGCCCGGCAAAGCCTGCTTCGTCGGCGCCGGGATCGGTACTGGTTGCGTGCAGAGTCCCGGGGAGTCTGGTGGCAGGCGCCGTCCGTACGGCCTGCGGGCCGCTCTTGTTGAACGAGCCGATCATCACCTGCCCGTCCGCGTCGATCAAGGCGCCCTGGACACGCTGGCCTTGCAAAGCCTCTGTCCACTTCGAACCAAGGTAACCGGGCCCCGCCAACACAGCGGCCAGCCGATCCGAAGTCCCCGTCCAGGAGATCAACACCGGCCGGCCTTCAATTTTCAGAATCCGGCGTCCTTTCGATTCCGGCTCGGCAACCCACTGGCCGTGCATCGATTCCGCGGCGCTCGAGAGCACGAGTGCGTTCTGCTCGCGTTCCGTCAAGGGACTGGCCCCCGACCAGCGCTGCGCCTCTTCCGCATGAAACTCCCAGGCGGGGTGGAGCAAGCTCCAGCGGCCGCTCCAAAGGGCCGAATGCATGAGCGACGCTTCCTTCCGCAGTTCTTCGCCCTTTCCAATCGCTTCCAGCACGGTGCCGCGCGCTTCGCGCGCCATCAGTTCCGCCGGCAGTCCCAGGACGGAGGTCCGGCCAAGTTGGGCGAGTTCGCCGTAGACTTGGAGGGCCTCCTCATTGCGCCCGGTTTTGCGGAGGTTTCGCCCCAGACGCAGCAAGGCGCCGGCGCGCACCCCGGGATCCGGTGATCGCGCAAGCTCCCGGAAGACCTCGGTCGCTTTGGCCGGATCGTTGCCCTGGTACTCCAGGATCTCGCCGGCGACGAAGGTCGCAGCCGGCGGCTCTTCGCCGTCCGGAATCACGGGATAGTAGAGCAGGCGGCCGGGCGGGTAAGCGTTGACGGTGCGTTTCGTCACCAGCAGGACCATCACGCCGTCCGGCGGTTCTTTCGCGCCAGGGCTTGGGACGAAGCTCAGATAGCTTTCAAGGTCCGCGTGGCTTTGCTGCAGCGCGGCGGCCATGTGGTCCGCCGCAAGTTCCAGGCGTTCCTGCAGGCGCTGTCCTTCGAGCGCGCGATCCTGTTTCAGTAATTGCCAGCCGAGCCAGCCCAGGGCGCCGCCAAGGACAAACATGAGGCAGAGAAAGACCGCCAGGGTGCGACGGGGCGGCCGGAGCCAAAGGGCTAATCCCATGGGTTGCCTCGCAAACGGCATCGGTTCCTTAAATTATATCCGGCCGGGTCAGGATTGAATTGAGCTTGGGTCAGGATTCTGTTTTTCCAGGGAGCCGTTGACGTCTCGGCTTTTCTGCCTGCCAGGCAGAGAGCCTTTGCCCTCCGGTCCCCAACAGATGGTTCGTTATGCAAACAGCTCATTAAAACTGCGAATATGGGGTAGACCCCATGAATTAGACAACGCGAGGGCCTTAATAGGTAGATCAGGCCCGCTGTAATTGCCATTTTATCCCTTTGCATATCAAAAAGCCATTTTCTCGATTTTTCGCGGTCCGGCTCACAAATGGCGGAATAAAACACAATCCTGACAATAGCGCGGATACTAACCTGACAATGGAGCCGTAATATTATGATGGGCAGAGGGAAATCTAAGGGACATAATTAGAAAAGAAATTGAAAAAAGAAAACGATTATAACGATTTTAAAGGAGGATTTATGACCAAACACCGCACTTTGAAAGCCGTTGGATTTTTCTTCGTTTTGGCCGCTGTTCTGGCATTCTTGGCCCTCCCTAAAAGCCAGGCCGGTGCTGGAAAACCCATCAGGTGGAAGGCAACTTTCGAGCCCGTCATTAACGCGAATTTGATAGGGTCTGGAGAATTCGTTGGTGGCGTTAATCACGTGAATATCAACAATGGATCTGGATCAAACGATACCCCATGCAGTGCTACCGGAACCTCCGGCTCTTACTCTTACCTTGAGCTGCAGGTCTTCACTCCGAGTTTGCAGTTTATCAATATGAGTGGCTTTTCAGGTGATAGTGGTCTTCCTTCTTCTTACGGATTTCCAAATACCAAAGCCGACTGGCCGCATTGCGTGGAAGATTTCTTAAACAATAATCTTCATCCAACCGAAGAGTATGCACATATCATCTTGAGATTCACGACATGTGGATGTGGTAACACTAAAACGGATTTAATGGCAATGACTGATGGCGAAATTCTCCCGGTCCACATGATGTTCCTGTTCTTTACTCATAACTGGTATACCCTGCCAAAGTCTTCTACCCCATATCCGTATCTTAATCTCATGATGAATGCTCATGGGTATTTAAAAACTGACGCCACTCATCCTGATATCTACATCAAGAAAGAGGGCAACGTATGGACTGCCTATGTGGATACAGAATTCGGTAACTCGTTTTACCCCCCGGAAAATTTAGTTGGCTACAATTCAAATGACTGGCCTACGACAAAAAGTGATGGTATCCTTGGACAATATGCCACATACGGGTCGAGTCAAGTAGGGGGGAAGGGCAAAACGACCTGGACCACGACATATCATTATCCCTGGGCAAAAGCACCGTTGAAGTTCCAGATCGCATTTACGAAATATTGACGCGAAGCGCACGGATCGAGTCCGGAGGCGCGGGTCCTCCGGACTCGGATTGCCTGTATCCTGGCATAGGCCAAAAAATCTTGAGCAACTCTGAAATCTTCTTGCGCGGACTCGAGAAGATCTAAAAAGCCAAATCTCCCTTTACATCGGCTCCCGATATAGGGTATTAGAAATTGCTTTCACTCATTGCGTGCATATTCTGGTCGAATCCGGCCAGTGATTCTGGTTCAAAATGGCCACTGATTCTGATTGAAAGCGGCCATCGATTCTGGTCCCAAAAGGCTACTTTTCGGCCGCATAAGGAATTCGGGGACACGATATCCTGTCCCCTATTAATAAATGCGAGCGATGGGGAGCAGGATGCGCGAGGGGTGAGCCGCGTCGTAATGGACGCGGTTCGTCGCAACGCGTGTCTCGGAATCAAGCCTGAGCCGTTTGCCGGTGTTGGGATTCGGTTCAAAGCGCGGATCGCTGCTGCTCGTGACGTGGACGGCGATTTTGTGCCCTTTGTTGAAAACGAGGCTCGTCGACCAGAGGTCGATACGCGCCTGTACGACCTCGCCAGGCTTCATGAAGATTTCCCTGTCCAGGCCTTGCCGATAGCGCAGGCGGATCGGCGCGTCTAGGACCAGGGCCTCATAGCCGTCGGGATAGACGTCGACCAGCTTGACGATGAAGTCCGTGTCCGGCGAGTCCGTCTCCACCCAGAGCTCGGCAGAGACGCGGCCGATCACTTCGACCGGCTTCGCGAGGACGGCCGTCTCGAAGCGCAGGTAATCCTGGCGAGGGGCGATTGCGCGCTGGTCCAACGGCCCCGGGGGAATAAAAAGAGAAATTAGCTATCTAGATCAATCGAAAAATATCCTTGCTGAAGAGAAAAGAAATCTCCTCTTGGAGGCTGAAAAATATAACATTAATGTCCTAAAAGAGGATGAACTGACAGATGAAATCGTAAAATCCGAGATTGAGTCTACAAAAAATGAAATATTATTACTCGATAAAAGCATCACGCTAAAGTGTCGAAGCTATATGAAAAGCTGCCTGATCTCGAAAGTCAATTAGCTATAGCGAAAGAAGAATCAGACCAATTGTCTAAGAGAATTCGAGAATATAACGAAAAATCAAATTGGATAAAGGAAGACTTAGACACAATCAAAGTGACCATATCCCCAGTTAGCCTCCATAATAAGTTTCACCCAAGAGAAGGCCCAATCAAATGCCAAGACTCTGTTTTGCATAAATTCCGTTAGACGGAACGAAGAATTTTTCCAGGTCGTGAACGTTTGGTTATGTATCGTAGATTTAGATGGGATCGTTTATCAAGCAAAGTAAGCTGCTTTTTGGTCTCTATTTCTCCACCGCGGTATTGGGGAAACACCTTAGCTTTGCTGATTCCTACTTCATTGCCCCATTGATCCCAGCCGGGCCTTTCATGTCTGGCAAAAAGTTCAAGATAGGGTCCGGGGCTGCATCTCTCAATAATCCCATAAAGCTCATCGGGTTTTCTTGAATGCTCCCGTTTTCGAGAACTGATAACATTAACTTGCGTTCGTCCGGGAGCCAATGTTCGCATATGTCCTCTAATCCCAAAAAGGACAAGCTCGGTTACGTTTCGAAAATAAAATCCCACGCCTCTACCATCAGGACCGCCATCCCTGCGTATTTTATACCACACAATGTTTGTCTTATAAGTAAATCCCCACCTTTTCATAACTTCTAGACCTTCTAGAACAAGAGCATTTGGAACCCATAAATATAAATGACAAGTAGACTGAGCCATCTGTGAGACAGGTAGTTCCATTATTTCCTGAAGGCTCATCGTAGGATATCTCATCAAGCGCTTATGCTCAGGAGCCATTTTGCCTGTGCGGTTTGAAAATTGCCATGGCGGATCCGCGAGAATGGTCTTATATTTTCCAAGCCCCGGGGATAATAAATCCTTGGCTGCCGCTTGATTAGATCCATCTTTCGCCAAGGTCATTTTTCTGCCTCATAAAGCTTCTGGGTTATTCCGAATACTAATATGGGACACCCACCGCCTCCGCCGCCCTCAATCCTTGGTAACAACTTCTTCATCTAAGTTGTCGACCAGCCATATTTATTCCAAATATCCCTTCCCATAGTTTGAAAGATTCCACTCAATTCATCTGATTTAGTAATGATGATACCGGCGCTTATAGCCCTTAGTTCAAAGAGCAATCGGAAATTATTTAGGTCCCTGTCAAAAAAGGGGTCTTTATTGCTCCACTCGACTTCAAGTGCAACACCATTCTTGAAGCAATCTACTTCGTGAGTGGGACTCTCAAATTCTTTTGTATCAACGACGATTCTTGTCTCAAAAGATTTTTTCTGCCATCCCAAACTTAGGAATTCTCTATTGAACCATTGGGACACCCGGGAAAGCCCACCTCCGGGCGCTCTGACATCGCTTTCTCGAAGTCGAAACTTGCTTAGGACATGAACGATCTCGTCCCACTCTTTTTTGAAATCACCTCTTAATACGGCGCATGCATGTTTCCACTCATGAATCTCAAAATTCCTACGAAGAGACTCCGGGAGAAGGTCTATTGCCATATCTAATCTTGACAGTCTGTGCACAATAAATGTGAACGGAAGAAGAATCCCTTTTTTCTCATTGCATAAATGGCCTCTTCTTCCTTGTTCATCTCCAGATTGCCGTTCAAATAAATATATAGCTTCAGCTCGTCAACCATGTCAAGGAAAGAAAACAATCAGCTTTCGCTGGCCTTGGCCACCGAGCAGACCTTGTCCTCAAGGTTGATAAGGCGAACGCCCTGGGTAGCGCGGCCAGAAGCCCTCACCTGCTTGGTCTGGATGCGGATGACCTTACCCGAGACCGTGACGATGAGAAGGTCGTCTTCGGCGACACCCAGTACGGCCACGGCGAAGATAAGACTTTCCTTTTCCGCTGTGCCGGCTGGATGAACGTTCATGCGCCGATTTTCCCTCGCCCCATTGTCAAGGATGATAAAACGTGATGTGTAGGGATGTCAAGTTGAGCTGAAAATAGCGGAAAGCGGGCTCAGAAGACCCAGGAAAGCATAAAAACGCCGGAAATCACCTAGACCTCTCCTTCCGGGCCAGAAGAAGATCATGAGAAATATTCGCCGCCGGCTTCGGCGGCCATCAGAACTTCCTGATAAGCGATGCGCGGTGGGGGAGGTCTGTCAGGGATAGGAGTTTGCTTTTTGGAATCGCTTGAGATCTGTCGCCTCTAAGCCCCATTACCATACTCCCGTGCGCATAAAAATGCTATATCCGGCTGATGACCGATGTCAAGAACAAGGAAAGGAAAGTTCCCCCGGAAATCGGAGGATTTGGTCTCGTAATTTTTGGGCGGTTTTGGCATAATGCATACGGGGTCTCCTCTGGTATAGCAACCGTATGCCAGCCTTCGGGCTGGGCATTTGGAGACCCCATTGTAACCTCAAAACCTCAAAAAGTACCCCCAATTTTCATTTCCAGATTCTGATTCAGACTAATTTCAAGAAAGAAAACAACTTAGCTGAAAAATAGCTTATTTTTGGGGGGAAGTCCTGTTAAGAGCTCCTCCGCGATCCGCAGGACCAGAGGATTCATCCCCGCCTTCCTCACCCTCCCCCGATGCGCATTAGCATAGCAGGCTTTTTTTATGCTGATAATAATTGTCATCCTCATGCCTGTTGGGAATAAAGTTATAAAGAACCGCTTTTCACTTTAATGAAGAACTTAGATCTCCTGGCAACCCGATTTAATCTTTATTTTTCATTAAGCTATTATTTGTCCGTTTAAGGTCGCAAAGGGGAAGGTTAATTTTAAGATGTGTCTCTTTTTTTGATGTGCCTAAATTGTGAATATAAGATAGAAAAGAGTTAGAGTTCCAAACAAGGCTGCAAGAATTATCAAATAATAAGTTGTCTTTCTCTCAACTTTGAAGATTTGAACTGCGAGAAAGGCAAGGACAATTGAAATTGGTGATGCGTAACATCGAAACCGGACACTTGGGAACACAAAACCGGACATTAAAAGAGTTTACACAAATATCAGTTCGGATTGGAATACCTCCTTATAAAAGGAGGTGTATTCATGACCGAAC
>Ga0315281_10013099_pt1 | contig 11239 bp, 5 predicted proteins | sample YL17G07_0_MG_FD_204540 | JGI IMG/M metagenome (GOLD analysis project Ga0315281, IMG submission 204540) | Sediment microbial communities from Yellowstone Lake, YNP, Wyoming, USA - YL17G07_0 | ecosystem: Environmental > Aquatic > Freshwater > Lake > Sediment | place: USA: Wyoming | collected... | reverse complement strand
CGAGCGCTTTCAGCGCGCCGGCCCGATCGCCCGTTTTTGCCAGTGTATAGGCGGCAAACCCGACCACGTGAATATCGGCTTTCGGGCGCAGCGCGCGCTTTGCCAGCGCAGACGCCTCCGCCTCCTTTCCTGCGGCAAGGAGCCCCAGCATCGTGAAGCCTTGCGCGCCGAGAAGCATTGAATCCACCCCCAGCGCGCGCCGACCGGCCGCAACGGCCGGTCCATGCTGGCCGGCGAGCGACAGCGCATGCGCCAGGAACGCGATGTTCACCGCGACGAACGGATCGAGCGCGTCGGACTGCTCGAGTTCATGCAACCCCTCCGCGATCCGCCCGGAATACAGGAAATATCGCCCGTAGTGATGGCGCAGAATCGCCGCTGCCGGATCGAGTTTGATGGCCTTTGCGTATGCGCTGCCCGCTTCAGACCAGCGGAACAGGTCCTGGTCCACCAGGGCGAGGGCATCCTGCGCCTCTGAGAGCGAGCCGTCAATCTCGACGGCTTTCTTCGCCGCCGACAACGCGTCGCGCATCAGGTCAGAGCGCTTGGTGTTGACGAACGCGGGCAAACCGACCAGCGACAGCGAGAGCCCGGCGTATGCGCGCGCAAACTGCGAATCTTTCGCAATCGCCTGGGAGTAAAAGTCGGCCGCCTTTCGCAAACTGGGACCGCGCCGCTGGTAGAAATAGAGGCCCTTGAGGAACAGCTCATAGGCTTCGATGTTCGCCGTTCCTTTGAGCGATTTCGGCTCGTTCTTGCCGCCGCCGGGCGTACTGTCGAGGGTCACGCGCAGGCTGTCAACGATTTGCCTGGCAATGTCATCCTGCACTGCGAATATGTCCTTCATGTCCTTGGTATACGACTCGCTCCACAGGACATCCGCGCTCTTCGCGCTGATAAGCTGGGCCGAGAGCCGCAGGTTGTTGCCGGCACGTTGGACGCTCCCTTCGAGTACCGCGGAGACTTTGAGCGCGCGCCCGACCTCCGCTGCGGTCTTACCCTTGCCGCGAAAACCGAAGGACGAACTGCGCGCGGCGACACGCAGTCTCTGCACCTTGGCGAGCGCCGAGATAAGCTCGTCGGCCATGCCGTCGGCAAAGTACACATTCGCCGTGTCGCCGCCGCGGTTCTCGAACGGCAGCACGGCGATCGACCGATCGCCGCCGCCCGCGCCACGGAACCGGCCCACGGCAACGAACGCGACCACCGCGACGACCACGCCGACACCGACGGGGAGCACGAGCTTCTTCGACAACTTCAGCCGCCCGAGAATGCGGCGGTCGTCTGTCAGGAGCGTCGGGTAGTTGTGGTGCGGGGCGCTGCTAAAATGCACCCCGGACGGGGACTGCGTCCCCGAGGCATCGAGCCCCTCGAGCACCGCAGCCGCTGTCTGCGGCCGGTTTTCCGGATCCTTCTCCAGGCAGCGCCCGATCAACGCCGCAATAGTGGGCGGCATCGTCGGGTTCACCTGCTCGATCGGCACCGGTGCTTCGCTGACATGCGCCATGATGAGCTGGTGCAGCGACCGATTGTGAAACGGCGGATGCCCCGCGAACAACTCGTACGCCATGCACCCGAATGAGTAGACGTCCACGCGATGGTCCGCGTCCGGATCACCGAGCGCCTGCTCCGGCGGCATGTAGGACGGCGTGCCGATCGACGTCCCCATCGCGGTCAACGCGCTCGTGACCGGGTCCTTTGCGTCCTTCGCACCCCCCGGACGGTCGCCCCGCGACGCCGCGAGCGCCTTGGCAATCCCAAAGTCGGTGACCGACGCGGAGTTCTCGGACAAGAGCACGTTCTCGGGCTTGATGTCCCGATGCATCACCCCTTTGCCGTGCGCGTACGCCAACGCGCGGGCGACATCGCGCAAGATGACGAGCGATTCGGCGGTCGACGGCGTGCCCAACTTCTTGAGCCGATCGCGAAGCGAGTCGCCCTCCACGAACGGCATGATATAGTAGGGGAGGTGGCCGACTTCCCCGGCCGAAAGCAGCGGCACGATCTGTGGATGCTGCAACGCGGCGGCGAGCGTGATTTCGCGCTCGAACCGTTCGGACGACACCCCCTCAGCCAGCTCGGGCGCGAGGACCTTCACGACGACTTTGCGTTTCAGCCGCGTATCGGTGGCGAGGAACACCCGCGACATGCCGCCGCCGCCCAACTCCCGGTCGACCGTGTATGCGCCCTTGAGCGACTTTTCGAGCTCGGCGCCGAGGTCCTCCGGCACCAGGTTAGCGCCACTCCCGCCGAACACCGACAAACACCATCGTGCCAATGGCCGGCATGTCGATCAACTCCCGATGCCGAAGACCAAAGCCGCATTCGCGACCCGGGGCGTACGTGGCCGTTGCCGATGAGCTGAGTCCGGTGACCGGAGGCGTGGATACTCCCCCGAGGCATGAGAAGATGTTCTGCGCCTGGAGCATCAGCGTCGTGTTCTGACCCGGGAAACGATAGTTCGCGGAGAGATCAAACACGCCGAAACTCGGCGTGTGCCCCCAGACGACGCCGGACCGGAACGGATAGCCCTGAGCGTAGCGGGCTGTCGCGACCGCACCGAGATGCGAGAAGATGTCGGTGAGCTCGAGCGACAGACTCGACCGATTCAACGAGGTGTTGAACTGACCCACGTCTTTGGGGTCGGTTGGCCGGACCTTGATCGTGTCGAGGCGCTTGAGCGCCAGCGACGATGCGATAGCCACCTTATCCGTGAAGTAGAACCGGATGCCAGCATCGATGCCGTCGGCGATTCCTTCGCCCAGATTGTAATTGGTCTGCACCCTGACCGCCTTGCCTTTGCCGTCATCGATCAGCGCGCCGGTCGTGGCATCGTAGGCGCGGGTCCCAACAACGCCGTACAGTCCGCCCGGGATAGTCTTGTTCGGGTCGGCGATGACGAGGCCACCGCTGATGAAATGTTCGAACGTCGAGCGGTACGCCGTGACATCGACAAAGAGCCGCGCCCCGAGCACGGCCTTGTACCCAAGCTCCCAGGTCTTGTTGATCTCCGGGACGAGTTGGCTGATCCTCGACACTTCAATGGTGCCGGTGCTGTCCTTGATGATGAACCCGTGCGAATCCCCGACATTTCGGGCGCCCCCGACCGCCTGGCCGAAGACGTCGGTCGCGAGGGGTGGCGGAGAGCGGAATGCCTCGCCGTAGGTGAGACGAACAGTCTGATCGGGCACCGGCGTGTACAACGCACTGATCCGAGGTGAGACCTGTCGATCATAGCGCGCGTCCGCGTCAAGGCGCGCCGCCGCGACCAGCCGAACGGACGCCGTGAGAGGCGACTCCACCTGCGCGTACACGCCTTTGCTGTCGATGTAGAAGGGTTTCAGAGTAAGGACGTCCGTAAAAATCGTATTGTAGGAGCTGATGCGAGTTCGGCGGATCTGGCCACCCCAGGTCACCTGCGTGTTATCGATCGCTCTGAGCCCCGTATGTGCCACGTTGCCGATGAGAAGGTTGTTCTGGATCTCAGCCGCATAGACGCGGCCATCGGCGTGGAAACGGGTCAGCTGGCGAATGGAATCCAGCGACAGCGTCGGGTTCCGCTCGGCACTCGGCACGGCGAGATACATCTGATAGGTATCGCCGCTGTTCGAGTGGGTCAGATACGCCTGCGCGAACCAGCGGGCACTGGTGTATTGGATCTGATGGTTGCTGTAGACGTAGTTCGCGATCTGGTAATGACCGCTTTGGGAGTCCCCCAGGCCGTCCCGTTTACTGATGCCGCTCGTGAGTTGTACTTTGGCGTCATCGTTCAGGTAGTAGATCAGCGAGCCGCTGACACGCTTGTTGCGGGTGTCGAACTTGGCAATCGTTTCCGGCAGCGCTGCTCCGGCGGGGGTCTTGGTCGACGGATAGTAGATCGTATCCGTCCAGTCGTTCGCCGACTGATACTCGCCGGCAATCTTGTACCCCAAGTGGCCGGTGCTGCCGGCATACCGCGCCTGCAAATCCTTGAAGCTCCGCGAGCCGCCTGACATCTCGGCGCTGAAGCCAGGATATTCGCGCGGGTCTTTCGTCCGCACCGACAACAGCCCGTTCGACGCGTTCGCGCCGTAGAGCGCCGAGCTGGGACCAACGAGCACCTCGACCGCGCCGACATCGATTTTCGGGATCGTCGTGTGTTCGCCGATCGGCAGGCCCGTTTCCGCGAGGGTGGCGATGCGGCCGTCCTCGATCGTCAGCCACCGCGTATTGAACCGCGCATTGAATCCGCGGCCGTTGACGAACATCGACGTGATCCCCACCTGTGTGACGTCGAGCCCGGGCGCGTCGCGCAGCACCGGCTCGACCGAGTTCCCGATGCGATTCTCGAGCAAGGCGACGTCGAGTGACGTGATCGACGCTGCGGCGTCGGTGATCTTCTCCGCGTGGCGCGATGCGCCGACGACGACGCTCTGCAGCTGCACTATGGCACGCTCGAGCTGAATGGCGACGCGCGCATCGCCACCGGCGCTCACCGTCACACCGGCGCCGCTCCACGGCTTGTAGCCGATCCGAAACACCTTGAGGTCGTGCGTGCCGGCGGGCACACCCTTCATGGTGAATACGCCGCTGTCACGCGACTGCGCGGCGAGCCCGAGCGCCGGAAGGAGTACCTGCGCGCCGGCGAGCGGACTGCCGGCGGCGTCTGTGACGGTGCCCGAGATACGGCCAGTTTGCGCTTGCGCAACCATCGGCAGCAACATCAGGAATGCAATCCGACGTGTGCGCGGCATACGCTCGGCGAACGGCATCAAATTCCTGGTCCAAGGGGGGGGTAATGCGTAACCCCCTCGCGGAGCGCGTCGCGGCGGCGCGAGGTCACAGAGAAAATGGGCCGGGTTGCGACCCCAAGCAAGGGAAATCCGGGCGAACTGGCCGACCCAGTCACTCGTCTGCGGTGGGAAGGGGCCCGTGAGGCGATTGCGTCCTGCCCGTACACGGCAACGGGTGTACCGCCACCTGCTGCGGTACACCCGTCGTGGACGTTTTCGGGCGCGAATTTAGAACGTATAGATCAATCGCGTCGTGATCACGCTGCCGGTATACGGGCGGTTGCCATAGCCCGTGGTGATCGCGCCGAGCGGATCCATGCGAGGAACGCCGGGCGAGACGTCGGTCGTGGCAAAGTCCACGATGCCGAGGTTTTCATACATGTAGCCCACGCCGATTCCCAACGCCGGGCGGAACATGTGCTTGAGGTCAACCCGGACCTGCGTCCACGAGTTGGTCACGTTCGGTAGCGGGATGAAGCACGAGGCGATACCGGTCGAGCAGGCCCGGGTGTCGCCCGTCGAACGCAGGGCAAGATTGTCGGGCGCCTTGAACTGTTCGATGCGTGGACCGTTCAAGTCGAGACCGTTATCCGAGTCACTGTAGTTGAAGGCGACGCGGAGGTCCGTATTGGGCAGGGCCTTGATCAAATCCACCCACGCCCCGGCGGTCGTCACATGCTCGGTGTTGTCGAGGTACCATGTCCGGTTCACGTCATTGAAGCTCTCGTAGGCGCCGACCACCCCGGACACCGGGTTGGCGTTGCGCGAGGCCTGGTGGGACGAGAACCTGTCCAGTCCGTACATGCCGCCAACGGTGATCCGGTCGGTCAGATAGACGTTCGCCGACGCGTTCATTGAGTTGTTCCTGCTGGAGAGAAGGCCGAACTCGTGTCCCTCGCCATTGTACCTGTCGTCGCTGGAATTGAATGACACGTTAACGTCGAACTTGCTCGACGGCATCATCGCCAGGATCACGGAGCCCTTGAGGCGATCCATGTCTGCTTCGTCATAGAAGCGGAGCGCGTGCTGGCCACCGCCTTCTTCGATATTCTCCAGAGAGAGCCCGCTGCCGGCGCGCGACGTTCGCTCGACGATACCGCGCACGGTGACGTACTGGTTCTGGTAGGCATCGAGCGACGCGCGGACCGTATAGTCCGTCATGTCACTGAACGCGCGCCCTTCGCGCTTGAAGTCGTCCATGATGAAGCCGAGCTTGAGCGCCGTTCCGCGACGGGGCACCGTGAGCGTTGCGCCGGCTTCCAAGGTGTTCTGGCGGATATTGAAGTGCTCCGTCTCCGTCCCAGGCACGTACTCAGGCACCGCGTCAAAACGGACGTTATAAGATCCGTCCCAGAGCGGCGTCTTATTCTCGTGGTCGTTGAAGCGGTACTTCATGTCGAACCCGAAGTAGTCGGTCGGACGCGTCGCAAAATTGACCACCGCATTCAAGCCGTCGACCCTGGCTTCCGCCGACTGGCGCGGCAGTGCCGCCAGGCCCGGGAAGGTCGCGTACGTCGCCGCGTTCGCAATCTTGGTGTTCGTCGTATACGGAAGAATCTGCTCGTCCTCGGTCATCCTCGTGACTGCCACCTGACCGTTCACCGTCGTGTGGCCGGGCATCTTGAACAGGCCGAAGACGCGGACCGTGTTCATCATGTTGCTCGGCGCCATCGCCATGCGGCCGTACGCCGGGCCGTTGCCATTGCTGTAACCGCTTGCGTCCCATGGCCCGTTCGGCGGCAGCTTTCCGTTGTCGTAGTCCGTGGCGCGGAGCGGGTTGTCCCACTCCAGCGTCTTGAAGTTGTTCTTGAAAAACGAGCCCTGGTACTCGGCGCGGAGCATTCCGGTTTGCGGCTTGTTCAACTCCATGCCGGCCGTGATCTCGTTGGTCCGGTTGTCGATCGCCATCGGAAGGTTGACGGCATCGTTGAACGCGAACGCGGCCCCCCACGGCTGGTTGCCGCTCTTTTTGGTTGTCTTGAACGCGACGTCGATGGCCACGCGCTCGGTCCCGCGGAACTTCGCACCGACGGAGAGCGCATCGCGGTGAACTGCCATTGGAAAGGTCGTGGCCAGGTTGCGGAAGATCGTGGGTACGTCCGTCGCGGCATTGGTGCCGATGCCGATCACGCCGGCAACTTTGTTCTGCACCTGGGTGCGGGCAGCCGCATCGAGCGTCCACTTGTTGTTCCCGGTGTACACGTACGGCGTCAGCGTGTTGTTCGCGTAATTCAGCGGCTGGCCGGCGAACTCCGCCGACACCTTCAGCTTCCCGAACTTGCTGTAGCCGAAGGCGTACGTCTGGTCCTTGAAGCCGACATTGGCGGCGTTGAACTCATACGCCATCGTGTCGGTTTCTTTGCCGAGGCTGAACTTGACGGCGGCCCCACTCCGCAGGTCCCGATATCGCTGGAAACGGGCGTCGTCGCCGGTCGTGGGCGTTCCGCGATAGCCAAGTTCGAGTGTCCCTGCCGGCGCCGACGACATTCGCGTCGCGGTGACCCTCTGCTGCGCCCCCGCCATGCTCGCCGAGGCGAGCACGAGGAGCGCGGCCGAAATCATGTGCTTGTTGCGCATGTCAGTCCCTCTCTCCGCTAGCGTAGGAACGCTTTGCCATTGGGTGAATTGGATCCGTGCAGCTGCTGGTGGCAGTTCATGCACGAGCGACCGGTGATCTTGTTTGCGTTGCTCGAGTTCTTCTGGACGAAACCGTCGTACACGGTCGGCGGGTGACGCGAGGTGACGTGGCAGCGCTGACAGATGAACGGCGCCTTGGCGACGAGCATTCGGTCATTGCTCGACCCGTGGGGGTCATGACAGGTGACGCAGGAGTTGGCCACCGGGGCGTGCTCCCACAGATAGGGACCGCGCTTCTCGGCGTGGCAGCTCGTGCAGGCCTGATCCACCGTCGTGCCGGTCTTCAGCATCTTGACGTTGGGCGAGCCGTGCAGGCTGTGGCACGAAGAGCACAGCAACTTGTCTTCGCGGACCGGCATGTGGTCGAAGCGGGTCAGCTTGTTGACAATGTTCTGGTGGCAGGTGCCGCAGAGCTTCGCCTGCGTCGCCTCCTTCAACTGCTTGTTGCCCTTCGCGGAGTGCACGCTGTGGCACGACGAGCAGGCGACGTTGCGGCCTTCGTGCTTGCTGTTTGCCCAGAAGGCGTGTTCACCCGATGTGTGGCAGGTGGTGCAGGCGGCCGACGCTTCGACGGCACTGACCTTGTTGAACCGCACCGGCATGGGGTTGGCCTTCTGATCGTCGATGTGCTTGCTCCCCGGGCCATGACAGGACTCACAGCCCTTGGTCGCGGCCGGGGTCCGAGAGTCGGCCGCCTTGGAGTGGAGCGTCAGGCTCTCCTTCTTGTTCTCGTGGCACCCGAGGCACGTTTCAGCACCGACATACGTCAGCACCTCGGCGACGGCGGGAGCCTTGGGCGCCTGCTTCGTCTGTTGCGCTCTCGCTGGGGTAAACGCCACCGCCGCGGCGAGCACACCGCACACGAGCGCAAGATCCGGCCGAGCAATGCGACTGCAACTTCTTCGATGCGCGCTATCAGTCATGGCACGCTCCTGAGATACGAATTGTTGACCAGGTTGCCTGGTCCCGTTGATGGTTCGCGATGAGTATGCCGCAGTCACTCCCGCCTTGTCTGTCGGCCGGACAGAGAACAAACAACAGGGATTTCCCAGCCTGCCAGGTGAGGCTTGGCCCCTTGTCTTCTTGTCCGACGCCGGGGGGGGTCTCCCGAGCGGCTACCCCAGCAAGGGATATCCCTACTCGAACCGGGTTACTCGTCCACGGTGGGAAGGGGCCCGTGAGGCGATTGCATCCGCGTCCGCTGCCGGGCGTCGGCGGCATCGAACGTGCGCCAGAGGTTAAAAACCCAGAGGATCACGCCGAGCGCATAGATCGATCCGCCAATACTCGTCAACCATCGGCCGATGAGCGCGTCGTACGGTGCGACCATGAACCCGAGGACCAATCCGGTGAGCCCGAGATTGGCGGAAATGAGGTGCACGACGGCCAGACGGCCGCTGTGCAACGGATGCCCGAAGAGCCGCGGAAGCAACTGATAGCCGACGCCGAACAGCAGCATGCTGAGAAAGCCGGCCACGTTCATGTGCGCGTGCGCCGGCCGAAAGATCACCCACCCCGGATGCATCGCCATGCCGACACCGAGCGCGGTGCCGGCGGCAAACCAGAGGAGTGAAGACCGAATGAACGCCTTGGTAAACCATTCCATTGAAGTCTCCGACCCAAGTCACGAATCGCTTCCGAACCGATGTCGCCGGTATAATATGGCGCGTACTCCAATTCACCGCGTTTGTGCGGCCGACACACTCGGCGGACCTCAGCTACCGTTTTCTGATACCACAATGCGAATCGCACTGAACGTCTCAGGCATCCTGTTTCTGCTCATGGGAAGCGTCTGGTTTCTGCAGGGAATCAACATCCTGCCGGGCAGCTTCATGACCGGCCAGATGAAGTGGGCCGTCTACGGCGCCCTGCTGATCGTCGCAGGCATCGGTCTGTTGATCGCGGCAAATCGCCGCCGGGTCTGAAGCCGACGGGGGTGCCGCGGCCGACGAGCAAGGGATTCACCGACGATGGCGCCAGGTGGCGCGCCAGGTACCGCAGTTGCACATCAGTGTCACTCAGCACACACGGCTCGACACGCAGCCGGCGCGGCGACACCTTTACAGCTTCCTCAGCGCTCACTCGTCCCGGAGAACACCATGCGCCGTTTCATTCTGTTTACACGGCTTCCGCTCGCCACTGCCCTGGCGGTTGCTCCCTTGCTCGGCTTGCACGCGCAACGGACTGCCCAGAACACACCGGCGATCCGGCCCGAGGCGAGCGCTCCCGCTGCTGCGCCCACGCTCAAAGCGCTCAACCTGGAGGACTACGGTCGCTGGAATCGCATCGGCGCCACCGCCATTTCGCGCGACGGCAAATGGATGACGTTCACGTACACGCCGAATGAAGGCGCCGATCCCGTGTTGCACGTCAAAGCACTCGACGGCGAGAAGGACTACACGATCTCGCTCGGTGCAGCGGCCGCGGGTGGTGGCGGACGCGCGGGTGGTGGCGGACGCGGCGGCGCTGGCGGCGGCGCCGGGCCGTCGTTTTCCGATGACTCTCATTGGGCGGCGTACCTCGTCAATCCTGCTGGGCGTAGTGGTGCCGGTCGCGGACGGGGGGGACCAACGCCCACACCCGGCGGCCGCGGCACGGCGGCGCAAACACCAGCGGTCCCGGGACATCTCGAACTCCTCAACCTCGCCACCGGCGACAAGACCTCGCTCCCGAACGCAGGCTCGTGGAAGTTCGCCGCGGGCTCGAAGTGGATTGCCGTGCGCTTCAACCGCCCGCAAGCGGGCGGCGGCACCGGGGGCGCGGCGGCGGGTGGTGCGACCCCGCCAACGTCCGGTGGCGCCGATCTCATTCTGCGCGACCTCGCGACTGGAGCCGACCTCGCGATCGGCAACGTCAATCAGTACGAGTTCGATGACGCGGGCAAACTCTTCGCCTACACCGTCGACGCAGCCGAGAAGTTCGGCAATGGTGTATATGTGCTCGACCCCGCAGCCGGCATCACACGCGCGCTCAGCACCGGCGCGACAGACTACGACGCGCTGGTCTGGAGCGGCGAAGGCGCCAATCTCGCCGCGCTCCGCGGCGACAAGCCAAAGGACATGAGGCAGCGTGAGAACTCGTTGCTTGCGTGGACCGGACTCGGCACGGGCGCGGGCAAAGCGTTCGTCTTTGATCCGAGCAAGACGCCGTCATTCCCGAAAGGGATGGTAGTCAGCGAGTACACGGCACCACGCTGGAGTCAGGACGGGGCGCGACTGTTCATTGGCATCAAGGAACAGGAGTCGGAGATTCCCGCCGCCGACTCGATCAAGGCGAACGTCGACATCTGGCACTGGAAAGACGTCGTGCCGCAGTCGGTTCAGATCGTGCAGATCGCGCAGACCCGCCGAGCAACATATCCGGCGGTCGTATCCACGAGCACGGGCGCGTTCGTGCGACTCGGGGACGACATGATGCGCACGGTCACGAACGCCGCAAACAACTCCGTCGCCATCGGCCGCAGCGACACCGCGTACCGGGGGGAGATCGCGTGGGGCGCGAGCCGATCGGATCTGTTCAAGGTCGATATCGCCACGGGCGCACGGACACCGATCGAGAAGGGACTCTCGCGCACCTACGGCACCTCGCCCGACTCAAAGTGGTTTCTGTACCTCAAGAACCGGCAGCTGGTTGCGTTCAACCTCGACAACGGCAAGGCCGTGACGCTCGACGCGGCGACGATCCCCGGCAAGAGCTACGTCAATGAGGACGACGATCACGCCTACGAAAAACCGATCTGGGGTGTGGGCGGCTGGACACGCGACGGGAAGTCCGTGCTACTCTATGACAAGTTCGACGTCTGGCAGGCGCCGCTCGATGGCGGCAAGCCG
>Ga0315281_10013098_pt1 | contig 11240 bp, 5 predicted proteins | sample YL17G07_0_MG_FD_204540 | JGI IMG/M metagenome (GOLD analysis project Ga0315281, IMG submission 204540) | Sediment microbial communities from Yellowstone Lake, YNP, Wyoming, USA - YL17G07_0 | ecosystem: Environmental > Aquatic > Freshwater > Lake > Sediment | place: USA: Wyoming | collected... | reverse complement strand
GATGCTGCCAGAGGGCAAGACTCTCGACGAATGGCTGGGATCTTTGCCTGAGTTTGCGGGCCATAACGAACGCGGTCAGTGGCTTACCGACCAATTGAGAGATCTGATTGAGGCAAAAGAGCGAGCCCTTCCGCCCTCCAAGGGAAAACAATTGCCAGTGTCATTAACCTTTGACCGCAGTGCCCGTCGCTCTTTTGAGGTTCAGTACTGGAAGGATATTGTCTGCCTGTCGGCTGGGAAATACGTCAACAAAGCCAATTCTGACTGTATCCTTGACCCTGTGACTCAAGGGAGGCTCAAGCAGCATGACCGAGACTTGGAGGCGCTCGGGGACCACCTGCTGACTTACTACAGACGGGTCGTGACCGCACGCGGAATGCGAGGAAAGGCTCTCGTCGGTGATCTCCCGTTTCGGTGGAAGACGGATTTTGATTTTGACTGGTGGGAAGGCTGGGTAAGAAACCAGAACAGGCTTACCGAAGAACGTAACCTCATGGTGGTAATCCCAGGACGTGACCGACAACGAGCTGTCATCATGGCGGACCACTATGACACGGCTTACATGGAGGACATCTATTACAAAGATCAAGGTGGTTCCGGTGCTCGTCTGGCCGCCTCAGGAGCTGATGACAACCACTCTGCAACCGCTGCACTGATGCGGGCTGCACCTATTTTCTGTGATATGAGCCGAGAGGGGAAGCTCGGTTGCGACATCTGGCTTATTCATCTGACGGGCGAAGAATTTCCTTCCGATTGCCTGGGGGCGCGCCATCTCTCCCAACAGCTTGTTGAAGGAACTCTGAAATTGCGGCTCGTAGAAGGCGGAGATCGTGACCTATCGAAGGTTCAAATTCAGGGCGCCTTTGTGCTTGACATGGTCGCACACAACAGCGACAGCGACCGTGACAAATTCCAGATATCCCCGGGAAGGGGAGCGGAAGCAATATGGTTAGCCTATCAGGCCCATATTGCCAATGAGATCTGGAATGTTCATACACGCGTTTGGAATGGCCGTCCTTCCCGCCGAAACCGAGGCCCTGGAAAGCGGAGTCCTGATAAGAAAATCATTCCTGAAATCGCGCTCCACCCGAAACTCGATGGTCAGATTCGTTTGCCCCGCGATCCCAAGAGCACACTCTATAACACCGATGGCCAGATCTTCTCAGATGCAGGAATCCCCGTAGTGCTTTTTATGGAGAATTACGATATCAACCGCAAGGGATATCACGACAGCCACGATACGATGGCAAACATTGACCTTGACTATGGCTCTGCGGTCGTGGCCATTGCCATCGAGGCTGTGGCCCGGGCAGCCACCGAGAAGCCTCTTCGCTTCTGATACTGAGTCCCTTAAGCAGATATTGAAATCTTACGGGCGTCCCCTTTTTCCTTTACGACATCAGGCAGCGTGCTTTTTCACCCAAGCAACATACTGATCCATCCAGCTCTGTAGGAATTGTTTGCTATCTGCACCGATGTTGCCGACCTCGTCAAACAACCCATCCTTTGCATGGATGAACACTTCAGGTTGGCCCAGCGTCGGGACGTCGAGATAAGCGAGGACGTTGCGTAAATGCTGCTGTGCCAGGGCTGTGCCGATGACACCGATCGAAACGCCCAATACACCCGCGGGTTTCCCCGCCCACACGCTTTGGCCGTAAGGACGCGAGGCATGGTCGATGGCGTTCTTGAGCACGCCCGGCATCGAGCGGTTGTATTCGGGCGTAACGAACAGAAGACCGTGGGCAGCCTTGATTTCGTTCTTCAACCGTTTTACGGAATCGGCCTGGTTCGTGTCATCGTCCTGGTTGTAGAGCGGCAGGTCCCCGATTTGCACCTGCTTGAACGTGAACTCCGATGGTGCCAGTTTTACAATGGCGTTAGCCAGCTTGCGGTTGAATGAATCCTTACGAAGGCTTCCGACGATAACAGCAATGTTGTATTTGCTCATGACGATCTCCTTTCCATAATTAATTATTGTATCCCACAAGACTAGGTGGATCCAACGGGAACCGAAGGTATTTTTAATTCTTAGAACGAATAGCTAATTCGAGTCCGGATGAAAGGAGAGTTTGTCAGTTCCATCCACCCAAGACCTTATCTATTCAAGTCTGCAAAAAGTTGTTGACTTCTTTCCTGCAATTTCATAGACTGTCCTCAATATCGGCGTTTCTGTCTTCTCTAGCCGAGCCTTTGTAGTCTCCTTCCCTAGCGTTCTCAGCCGATTGATTTAGGAGGACGATCATGTCAAAAAAGGGACTCTGTCTTCTTGCGATCAGTATCGTAGTCCTTGCCGTTACGGCACGTATCTTCTGTATTGAGACCATCCCGGCAAATTCCAAGGAAGCCGTGACAACGAACACTGACTGGAATTCTTCGAAGCCGCACGAAGACGCCAGAACCAATGTAAATTCAGACTTAGCCATCACACAGGTTGCCACCTACTCGGGTAGTGCCGCGAAATCGCATCTGACGTTCCCTCCGTCTTCAGACGACAAGTTGGGTGCGCCGCTTTCGGTTAAGGGCTATAGGTCCAAAGGTAGCTATCCTGGTTCCGACAGTCTCGCGTTCACTCCCTCCGTCCTCAAAACACCCATAAATGCGGCCACATTTCCAAGTACCAACAAATCAACCACGAGCAATCCCATTATTACCACCGTTGCAGGAAATGGATGGTGGACTTACGGCGGTGATGGTGGTCCTGCCATCCAAGCCCAGTTGAACAGCCCTCGCGGCATTGCTATAGATTCCTCGAAAAATCTTTACATTGTAGATACTGACAACCACCGAATTCGCAGAGTAGATAAGAAGGGGATTATTACGACATTAGCTGGAAATGGTGACTACGGCTACGCAGGCGATAACAACCTTGCCATTCATGCTCAACTTTACAATCCATCAGATATAGTTTTCGATAAAGCGGGAAACCTATACATTGCGGACACTGGAAACCATTGTATTCGAAGAGTGGATAAGCAAGGCATCATAACCCTTGTGGCTGGTCATCCACCAGTCGGAGGTTATTTGGGCGATGGAGGTCCGGCTACCCAGACAAATCTGAACTATCCTTCAGGGGTAGCCGTTGACTCCATGGGGAACCTTTACATCGCCGATACCTTCAATCATCGGATCCGAAAAGTAGATAAGGATGGAATGATCTCCACTGTCGCTGGCAGCGGAAGCGGCGGCAGTTATGGTGGCGACGGCGGCTATGCCACCGAAGCCCGACTGAACAACCCCAGCGGAGTCACTTTCGATACCTCAGGCAACCTCTACATCGCCGATACGGGTAATCAGCGAATCCGAAAAGTGGATCGCTACGGTATCATCACTACCGTGGCGGGCAACGGGACGCGTGGTTATAGTGGCGACGGTGGTCGTGCCACTGAAGCTCAGCTGGGCTACCCGGCTCATTTTGTTGTCGATGCCATGGGTAACCTTTACATCGCTGATGAATACAACGAATGCATCCGAAAAGTAGATACGAATGGAATAATCACCACGATAGCAGGCAATGGGCTACGGGGCTATGCCGGAGACAACGGTCTCGCGACCCAGTGTCAACTGAATAGCCCCGAGGGACTGGCCAGAGATGCTTTGGGTCATCTGTATATTGCGGATACAAGGAACAGTCTGATCCGAAAGGTGGATACGAATGGCTTTATCACGACCGTCGCCGGCAGTCAAGACCCAGGCGATGGCGGTCCAGCCACTGAGGCTACCCTTTGCGAACCATCTGGCGTATTCGCAGATCTTTGGGGGAACTTCTATATTGCTGACAAGTATAAACACCGCATCCGAAAAGTAGATGAAACCGGAATCATTACCACAGTCGCTGGCGTCGGAAAGCCAGGTTACACCGGAGATGGCGGCCCGGCTATTCAGGCCCAACTTTACCACCCCACCGGTGTGACTGTGGACCCCCTGGGCAACCTCTATGTTGCTGACAAAGACAATCGTGTCATTCGGAAGATCGATGCGGATGGCATCATCAGCACAGTAGCAGGGACAGGAGAGGGCGGGTACGGGGGAGACGGGGGTCTTGCGACTCAAGCGCGATTCTATCCAACAACGCTTGCCATAGATAGCTTAGGGGATATTTACATTGCTGATAAATGGAATGACCGTGTCCGCAGAGTTGATAGGCATGGAATCGTCACCACGGTGGCTGGAAATGGGATGAGCGGTTACAGCGGCGATGAAGGACCCGCCACCGAAGCCGAACTTTGCGAACCGTCTGGTGTGGCCATTGATACGATCGGTAATCTCTACATCGCAGACACGTGTAATTACCGTATCCGAAGGGTGGATACGAACGGCATGATCAGTACGGTAGCTGGCACAGGAGAATTTGGCTATAGCGGTGACGGAGGCCCTGCCATCCAGGCGACAATTGGAAGTCCATACGGCCTAGCCCTGGATATTCAGGGGAATCTCTTTTTTGCCGATTCTTATCATAATCTCATCCGGAAAGTGAATACGGAGGGTATCATCACTACCGTAGCAGGAGGCGGAGACCCGCCAGACGGGTTAGGAGACGGTGGCCCTCCCACCCAGGCGAGCCTTGATACTCCCTTGGATGTGACGGTAGATGCCTGGGGCAGCCTGTATATTGCCGATTCTCTAAATGACCGTATCCGTAAAGTGGAAGATGTGTTCGTGATTCAGAAGGCTACCGTCACAGGGACAGTGACAGACTCCTCCACGAGTCTACCTTTGTCTTACGTGGTGGTAACGGTAAGGGACTCACACGCTACGTTTGAAGTCCAAACGGATTTGAATGGAAGGTTCACGGTACCCGACTTGACTCAAGGAGGCTTTACAGCCACCTTCACAAAATCGGGATACGCCAAACAGGAAGTGACCGGTACCTTAACGGCCGGTCAAACGGAGACTCTTCAGCTCAGCCTGAACCCCATACCTCTCCTTGCCCTTTACATTACATCGCCAGAGAATGGTTCCAAGATCAACTTATCACCCATCACGGTCTTGGGCATCACGAGTAACGAAGCAGATGTAAGAGTCAATGGCATTCAGGCCGCGTTGAGAGATAAGACTTTTTTCTTGTCCATCCCTCTGAAAGAGGGACAAAACACCATCACGGCGAAAGCCACAGATCAGTTTGGCCAGACCGCCTCTCATACGATCAGTGTAGCTTTGGTCATTAAGGGGAGTATCACCGGAACCGTAACGGATTCATCGAGCGGTCTTCCACTCTCCTCAACAACGGTTACAATGAGGGATGCTCTAAATAAAGCAAGAACGGTCTCCACAAATATGCGTGGCGAGTACAGGATCGCCAAAATTCCCCCTGGGCTTTTTAATGGGAGCATAGCGAAGAAGAGTTATAAGACGTTCAAGTTTTCCGGAGTACTGGCTCCTGGCCAGGCCATCACCGTCAATGCTGTCTTGAACCCTTTGCTTCCTATCGACGATATCGCTGTCACGAATATAACGGTGGACTCAGCCACGATCACCTGGAAGACAACGCAACCTTCGGATAGCCTGGTGGAATACGGCCCCACTTCGTCCTACGGAGACTCAGTGAGAGATACCAATCTGACCAAGAATCACAGGGTCAAGCTCCGGTCCCTCTCTCCTGCAACCACTTACCACTTCAAGGTGACTTCAAGAGATCGCGCTGGAGCTTCTTTCTCCTCAGAAGACAACCCATTTACAACCTTAGACCCACCAGGCCCTATCACCATTAATATTACATTCCCCAAGAACGGAGGGGAGATAACCAGGTCCGATACCAGAGTTGAAGGGACCTTCACCAATTCAACAGGTCATGAGACTGGAATTGTTGTGGACGAAACCGTGGCCAATGTCTACGGAAACAAATTCTTCCTCAACCATGTCCCTTTGATAGAGGGATCGAATACGATTGTGGCAACGGCGACTGACGCCAACGGGAAGACAGCGACAGCCAGGGTCACAGTTAGCTCAATTCCAGGCGGTGACTATGTTGAAATAATGTCGAACATGGAGGCAGGCATTTCCCCTCTTGAAGCCGCACTGACAATCACCTCCTCTCTCGATCTTGCAAAGGCACATCTCACCTGTGAGGGGCCTGGGCAGGTCGAGTTTCTGTCAGAAGGCGTCGGTGAATATAGAGTGAGGATTGTTGCACCAGGAATCTACACCTTTACAGTAGAAATCCCTGCCTCAAAAAGGAAGTCTTATACGGATGCGGTTTCGATCATGGTCCTTCCCAAATCAGAGCTCGACCATCTCTTAAGGACCAAATGGGAGGCAATGAGAGCCGAACTCGCGGAGACTGACATTGAAGGGGCTTTGGTCTTTTTCGATGAATCCTCAAGGCAAGATTATCGCGAGCTCTTCAATGTTCTCTCCTCCATGCTCCCAGTCATCGCACAGGAGCTGTCGGATATCCAACTCGCCGAACTTCTAAAGAATACCGTCATCTATGACCTTCGAACGGTAAGAGACGGGAAAGAGTACTCCTTTCAGCTCCTCTTTAGAAAGGACAATAATGGCCTATGGTCGATAAGCTCATTTTAGGAGGCTAAGATGCTGAAGAGTCGGACACATATCTTGATAATACTTGTAACTGTAATCTGTTTCTTTTCAGTCATACCAAGAGTCCATGCGAAAACTTTCTCAGGGAGAGTGATTGATGCCGATGCCCAGGAGCCCATCGAGGGGGCAGTGGTAGTGGTTTACTGGCTTGAGGCAAGAAGAACGTCCCTTGGCGATTTGAGCTCAAGACCGAAGGACGTGAAAGAGACCTTAACGGACAAGAATGGGGAGTGGTCTGTGACGGGCCCTGCCGGTGGAGAAAACACAATCTCCTACTACCTCGCCCTCATAACAGGCATGTATTACACGATGGAGCCTGAATTTATTATCTTTAAGCCTGGGTACTGCTGCTGGCCAGAGGGTTTCGCAATTCCTGCCTGTTCCGAAAAATTGAGCCCCGAAGGAAATGGGAAAATAAGGGAAGGAAACACAATCGAGTTGCCAAATCTGAGGAGAGAGAAGGATAGAGTGAGAAATATTCCCGGCATTGCGGGTGGAGAGAACGCTTTAGAGAAACAGAAAGAATTTATCAGGCTGATCAATGAAGAAAGGAAAAAACTTCGATTACCGGAAATCTATGGAACAAGGAGCGAGTAAGATGAAGAATAAGAGGCTTCTGATTTTAGTTTCCCTTGCTTTCATGCTGACATTCACTGCATTCAACGGATACGCCCTTGATAAGCCGACGCATCGAGTGATCAATGAAAACATCGCCCGGAGAACGATCGATGACTTCTCGCTCGATGCTTATCTAAAAATGAATCTTGGATTCACGGCAGGAGTTGAAGAGTTTCTGTATGGTCTTTCGGATTTCCTTCGGAAAGAGACCAAGCAGACAATTTGGCAGTGGATTGGCGAAGGAGGGATTAAGGAAGATGAACCCGAGGAAAAATGGCGTCTTATTATCAACAGAGCGCGCAACAACAATCATTATCATAACGCATTAGCAGCAAGCTGGATGTCCGCTGGGCTTGATGACTGGATAGGACCAGCTCACTATACAGGGCAATCTTCCATCCTGTGGGCACAGAACCCAGATCAAGATCCCGGGGGTAAGTGGTCCTGGCATGATGCTCGGAAGTACTTTTACAAGGGACTTACGTCCCCTGATATGCCCTTACGAGAACGTTACATGGCCAATGCTTTCAGGGCACTGGGACAGCTTATGCACCTTGTCCATGATGCCTCAGTACCAGCTCATACTCGGAATGAAATCCATAATCTTGTATTCTTCCATTATGAACCGTGGGTGCAAGCAATACGAACTGAAGCCCAAAGAACATTCAATGAATTCATCTCCAATCCCATCTCTTTTGACCCCGGCATTTTGGACGAGTCTCCGGACTATTGGGCTCCAATACCCATTGCAAGGATCATAGACACTGACAAATATAACGGCACCAACCCTGAAATCACTCTCAGCGAGCCAGTCGGATTGGCAGAGTATACGAATGCAAACTTCTTTGGTGAAAACACCATTTTTAGCGGAGACATTCCTTTTCCATCACGGGATAGCGTGGAAGTCAAATCGTGGGATATCCCAAACCCAAGAGACAGGAGTAGGACAATAGCTAGAGAGTACTATGCCAAAAAAGACGAGAAGGGTAACGATTACAGGCTTGCCACCGTGGATTTCTTGAGAAATTATATCACCAGATTTTTTCCAACATATAACCCTCTTGAAAGGCCTGCCTTGGACGGGGGAGTGTACAACGATTACGCTGAAAGGCTCCTCCCCCGTGCTATCGGTTATTCGGCCGGAATACTTAAGTACTTCTTCAGAGGGAAATTGGCTTTTGAGGTCTCAGACGGCAGTCCAAACGGAGAAACCGAGATCACCATCACCAATCTCTCAGAGGATCCCCTAGTCAAGGGGACGTTTGAACTCTATTACGACTGTGACTTCGGGATAAGGGTTAGAATTCCCCTTGCCCAACCAGATGTCAGAGATCTCCCCAAGAATGGACTTTTCAGAACCACTTTCACCAAGCCCGATAATTTTCACCGCGAAAGAAAGAATCGGTATATGCTGGTTTATCTAGGAGAACTGGGTAAAGAAAAGAATGCTGTCATCGGAAAGTATACCATGGATCGTGTTGGAATTATGGCTCAATACGATGATAGAAAGATATATTTCAAATCCCAGGATACGAATTATGTCGGTGACGTCTATATTGATCTTGCAGGCCTCGTCAATCTCGAGATGTCGAGGATACTGACCCTCACCGAGGATGATGGCTGGGCAGGCATCATCGTCTTCCACGAACCGGGGTTCTACAAGGTCGTCAAATTCATGGTCACGAAACCTGTCTATGAGAACGGGCAAGAGATCTACACACTCTATCACGGAGCGAAATATCAAAAATACCTGTTTGATCACAGGATCGAGACAATTGCTGATTCTATCCCAAAGAGTAAAGTTCCCGTTTACGGAATTTCCTACACCCACGATAAGAGGGTCGTGAACGACCTCACCAACTGGCAACTTTATATTCTGGGAGGAGAGGGTGAAGCTTACGGACGCGGAACAAAATGGGTTCGATCCCATATTGATACGTGTTGGGATATACTCGAGGGTCAGCCCTACCAAGGGGTCTGCGATGAAGGGATCTATCTCCAATGGGCGGATGGTACTTTTGCGATGAATACCGACACCTATGATTACAACCTCACTCTCAGAAAATCTTTTGATCCCACTAAGTACGAACAAGGCTGTAGGGCTGAATGCTATTGGAGTTTCTGCTCCTTTGGATTGATTACCGTTGACCCCTATGAAAAGATAGCTTACCGGCGTTGCTCCGTCGAAGGCCATGCAGCCAAACAAGAACAATCTTACGGGAAGATCATCGGAGCCTCTGTTTGGCTCGAAGGAGGGGTGGAAAAGGCGATCGACAACCTAAGTTATGAAATCGTGGGATCTTTTGAATCTCCCATGGAATTGAAAATGAAAGAAATCTTCGGAGAGAGATGGGATGCCACAACTGATGAGACCTGCCGGGAGATTCTCCGAATTGCGTATCCGGATGTGGAAAATGAGGTAATTTCGTCTACGGAATACACCACCTACCATCTGGCAAGAAGCAGAGGAGGAGACTGGGGAGAACTCCAAAATGTCCTGGGGTACAAAGACATTTTCCTTTGGAAATCCGATCCAACCCGTGCAGGGGGATGGGGTGCTATTCCGAATATGGGCGGAGCTGCGGAATTCAATGATAACGGAACCCCTTCTAAGTTCGAGATTCCCTATGGGATTCAGGAGGCCTATCCGGTTTTCTTCGGAGGTCATGTCGATCATTATATGGTTACCACAAGAACCCTCTTCGGGCGGCAATTTAAAGGGGTTCCTGAAGACTATGAAACCACTTACCTCATTATACCTGAAGACGATGTTCTTGTAGAATTGGACCGAATGGAGTACGGGGAATACCTACCCCTCTCGTTCTTAAGTGGAAGCAATTATTTCAATACGATTCAAAAGGGAGGAGGAGGACCCGAAAGAAAGATGTTCAGGTCGATGGCGAATAATTTGGCTTATATCGTTGATGGAACCCTTTATAAAACAGAGAATTGGGGAACAGAATGGACATCAGCCTCTCCACCGATGGGAGAAGAGTACCCCTTGGGTCCTGGCTCCAAGGAATTTACTTCTTTGGGAGACAAAGTACCGATGCTGGATACAGCCTGGGATTTTTATGCCGATAGAACCGTGGTTTCCCTAACCGGACGATTTCCTGGCAAACCGGACTCCGATGTCTATGGAACATGCGAGTATTCAACCGGTGGATTTGGAACAGGCTCAAAAATGGCAGACTATGCGCTGAAATTTGGCAACGGGGGAAAATGATTCAATTAAGACAGAGAAGATGTAGTTTCGAAATGCCTGATACAATTACCCCCCTTCACCTAAATGGCTTTGGTGCGGCAGACATCGCTCCGGCCACGATTTTGAAGCGAAGCCTAGTGGAGTCGGTGGGAATCGAACCTACTTCTCATCCTGAAGACGAAAGCCTAATCCTGGTTTGGAGGGAAAGAGAGATTGATCATTCTCAGGCTTGATCTCGACTCCTGATTGCACAACCTGCTATTTCCAAGTGTGGGAAAGTACACGCAGCCAGTTTTTCAATCCTATCTTTGCCAGAGCTTCTTCGTCAAAGCCCCCATCCCTTAAGGCTGCCACTAGGTTAGGAAGACCAGTGACATCACGGATGTCAGAGGGAATGGTCGTACCATCGAAGTCAGAACCCAGGGCGAGATGATCGACACCGATGCGATCGGCGATGTAACAAGAATGACGTACAAGTTTACTCAGGGGGGTATCAGGATTTTCCTCACCATCCTCTCGCAAAAACTTAACACTGAAATTTACCCCCACAATACCACCGGAGGCTCCGATAGCATCCAGTTGCCTGTCAGTCAAGTTTCGCGGTGACGGACAGAGGGCATGGACGCACGAATGCGTGGCGACCAGGGGTACCTCTGATATCCTTTCTACGTCCCAGAACCCTTTTTCATTAAGATGGGAAAGATCTAACATGATCCCCAGCCGATTGCATGCGCGAACCAACTCCTTCCCCGCATCGGTCAGGCCCGGACCCATGTCTGGAGATCCCGGAAAATCGAAATTTACCCCATACCCAAAAGCGTTCTTGCGACTCCAGACAATGCCAATGGACCGAAGACCCTCCTCATAAAAGTGG
>Ga0315281_10013097_pt1 | contig 11240 bp, 8 predicted proteins | sample YL17G07_0_MG_FD_204540 | JGI IMG/M metagenome (GOLD analysis project Ga0315281, IMG submission 204540) | Sediment microbial communities from Yellowstone Lake, YNP, Wyoming, USA - YL17G07_0 | ecosystem: Environmental > Aquatic > Freshwater > Lake > Sediment | place: USA: Wyoming | collected... | reverse complement strand
CCTGGCCCTCCCCCCACAAACGCATCCCAAGTCAAAGTAGTGATTTCCGAGCCGCTGGCGGAGACTTTTGGTTATAAGGAGGGGGATGTTTTGGAGTTGCCGACGCCTGCGGGGGTCCAGCGGTTGGCCATTGCCGGGGTGTTTTATGATTACCGCACTGACGGGGCCAGCGTCTGGATGGACATCCACAATTTCCGGCGCTTCTGGCGGGACGAGCATTTGAACGCGGTGCGTCTCTGGCTTCGGGACCCGAAAAACCAGCCGGCGATGCAGGCTAAATTGCAGCAAAGATATGGAGGCCGCTACCGGCTTTTGACCCTGTCCCACGCCGACCTGAGGGCCGGAATTTTGCGCATTTTCGATGAGACCTTCGCCCTGACTTACGCCCTGGAAGGGGTGGCGGTGGTGGTGGCGGTCTTCGGCATCATCACCACCTTCCTGGTGCTCATCATGGAGCGGGAGCGGGAGTTGGCGCTGCTCCAGGCCCTGGGGGCCTCCCGGCGTCAGATTTTGGGGATGGTGCTGGTGGAGTCCGGGTTGGCGAGTGGTCTCAGCTTTATCCTGGGAGCCATGGCGGGCTCGCTGCTGTCGCTGCTCCTCATCTTCGTCATCAACAAACAGGCCTTCGGCTGGACCATCCGCCTGCACTTTACGCCGGGGATTTACTGGCAGACGGCGCTCCTGGTGGTGGGCCTGGGCCTGGCCGCGGGGGCTTACCCGGCCTGGCGGGCCATCCAGCCGCATCTGGCCACGATCCTGAAGGAAGAATAAGAGACCAAAACGATAGCTGGCCTAATAATTTTTGACTTTAATGCATTGATCTGCTAGCTTATTTATACTCGATCTATCCTCTTTTTCAATGGAATCTCTACCTTATAAAAGGAAATATTCTTCGCTAAAACAACAACGAAGCTAATTATGCCTCTATTTGTATATCTTGATGAAACAGGTAAAGACAGGAACTGCCCATTCTATTTGGTCAGTGTTTTGATTTTTCAATCAGGCGCCGAGAGGGATAAGCTGGGCTCGATACTTAGGAGCGTTGAGGAAAAGAGCGGGAAAAACAATCAAAAATGGAACTCATGTAATCACAGTTTGCGTAAGGAATTTCTTGAGAGAATTGCAGAATTAAGATTATTACGAAGTAAAATATTTTATGATATTTATTGGCCTAAAGACCCCCAAAAATATTTGCTACATTCAGCTGAAGTTACTGCAAAGGCTATTATAAAATACTGCGGAGAGAGACCCGAGTCGAAGGCGAAGATATTTATTGATGGATATGATAGGATATTAAAACAAGTGTTTGCTACCAAAATGAGAAAATTAGGGATTAGAACGGAAGGTATAGTTAGCGTAAAGAAAGATCAAAACGATGAATTTATTCGATTGGTTGATTCGATATGTGGATTAGTAAGGGATGCTATTGAGGATATGACTTCCAGCAGCTGGGCAAGCGAAATTTTGGGGGAATTAATTGAAAAGGGGATAGTGATACATTTATAAAAAAAACCCCCTTAAAAGGGGGCGAAAAAAAGACCTCCATTTTCATGGAGGAATAGCCTATCCCCGGGAACCTTAGCCAGAAAGAACCACCTATCCAGGGGAGACTCGCCATACGGCCGGATTTCGGCTACCTTTTTAACTTTTATTTTTTTATATTTTCATCCCTATCTCCTATCCTGTCAAGAGGAATTTTACGATTTCTCTCGGGAAAAATTAAAAATTTGACAACCTAATTATTTTGATCCTCCTTATCCATGCCTGAACCCTCCTGCCCTTTATGGGAAGCCGTGTCATTTGGCAAAAATTTCAGTCAATGATATTCTTTAATCATGATCAAGCGCACTTTTCTCCACCTGCCCGGGGTGGGGGCCCGCAGCGAGGCCCATTTCTGGCGCCTGGGGCTTCTCACCTGGGAGGATTTCCTGGCCGCCCGCCAGGTGCGCGGGATTTCCCGGGAACGCCTGGCCCAGTGGCAGGGAGAGCTTCAGGAATCTCTCACTTATCTGGACGAACCCCGCTATTTTGCTTCCCGCCTGCCTGCCGAAGAGCACTGGCGCCTCTTTCGGCATTACCGGCCCCGGACCGCGTACCTGGATATTGAAACCACCGGCAGCGCCTGGCCGGGCCTCCAGGTGACGGTGGTGGGGCTGTTCGACGGCGCCGATTTCCAGCAATTCATCCACGGCCGCAACCTGGAGCAGTTTCCCCGGGCCCTTAATGGCTATGACCTGCTGGTGACTTACAACGGCAGCCAGTTCGACCTGCCGGTGCTCCGGGCTTACTTCCCTCGCCTCAAGCTCCCCTCGGTGCACCTGGACCTGCGCTTTATCCTGGCCCGCCTGGGGTTTCGGGGGGGCCTGAAGGGCATCGAGCCCAGGTTCGGCATCAAGCGCCCGTCGGAGGTGACCGGTATGGACGGTTACATGGCGGTGCTCTTGTGGGAGCGGGCCCAGCGGGGTGACGGCACAGCCCTGGAACTGCTCCGGGAGTATAACCGTCAGGACGTGGTGAACCTGGAAGTGCTGATGGAGGGAGCCTTCCGCCTGAATCGCGACCGCCTCCTGGCCTGGGAGCGCCAGAGCCGATCCACCCCCTTGCATACCCACCTCTAGATTCTGTTCCGAAAAGTTTGTGGCACAACCTCTCTCGACTACGGTTGCAAGATGGGAATGCGTCGGGGGCCTGTATCTGCTGAAGGCGGGCGGGGACGCCCGCCCTACCGAAACTTTTATGGTTATTAGGGGTGCAGGCTTATGAGCCACTGTTCCGAAAAGTTTTTATAGGGCGGCCCGCGGCCGCCATGATTGGCGCGTAAGACGCGCCCTACGGATGGACATCCGAGGGCGGCTAGCCTATATCATGACTTTTCATAATTTATTGGTGAGCCAAAGGCTCATGAAAGACTGCCTTGAAAAGTCTTAGTTCCTTGAAAGGGCACAGCAAGCTGTGCCCTTACAGGAAATTACAGAAAATAATGTGATTTGATTGGGCACGGCGTGCCGTGCCCAATCAAAACGTTCCTGGTTAAAACCAGGGGCATTTGGCGGGGGGCGGGCGGGGACGCCCGCCCTACCGATTTTCCCGATTTATGGGCGCACACCCGGCCCCTCCCCCCAAAACTATCCCATCCGCTCCCCCCGCCAAAAACAGGTTGGAAACGGCCCAATTTCAGTGTAAAATAAAAACGTTAAAATAAATCAGCGGAGTCTCTCGCATGCTTTTTTCCCGCACCCTCATTCCGACGCTCAAAGAAACCCCGGCGGAGGCGGAAGCGGTTTCCCACCAACTGCTGCTCCGGGCCGGGATGATCCGCAAGCTGGCCTCCGGCATCTATAACTACCTGCCCCTGGGCCTTAAAGTGCTCCGCAAAGTGGAGAACATCGTCAGGGAAGAAATGAACCGGGCCGGGGCCCAGGAGGTGCTGCTGCCGGCGGTGCAGCCGGCGGAACTCTGGCAGGAATCCTCTCGTTGGAACGTGTACGGCAAGGAGCTGCTGAGGTTTAAAGACCGGCATGACCGGGACTGCTGTTTCGGCCCTACCCATGAAGAGGTGATCACCGACTTGGTGCGCCGGGAAGTGCGCTCTTACCGGCAGTTGCCCTTGAATCTTTACCAGATCCAGGTGAAATTCCGGGACGAGATCCGGCCCCGCTTCGGGTTGATCCGGGGCCGGGAATTCATCATGAAGGACGCGTACAGCTTCCACGTGGACGAAGCCGATGCCGAGGCCTGCTATCGGGATATGTACGATGCTTACAACCGCATCTTTCAGCGCTGCGGCTTGCACTTCAAGACGGTGGAGGCGGACACCGGCCCCATCGGCGGCAGCTTCTCCCACGAATTCATGGTGCTGGCGGATACCGGGGAGGATTTGCTGGCTTCCTGCGCCCGGTGCGATTACGCGGCCAACCTGGAGAAGGCCGAAGTGCCCCCGGTGGGCGCTGCCAACCCGGCCCCGGCCCCGTCGGCCCAGCCGGAAGCGGTGGCTACTCCCGGGGTGCGCACCGTGGAAGAGGTGGCCGCCTTTTTGGGGGTCACCCCCCGGGAGATCGTCAAGACCCTGATCTATGAAACCGAAAAAGGGCCGGTGGCTATCCTGATCCGGGGGGACCATGAAGTTAACGAAGTGAAGGTCAGAAATCTCCTGGGGGTGACCGAACTGAGCCTGGCCGGCCCGAACCGGGTGCAAAAGCTCACCGGGGCCGAGGTGGGTTTTGCCGGGCCGGTGGGTCTGCTCCTGGACATCTATGCCGACCAGGCCGTGGCCGCCCTGGGCGCCGTGGTGACGGGGGCCAACCGGGACGGCTACCACCTGGTCAACGTCAATCCCCACCGGGACGTGGTCCTGGCCCGGGTGGCGGACCTCCGGGTGGTGACGGACCAGGACTTCTGTCCCCGTTGCGGCGGCGCCCTCACCATCCTCCGGGGCATTGAAGTGGGGCACATCTTCAAGCTGGGGCTCAAGTACTCCAAGGCCCTGAAGGCCACCTACCTGGACGCCGACGGAGAGGCGCAATTCATCTACATGGGTTGTTACGGCATCGGGGTCAGCCGCATCATCGCCGCGGCCATCGAACAGGGGCACGATCCGGACGGCATCATCTGGCCCATGGCCCTGGCCCCTGTCCAGGTGGGACTGATTCCCATTTCCCTGGCCGAGGCCTCGACCCGGGACCTGGTCTGGCGCCTGCATGACGAGATGGAGGCCGCAGGCCTGGAAGTGCTCCTGGACGACCGGGATGAGCGGCCCGGAGTGAAGTTCAAGGATTGCGATTTGCTGGGGGTGCCCTTGCGGGTGGTGCTGGGCCCCAAGACTCTGGCCGCCGGCAAGGCGGAAGTGCGCCACCGGCGCACGAAAGAAACAACCTTGGTTGAACTGGATAGACTGCTTCTTTATCTTAAAGACAATGTTGCCAAGGAAGTCGAGAAGTAGTTGATAGGGCGTGCCTTGCACGCCGATTCAAGGCGGCCACGGGCCGCCCTATTTTCCGGTTCCTAAGCTCCGGATTTGCCAGCTTGTTTAGGAACTTAATAAAAAAATAAGGTGCCCAAGCGGAGCTTGGGCCGAAAATTTCGCTCCCAAGCAAGAGCTTGGGAACGAGGAAGAAGTCCGGTAGGGCGGGCCTCCGTGCCCGCCGCCAGCCGGATTTAATGGTGCGTAAGACGCACCCTACCCTTCAACTTTTCAGGGCAGGAGCCTGGGGACGAGGATTCGCAAACTTCGCCCAGGCATTTACTGGGGCCGGGTCTCCCGGCCCGGCAGGGATAGCGCCCTTCTAAGGAGTTCCATGACAGTCAGAATCATCCGCCTCCCGGATATCGAGGAGGAGGTGCTCAAGCACCATCCCGAGGCGGATACCTCTTTGATCGAAAAGGCCTACGTCTTTTCGGCCAAGTCCCATGAGGGCCAGGTGCGCCTGAGCGGCGAACCCTATCTCTCCCACCCCCTGGAAGTCGCTTATCTGCTCGCCCGGATGGGCCTCGGGCCCATCACCGTGGCCTCCGGGCTGCTGCACGATACCGTGGAAGACAGCGCCGCCACCCTGGATGAACTGGAGGAGTTCTTCGGGGAAGAGGTCACCGATATCGTCAACGGAGTCACCAAGATCGGTCAACTCACCTTCGGGGACAAGCTCACCCAGCAGGCGGAATACATCCGCAAGATGGTGCTCTCCATGTCCCACGACATCCGGGTGCTGTTGGTGAAGCTGGCCGACCGGGTGCACAACATGCGCACCCTGGGCTACATGGAGCCGGCCAAGCAGCGGCGCATCGCCCGGGAGACCCTGGACATCTACGCCCCCCTGGCCGGGCGCCTGGGGATGTTCCGGGTCCGGGCCGAACTGGAGGATCTGGCTTTCTTCTATCTCGAGCCGGAGGCCTATCAGCAGATCCAGGAAGGCCTGGCCCGCAAACGGGGCGAACTGGAAAAGTACATCAGGGAAGTCAGCCAATTGCTCCAGGAGAAGCTGGCGGAACAAAATCTCCACGGCGAGGTGAGCGGCCGCCTGAAGCATTATTACAGCATCTACCGCAAGCTCCAGGCCCAGCAGATCACCCTGGATGAACTGCATGATCTGCTGGCCTTCCGTATTGTCCTCAACACAGTGTCCGAATGCTACGAAGCCCTGGGGGTGATCCACAACCTGTTCCGGCCGGTGCCGGGGCGCCTGAAAGATTATATCGGCATGCCCAAGGCCAATATGTACCAGTCCATCCACACCACGGTGATCGGTCCCCGGGGCGAGCGCATGGAAGTGCAGATCCGCACCCAGGAGATGCACCAGGTGGCCGAAGAAGGCATCGCCGCCCACTGGAACTACAAGGAACGGCGCGCCTATAAAGAGAAAGACGCCCAACGCTTCGCCTGGCTCCGGGAGATGGTGGACCTGCAAAAAGAGCTGCAAAACCCCGAGGAGTTGCTGGAAGGGGTGCGCCTGGAGCTTTACCCGGAGGAAGTGTACGTCTTCACCCCCCGAGGTGAGGTGAAAGAGCTGCCCCGGGGAGCCACCCCGGTGGACTTCGCTTACGCCATTCACACGGAAGTGGGCAACCGCTGCACCGGCGCCAAGGTCAACGGCCGCATGGTGCCCCTGCGCCATGAGCTGCAAAACGGGGACACGGTGGAGATCATCACCTCCCCCCACCACCACCCCAGTCGGGACTGGCTCCAGTTCGTCACCACCACCAAGGCCCGGCACAAGATCCGCCAGTGGCTCAAGGCCGCCGAGCGGGAGCAGAGCATCTCCCTGGGCAAGGAACTCCTGGAGCGGGAACTGCGCAAAAACGGGGCGAGCTTGCAGAAGCTCGTGAAGGACGGGGAGGAACTCAAAAGGGTGACCCAGGAGCTCTCCTTTGTGCGCCTGGATGACCTCCTGGCCGCCATCGGTCACGGCAAGGTGTCTCCGGGCCAGGTGGGAGGCCGGCTGTTCCCCAAGACCATCCCGGCTGCGGGAGAAACGCCCCCGCCAGGGCCGGCGCCCCGGCCGGAAAAAGACCTGGGGGCCATCAAGGTTAAAGACCTGGACGACCTGTTGATCCGCCTGGCCAACTGCTGCCAACCTATCCCCGGAGACCACATTATGGGTTATATTACCCGGGGTAAGGGCGTCACCATCCACCGGGCCGACTGCCCGTATCTGGCCAGCACCGAATCGTTCCGCCAGATTCCGGCCCAGTGGGATGGCGGCGGGCAGGACAAACTCTACCCGGTGAAGATCCAGGTGATCACCGTGGACAAACCCGGTCTGCTGGCCGATATCACCAGCGCCTTGAAGACTGCCGACGTCAACGTCACCCGGGCCCGGGTGGAGACCACCGCGGATAGCCGGGGCATCGCCCAGTTCACCATCCAGGTCGCGGACGAGCAGCACCTGGAAAAGGTCTTCGGGGCCCTCAAAAAGTTGAAAGAAGTGATTTCCGTGCGGCGGGTGACGGGGTAGGGATAGTAGTCAGTAGTCAGTAGTCAGTAGTCAGAAATAATAAAACTGGCAACTGACCACTGACAACTGGCCTCAGGCCGGCTTGGCTACCAGGCCGGAACGCAGGCAGCGGGTGCAGACCCGGGCATAGCGGACGGTTCCCTGGCTTAGGACCCGGACCCGACGCAGGTTGGGTTTCCAGCGGCGCTTGGTGCGGTTGTTGGCATGACTGACATTGTGCCCCACCTGGGGGCGCTTGCCGCAGATATCACAGGTGAAAGCCATATGTTCTCCTTCCTCAAACTTTTTAATATTATCGGATTTCCTTTTAAAAACAACCCTAAAAGAAAAATTTTCGGCGGGCCACGGTTTCCCTGGGGAGTTTTCCTGCTGATCCTGGCCTTGCCGGGCCTGGCGTCGGCGGCGCGGCCCCTCAGCCTGGCGGAGGAAGCCGCCCTGTTCTCATACGCCGACCTGGGGCCCGTGGATTTTGCCCCGAAGACCCTGCAGGTGGAAGTTTACGTGGCCCCGGGCACCGAGTTGGTGGGATTTAACCGGATGGAAGCCCAGGTTTTCGAGAAGGTCCAACAATTTTACGCCCGCCTGGGAGTACTGCTGCGGTTCCACCCGGGGGGGGCGACGCCGGGGGCCCTGGCGCCGGCCGAACGCTTGCGGGTGGAAGTGCTCACCGATAAGGCATGGCTGGACCGGAGTTTTCAGGCCTTCAACGTAGCCCCGCCTTTTCGCCTGCGCTTCCTCAAGGTCTGCCGGGACAAGTTCGCGTTTGCGCATCTGCCCCTGTCCATCGTGCACATCTCCTTTAAGAGGTTTGAGCAGGCGCAGTTCAGCGACAAGCCCCGGGAAGCGCCATACAACCGCAGTTGGATGGCGAACTTGCTGATCCATGAGATGGGGCACCTGCTGGGCCTCTACCATGCCCATGAATTCGTCAACGACCCCATACCGGAATACCAGGGGCCGGGCAAGACCCCGAACTTCATGGGGCATGATATCGCCTATAGGACGGAGCTGGGGTTCGTGGAGTTCCAGAAGCGCCAGGTGCACAGCTACCTGGGCAAGGGCAAGGTCTATCAACAATACCAGTACGTGGACTTCGACCCCCTGCGCTATCTGGAGCTGGTGAAGAAGTATAACGGCTATCAGGAGGGCGGCAAGGAAGGCAAGCCCGAAGCCGCGGGGGCCGCGAAGATAAAATCCTTGGCCCTGGCGTCGGATGAAGAGGGCGAAGAGGACGATAATTGAAAGCAGCAGTCAGCAGTCAGCTAAAGGCGCAGATGCGTCCCTTTTGTGCATTTGGCGGTGCCAACCATATATGATTGAGGAGGTGTAATGATCTATAATTATTCCAGTTATGCAATAGATGATTTTTTTGAATGGTCACGACGCTACAAGCAGAAAGGTGGCCATCATACCGCAAATATGTACCAAGTTGTAGCCGATCTTTTAAAAGAAGACGCTGTGAAATTTGCATTACCTGATGGAGGTAGACTTTTCACTGGCAAACACTCTTTATCACCTGAGGACTCTGACCTACTGCATTTACCTTTCCCAGTTATAGCCCTGGAGTATTTTGTTTCCAGTGGTCCAATTCATGATCCAGTTCAACAATGTGATGCTCCTAAACGAATTTGCCTTGCCTTAGAGAATTCCGATTCATCACTAGGTAATGAGGCTGGTATATTTGTCATACCAAGTTGGTATGATAATGCGCAAAAAATATGGGTATTGCCAGCTTCTCAAGCCTTTATCCCAAAGAGACAAGATCATTCTCCAGATTCACTTTGTAGAATTGATATTCCTTCTTTCACTAAGAGTGATCTATGCATTCAGATGGTTCCACTTTTAAAAGAAGAATATGATTACGGTGTTCAGCAATATGGCGTAAATGAAATGGAAAGGCGTGGATTTCTGGATGTAATAGATGAGGTCAATTCACTCCTTTGCTTTTTACATGCATTAAGCTGTACGAATGTCCTCGCAAGAGAATCACAAGACCAAAAAGATTTAGATAAAATTAACAGAAAACGTCTACAAAAGGGAAAGAGACCGTTCTTCACATATAAAATTCTTGAAATCGTTGTACCTATTGAAAGAAGTTCCAAACAAGAGCCGTCTGGTGATGAGAAGAAAAGAAACCCTCCCAGGATGCACCTAAGACGCGGTCATATCAGGAGGCTACCCTCTGGGAAGAGACTTTGGATCAATGCCTGTGTGGTAGGTAATAGATCCAAAGGACTAATAAAGAAGGATTACCGCGTTGTTCCTATTAAATTAAAGTCTGAACCATAATATTTTTGTGAATAAATGTAAACATTGAACGGGTTAACAAACCTTTCAAACCGATGATAGGGGCGGTTCGCGAACCGCCCCTACGTGTTTAAAAAGCCTTTTACCGAAAACAGGAAACAGAAAACAGAAAACCGTCTCTCAGTGCTTAAACGCCCGTTGCCCGGTGAAGACCATGGCCACCGGGGGTTCGGCTTCGTTGCAGGCTTCGATGACTTCATAATCCCGCACTGAGCCGCCGGGGTGGGCCACGGCGCTGATGCCCTGGCGGATGCCCACGTCCACCCCGTCCCGGAAGGGGAAGAAGGCGTCGGAGATCATGGTGGAGCCGATCAGGCCGCCCTTGGCTTCCTGGGTCTCGAGATCGATTTCCACCTTGTCGGAGGCGTCCCGCTTGGCCTTGAGGATCTCCAGTTCCAGGTCCTTGTAAGGCAGGCCGAATTTTTTGAAACAGAGGGCGTCGGCGTACTTGGTGTAAGCCTTGAAGATGGCGATCTCCGCCACCCCCACCCGGTCCTGCTCCCCGGTGCCGATGCCCACGGTGACCCCGTCTTTGACGTAAATCACGGAATTGGAGGTCACTCCCTGCTCCACCCACCAGCCGAAGAGCAGGTCGTCGTACTCGGCCTCAGTGGGCGCCCGGCGGCAGCGGTATTCTTTCCCTTGGTAGGTGGCGACGGCCGGCTTGAAATCCTCTTTTTTCAGGATGGCGTTCAGGGGGGATTGCTGGACGATGACGCCGCCGTCGATGAGGCCCTTGAACTCCACGAAGCGGCTGTGCACCAGGTGCTGCAGGCGGTCGAACCGGGCCACCTGGATGATGCGGAGGTCTTTGGCTTTTTTGAGAATTTCCAGGGTGCCGGCCTCAAAGTCCGGGGCGGCCACCACTTCCAGGTAATTTTGGGAGACCAGCTCCGCACAGGTTTTGTCCAGGGGCCGGTTGAACACCGCGCAGCCCCCAAAGGCGGCGATGCGGTCGGCCAGGTTGGCCTTGTCGTAAGCTTCGGCGAGGCTCCCGGCCCAGGCCGCGCCGCAGGGGTTGTTGTGCTTTAAGATCACCGCGGCCGGCTTTTTTTGCAGAAACTTGAGGATGTTCAGGCCGTTGTCCAGGTCCGTCAGGTTGGTTTTGCCGGGGTGTTTGCCGGCCTGGAGCATGGCCGCCTCGTCAATGGCGCTGGTCAGCCCGAAGCCCGGCTCCAGGAACCGGGAGTCCCCCAGGGTGAGGTGGCCGCCCACCAGTTCATAGAGGGCCGCCTCCTGGCCGGGGTTTTCGCCGTAGCGCAGCCCCATTTCGATAACCTCGCCCTTGGCGTCCGGGAGCTTCCAGGTGCGCTTGCGGTAGAGGAGCTTCTGGTCCCCGAAAGAGATGGTCATCTCCGGGGGGAAATGGTCTGCCATTACCGTGCGATACATGGCCTTGATGTCGCTCATGGGGCGCTACCCTCCAGGAAGATTTGGTGGTGTTGGTGGGGGGAGGGTCAGGGACCACGGGTCCCTGCCCTCCCC
>Ga0315281_10013096_pt1 | contig 11241 bp, 12 predicted proteins | sample YL17G07_0_MG_FD_204540 | JGI IMG/M metagenome (GOLD analysis project Ga0315281, IMG submission 204540) | Sediment microbial communities from Yellowstone Lake, YNP, Wyoming, USA - YL17G07_0 | ecosystem: Environmental > Aquatic > Freshwater > Lake > Sediment | place: USA: Wyoming | collected... | reverse complement strand
CGATTGGCGGCTCATCTGAGCTCGAGATAGTGGACATGTCATGATAAAAGGGTTCAGTTTCATCTCCCAGGTCCATTCCGTATCCAGGGGACCGCAGCTCATGCACAAGTGAGTTTCTGTGAGAATAAAGTAGCTGTAAATGCGTTAGTGATTTGATCCGGACTCCTTCAATCGGCACTTTGTACTCATTATTCCTCGGCCAGTGTGCGGAAACGTCATCTTCTGTGGGGTCCTGGTCCAGCTTTATCGAACCCCACGGGGCCTTCCAGGTTGCAAGCTTCTGATTTGAGAATGCCCTAAGCTTTTCAAAGGCCGGATCGGGGCAAAGCTGCAGAACTCTGGCTAAATGAGGCAGGCTTACGCGATCTTGATGACTCCAGCGACCGAATCTGCGCACGAGTGACGTAAATCGATCTCTAGGCTTTTTCCGCGGGTAAATTGATCGAGACAGAACATCGAGTACCGAGCAGAACAGAACCTTCTTAAAGAGGTCAGCCGACTCACCAGATATAGCTTGAATCCGCGCAATCTGCTTCGAGATGTGCTCGCAATATCGATGGACTGCCTCTTCGACCCTTTCGCTCATATCTCTTCACATCCTACCGTATAACGGACTGCGCGTAATCGGCCGCGAGCAAGTTTTTCTTGCGAGCGGTCCGTGTTGACGCGCGGGTTAGCTAGCATCATTGAACGCTCTTTTTTGACCCGTAGGCGCGTATGACTTCAGCCTCAAACGTCACAGACGCCTTCGCCGTTAAGGAAAAACCGACAAAGATCTTGTTGAGAAACTGAAGGACATAGTCAGTAATCGTACTCTGCGCGGTGAGTTGAATATGCTGAATGTTCTCTGTCGCCGCGACGCGCCGCGCTCCCGATTGCAACTCAAGTGGGGAGACGATAATCCCGCCGGTGGCACCCGTATCCTTGATTCGATAGGCGAGCCCCCCGACTTGCTCTTGATTCAGACGAGATTTTGTGTATAGACGGCACTCAATGATCACGAACCCCTCTCCGCCCTCAAGCACACCCTTAGCGTCGATCTCCCATTCGGTGCCGCTCTCCCCTGGGACAAGCTGCTTTCCCTCGACTCGACCCACCCCGAACTCGGACGCTATCTGGTTTAGGAGATACTCCGCAACCTGCTCGTACGACTGCCAAGTTGTTGATGGGTTCAACTCAGACGTCATGGGCTCTCGACACGAGCTAACAGTTGATTATACGAACGGACATAAATACTGTGCTATGTGGCGTTCGTATAGCGACTCGGCTGAGGGGCGCGGCGATCAGCCGCGTCATACTCTAGCCGGTGCTTAGGTTGCCGTTCGTTTTGTCGAGGCGTACTCACGGAGGGCACGATTGACGGCCTCGGAATCGGGGAAAAGTCTGTGCAGGTCTGGATCAATCAGAACGATATTCGTACCTTCGCGATAGCTTTTGGTGTACTTGCCCCGGACTCCTGATTTGATCAGGTCTTCGGGATATTCGTCTCTCATGGTGTCTTTGTCATTGCTCATAGGCTCTACGCTCTCGTGGCGTCATCTCTCGTGCGGAAATCAGTCGAATGCGGCCATTACGTTCAGTATAGGATACCACAAGGTGTTTAAAATAAGGTGACAGATTTATTTTTGTTACAACTAGTTCATGTTAGAAAATAACATCTGTCACTTTTCTTCTTTAATTCAACACTAAATTCTCCGCGATGGAAATGGGGAGCATAACTTATCAATCACCTCATCGGTCCTATCGAAAACCACTAGTTGTTCCTCAAGAGCTCTGATATAGTACCTTGCCTTGTTCATTGCATTCATGTTCGATGGTTCAACATAGGCTAAGACACGCTCTATTAAGGATTTCAAAAGCATCCGGACATTGTTATTAGACTCTTTTTCTTTGTTTGGGTCGAATTTTTGACCAAAGCCACCAATCATAAACGAATGCGATAAGCGCTGGAACGGGAACAGTGCTGTGGTGTCGTTTTCAGACTTGACCATTCGTGAGAACATTTCCTTTACGCATCTATCTGTTGATGCTTCTACATAACTGCAGACGATGGGGTCAATTTCTACGAAAGGAGTACCACGTTCATCTGCCTCATGTTTGAAGGCAGTTACTCCAGACTCATTGGTATAAGCTTTTTGGTAACCTGTACCTATCACCTGGTTGTTGTGATGATAAATTGAGCCTTTCGTAATGTAACCTCTACACATAGTCCCTTTCATTAACAGCTCAATAACTGCCCCCCAGCAATGGCTTACAAGATTGATAATCCCAGCAGGAGATAATTCGCTTGAAACAATTACACAATCAGATATTTGGGTTACTTTGAAGTTAAGATTCTTTTCGATGCATTGACTCTGCGGGCACGTTGTGGGCCCATGGCGCTCATACTTTGTTTCATCTTGTTGAGTCCCAAGCTTTGAAAGGTTTCCCATTAGCTCAGGCAAAGACATTCCATTTCCAGATTCTGAGGCTTCCACCATTCCCTTGAATCCAAGCACATCCATATATGCAATAAATTTTTCCTCAAATTTCATGCCTTGTCACATTGATCTGCTAAGCTGACGGCGTAAATGCATAACGCAAAGCCGCGCAGCGTCAGCCGCGTCGGCTTGAGCGCCTTGTTGGGACCTTCTTCTTTTTGCTTTCTGTCTTGTAGTCAAAGACCGGTTCGTGCACTGCGGGGTATCGATCCATCCATGACAAATCCTTCCCAATCACCAACTCCTCCATTGTTGCATGATGAGTATTCGTCATGGGAATAAGCCTCATCTGGAAGCCATGCTTCCGGGCCAGATCCTTAACCTCGTCTGCATTATCATAGGTCATCAGGAAATCGCCATTTATAGACTCACAGAGGGTGAACAGGCGCTCATGGTCGAGACTGAAATGACGGTAAAGACGTTTGCCTGCCTTCTTCCCGCCGGCCGTATAAGGCGGGTCGATAAAAAATACCACGTCCCCGCGTCGTGAATACTCTCGAATAACCGCCAACCCATCCTCCTGACGGAATGAAATCCTATCAGCAACGAGTTTCAAATTGGAAAATCGTCTAGCAAGCGTGGCGGGGTACCAGCGAGAGCGAATGCCTTTGCCGTTCTCCCCGTACTTTAAGAAGCCTGATCCTTCGGCCAATATGCCTCCGTGGAATGTTCGATTTTTCAGAATGGTCTGAAACGCCTTCTCTTTACTATCAACGTCCGTTCTGGATATTTCCTGGATGACCGATTCCTTGGTCAGGTCGAAATTAAGAATCCTTTTTGCAAGCCATTCCGCCTGTCCACTGACTACCGATTGCCATACCGCGGCTATGTCGTCGTCTATCTCAACCATCACAACGTTAGAAACGAAATCCTCGAACAACGCGGTCAGGCTAATAATACCGCCACCCGCAAATGGCTCAACCAAGATTTCAGGCTTCGGATATCGATTGGCAATCCAGTCTCTGAAGACTGGAACAAACCATGTCTTTCCTCCTGGATAGCGAAAGGGGCTTCTTTGCGGGATGGAAGCGACATTGACCGGTTTAGGAAATGAAGCATCTTCACGCAATTCAGGAAACAGGGATTGTTGTCTACGTGCAGTCATTTCAGAATGGCTTTTCAATGGTTTTGTTCGTTGGAGGTGTTTCGAGCTGTTCGTCAAGCTTCTCCTGAAGCAGTTTCACAAAGTCGCCGATCTTTCCGGGTGCCGCAGTCGTAATTGACAGTAGTGCGGGCTTGAATTCGGTAAATACTTCATCGATTTTTGTCAGCTTGTATCTGTTCTGGCCGTCCTCTTTGGCCATTTTAAGATCGTAGACGAGCCATGCAATATCGGCTTTCGACTTACTGACTTTTGTTAGGGGCGGAAGTGTGTCATAAAAGCTCTTGTTCAACGCGACGGCTGTTTTTTTCCGCCACGAATGAAGAATTCCGCCTTTGAACAGAAGTTGCGGGGCCAGTCGTTTACGGGAAGAGGACAGATAGTCCGGGCGTGGATAGTTCGGCTGAGTTGACCAATCCATTTGTGCGCGAGTCTTAGGGTTCTTCATGTAGTACTCGAAGGGATCGCGCACGTTGCCGGAGATGTAGACAGCTTGGACCTCAAGTGCGCCGAAGTCGAAGACTTTGCCGTTGTCGTCATAGGCAACGAGTACAACATCAATGTTTCCTGCCGATTTACTGTGTGCGTCGTTCAACCTCACCTCTGTCAAAGAACTCCAGGAGACGCCCTCGTCAAAGAAGAAGGATGCGGCATCATCGGTAATGAGCCAATCTTCACGGAATCGTATAGGACATGTTATCGCCGGACTGCCTTCATGTAAGACACTACATACGCCAAGAGGATTCTTGGCCTTGTCTTTAGTACAGTTTGGGACCTTGTTATTGAACGGACAGAGGCGGTGAGATCGATACCGGGCTGCTTTGGCCGACTGATCGGTCAAGAGGTGGCCAAAGACCTCTGCAAGTGGTTGTGTGGTGTTTTTCATCGCTACCTTTCTTTCTCTATTCTTCGCCTGTCCCAACAGTTGATTATACGAATGGACATAAATACTACGCTATGCGGCGTTCGTATAGCATAGTATTCAGGCATCAGTGTTTTTGCTTTCATGGGACGAATCATTCTCCATAATTCCTTTCAGGGCAAGCTGCCAAAGTGACAAAACCGTTGTCGTAATGCCCGCGAAAGCTGGTATCCAGTAAACAATTCTTTGACTAGATTACGTATACCTTCCCTGGTATACGCCCGTTGCGCGGGCCAGCTAAAGCTGTTCAAAATCGCTCCCGGCGATTTTGTCCGGCTTTCGCCGGAATGACAAGTTGGTAAAAAGTGTCGATTGATAATTACTTTTTAATCCCGCCTTTCGTCAGTTCCGCAGGATTAAGCAGGCGATCCAGTTCTTTATCCGACAAGTTCGTCATCTCCTTTGCCACTTCCTTGACCGGCCGGCCTTCGGCATAGGCCTTCTTGGCAATCTTGGCCCCCAGTTCATAACCAATTACTGCATTCAGTGCCGTGACCAGGATCGGATTACGCCCGAGTGCCTCGTTCATCTTGTCCGTATTGACCGTAAATCCGGCGATGGCCCTGTCAGCAAGGAGTCTCGATACATTGGCGAGGATCTCGATGCTCTGTGCCAGGTTGTAGGCAATGACCGGCAACATGACATTCAACTGAAAATTACCGGACTGTCCTCCGATGGTAATCGTTAAATCATTGCCCATGACCTGGGCACACACCATGCATACTGCCTCCGGGATCACGGGATTGACCTTGCCGGGCATGATACTGCTGCCCGGTTGTAATGCCGGCAAGGCAATCTCGCCGAGACCCGCGAGCGGGCCGCTGTTCATCCAGCGCAGATCATTGGCGATCTTCATCAGGCTGACGGCAACTGTTTTGAGTTGCCCGCTCATTTCCACCGCGGCATCCTGGGTGCTTAATCCTTCAAAAAAGTTTTCCTTGCTGTGGAAGGCGATCCTGGTTGCCTTGGCGAGGTGCGCAGCCACCCTGGAGCCAAACTCGGGATGGGCATTAATGCCGGTGCCCACGGCTGTCCCACCGAGGGGCAAGGCGGTGAGTCTTTCCAATGCAGAGCTTATGCGTTGCCGACCATGACGGACCTGGGTTTCCCAGCCGCTTAATTCCTGTGCGAGTGTCACCGGCATAGCATCCATCAAATGCGTGCGCCCGGTCTTGACGACACCCTGCAATTTCTTCCTGCGTTTTGCGAGCGTAGCGGCCAGATGGTCGAGCGCGGGCAGCAATGCTTCGCTGGCCAGCAGACTGCCGCTGACATGGATCGCTGTCGGGATGACATCATTGCTGCTCTGGCCCATATTGACATGATCATTGGGGTGCACCTTGCGGCGGAGTCGCTTGCCGGCAAGACTCGCAATGACTTCATTCGCATTCATGTTGGAACTGGTGCCGGAACCCGTCTGAAAGATATCAATCGGGAAATGCCCGTCGTAATCGCCCCGGGCCACCTCGTTCGCCGCTACCTGGATGGCAACGGACATATCTGATTTGATCAAACCGAGATCTTTATTGGCCTTGGCCGCCGCCGCCTTGATTAATCCCAGCGCGCGGATGACCGCGCGCGGCAGGGTCAGGCCGCTGACGGGAAAATTCTCCACGGCGCGTTGCGTCTGTGCCGCATACAAGGCATCTGCAGGAACCCGCATTTCGCCCATGCTGTCTTTCTCAATCCGATAATCGGCCATTATTGTTTCCCCTCTGCTATTCAATTTCACAAACTGTGATTAGAACCCGTCTCAATTTTGCCGCGCGTTGCCAAAGGGCGACCCAGGAGTGCTATTTTAACCTGCCTGACCTTCCGTTCCACCTGCTTTCGCGAGTCAGGCCCTGATTATCACAGGATTCCGGTATACCCTCTACCGCAGTATAGTAATATAACAATTACAAATTCCGAGAGTAACCAATATGAGCGACCGGGAAAAAACCTTGCACATGACCATCCTGATGACGCCGGACATGGCGAATTTCTCCGGCAGGGTACATGGCGGCGCTGTCCTGAAATTGCTGGACCAGGTGGCCTATGCCTGCGCCGCGCGTTATTGCGGGAGCTACGTCGTCACCGTCTCCCTCGACCAGGTCACTTTCAATCAGCCGATCAATGTCGGTGAACTGGTCTCGTTCCGGGCCAACGTCAACTATGTCGGCAAGTCCTCCATGGAAATTGGTGTGAAAGTCATAGCGGAAGACCTGCATACCAAGAAGAAACGTCACACCAACTCCTGCTATTTCACCATGGTGGCCGTGGATGATAACGGCAAACCCATCCCTGCCCCGCCGCTGGAACTGAAGACTGAATTTGAACGCAAGCTCCATGAAGCGGCGCTGATGCGGAAAAAAATGCGCGAAGAGATTACGCAGAGAAACAAGGCGCTTACCGCCAACATCCCGGACTACAACCCGGATGTTACCGATTGAGAATTCTTTCCGCCGCACAAATATCCATAGGAGATACCCCAGGGGTCGGAGCATGTGCTCCGACCCCGTCTATCCCGCCGTTTAGACATTATCCATTCCGGAAATGTTTGTATCCTGTGCCTGCGGGTACAAACACTGAACCATCCAAACGCTGCCAGTACATACCGGCCTCAGTGGTTACCTGACCGATACAATGCACGGGCGTGATCGCTGACAATCGTTTTATCTCTGTTTCCGGTATGGCGGCAGGCAATGTAAAACAGAGTTCATAGTCGTCGCCCGCGGTCAACGCAATCTCCCAGGCTTCTGCAAGAGGCAACTGTCGCAGGGCCTCCGACAACGGCAACAGGCCGGGGTCAAGCCTCGCGCCGGCACGGCTGGCCTCGAGAATATGGGCCAAGTCGGCCTGCAGTCCGTCCGAGATGTCTATGGCGCTGGTGGCCAGTCCGCGGAGCGCCATGCCCAGCGCTGTCCGCGGCACAGGCCTGTAGAGCCGATTGAAAATCTCCGCATGATATTTCCTGTCGATGCTCCAGCGCTGGTCCAGCACGCCGAGCGCCAGTCCGGCATCGCCCAGTGTGCCCGATACATAGATGCGATCACCCGGGCGCGCCCCGCTGCGATAGATGGCAGTACCGGCCGGCAGCCAGCCGTGTATCTCTATCGTGATCGACAGCGGACCATGCGCGAGATCGCCGCCGATGAGCGCGAGTGAATATTTTCTGGCAAGCGCGGAAAAACCTGACATGAATCCTTCCAGCCATAAAGAAGGATCATCCTGCGGCAAGGTGAGGGACAATGTGATCCACCGCGGTTCAGCGCCCATCGCCGCCATGTCACTGAGGTTTACGGCCAGTGCCTTGTGACCGATGTCCGCCGGTGCGGTGGTCTCGGGAAAGTGCACCCCCGCCACCAGTGTGTCCATGGACAAGGCCAACTCCATGCCCTGCGGCACTGACACGATCGCCGCATCATCACCGATGCCGCATCTGACCTCGGGCCCGCCGCTCAGCGCATTTTTAAAATACTTGTCGATCAGATCAAATTCAGAGAGCGGCATCGAAGCTCAGGAGACATTCCGGATTTCCGCCGATCGCAGCCGGCGCGCGGCCTTGTCGAGTACGCCGTTGATAAATTTATACGACTGTTCTGCGCCGAACATTTTGGCCAGTTCCACCGACTCATTCACCACCACGCGCCACGGGATCTCCGTGTGAAACAGCAGTTCATACATACTGAGGCGCAGGATGGCGCGCTCCACGGGATCCAGTTCATGTAACGGGCGCCCCAGAAACGGCGCCAGCCCTGTGTCAATTTCCGCCACTCTGCCGGTGGCGCCTTCCAGCATGGCGGTAAAATATTCGACATCCGCCTTTTTCAATTCACTGCGGTCGCTGATGAATTCCGCAACGACCTCGGTGACGGGATCATGTGTCATTTCCCATTGATACAGCGCCTGCACGGCCGAGCGCCGCGCCCGCACCCTGGCGTGTTTGGAAAAGGAGCGTTGCTTGCCCGGCGCCATCATTTTAACCGGCGCATGACGTGTACCATGTGGATGGCCGTCTGCGCGGCCTCCGCCCCCTTGTTGCTTTCCTCCGCGCCGGAACGATCCAGCGCCTGTTCCATGTTGTCCACGGTGAGCACGCCGAAGATGATCGGGATGTCCTGGTCCAGAGCAATGCGCGCGAGGCCGTGTGCACACTCCCGGGCAATATATTCAAAGTGCGGCGTCTCGCCGCGTATGACGGCACCGAGTGCGATCACGGCATCGCAGGTGTTTTTCAATACCAGGCGCTGCACGGCCACGGGGATTTCAAAGGCCCCCGGCACCTCAACTACCAGAATCCGGTCCGTGCCGAGACCGGCCTTTTGCAGCCTGGCAATACACGCCGACAACAAACGATCCACAATGCGGGCGTTGTAGCGGCTGGCGACGATGCCAATCATGGCATCATCCAGTCTTTCCTTTCCGGTAATGACTTGATAATCAGACATGGCGTTTAGAGGTTTGGGGTCGGAGCACTTGCTCCGACCCCTTTTGCGAACTCAAGGTAAATTCAATGAACATATTCGATCACCTCGAGGCCGAATCCGGAGATGGCATGCATCCGCTTCGGCGCACTGAGAACGCGCATCTTGCGCACACCCACATCAGAAAGGATCTGTGAGCCAAGCCCGATGGTCCGCAGGTCGCGGATATTCTGTTTTTTTACGGGCAGGCCCGCGCCATTCTGGTCTGAATAGGCGCGGAGCTGATGGATGATTTCAAGAGGATCAATCTGGTTACTGAGGATTACCACGACGCCCATCCCTTCCTCGGCAACGCGGCGCAGGGCATCACGCAACGGCCAGCCGCAGTCTTCGCGCAGGGTGCCGGTCAGGTCACAGATCGGGTTCTGCAGATGCACGCGCACCAGCGTCGGTGTGGACGCATCAATCCGGCCCATGACCATGGCAAAGTGCAGGTTGCCATCAAGACTGTCCCTGTAGGTAATCAGGTGATAATTGCCGAACTCCGTCGGGAGTTCGCATTCCACCACCCGCTCCACCGTTTTTTCGGTTTCCATGCGGTAGCGGATCAGTTCGGCGATGGTGCCAATTTTGAGGTTATGATCCTGTGCAAACCGTTCCAGATCCGGACGCCGGGCCATGGCGCCATCTTCCTTGAGTATCTCCACGATCACCGCGGCCGGTGTCAGACCGGCGAGTCGCGCCAGATCGCAACCGGCCTCGGTATGCCCGGCACGCGCCAGCACGCCACCGGGATGCGCCATGAGCGGGAAGACGTGTCCGGGTTGTACCAGATCGGAAGGTCTGGCGCCCGCCGCGACTGCGGTCTTGATGGTATGGGCGCGGTCCGCCGCCGAGATGCCCGTGGAGACGCCCGCGGCGGCCTCGATGGAGACGGTGAAATTCGTGCTGTGGCTGGAATAGGTATTGCCCGCCATGAGCGGCAGATGGAGACGTTTGCAATGGTCCCGCGTGAGTGTGAGGCAGATGAGGCCGCGGCCGTAGCGGGCCATGAAATTGATGTCCTCGGGACGCACGCAATCCGCCGCCAGCACCAGATCGCCCTCGTTCTCACGGTCTTCATCGTCCATGAGAATGACGATCTTCCCGGAACGGATGTCTTCGAGCAGTTCTTCTGTGGTATTTAACAACATAGGTGGCAGGGATTATACCGCCTATTAGTGATTAGTGAATGGTGATTGGTGACTGGTTTCTCTTAATAAAACTATTCACCAATCACTAATCACCACTCACCAGTGACTCAAGATAACGGGCGATGATATCAACCTCGATGTTGACGCGGCTGCCGGCTTGATAGCCCGCCATGATCGTACGTTCCAGTGTATGCGGGATGATATTCACTACAAAACCGCTCTTATGTCTTTCATTCACGGTCAGGCTGACGCCATCCACACACACCGAGCCTTTTGTGCTGATATAGCGGAGCAATCCCGCCGGACATTCGATCACAAATCGCTCGGAGCGCGCATCGGCGACGCGTTCCCGCACGTTGCCCACGCCATCCACGTGGCCCGTCACCAGGTGACCATGCAAGCGGTCCGACAGACGCAGGGCCTTCTCCAGATTGACCGCCGCGCCGGCCTTAAACAAGCCCAACGTCGTGCAGGAAAGTGTCGCGGCGGAGACATCGGCTGAAAATTCACTATTCGATTTTGCCACCACTGACAGGCACACACCATTTACGGCGATACTGTCACCCGGTCTCACATCCGACAGGTCAAGACCACCTGCAGCAATAGTAATATGTATGTCACCGCCGCGATCCTCGATTTTCGCAATATGACCTGTTGTTTCGATAATTCCGCTGAACATGGGATGGTGATTAGTGATTGGTGATTGGTGATTGGTGATTGGTGATTGGTGATTGGTGATTGGTGATTGGTGATTGGTGATTGGTGATTGGTGATTGGTGATTGTCAAAAAGTATCAACGATTCCGTATAACTTGTCACTATTCACTAATCACTAATCACCGTTTACCAATCACTGGTTTCAGCGTAATCCTGACATCCTGTCCCACCATACGCAGGTCTTCGAATTTCAGTTCAACACGTTTATTCATTTCTTCTATAACAGGGATGTTGAAGAGGCTGCGTGCGTCCTGGCCGAGGATGTGCGGGGCCATATAGATTACCAGCTCATCGATTAATCCGGCCTGCAACAGCGCCCCGTTCAATATGGCCCCTGCCTCAACCAGCACTTCATTAATCTTTTCCTCGCGGGCAAGATACTCCAGCGTCGGCAGGAGCATTGCATCCCGGTTATGGTCGGG
>Ga0315281_10013095_pt1 | contig 11242 bp, 10 predicted proteins | sample YL17G07_0_MG_FD_204540 | JGI IMG/M metagenome (GOLD analysis project Ga0315281, IMG submission 204540) | Sediment microbial communities from Yellowstone Lake, YNP, Wyoming, USA - YL17G07_0 | ecosystem: Environmental > Aquatic > Freshwater > Lake > Sediment | place: USA: Wyoming | collected... | reverse complement strand
CCAAAGCCAATCAGCGAAATCTGCGTGAAGGTGAGAAAGATCTCGAGCGCGCCGATCTTTTGTTCTTGATTTTCCATCTCTCCTCGTTCGGCTATCGCAACGGCTATAATTCAGGCATTGGATCGCGATCCTACAGTAGCAAACAATCCTCTGGCAAAACATAACGCCTCGGCGCGCAGGAAATTGGAGAAACGCGCATGTCGCAATCAAAGCCACCCGCAACGAAAGTCATCATCGTCGATGACAGCCCATCGCTGCGCGCCACGCTGCACCACATACTGAAGGAAGAAGGCTACGAGGTAGTGGCCGAACTGGCGGACGGATCGAAGCTCGACAAGACGATCGCCGACCTCAAGGCGGACATTGTGTGCCTGGACTTCAACCTGCCCGGACGCGACGGACTGGAACTGCTGCGCGAGATCGGTGCCCGCCATCCCAAGGTTGCCGTGATCATGATCACCGGCGTCACCGACCCGGCCGTGCACGTTGCTGCGACCGAGGCCGGTGCGGCCGGCTTCCTGAGCAAGCCCATCGCTCCGGCGCAGATACTCGAGGAACTGCATCAGGTCGTTCATGCCCAGCAACTGCTGAAAGCCGTCCGCGCCCGGCCGGCGCCGGCCGCAGGCGATAACCGGCCCCGCGTGGTCATCGCCGACGACAGCGTCACCATGCGTCAACTGCTATCGGCCATCCTCCAGGAGGCGGGCTGCGAAGTCGTGGGAGAAGCCGTGGACGGGCGCCAGGCAGTGGATCTGGTCGAGCGTCACCGCCCCGATCTCACCTGCCTGGACGTCGAAATGCCGGTGATGAGCGGCCTCGATGCGTTGAAGAAAATTCACGCACTCGACCCCGCACTGAAGGTGCTGATGGTCACTCACCATGGCGACAAGGAAACCGTGCGCGCCGCTGCGGCCGGGGGCGCGCGGGGCTATGTGCTCAAACCCTACCAGCCCGCGAAAGTGATAACAGCCGTGCGCACCCTGCTCAAGCCCTGAGCGGGCGGCAGAGCGGCTCGACACCGATGTCCGTCCAACTGAAACTCGACGCGCGGCTCGCCGCGATCCACGCGCAGGACTACCCGCGCTTTTCCGATGCCGAGATGGCGCGCCGCCGGGCTGCGCTCGAGGGCGTCATGGCAGCCGCCGGTGTCGATCATCTGCTTGTGTGCGGCGAACAGCGCGCCGGCACCGGGGTGGCCTGGCTCACCGGCTGGGCGACCACGACCGAAGCCTATGTGATCGTCGCGCCCGGCGAGCAGCAGGTGATGTACATGGAATGGTACAACCACTGGCCGCTCGCGAAAAAGCTCGCCCGCGACACGCAGGTGCTATGGGGCGAGCACCGGAGCATCGACAAGCTGATCGCCGATCTCAAGGCGCGCGGCGCCAAACGGGTCGGCTTCATGGGCCCGATCGGCCTCGGCAAAGCGAGGCAACTGGAGGCGCAGTTCGGCCCGCTCGTGGAACTCAACCGCGAGTATGTGCGCCTGCGCCTGGTCAAATCGCCGGAGGAAATCGACTGGATGCGCATCGGCGCTGCGCTCACCGACCTCGCCATCGCGGCATTGCGGCGGGAAGCGCGGCCCGGCCTCACCGAACGCGAACTCGGCGCCATCTGCGAGGCCGCCTATCACCCGCATGGCGGGGTCACCTTCATCCACTACTTCCTGGTGACGCCGATGGCGAATCCGGAATACTGCGTGCCGCGCCAGCTCGCCTCGACCCGCAAGGTGCAGCAGGGGGACGTGATAGCGACCGAAATCACCGCCCACTTCTTCGAATATCCGGGCCAGGTGCTGCGCACCTTCACTGTGGGCGAGCCCACGCCGCTGTACCGCAAACTCTACGAGACGGCGGAAGCCGCATTCGATGCCGTGACCGGCGTCATCCGGCAAGGCACGAGCATGCAGCAAATTCTCGATGCCGCGGATCTGATCGAGGAAGCCGGGTTTTCCGTCTACGACGACCTGATGCACGGCTTTGGCGGCGGCTATTTCCCGCCGGTGCTCGGCAGCAAAAGCCGCCCTGCCGGGCCGCTGCCCGACATGAAGCTCCAAGCCGGCATGACCTGCGTGGTCCAGCCCAACGTCATCACCCCCGACCAGAAAGCGGGGGTGCAGCTGGGCGAACTGATCCTGGTGACCGAGCACGGCTTCGAGCGCATGCACGGCGCCGAGCGCGGGTTGTTCCGGCTCGGCTGAAGCCGGGCGCGGCCTGCATTACGCAAGCGCGCCCAGCGACTCTGACTCTAGAACTCGTTCCATTCGTCGTCACCACCTACGACCTTGACCGCTTTGGCTCCAAGCCTTGAGGCCGGCTTGGGCGCGGCCGCATCGGGCTTTTTCACCGCACGTGCGGGCATCGGACTGACGTTGCTCGGACGCTTCGCCGCCGTGCGCGCACCGCCTGCCGCGCCGGCGCCCTGCTCCATCCGGAACACGGCCACCGCCTCGATCAGGCCCTGCGCCTGCTCCTGCAGCGATTCGGCCGTCGCCGCCACTTCCTCCACCAGCGCCGCGTTCTGCTGCGTCACCTGGTCCATCTGCGTGATCGCCTGATTCACCTGTTCGATCCCGGTGCTCTGCTCCATCGAGGCCGCGCTGATCTCGCCCATGATGTCGGTGACCCGCTTGACTGCCTGCACGATCTCCTCCATGGTCTTGCCCGCCTCGTCCACCAGTTTCGTGCCGGAGCCAACCTTCTCCACCGAATTGGTGATCAGTTCCTTGATCTCTTTCGCCGCCGCGGCGCTGCGCTGCGCCAGGTTCCTCACCTCGGAAGCCACCACCGCGAAACCGCGGCCCTGCTCCCCGGCGCGCGCGGCTTCCACCGCGGCGTTCAGCGCCAGGATATTGGTCTGGAACGCGATGCCGTCGATCACGCTGATGATATCCACGATCTTCTTCGACGAATCCGAGATCGCCGTCATGGTCTCCACCACCTGACCCACCACCTGACCGCCTCGCAACGCAATGTCGGAGGCGCCGGCGGCCAACTGGTTGGCCTGCTTGGCGTTTTCCGCGTTCTGCTTCACCGTCGAGGTCAGTTCTTCCATCGAGGATGCGGTTTCTTCCAGGCTGGAAGCCTGTTCCTCGGTGCGGCTCGACAGGTCGGTGTTGCCCTGCGAAATCTCCTTCGAGGAGATGTTGATGCCGTCGGTGGCTTCCTTGATCTGCGTGATGATCGCGTTCAACTGCGCCACCGTCTGGTTGGAGTCATCCTTCAGCTGCCCGAAAGTGCCGGCGTACTCATTGGTAATTTTCTCTGTCAGGTCGCCCTTGGCCAGTGCCGACAGCACCCGCACCACTTCGTTCAGGCCCACCGAACTGGTCTGCAGCAGCGAGTTGATGTTCTCGGCCAGCACCTTGAAGAAGCCGTCCTTGCCGGCGAGTTCGACGCGCCGCGTGAAATCGCCCTGCCCCGCGGCCTTGACGATGCCCGAGACTTCCTCTTCCACCGCCACTTCAATGGTGCGATCCTTCCATTCCACCACCGTGCCGACGCGCTCGCCCTTGGCGTCGAACACCGGGGTCGCGGTCAAGCCGAAGGTCAGCGTGCCGACCTTGATCTGCGTCTTGTGGGCGGTGCGCAGGTTCGCCAGCATCCCGCGCTGGTGCGCCGGGTTCTTGTGGAACACGTCGATGTTGGCGCCGATCAGCCTTCTCGAATCGAACTGCGGCAGCACCTTCTTCAGTTCCGCCTCGTTGCGGTTCATCATCGCCGTGACCGTCTCATTCATGTAGACGATGTTCATGTCCGCGTCGGCCATCATCACGTTCGATTCGACCTTGTCCAGCGCGTTCTTGATGCGCAGGTTCTCGGCCCCTTCCCTCAGTTCCTTCTCGCGCGCCGCCAGTTCCAGCGTCGCATCCTTCCATTCCACCACCGTGCCCACGCGCTCGCCCTTGGCATCCACCACCGGGTTGGCCGTCAGGTTGAAAGTCAGCGTGCCCACCTTGATCTGAGCCTTGTGCGTGCTGCGCAAGCCCGAGAGCAAGCCCCGCTGGTGCGCCGGGTTCTTGTGGAATATGTCGAAGTTTGCGCCGATCAGTTTTCTCGAATCGAATTGCGGCAGCACTTTCTTCAGCTCCGCTTCGTTGCCGGACATCATCGCGGTCACCGTATCGTTCATATAGATGATCTTGCCGTCCGGATCGGCCATCATCACGTTCGATTCCACCTTGTCCAGCGCGTTCTTGATGCGCAGGTTCTCGGCCGCCGCGCGATTGGATTCGGTGATATCCGCATCGAGCTTTTCCTGCATGTCCCGCAGCGCGGACAGAACCTTGCCGGTTTCGTCGTTGGCGTGCATCTCGATGGCGTTTTTGTAGTTGCCGCGGCCGATTTCCTCGAAGTGGCCGATCGCGGCGGCGAGCGGCCGCACGATGGCGCGGATCAGGAAGAAGCCCGCGACCGCGGCCAGCAGCAGGCCGCTCAGGATGGAGATCAGGGACAGGGTACGAATCCATTCGGCGCGCTTGAGCGCCGCGTCGTACGTCTCCTTCGCGACTTCGAGCTGGAGTTTGATCAGCGCATCGGCCGCCTCGCGCGCCGCCACATTCGCCGGCCGCACGATGTCGTTGTGGAGCTGGGAGGCGCGCTTGATGTCGCCTGAACGCAGTGCCGCCATGGCCGGTACCAGACCGTCGCTGACGTACTTGGTACGAACAGACAGGAACTTATCGGCGAGCGCTTTTTCCTCCGGTGTCATGGCGGTCGCCGTGTAGGCCTTCCATATCTCACCGATGTGCTTGACGGTGTCCTCCATCTGCCGGCTGCGCTGCTGGATGTTTTCCGGCGTCGGATGAAAGATCGCATCGAGCACGTAGATACGGTTCTGTTCGACGTACCGGGCAATCTGGCCCAACTGGCCCACCGGCACCGTCCGGTCGTCGTAGACCGTCTGGATCGAGTGGTTGGCTTGCTGCATGCCGTACATTCCGACGTTGCCGATGGCGGTCATCAGCACCGACAGCATGCCGATCACACCAATAAGCCGCGCCTTGATACTCAGATTCCTGAACATGCCCCGCTCCTTGTTTCCAGAGACAGCACCGGCATTTTTCGCCGCTGCCTTCATCGTTTCGGCCATCACTGTGTAGACCGCCACCCACGCTTCCTTCACCGCGGGCGTGAAGCCCGCACCCAGGCCCTTCTCGAGGGTCCACAGCAAAGCCTGCGCCACCGTGGCGTAGTCCTTGTCCTTGACCCCGTAGCCGGAATGGCGCCGGCCGAGGTTCTGCAGCACCGGCACCAGGCGCTCGACATTGTCGAGGCCCCGCACCGCCGCGCCTATCATGTTCATCAGCTTGCGGCCCTGCTCGGTCATGTCGCCGCGGAAGAGCTTTTTCAGACTCGGGTCGAGTTCGAACAGCCGCCGATAGAACATCTGCGCCGCCTGTGCGGCAATCGGCTCCACTTTCGCAAAGCTCTCCTGTACCAGCCGAACGTGCTTGGAATCCATCGTCATCTCCTGTTCTTATGCTTTTTTTGCAATCCGTTCTTGCGCCGCGTCACCATCGATAGCCGCCGCTTCCTGCGCAGCACCGTCGCGCCCGGACAGGCAATAGGCGATGTCCACGCACAGCCGCTCCAGTATCCCCGTGCCGCCGGTCTCGTCTGCCGCCGGCACTTCACCCTGCCGAAAATGCGTTGCCTTGGAATCCATGTCAGTCAGGCGGCCGGCTACTGAACAGGCGTATTGGCCAGCGCCATGCCCGGGCCGGTCATGCACTTTTCCACGTCCATCAGGATCAGCATGCGATCGGCGATCGTACCGAGGCCAATGATGTACTGGGCGTCGAACGACTCGCTGAACTCGGGCGCAGGCTGAATCTGCTCCGGGGCAAGCGTGATCACGTCCGATACGCTGTCCACGACCATGCCGACCACGCGCTTGGCAAGGCTGAGGATGATCACGATGGTGAACTGATCGTATTCGGCCTTGCCGACGTTGAACTTCAGCCGCATGTCGATGATCGGTACCATGACCCCGCGTAGATTGACGACCCCCTTGATGAAAGCGGGCGCGTTGGCGATGGTCGTGGGTTTCTCGTAGCTGCGGATCTCCTGCACCTTGAGAATCTCTATGCCGTACTCCTCACCGCCCAACGTAAAGGTGAGGAATTCGTTTGCCTGCGCTGCATTCGCCACTGGTATGGCGGCCGTCGCAGTCGCTTCCTGTTCTGTCGTCATCATGGGACGCATCCTTTTTTTGCAGACAAGCTCTTCGGCTCGCTGCCTTTGCAGCGCACGTGCGTCCCGCATTACCGGGAAGGAGCACGGCGCCGTAGTTCGAAACGCAATTGACCTACGACCTCAACGGCACAATAGGCGAATGCTTGATACCTGGATGCAAAAAAAAGAAGGAGAATTTCAGAGGGGATAACCATGATTTATAAAAGGTTATTCGCTGCAGCGTGTGTGCAATGCGCAATGATGCGGACCCCGCGAAATAACCATTCCAACAGCCGGGTTTTGAAACCCGCAGTGAACATTTAAGAACCGATGGCGCGGCAGCCGATGGCCTTGTTCACGACATGGTCTTGTGCTGCGCCAAGATCAGAGGTTAGATCTGAACAAGAGTGCACGGCTGCTCCGGCCGGAACCGGAGCAGCGCTGCAGAAGCGGGGAGTGTCAGCGGCCTGCGGGTTGCCGCTTGCTCATGGCCTAATCCGGCACTATGCCGTTACGCCGGATGAACTCCGCCCAGCCGTCGCGTTCCTTTTTCAGGCTCGCGGCGAACTGCGCCGGCGTATCGAACACCGGCAGCAGCACCAGTTGATTGAGCTTCTCTGCGGTCGAAGGCGATTTCATCGCCTTGCCGATCTCGGCGCTCAGGCGTGCGACGATGGCCGCAGGCGTGCCGGCCGGGGCGACGACGCTGAAGGACGTGAACACATCGACGAGCAGGCCGGCATCGGTAAAGGTCGGTGTCGAGGCAAGCTGGCTGGTGCGCTCGTTGACCGCCAGCGCCAGCACCTTGCCGGAGCGAAGATGCGGCAGCACCGATGCGACGTCGGGAAACATGAAGTTCAACTGCCCGCCGAGAAAATCCTGATAGGCCTGCCCCACGCCTTTGTAGGGCACGTGCAGGAAGCGCGCTCCGGTCACCTCTTCGAGCATGCGCACGCCCAGATACGTCGGGCTGCCGGTTCCGGCCGAACCGAACGTCCACTTGCCCGGCTCGCGCTTGCCCAGGGCGATCAGTTCCGCGAGGGTTCTTGCCGGCACCGAGGAATGAATGGCGATCACCATCGGCGCAATCACACCGCGCGCCACCGGCGCGAAGTCGCGTTCGGCGTTGTACGGCAGATTCCGGTACAGGCTCGGGTTGACCGTCAGCGCCGGGTTTGCCGAGACCAGGAACGTATAGCCGTCCGGTGTTGCCTTCGCCACCGCCTCGGCGCCGATGTTGCCGCTGGCGCCGGGCCGGTTCTCCACCACGAACTGCTGCTTCAGCGCCTCGCTCAAGCCCTGCGCGATGATGCGCGCATAGACGTCGGTGCCGCCGCCCGGCGAGGAAGGCACCACGAGCTTCACCGTCCGCGCGGGCCAGGCCTCCTGCGCCTGCAGCGGTCCCATCATCGACGCAAATACGAGGACCAGCACCAGACATTTTTTCATCATGCCACTCCCTTGTAGTGAGCACTGCGTGTTGAAGTTGCTGTCAAGCGAGAGCGTGCGGCCCGTGCTCCACAGAAAGACGCATTCCAACAGCCTTTAGAACGGCCAGAATAATCCGCAGAGTCGGATTGCCCTTGGGTGACAGGGCACGATAAAGTGCCTCGCGGCTGATTCCGGCTTCGGCAGCTACGGCGCCCAGACCGCCATAGGCTTCCGCGACCGTGCGCAGCGCGAGAAGGCCGGCGGCGCGGTCGTCGGGATTATCCAAAGATTCCATTGCTGCCTTGAGGTATTCAACAGCAAGTTCCCGATCTGCACGAAGTTCAGCAACTTCGCGGTCATGGTGGGATACAGCCCCAATCACCTTCTTGCTCACGATTGTCTCCTTTTCCAGTCTGCCCAATATTTCTTCGCAGCTTTGATATCGGCAGGCTGGGTCTTCTTCGTCCCGCCGCACAACAAGATCACCACGGTTTGACCGCGCCGCCCGCAATAGACCCGATACCCGGCACCGATGTGTTCCCTTAGCTCAAGAACGCCGTCGCCAACGGGATCACAGTCACCGAAAATTCCCGCTTCCAGGCGCTTAAGGCGGACGCGAATCTTGGCTTCGGCTCGTTTGTCCCGCAGAGACTTGAGCCAGTCCGTAACCGGCTCGATGCCATCTTCGCGCTGGTATCGAAAAACTTCGATCATGGATAATTGTAGCTTAGGAACTACATTCACGCAATGCGGCAATATTCAAGAACGCAGGCAATCCTTTGGCCCCCCCTTCACAGGCTCCATCTTGACTCTTGTTATTACCATTTCTGGCAAGTCATATTGGTGTTGTGCCGCACAGGGCCACGGTCTCGCCAAACCAATGTTGTTAAATGTTGTTCATCGGACTTTCTCGTGGGTACCAAGGCCCCGAGGATACCGTTTGACCGGCCGCGCACGCGGGCGGTATTGTTCGCATCGCAGCGGCACAAGTCCGTCGGTGATCCCGAGCGCACAGGACAGACAGCCGATGACAGCAGCGCGTGTTTTCCACGGTCGAAGAGGAGGCGATCCCGATGTCCGGTTCCCGGAAGGTTCTTGCAGTCTTGCTGTTGGGCATGGTTCTTCCTGCAGCGCACGCGCAGCAATCCGTCCCCAGCGCATCGGATGCGACTGTTTTCGCCAACCGCTGCTTCCAGTGCCACAACGCGTCGATGTGGATCGATCATCGTCAGGACCGCCGGGGATGGGAAGGCGTGCTCTACCGCATGGTCGGGCGCGGTGCGCTCTGGACCGAAGCAGAGATCGGCAGCATGGCCGCCTACCTCGCCGCGGCGTACGGTCCCGCCTCCGCCAAGCCGACAAAATGACGCTCGCAGGGGAACAACAATGAGAGAACTCGTAGCCCAATACTTGTCGCGCTCCATTTCGCGGCGCGGCTTCCTGAAAGGCATGACGGCCACCGGCATTTCGCTGGCCGCGTCGGAATCGATACTCGAGTCGCTGGTCCCGGCTGCCCATGCCGGGGAAGCCCGCAGCGGAGGCACCGCAGCGATCAAGGTCTTCGAAGGCACGGGCGGCGCGTGCTTCGCCGAGCAGCTCATCGCTTCCGGGGTGAAATACGTTTTTGGAAATTCCGCCAGCGAGGACGCCCAGTTCTATGAGGCCCTGGTCGATCGCCCGCAGCTCAAATATATTCTGACGCCCCACGAGGGCCCGGGTGCCGCGATGGCCGCCGGCTATGTGAAAGCCTCGGGCGAACCCGCCATCGTCATGCAGGCCGCGGTGGTCGGCCTGATGAATGCCATGGGACAGATGTTCAACGCCTTCAAGGAACAGACGCCGCTGGTTTTCTACAGCTACCGCACCGACCAGAGCGGCCGCGCGGGACGGGACGGTTTTGAAGAAGTCGCGAACCAGGAGCAGCTCGTTGCGCCGATGACCAAGTTCTCGTGGCTCGCGCGCCGCTCGGACATGATCCCCGAGACGGTGCGTCGCGCGTTCAAGGCGGCGTGGACCCCGCCGTACGGTCCCAGCTACTGCTCGTGGCATTCCGACTTCAACGACGACAAGGTCCGCACCGAGATCATCGCTCAGGACAAAGTCGATCCGCGCATGCGCGTCCGGCCCGATCCCGTCGAGGTGGAGCGGGCGGCGAAGCTGCTGGTCGAAGCCCGGATGCCGCTCTTGAACGTCGGCGACGAGGTCTACAACAGAAAAGCCATAGCCAAGGCAGTGAAGCTGGCCGAACTCCTCGGCATGCCGGTGACCCAGGCGCGGCAGGTGTTCGTGAGTTTTCCGCAGACGCATGCGCTCTGGGTGGGCGGGCCACCCCGAAACACCCTCAACAGCCTGAGCTTCCCGAAGGATACGGATGTCGTCATCAACGTCGGCAACAAGCTCATGCATTCGAGCGCTGCGCCGATCGTGAGCCGCAGCGTCAAGTTCATCGACATGCGCATCGACAGCTGGAGCATGGGGAACGTGATGACCACCGAGGTGCCGCTGGTCTGCGACGTCGCCTATGGCCTCGACGATCTGATTGCCGCTGTGGAGGGCCTGATGACGCCGGCGATCCGGCAGAAGGTGCAGGAACGGGCGCAGGAAGTCAGACGCTTCACCGAACGCGCGAAAACCTTGAAGGCGCTGGTCACAAAAAATCCGGACTGGAACCGCAGTCCGATGCTCGCCGACCGCGTCACCTGGGAGATCGCCCAGTTCGCCGACCCGGATGCGATCGTCGTCCACGAGGCCGGTTCGGTCGGTCTGCACAGTTTCGGTTTCAATCCGCTGGGCGGGCGCGAGTTGTTCAATTATTACGGCGCGCATTTGGGCTCGGGCGTGGGCACCGCGGCGGGCGTGAAGCTTGCCCGCCCGAACCGGCAGGTGATCTGCCTGGTCGGCGACGGATCGTTCATCTTCGGTCCCACCGCGCTGTGGAACATGGCGCGGCTGGAACTGCCCGTGATTACCGTCGTCTACAACAATCACGCTTACTCCGGCCCGCACAGCCGCGTCGTCGAGAAGGTTGCCGGCGGCCGGATGATACAGACCGGACAGTTCGTGCACGCCTATCTCGGCAACCCGGACATGAACATGGCCTGGATCGCCAAGGGCTTCGGCGTCGATGCCGAAGTCGCCGAGTCGCCGGATCAGTTGAAGGCCGCGCTCGCGCGGGCGCGCAAGGCCACCGCCGAAGGCAAGCCCTATCTCATCGATGTGCAGGTGGCGCGCTACGGCACGGCCTGGGCGGACAAGCCCTGGACGCCGCCGATCCATATCGCCCGGGAACGCACGAGAAAAGTCTGATGAATTATTGAGGATTACGTAAGTGCGTGACACGAATTCCTATCACTCCGTCATTCCCGCGAAAGCGGGAATCCAGAATGAGAAACCTGGGTCCCCGCCTGCGCGGGGACGACGAACTTTTGTCACCGAGTTACGTAAAGCTCAATAGGCTGGCGGTTATTCTGCGCGAACCGGAATCCGCGAATGCAGGCGGCCGCCGGCGTCAGGCTACTCGGGTGCTGCCGGCATGCCCAGGCCCAGGCGGATCTTCAGTCCCTTGATGGCTTCCCTGACGCTGCCGCACAGCGGCAGCGATAGGCGCACCTGGTCGGCTTCGGCGAGCACGATGC
>Ga0315281_10013094_pt1 | contig 11242 bp, 7 predicted proteins | sample YL17G07_0_MG_FD_204540 | JGI IMG/M metagenome (GOLD analysis project Ga0315281, IMG submission 204540) | Sediment microbial communities from Yellowstone Lake, YNP, Wyoming, USA - YL17G07_0 | ecosystem: Environmental > Aquatic > Freshwater > Lake > Sediment | place: USA: Wyoming | collected... | reverse complement strand
TGATGAGGTCGAGAAGTTTGGCGTATTGGCCGGGGACGCTCACGCTAAGATCGGCGGTGGGCCGGACGGTGTGGAGGCGCGTCTGCTCGAGGAACTCGGCGTATTCGGCTTTGAGGATGAGTTCGTCGGGTTGCGTGTCGGGCGCGAGGGGGACGGTAGTTTTGATTTCGATGACGCGCGCTTCGAGGTGGGTGAGGCCCATCTGACGCGCTGCTGAGACGCGGTGATGGCCGTCGAGGACGAAATAGGCCTCGCCGATTTGGTAGACCTCGATGGGCGGGAGGCTGATGCGGTGCGGGTCGGCGGCGAGGGCTTTGACGGTGGCCCAGCGTTCCTCGTCGTTGTCGTGGCGCGGGAGGAAGGTGCGCGTGAAATCGCCGTAGCGCCCGACCGTGCCGACGATGGCCGCCAGCGGAATCTCTTGCAGGCCGCGCTCGGCGCGGTTCCCGAGTTTGAGTTGCCGCGCGACGTCTTCGTAGTTGAGGAGTTCCGCCGATTGGCCGGTGAGCCGCGCCATGACGGCTTGCAGTACCGCGCGCTGGCGGGCGTGGTGGAAATCCTGGATAGCGGCGCGGTAGTGGAAAGGGCTGTAATTCATACTACGGCCACTTCACCTCTTGCCCATTGGTGAAGCGCGTCTTCTGCTTTTTGCTCCAAACCGTCACGCCTCCAGCGCCAACTGCGGTGTGCGTCCCGTTCAGTTTCACCAATGCCGTATTGCCCTCCACGCCCAACAACGTGAGCTGGCCGAGCATGGCTTTGATTATCGGCCCCCACTGCGCCCCGAACTCGTCGTAGTGCGGCACGATGACCGCGCCGGGGATGAGCTTGAACACCGGGCGCAGCGGCACGACCATCGGGAACGAGGGAATCTTCTCGCCGAAAATCATCGCGCCCGCGCTACACCCGGCGACCACGCCGCCATTCTCCAAGACGAGCAGGATGGCTTCCCAGACGGGCGTGCCGGTGAGAGTTTTGTGCAGATAGCCGGGATCGCCGCCGGAGAGATAGACGAAGTTAGCGGCGCGAATCTTCTCGGCGTTGCCCGCCTCGCGCGCGGAGGCGCGGTCAATCACGCGCAGGGTGGAGGCTTCTGCGCCGAGCCGCGTGAAGTGTTCCACCCCGAGGCGCGACCAATACCCGAGGCGTTCCTCGCCCTCCGTGCCGGCGGCGGTGGGCAGGCACACCACGCGCGCCGGGCCACTGAGGCAGTTCAGCAAAAATTTGTCTACGGATTCCATCGGCGGGAGGTATTCGCCACTGCCGACGAGGGCGAGAGTTCCATTCATAGTTGGTTAAAAAAGAAACCGCTGATTACACAAATTACCCGGATTTTTCCCCGTCTCACCCATCCGTGTAATCGGTGAAATCTGTGGTTCCAAGATTACAGCGCCAAATACCTTTCAATCCGCTTCTCAATCACCTTCAGACTGCCCGCCCAGAAATCTTTGGCGCGGATGTTGATGCCGAAGCGGGCGGCGAGGTCGGCGGCGGTTCCCTCGCCGGTGCTGGCGAGCAGGCTCTCGTAGTCGGGAATGAAGGCCGCGCCACGTTGCTGGTAAATGGCGTACAGGCCGAGGCCGAAGAGCAAGCCAAACGCGTAGGGATAGTTGTAGAAATTCAGGCTGGGGTAGTAGTAATGCGGCTTCCACGTCCACATATATTTGTGCAGATACCGCTCGTCCAGCCCGTCGCCGTAAGTTTCTTTCTGCGCCTTGAGCATGAGCTCGCACAGGTCGTCGGCGGAGAGTTCGGATTGGGCGCGGCGGGCAAGGACGTCACTCTCAAAGATAAAGCGCGAGGTGATGTCCACGATGACTTGCGTCACGCCGATGAGATTGGTTTCGAGGATGGCCAACTCTTCCTCCACGTTGGCCGCGTTGGCAATGGCGGCTTCGGTGATAATCGTCTCGCAGAAAATGGAAGCCGTCTCAGCCATTGTCATCGGCGTGCTTTTTTGCAGAGGCGCTTTATCTTTCATGCACTCGTTGTGGAAGGCGTGGCCGAGTTCGTGCGCCACCGTGAAGGTCTGATCGAGCGAACCGTCGAAATTGCACAGCACCCGCGACTCTTGCACGCCGGAGATGTAAGTGCAAAACGCGCCGCCGCGTTTGCCGTCGCGCTGTTCGGCGTCAATCCAGTTATGCTCAAAGGCCCGGCGCGCGAGATGGGACAAGCGCTCGCTGAACCCGCCAAACTGTGAAACGACAAACTCGCGCGTCTCGGCCCACGTGTACACCCGCTCGCTCTTGCTAACGGGCGCGAACAAATCCCACCACGGCAACGCGTCCTTGCCCAACCGGCGCGCTTTTTTCTGGAGATATTGGCGGAAGACCGGGAACGCCTCGCGCATCGCGCCCAACATCGCCTCGAGCGTTTCTTGATCAATGCGATTGTCGTCAAGCGCGGCGTGGAGCGCATCGCGCCGCCCGCGATGTTTGTTGAGCGTGACCGCCGTACCTTTGATGCCGTTCATCGCCGCCGCCAACGGTTCGCGCACGGTATCCCACGCGGCCAGTTCGGCCTCGTAGGCGCGGCGGCGCACTTCGCCGTCGGGATTGTGCGAGAGATTGATGAGCGCGGGCATCGGCAGTTTCTCGGCTTTGCCGTCCTGCTCAAACGGCACGGAGAGTTGCGAGGTGACCGTGCCTTGCAGTTTCGCCCACGCGGTGGTCCCGTTCAGGCCCAGTTCCGCCGCGAGGTTCTCTTCGGCCTCGCTCATCAAGTAGCGGCTCTGCTCAAGCGTCTCCTGCAAATAGAAGGCGTGGCTCAGGCCGCGCTCCTCGGCGAGCATCTGGGGCAGAGCCTCGCCCAGCCCGCCGAGCCAACCCTGAAACCGCACGTCCTGCCTTTGCAGGCGCACGTTCAATGGATCGAGTTCTGATTGTTTGCGCTTGGCGAGGCTATTGTACGAATCGGTGGTGACGAAAGTGGAAATGTAGACGCGCACCGTGCCGAACAACTTGAGATTGGCATTCATCAAATCGAGATAATCACCCACCACCTGGCCGATGTCCTCCCGCGTCAAAGCCGCGCTCGCCGTCGCCCTGGAAATCTGGTGCGCGTCGAGGAACTCGTCCAGCGCGTCGAGCTTGGCCTTGAGCGTCTCCACCGCTTGCGCGAGTTCCGCCGACTCCAAGCCCGGATAGACATTCGACAAATCCCAGCGTGGCAGTTGGCCTAAATCTTTTTTGGCAGTCATAGGGGACACCTCACTGTTTACTGTTCACTTTTTCTTGGTAGCGGCTCAATCGCCGTTATCACTTTGCTCTCCGGCAAATAATACAGGCGATATCGCCAACCCTCAACCAGCGTCGAGTACCCCATGTAAGTGACCGGAAACTTCAGATCTCCGATTTGATAATGATACGAGTGGAAGGTATAGGCCTGAATGGAGCGGCTTGTATGCAGTTTCTGTCCCGTGCCCTCGACCAGCGCCACCTGACCCGCGCGCACGTCGCGCCAGATTGCGGCGAACTTCGGCCCGATCTGCGAGGCCAGCACCACGCCCGCCACCGATAGACCCAACCCAATCGGGATCAGCACGCCCGCGTAACCCGGCACGGCGAGAATGACCAACACCGAAATAGTCAGCGCCAGCGCGCCGCTCGTGACCGCCACCGCGCCGGCTTGTTGCAGTATCCGCCGATAAACTGCCCGCGCCTGCCCCTCGGCCAGGACGCCCGCCCGGTTCGCGGCCAACATCCCCAAATCAAAATGATTCGCCAACGCCAGCGCCTTGAGCAAATCCATCTCGTCCAGTTCCACGCCCACCTCGCCGGAAATCACCCAGCCACTGCGCTCCAAAAAATAAAAGCGGTAAATTCCCGGCGAGAGATTTAGCCGCCCCGGCGGATGCAGTTTGCGATCGCCCGCCCGCGCCACGTACACCTTACCCTCCAGCCGATACGTCCCGTCGCCGCGCGCGATTTTTCCCGCGTTCATCTCCGCGCGCACCAACAGCAACCGCCGCGCCCGCCAACCGATGAGGCCCACGTAGCCCACCATCACCGGCCCGAAGCACGCCCACACCACACTCGGCGAAAGCCCCACCGAGGGATCAGACCCCGAAACCGCCACAATCGCCAAGACGCTCACGCCTACGATAAGCGCCATCGCCAGCGTGCTGAACTCAATCGTCAACGCCAACTGCAACGCCGTGCGCTGTTCGGGCGTCACCGCTCCGCGCTGGTTGGCGCTCACCACGTCGGCGGCTAAGAAGTTGTAACTTTGGGCCACGCCCCTATGTTAATTGGACAATGGAGATTTGTAAAATGCGGATGGCAAGCGGGCCGTCAACGGACTAGATTTGTGGTGCAATTGAGCACCATTCTTTGGTGGGGCGCTCGGTCTTGCGGCTCCAGTCGTGCGACGAACGGCCCGCCACAAAATCGGCGAGCACGCGCTGAACTCGGGCGAAGTCCGCAGCTAACGTATCGCGTTCGAAGGCCGTCATGCGGAGTGTAGCGCGGCTCGTGCCCGTTCCAAATCATACACCGCGCCCAGTCGTTCAAGAATTTCAACAGCCTGGCGCAAGTGCCTCTCCCGATCTGCGCCAGCGACATAACAGCCCAAGAAGTAGTGGGCCAGGCCCTCGTCGTAGGACATGCGCAAACTCTCAGCGGTGGTGAGGCCCTTCTGCCACGCTCGAAGCGCTTTCGGGACGTGGCCTGCCAGGCGTTCGTATTCGCCCTGCAAGAGCCACATGCGCGGCTGGCAGAAGGTGTAAGTGCGCGCAAAAGTCTGCAGGGCGTGGCACGCCTGACGCGCGCGAGATTGTAGCGCGCGCGCCGCGAAGCGCGGCTGTCCGTCGGTCAGCGCGCGTTCCCAGAGCGCGAGGCGGGTTTCGACGATGCCCGCATGACTTTCGCACAAAACAAACACGGGCGAGGGAATCCCGGTGATGAGTTCGGCGGCCCGGTCGGCCGCCTGGCGGGCGAGTTCCAACTCGCCGCGGCGCAGGTGTGCCATGGCCAACAGGCCGTACGGCAAAGGTTCGGTAAGGCGATCCGGGCTGGTCGCGTAGAGCGGCAGACACCTTTCGAGATAGTTCACCGCTTCGTCAAAACGCCCCAGGCGGAGGCAATTCTCGGCCAGCGTGTACAGCGCCCACGCCAGAGGGCGCGGATCATTCGAGCGCCGCGCCGCAGAATGCAATTCCTCGGCGATCCCCAGGCTTTGAGCGAATGCGCCGCGATAGTACAGCATGTGGGCCATATTGGACTTGGTTTGCGCCCAGCGATATTGATCGCCGAGACGCTCGCAGAGCGCCAACGACTGATCGAACGCCTCCTGGACGCCCGCCCACTGGCCGAGGCCCATGCGATAGATGCCGGTGATGAACAGCACCCAATTCTGGGCCGAAAGGCTTTGCACGTGCCGGGCCGTCTCAAGAGCCAAGCGGCCGTAGTAGTCCGCCAGAGCGTGCATGGCATTGATACCGGCGGCAATGGAGATGGTGGCATAGGCGCGGGCAAGCTCCGGCGATGGCCCCGCCCGCTCTGCGAGGTTAACCGTCTGCAAGGCCGCGTGACCGACGAGCAGGAGGGTGTTGGGGATTTGCAGGAAGATGTAGATTTCTGCGGCGTGTTCGTGGGCCAATACGGCGTCAATCAAAGCGCCGCGCCCATCCGGCCCGGACTCTTTGGGGGGTTTTAGAAAGACGCCGGGGAGGACGCGATACAAGAATTGCTCGAGCACCAGCCCGCCGAGCGTCAGCGCCAATCGCACCTGGCCGGACGGAATGAGACGTCCCTGCAGGGCCAACGCGCGTTCGAAGTGAGTCCGGGCTTCGGTGAGTTGGCCCAGGCCCATGCAGCCCTCGCCCAGCATCCGCTCCCAGTGCGCCCGGCGAATGGGGCTGAGACGCGGCTCACTGCGAGCCTCGAGGCTGAGCGCTTCGGTCAGGAAGCGCACCGCCTCCTGATTGGCATAGTTATTGAGGGCCTGTTCGCCGGATTTCTCAAGGTAGTCAATCGCGCGCGGGAGGTCCTCGGCGCGGCTCCAGTGGTGGGCGAGGAAAGGGTAATACGGCGACAGGTCGGCGGCAAAGGTTTGTTCGTACCACTCGGCCACCGCGCGGTGCAGATCGCGCCGTTGAGAGAACAGCATCAGGTTGTACGCAACTTCCTGCGTGATGACGTGCTTGAAGAGGTAGGCCAGGTCCGGCTCAGGCGTGTCGAGCAAAGTGATGTCGAGGGAATCCATAGCGGTGAGGTAATCGGTCAGGCGCGATTTGTCGGCCTCAATCGGATGAATGTCGCGCAGGACGCGCAGGGCAAAGACGCGCCCAACGACGCTGGCGACTTTGAGGGTCAACTGCTGTTGCGGCGTGAGCCGGTCAATGCGGCCGGCGACCACCCCCTGTACGGTGTCGGGGAACGTGATCGCGCGCCAGTCCACGCCGGACGCAACCTGGCATTCGCCGTTGACGATCTGGAGCACGCCCGCATCGCGCAGGGCGTAGGCAAGTTCTTCGGTGAAGAACGGGTTGCCCTCGGCTTTCTCGCGGATGAGCGCGGCAACGGGTTCAGGCAGGGCTACGCTACGACTTGTATCGAGGCCCAGGCGCTGGCACACCAACATCTGAATGTCTTCTGCCGGGAGCGGCTCCAAACGGAGGTGCGTCGTCGTGGGCCGTTCTCGCAGGCGGGTGTATTCGTGGGGGACAGGCTCGGAAAGCGGGCGCGTGGCGAGGACCATCAGCATCCCCTCGACGCTACGGCTGGTTTCGTACGCCAGCGCCCACGAGGCCGAGTCAAGCCAGTGAGCGTCTTCGATAATCAAGACCCTCGGCGAGCGCCGGGCCGAGTCTTTCAAGAATTGCAAGAGCAGGTCGCGCCGGTTGTCGGCGCGCACTTGGGGCGGCATCTGCGCGGTGAATTCGTTGTCGTCCCATTCGAGCGCCAGCACGAGGTCGAGCAAGGGGGCGCGTTCCCGCATTTCGGGCTGGTCCTCCAGCAAGTCGAGGATGAACTGGCGTTTGTCTTTGGGGGTGGTGAATAGGCTCAGGTCAAGCAACTGCGTGAAGATTGCGCGCCAGGCATAATACGGGGTGGATTTTTCAAATGCGTCGCCCGCGCCGATCAACACGGGGAGGCCCAGCGCCTGCGCCTGCCGCTGGGCGGCGTCCACCAGACGCGACTTGCCCAGCCCGGCTTCGCCTTCGATCACCACCGCGCCCGCCGTTTCGCCGCGCCGCAGGGCCTGCATCGCCTCGCTCAGCGCGGTCCGCTCCTGAGCGCGCCCGACCATTTCCGTCTGCGATTGCTCGACGACTTTCTTTTCGCGGAGGGGCCGATGAATGGCGACCGGTTCGGCCTTGCCTTTCACGGCCACCGGCGGCAGGGTTTCAAAGGCCACGCGGGCTTGCGCGGACTGAAACGTCGCTTCGTCGCAGAGGAGCGGCGCGAAGCCCTCCGCCCCCGGGCTCTGGCCCCCCGCGGCGAGTGCCCGCCCCGCCGCTTGCATGAGGCGCGCCGAGAGATTGACCACGTCGCCGATAAGTGTGTATTCGCGCCGCGCCTCACCGCCGACCGCGCCGCAAAACGCCCGGCCCGTCGTCACGCCAATGGCATGGCGCACATCGAGTTCGCTCAGTTTCGCGTGGGCTTCCAGCGCGGCCAGCGTGCCACGCGTGGCGTCGTCCTCGTGGGCCAGCGGCGGGAGGCCATAGGCCGCCACGAGCGTCACGCCCTTGTCGTCCACATTCAGTTTGTTGATACTGCCTTCGTAGTGATAGAGCGCCGTTTGCAAGGCGCGCATCACCGTCTGCGCCCGTTCGAGTTCGGTATTCTGTCCAAAGCCTGGCAGATTGATGAACAGCACGGTGACGCGGCGCAGTTCGGAAAGATAAACCGTCTGCCCAGCGGCCACGCGCGCCAGAATCGCGCTGGGGATGTAGGCCCGGAGCGCGGGTTCCGCCCGGGTATCCAGAAAGGGATGCACGGTCACGTGCAAGGGCGACGGTGCGTGCACGCCGTTCAGGCGCACGGCTTCTGTTCCATCCGCCGCCTTTCGACGCTCTACCGCCACCCGGTCCTGCACCAGATTCCACGCTTCGGGGGATAGAATCACCTCGCCGGGCTGAGCGTGCCCTTCGGCCAGGCTCACCTGTACAATCGGCGCTCCCCCCAGGACAAACTCCCAGCGCTCAAAGACTCCGCCGACGTGAACCACGCTCACCTCTCCCGCGCCAATGCCTAAACGCATTGAGAGGCTCACGCCTTCGGCGGTTGCATAGTTGTGGAGTTTGGCCTGCACGGCCAAGCCGCACTGCGCGGCCTGCAGGGTGGCTGTGGGCAACGAGTCCTCGGCCAGCCACACGGCAAGCAGTGCATCGCCCGCGAACTTGACGACATCGCCGCCGTGTTCCGTGATCAGCGCAATGAGTTGACCGAAGTAGTCATTCAGGAGGCGGCTCAGTTCTTCGACGCCAGGTAGCCCGCGTTGGGCCAGGCGTTCAGTCAGCGCAGTGAATCCAGAGATGTCGGCAAACAGCACCGCCGCCGGGAACCGCTCGGCCAACGGCGCGGTGAGGGAAGACGGGGCCGCCGCCAGTCGGCGGGTGATGAGGGCGGGAACGTAACTTGTGAGGGTGTCGAGGAGCGTTGTCATGAGGCCAATGCCTTTCGCGCCTGCTCCAGAGATAGATCAAGTGATCATCGGCGTTGTAGCGTCATCCACATCCCGTGCTGGGGGCGCAGCGTGGCTACGCCGCTGTATTCTACGCTACGGCCGGGCGCGAGCTTCAGGCGGAAACGTTGCGCCACCGTCGCAAGCACCAATTGGCCCTCCAGCATGGCAAAGTGATTGCCGATGCACGTGCGCGGCCCAGCGCCGAAGGGATAGAAGGCATAATTGGAGCGGCCCTCGGAGCGCTCGGGCGAAAAGCGTTCGGGGTCAAACACTTCAGGATTCTCCCAGACGGCCGGATGCCGGTGGGTGAGGTACGTCCCCAGAAGCATCATCGAGCCTTTGGGGATGTGATAGCCGCCAATTTCGTCGTCCGCAGCGGCGTCGCGCGGGAAGGCCCACAGTGGCGGGTAAAGCCGCATGGCCTCCTGAAACACCATCGTGGTGTATTTGAGGTTGGAAACGTCTTCAATCGTGGGCGTGCGCCCGCCGAGCACGCTTGCCAGTTCTGCGTGGAGTTTGCGCTCGGCTTCGGGATGTTGGGAGAGCAGATACCAACTCCAGGTGAGCGCCTGCGCCGTCGTCTCGTGTCCGGCGAAAAAGATGGTGAGGACTTCGTCGCGTAGCTGCTTCAGGTCCATGCCCTCGCCCGCTTCCTCGTCCCGCGCGTTCAGCAGGAGGGTGAGGAGGTCCTGGGATTCGTCCGGCCGGTTGCGCCGCTCGTCAATAATTCTGTAGATAAAGGTGTCCAGGGTGCGGGTGGCTTGGGCCAGGCGGCGATTCGCCGCAGTGGGGATGAACATGGGCACGTCGAGGATAGAACTGGCGCGGTGCGCGATGTCTTCGAGGACAATGGTAAACGCCCGCGCGGTCTCGGTGGCCTCGTCGCCCACGTCAATGCTGAGCATCGCCTTCCCAATGATGTTCATCGCCAGGCGCATCATCGCCTGATTGACGTCCAGCGCCTCGCCCCGGTCGGCGTTGTGCTGCCACTTCTCCAGCATCCGCTCAGTCGTGTCCGTCATTACCTTGCCAAATGGCTGGACGCCCTTGGCCGTAAACGGCGGCTGGATCAACCGGCGCTGGCGTCGCCACAACTCGCCCTCGCTGGTGAACAGGCCGAGGCCCAAAGACAACTGGAGCTTCTTGATGGCGAGGCCCTTGGTGTAATTCTCTTTGTTCGTCACCAGAATATGCTTGACGTGCTCCGGCAACGTGATCAGATGCTGAACCAATGGCCCGACCCGGATTCGCACCACATCCCCGTATGTGCGCCAGGCGTCGCAATAGAATTGCAGAAAATCTTTGCTCCGCTGCATATCCGGCAGGCTGCCGAGGAGCAAGTGGCCGCGCGGGCCAGGGGCTACCCGGAGGGCCTCGCCCTTGGCCGTCTTGCGAGTCTTTGTCGGTGCGTCGAGCATGGAGTGGATTCCTTATCGCATAAGATTAGGCCGACTACTTCTGAGTAGCCACGGCGGGTCTCTTCTGGTAATGAGGCGACTGCTGCAATATCCATCGGCAGATCAGGGGCCGCAGCGCACGGACCAGGTAACGCCGATACCTCTGAGTCGCGGCCATCTCACGAAGGTAATCTTGAAACGTATGGCGTTGGTAGCGCAGCAGGCGCTGACTCTCGGCCGTATCCATCCAGTGGGTATGAAACGGCGCAGAACCAAAGGCGCGCTCTGGCAACATACCAATGCCCATCACGTCGAGGGTGGCACTCAAAAACTCACGGTAATGGAGCTGGCAACTTGAGCCGCCGCCGATGAGCAGAACCCTGCCCCAAATGTCCAGGTTGCCCACGGCGTTCGCCAGCGCCAGCCCTGCATCGGCGGTGTGCACGATTTCGGTAGGTTGCGTCAGAGGAATATCGAACATCTCCCGGAACATCAGGCGCGGATCCTTGCCGTCAAGCGCCACCGGCACGACATGGCCAAAGCGCAGGATCGCCCAGGTCAACCCGGACTCGCGGATAAGATGCTCGCATTCAATTTTGTGCTCGGTGTATTGATCAGAGGAGCGGATCGGATCCGAGACCGATCGCACGAGTGGCGGATCCTGATCCCGCCCAAAGAGGGCGACGGAGGAAGCGTAAATCAGTCTTGGCGGCGTGGGTTGAGCCATGATCGCGGAGAGGATATGCCGCGTGCCGCCCACGTTGACTGAGCGCGACCAGTCGGGGCGGATTTCACTCAGGGGTGGAATGATCGCGGCCAGGTGGATAACGACCTCCTGTCCCACCGCGGCCGCGACGACATCCGCTTCCCGGCGGATATCGCCCCAGACCACCTCCACCTGTCCTGCAAATTGCCGGGCGCTCTTGCGATTGACTCGGGTGGGAAGGTCAAAGCACTGCACGGCATAACCTTGCGCGAGAAGCTCCCGCACGACGTTTGTGCCCACGTTGCCGAACGCGCCCGTGAGTAGGACTCTCATAGGGTTGCCTCACCGGCCTGCTACAAGCCCGGCCTCCGCCAGCCGGGCGCAACGGTCTCTGACATAAGCCCGGATTTTACCATGCCGAGCGTGTTGGCGCTAGCCGGTCACCGATGGCCGACGGAGTATGCATTCTGCATTGAGCATTCTATAATGCTCCCATGCCTGA
>Ga0315281_10013092_pt1 | contig 11242 bp, 19 predicted proteins | sample YL17G07_0_MG_FD_204540 | JGI IMG/M metagenome (GOLD analysis project Ga0315281, IMG submission 204540) | Sediment microbial communities from Yellowstone Lake, YNP, Wyoming, USA - YL17G07_0 | ecosystem: Environmental > Aquatic > Freshwater > Lake > Sediment | place: USA: Wyoming | collected... | reverse complement strand
CGGCGCTTCTTCGAGTCTCCAGAGTTGGTTGAAATCAGAAAAAAAGCTGGCGTAAAAGCCCCCGATTTTATCTACCCGCAAGAGATAGAGCGTGGTGTGCTATAGCCCTAACTTGGCGTTCGAGAGAGACGCCCCAAAAGTGGCGCGCCTGAGCTCTAACGTTGGGCGTAACCACTCATGACAATACCGATGATTCAACTCCGTAATCTCGTCCCGGATGACATGGTCGCCATAAGGGGTTGGCCTCCTTACCCTCCGGAATTTGAAGAGTTGGACTATGCCTTGAGAAACAATGGCTGGTTGACCGAATACCGAAACAAGCCGGATACCTGGTGTTTTGCCGTCGAACAAGCGGGTCAACTTATCGCCTTTACAATTCTGTCCAAAACTGGAGAGGCTGAGGCCGAGTTTCGCATCGCCCTACGAGCCGACAGAACCGGACAAGGTTTGGGCAGCGCCATCACGACCATGACGCTTGCAAAGGGATTTACTGAAATTGGACTCTCACGAATCCATCTCATCGTGAGAAAGAACAATCCAATGGCCATCCGTCTGTACACGCGTCTTGGGTTTACTGAACGGGGTGAATGTTTCAAAAGCATCAATGGAAGGCAGGTGCACTTCCTGACAATGGAATTGCTGAAGGGGTCTGGAAAATAATGCGCGCATTGTTAGTGATCGATGTCCAGAACGAGTATTTCTCCGGGAAACTGCCGGTGTCTCATCCTCCCGGAAGCCTGGACAATATTCTGACGGCGATGGACGCCGCAACGACGAATCAAATCCCCGTGGTGGTGATCCAGCATGCGGCCAAGTCGGAAACCTCGCCCGTCTTTCGGAAAGGCAGTCCGGAATGGGAGCTTTATCCCGACGTTGATAGGCGGCACCGCGACACATTGATTGAAAAAAACTGGCCGGACAGTTTCACGGAAACGAATCTGGAAGAATGGCTCAAAAGCAACGGCATCGATACGCTCACCGTGTGCGGATACATGACGCAGATGTGTTGCGATACCACCGCACGACGTGCTTTCCATCTCGGCTATGTCGTTGAGTTTCTCTCCGATGCCACGGGAACCTTGTCGTTTACGAACGAGGCCGGTACTGTGACAGATGAAGAACTTCATCGAGCCATACTGGTGACGCAGAGCCGCTTCAGCAAAGTGATGAGAACCGACGAATGGGTCAGTCATGTTCGAAGCGAGTAAACCAAGAGCGCGCCCAACAAGGTGCTCAACCCGGACGCGCCAAATGCGGCGCGCCGCTGAAGGCAACGTTATGTCTATAGGAAAAATTATGAGCAGAAAGTTAGCAATTGTTATATCTATATATTAAGGATTTGGCATAATAAAGAGAATGAAAAAAATTTATAACAATACCACCAAGCCGATGCCAAAAAGCGGCGCGGCTTATGGGAAATGTTGGGCGATATGCACATCAAATTATTTCTCACGTTAATCGTGTCCTGCTTGTTACCGATACATGCCATAGCGGAGGTTCCCTGCGATTTTGAAAACCCTGGACACAGACGCCTGAGTGCTATTAACTAGAAAGACTGGCAGTGCATGAAACTGTTGGCTATGCACGGAGATCGCGGTTGGCAGTTTTATGTCGGCGTGTCATTGTTCTATGGAACCAGCGAAGAAGGTAAAAAGCCATCTCAAGGCATCGAGTTGCTGAGCGCCGCGGCAAGAAGGGGTGAGATCAATGCTATGCGCGAGCTTGGCAGCATTTACTCATCTGTAGCAGAGTTAAAAAATAGCGATCTTGCCTATCAGTGGTTCTTTTTGGCATCCCATGGGGATCGAGAAGTGCTCTCTATTTTGACAAAAGATTTGGAAACTTTAATTTCTGCAGAGCATAGAGATGAGTTGCAAAAACATGCACAAGACCTACTCAACAATCGCTAACTCGTTGTTTGTACCGACGCCGGTTGCGGCGCGCCATGTTTCCTGTTATTTTTGTGACCGACGCGGCACAACCACAGGTTAGCGGCAAGTTACCGGTGTGAGTAAACATATGCGATCTCGATTATTTCATGTCATTACGATAGCTGTTCTTATGACCATACACATCGCTGCTGCTGACGACATACAGCCCCCTGACAAAAAGATCGCAAGCAAGAAAGTCACAGGACGTCTGCTTGATGCTCAACAAGGTGATTATTTTCATGCTTCCGTGAGAACGGAGCGGGGGAATAAGGAATCGTTCTTTGTCGACGATGATATCTGCTTTCTGGCGCTGAACAAAAAGGAAGTACTGGTCATTGAGTACGACGAGATAACGCGGTATTTCCCCGAAGGAAGGGGTTACTATCCAGCAAATATCATCCAGTCAATTTCAACGAGAGCTGGACAGAATCGTTGGGTCAGGAACCAGAGCGCATCGCCGAATTTGACGCAATGGCGCGAGTGCGCCAGCGACCTGCTAACCTTATCAGATGATCGCCACGGACAATGACCTTGCCGCCCAACCCAGCGTTCGAACGGGACGCCACAAAGGCGCGGCGCCTCTCAACTTTACGTCAGACATTTTATTCATCTACTCAGGAGTCATCATGAGCACAGAGGCTAGCTGCACATTTAAAGTCACCGGCTGGGATGAAAAGCCTTATCAAGAATTCGAGGGTGGTGCAAAACTTACTCGGGCAAAAGTATCTCAAGCATATCAAGGCGCCATCAACGGCGAGGGTTTAGTTGAATTTCTCATGTCCTATGCCGCTAGTGGCACGGCGAGTTTTGTTGGCATGGAGCTGGTTAAAGGAGCCGTAGCTGGCAAATCCGGCAGCTTTGTCATTCAGCATGTCGGTACCTACGATAGTGGCGGGGCACGCAGTGCTTGGTCCATTGTCCCCGGTACAGGTATCGGCGAGTTAGCAGGCATCACTGGCAAGGGCAGTTACATTGCTACCAGCGAGTCTGTTCCGGTGTCTTTCAGTTACGAGCTTCTGAACAATTAGTATCATTACGTTCGAGTCGGATGCGCCAAAAGCGGTGCGTCCCTCAACTTTACGTTATGTCGCGAGAGTACTTTGAGCAAGCCAAGCCTGATTTCGTTGTTTGCATTCGTCATTATTGTCGGTTGCTCTACAACCGCAGGATTTGGATTGCAAGAAGGTAGAATTCTTTTTATCTCAGAACTCTTGGTAGATGGTGACGAAGTGGTGGTTCGAAAGGAATACCCGGAGGCATCCGTCGAATTCACGGATCAAAATGGGGTTGAATTAAAATCGAACCGACTACGGATCGGCGACAAGATCTTCGTATCCGACCCCCATTTCGGACAAGTATTTACACTCACAGCTATAAACCCAAAGAAAATAACATTCCGCTTGGGAGAATCTTGGATATTCCCAACTGGCGACAAGGGAAGCAATCGTGCAATTGTTGAGGTTGTTCCTTATAGTAACGTCGTGCATGGAAGGTAATTCGCTACATAACACGTCGTTCGTTCCGTCGCTGGGGACAGCGCACCGTTTCCTATGGCTGTGTGTGTGCGGCGCGGCACAGCAACACATTGGGCCTGACCTAAAACAATTTTCAAAAATAACTCATATATGGGAGAAAACGGTGCTATCACGATACATCATCAAGTTATTTGTACTTTCCTCGCTCTTGTGCGGAGGTAATTCCTTTGCTGCCGCTTCAGACCTGAAAGATTCCAAGGACCATCCACTGATCTTACGCTACCCTGGCTCAACAATTACTACATACACGGCAACTGATTTCGATGAGTACAAGGTTGCGACAGGTCGAGTTAAGAATGGCGTGTTACCGACGCAAAATATCGAAGGCAAGGTCACCACGATTATTTATGCTCTACCGCTAAGCGTCACAACATTGCAGGTGATGCGTAACTACGAAAATGCATTGAAAGAGGGCGGCTTCAAAACCACATTGAGCTGCGACGCCAAGACCTGTGGCAATTCACTTCCGGCAAAACTCATTGCGAGCATCGGCCCCAGGGCCAAGATGGAGCAACGTTATTTCCAGATGGGAATAGATGATCGGTCTACAGGACCGGACTCGGACTATCGGTTTTGGACCGGTGTTTTGGAGCGGGGAGGAACAAAAACCTATCTCACGTTATTCGTGCAGCATATTTCTGCTGGACCCAGCGACCCAGGCTATGCCGCCCTCGACGTGGTGGAAAGCAAGAACATGGAAATTGGCCTGGTGAGCCTCGATGTCAAATCGATCGATGCCGCAATAAAGGCACAGGGAAAAGTTGTGCTCGATGGTCTCTACTTCGATCACGATAAGGACACGATTAAACCCGACTCCGCCCCAACCCTCAAGACCATTGCTGATTATCTCAATGCCAACTTACATATCAATGCATATGTCGTGGGCCACACCGACAATAGCGGGGATTACACACACAATCTGAGTCTGTCTCAGAAGCGTGCGGCAGCGGTCATCCGTGCCCTGGTTACCGAATACAAGATTGCCAATGCCCGGCTCATACCTGTCGGTATCGGACCTGTATCACCCGCGACACGCAATACGACCGACGCAGACAAGGCAAAGAATCGGCGAGTTGAGTTGGTTCTTCGTTAGCCATGTGATACTGCCTTCAACTTGCGTGAGAATATGGCCCAACCCAGTGTTCGAGCGGGACTGCCGCGAGTGGCGCAGCAGCCCCTTAACTTTTCGTTGGGCATATGAAGAGGTAGACAGGTGATTTTATATATTCTGAGTTTAATATTGTTTGCATGTGCGCTACTGAGTGCTTGGGTAACTTTGAGAATTGTGCGTGATCATTTGTCGACTCCCAGCCAACGAGTAGCACAAACAATACTTGTTTGGGTTTTACCAGTTTTGGGTGCAATGGCCGTGTTGCACATGCAGCGGCAATATTTAGAGGTCGCATCTGGAAAGTATCGAGAGCCGCCTGAACCTGGTGATGACTTTGGTGTGTCAGGTCAGTCAATTCGCCATTTTAAAGAGGTTGTAGAAAATGGCTCCCATACTTCTGCGGGTTCTGAAACGAGTGATTAATTTGCCAATGCAGCAGCAACTTTCCCCAATAAAAAGCTATTGTTGTGCGCATCGCACTTCCAATGAATTACAAATACATAAAATGTAAAAATCGGGGTTTCCTACAGCTTCGTTAGGTCTTCACAACATGAATAGAATTATTTCAATCTTCGCGGCAGTTCTTGGTTTAAGTGCGAGTGCAAATTCAGAAAATGAATTTTCACTCGACTATGACCAAGCGGTCATTCTTGATGCAGAGGAATTGGCAGAAACAGGAATAAGAGAAGCATATGAAAAGTTGTTCCCCGTTTTGAAAAAATACATCCAAAATCCTGCAAAGGTAATCGAAAATATTGACAACAACCTGCCAAGTTACAGTGTTTCCTGTTTAGGTCATACTTACCAAATTTACTCACCAATCACCTCTGATTCTGAGGGCGAATCTTGGGGTCGAGCTACCTATGCAATTTTTGAAATAATTAACAGTCAACTCATAGGTGTGAATATCAAATTCTACGCTGTCAATGGCGGTAATGACTTGAGTGGTATGTTTTTGACTGAGCAACAAGTTGCAACTGCAAAGAAGTCATTGAAGAACAAACCTGATTGGCCGTATTTACCAACACTGGAACATTCATGGTATGGACAGTATCATTAACAAACCTAACCTTGCGTTCGAGCGGGACACCGCAGAAGCGCGGCGCCCCTCAACTCAACGTTGGGCATCCATCATGAAAGGAGTATCACTATGAAGTTCTCAAGTTTATCAATTCGCACTGTTGTCGGAGTGGCAAGTCTGGTGTTCCTGGCACCATTGCTCTGTTCGTGCATGAGCATGGACTCCATGCAAGGTCCGGCCACCGCATTCAGGCTGAACTCCCCCGGCCTTCCGGACAACGGCATGTTATCGCAAAAGAATGCTGGCAATAACAAGAAGAATAAGTTCTGCACCGGTGAGAATGTCGCGCCGCCATTACAATGGTCTAACGCCCCAGAGAAAACACGCAGCTTTGCCATTTTCATGCACGACCATGCTGGTCGTGCCGGCCTGGGCGTATCACATTGGGTAGCCTATGGAATCTCCGCCAACATTACTGCGTTAGCGGAAGGAGAGGCCAGCGGCCCGTCAAATCATATCGTCCGTGGAAAGGGGACCATCGGTTCAGAGTACTACGGTGGCCCCTGCCCACCGATTGGTAATGCACCGCAGCATTATGTATTCACGCTTATCGCCACTGATCTAGAACCGGATGCGCTGAAACCAGAGCTGACGGAATCTGAATTGTTGGAGTCACTGAAAGGTCACACACTACAGGCGGCGAGCCTTGCCCTGCGTTATGCGCAATAGCCAAAAGACGAGAAGATAACGGATACAAGGCGTGCCCTGCCCAACTCTGCGCTCATGCACGGGACGCGTCAAAAGCGGCGCGCCCCTTCCCTTAACGTTTGGCATCAACCCATCACTGAGAGCAAATAATGTCTTCATTTACCGGACTCTATGTTCAACGTCTCAGCACCGGCGTAATCAGTGGCGTGCATGTTTTTGACTCGGCTGGAAATGATAATTCACTAGATCCAGATGTCTATATACAGTCTGGAATTCAACCACCAATCGAGCAATTGCCAGACTTGGAGTATTACAACAAAAATCTCGTTGCGCGTGATAACAAAAGTGAACAGCGAACACTTTTATCGATTGTAGGCCGGGTAACAGTGGCGGCAATAGTTGTGGCAGTGATAACAACTATTCTGTCCGTACAGTACGATTGTTCTGGTGTTGCCTACAGCTCAGAACAATGTCTCTGGGCACGATCACTTTTTCTGGTGACATCAGGAATATTCTTTGTCATTGCGTGGCCAGTATGTTTTATCGTCGGTATGGTTTTAAGGTGGTGGGGAAGTGTTCAATAATGCCTAACTTCGCGTTCGAGGCCGCCGCGGTAATGCTGCGCACCGCTCGCAACCGTCTTTCACCTCAAGCATTAGACAGCAGATGACAGCTACATTTGTTACTCATCCTCCAGCACCAGAAAGTACGCTTGCTTTGCTGCGTACTCATCATCCAACATTACCATCGGAGTACTTCGATTTCCTCGCTGAACATAACGGAGCAGAAGGCAGTCTCGGCATTGATCCTGGGTGGTTTATTGTCTGGCCTACCGAGGTAGCACTTATCGCAACGAGTGATTATCAACTGCCAAACTATTTACCGGGATATTTTGCTTTTGGCAGTAATGGCGGTGGCGAATTATTCGTCTTCGCCACTATACGAGAAATCCGTGATAGTTCAGTATTCATGGTGCCAGCCATTGGAATGGAGAAAGAAGTTCTCGTGCGAATCGCTGGTTCATTCGCTGAATTTTCGACTGCAATGGGCAAGGAGTTCACATTATGAAGCGAGTCACATTATTAGCCATGTTGGCGCTTCCCCTTTCCGGTTGTTACCAAACCGAAAATGGCGTGGTTTTCGGTAGGCCCAATTATGAAGAAAGAAACACTGAAGTATCACAGATTGACTTAGATATCCTGCGTAAAGCGGATGCCCTGCTCAAGGACGAGACCGTCTGGAGAAAGGATGCCGTTCGGCTATGTAGTGAATCATCTGACCTGAACCTATATTGTGCACTCGAAAAGGCATCTATCGATGTAACTGGCAAATACATGCACAGGCAACCGGCACTTCAGGAAATCAGATTTGTTATTGATGACAACTTTAAAAATAGGTGGAATGTGCATAGGTTAGCTGATTTCAATGCTCACCCTGATACGACATTTAACGACGTAAAGTTGGTAATTGCCAAAGCAATCGGAACGGTAAAGAGTAAATTGCTCATAACGCCATGAACACGGACAGTAAAAAACGTCGCTCCGTCGCCGCGCCACTTCTTGCTGCCGGTTATGGCGAGCGTTGAAGCTGTAGGAAAGCCCCTGTTTTGTTTTTTTCAAGAAATATTTGTATAATGATTTCAGTGAATTACAAATTCAAAAAACGTGAAAATTGGGTTTTTCTACAGCCTCGTTAGGCTTAACGAGAAATCAATATGCTAGAAGTTGCAATTCTTAATGTTGTTGCTGGAAAGGAAGCTGAGTTTGAAGTTGCATTCATAACTGCTTCAGTTATTATTTCCAATATGGAAGGTTATATCTCGCATCAGCTTCAACATTGCGTAGAAAACAAAAGCCGTTATATTTTGCTCGTTAACTGGAGGTCGCTTGAAGATCACACTGTTGGTTTTCGCACTTCTCCTCAGTATCAAGAATGGAAAAAATTACTTCACCATTTCTATAATCCTTTCCCTGTAGTTGAGCATTATGAACTGGTACTTGAACAAAAAACCTAACCTTGCGTTCGAGCGGGACGCCGCAAAAGCGCGGCACCCCTTAACTTTTCGTTAGACCCGCCAACCATTTTTGCACCATGCTCAATGAGGCTTCATACGTGTTACAAGGACAAGAATCAAATCAAATTAAGGCAAAGCCCGGATTTCCATGGACTCTAGTGTTGCGCTGGCTATTAGGTCTATACATTATTGCGAGCAGTATTTTTGGCGTCGTCGCTATAGTTTCCAATTGGGCGCAATTACAGGACATGCGCATCCTCGATTCTCACTTCAACATTTATCCAATATTAATTGGATGGGTTATGAAACTTGCTTGTGGGATATTGTTGATCTTTAGGTCAAGATGGCTACTAATAACTGTGCCAGCTTGGATTGGAATATTTTTATACGACTTCTTAACACGCAACGCGTTAAATCAACTACCGCCAGACTTTTTTCTTGCTATTGTAATACAAGGGTGCATTCTCTCATTCGTTCTATGGTTGCACAGTCGTGGGCGGCTGAAATAATGCTATCGAAGTTGCAATATTGAGCACGCGTCTAACTTTACATTCAACCAGGCCTGCACAAAAAGCCGCGCAGGCTGGTTAATTCTACGTTTGCCGTCAAGGAACTCACATGCAGGAAATATTCATTTTTCGAGAGTACTTGGTTTCTCACTGGGGTTTGGTAAGAATCGATAATGAATGTGTTTTCGACAGCTTAGAGAAAGCAATTGCCTGCCTGAAGAATGAGGCAAGAAATGAAGTCCAGCCTCAATTCAGGTTCTCCATTATCAGATATCCTCTAAACGAAACAGATCCATGGAATTCGGTAGAAGAATGGGAGTATTTAACAAACGGAACATTGCTGAGGCATACACATCCGGGTTGTGAGCCAGAGGAGATCCACTATGAAGGTAGGTTTTCAGTCGGGGAAATTGTCAGAATAAAATCTGAAATTGAGTTTCCATCAGGCGGGTTGGTATTTGATAATGTTGGTGTTGTATATCAACTTCCGGAAGAAGCGGATCATTGTTACATCGTAGTGTTCATAACTGAAAAGGGTTACGTGAGCCATTTACACCTTCCAGAAGCGGCATTATCTCGTGACGGGATTGTGGTCACGGAGGAGAATCAGTTCCTAAATGTTATATCAGAGCATTTGAAAAACGGTTCAATTGCGGAAATTAATGAAATAGTTTGGGGTGGTGGTGTGTATGTTAAAAATATTCATCCGCGCTATTACGGCTAACCCATCCATCAACACGGATGCCAGCGATAAAGCCGCTGGCACCGGTTATGTCAAACATTAAGTACAATGGAATAATCGATGAAACGTGAAGAAATATTGTTGGTATATGATAAAGAGTGTCCTGCTTGTAATAACTATTGCCAAGTAGTCAGAATCAGGGATGATATTGGCGATCTAAAGATTATTAATGCGCGTGACAATAGCGATGTCATGAATGAAATTACTGCCAAGGGACTGGATATAGACCAAGGCATGGTGTTAAAAATGGGAGGCCAGCTTTACTACGGTGCAGACGCCATTCATGCTCTTGCATTAATTAGCAGTCGTTCTAGCTTCTTTAATCGTTTCAATTATTGGGTGTTTAAATCCAGAACCATCTCCAAGCTACTATATCCAGTACTAAGGTCATTTCGAAACTTGCTTCTTAAGTTACTTAATAAAACTAAAGTAAATAATTTAGGTGCTAGTGGAAATGATAAATTCTAAAAAGCGGAGGCCCATTAACAGTTGCGGCATCGCGGGGGCGTTTCCATGTTGGCCTTTCTAGCTGCATGTTGAAAATTGATGTTAGCACGCGCCAAAATCGGCGCGCAACGGAACTCTAACGTTGCTGGACTGCCGCGAGCTAAAGACAGCTAAATTTACTCGTCCAACCAAGTTGATAGGAGAACAAATCCGATGTTTATCGTACTGCTTAAATTTTCCCGCAACAAAGGCCAAGCCGGCCAATTCATGGAAGGTCACAAAGAATGGATCCAACGCGGGTTTGATGACGGCGTATTTTTGTTGGTCGGCAGTCTTCAGCCGAATTTGGGCGGTGGGATTGTGGCGCATAGTACCTCGCTGTCCGATCTGCAAAGCAGGGTGAAGGATGATCCGTTTGTGGCGGAGGATGTGGTCAGCGCGGAAATTCTTGACATCACGCCATCAAAAACCGATGAGCGTCTAAACTTTTTGCTCGGCTGAGTCACTTTCAAACCGAGGACAGTAAACACATGAGCGCAACGATAGTGGGGCCCGACGGCAAATCACGTTGCCGCTGGTGCGGTGCCGCGCCGGAGTTTCTCGCCTATCACGACAGCGAATGGGGCTTTCCGGTCAGTGATGATCATCGCTTATTCGAGAAATTAAGTCTGGAGGGTTTTCAATCCGGACTGAGCTGGCGCACCATTCTCGCCAAGCGCAAAAATTTCCGCGCTGCCTTCCATGATTTCGACTTTAACCGGATAGCGCGTTTCACCCAGCGTGACCTCACGCGTCTGCTCAAGGACGAAGGGATCGTCCGCCACCGTGGCAAGATCGAAGCGGTCATCAACAATGCGCGACAGGCCCAGGAACTTGTCAAACAGGAAGGCTCGCTGGCCGCCTTCGTCTGGCGTTACGAGCCCAAGATGCAGCAACTTGCGGAGCCGCAGACCGCCTCGACCTCGGCGGAGTCGCTTGCTTTGTCGAAGGATTTGAAAAAACTGGGCTGGAAATTTATCGGGCCCACCACGGTGTATGCCTTCATGCAAGCCATGGGGTTGATCAACGATCATGTTGCGGGCTGTGTAATCAGAGCCAACGTTGAACGCGCGCGCAAGCCCCCTGTGTCAGCCTAGTTGTCGCCTTTTTAAAATGAATACAGGAGCGGCAACATGGGTAAAAGACAAAGCACCGGGTTTAAACTGAAGGTAGTGGAACGGGCAC
>Ga0315281_10013090_pt1 | contig 11243 bp, 6 predicted proteins | sample YL17G07_0_MG_FD_204540 | JGI IMG/M metagenome (GOLD analysis project Ga0315281, IMG submission 204540) | Sediment microbial communities from Yellowstone Lake, YNP, Wyoming, USA - YL17G07_0 | ecosystem: Environmental > Aquatic > Freshwater > Lake > Sediment | place: USA: Wyoming | collected... | reverse complement strand
CAAGAGTACCTGGCAAAGTTCAATCTGAATCTGTGTATGACTTGCGGAACTTGCAGCAGCGGCTGCCCCGTCACGGGAACGCCCGGGATGGAAGGCTGGGACGCCAGAAAGGTCCTGCGGATGCTGCACTTCGGCATGGTTGATGAGGTGGTCGAGTCGAAGTTCCCATGGGTTTGCACCGGATGCGGCCGCTGCGCTCACGCCTGTCCTATGAATATCGATATACCCTACATCATGCTGCATATGAAGTCCTTGCGCCCGAGGGACAAAGTTCCGGGCATTCTCCACAAGGGCGCCGAACACTGCTTCAAAACCGGAAACAACATGGCTATCCCCTTGGATGATTACCTGTTTCTCATGTCCGACATGGGGAAGGAGCCGGCCGAGGAGGACTGTCCCGGCTTCTATGTCCCCATCGATAAAGAGGGGGCCGACACCCTGTTTTTTCCGAATTCCAAGGAAGTCTTTGCAGACAACGAGGACATGAAATGGTGGTGGAAGATCTTCTACGCCGCCAGAGAGAATTGGACCATCCCGTCGGAAAACTGGGAGTCGGTGGACTGGGGTCTGTTTACGGGGAACTATGAGTACATCAAGACCTTTGCCCAGCGCAAGATCGACTTCATGAAGAAGTACCACGTCAAACAAATGATCATGCCGGATTGCGGCGGGGGGTCATACGGCTGCCGCCTGGGGATAAAAGAGTGTGTGCAGGAGAACCCGCTAAACGAGATAACCTATGTATATCTCTACGAATATCTCGTTAAGCTCATCCAATCGGGCCGGATCAAGCTCGACAAGAGCGTTAACGCGGGAAAAATCTTCACGTGGCATGACTCCTGTAAACACGGCAGGGAGCTCGAGCGCCATTTCGGCAAGGGCTTCTATGATGAGCCCCGGTGGATTATTCAACAGTGCGTGGACAATTTTGTCGAGATGGAGCCGAACCGTGCCAACGCCCACTGCTGCGGGGCCGGCGGCGGCATGTGGCCTGGCCCCTATGAGAAGGAAGCAGCCTGGCATGGACATGCAAAGTATGAATCCATCAAGAACAGCGGCGCCAATGTCCTGGTCGTCGCTTGTTCAAACTGTCACGACCAGCTCATGAAGCGGGTGCCCAAGTTCTATCCCGATTATCACTACGAGGTGAAGTACCTGTGGGAGCTGGTGGCGGATACCCTGATTTTGGAGCCGTGGAGCGAGGAAGAAATCGCCCGGGCCGAGGCCGAAGCCGCAGCTCAGTGGGAGCGGCTTGGCGTTGAGATGGATGAGGAATAGGCGCGAGGTGTCCCGAATCAGACTTGGTTTGATAATTCACCTTCCTTGCCATTTTACGGACAGGTTCTTTATTGGGTTAAAAACTCATGGTTGACATCTCCAGCCAAGCCCTGGTTCCCTCCTTGTCGCTGCAGGAACGCCTGGCAGGGGAGACTGCCATTTCGGTGTCCTCCTGTTTTTAATGTAAAAAATGTTCCGGCGGCTGTCCCCTGACCTTTGCTATGGATCTGCTCCCGGACCGGGTCATCCGCCTGGCGCTGCTCGGCCAGGAGGAGTTGCTCCTGGGCTCCCGGACGATCTGGTTTTGTTCCGCCTGCGAAACCTGCACCACTCGTTGCCCCAACGGCATCAACATCGCCGGAGTCATGGACTGGCTCAAAGAAGAGGCCGTGAGGCGAGGCAAGGCCTTGCCCCAGCCGGAGGTGGCGGCCTTCCACCGCTTCTTCCTGGAAAGCATCCAGCGAGCCGGTGGGCGCTTACCCGAAGCCGCGCTGATGCGGCGGTTCACCCTGTTTAAACTCCGGCGGCGGCCCCAGGCTCGGGAACTTTGGGAAAATCTCAAACTGGGTTTTGCCCTCTTCAAACGCGGCCGGCTGCGTCCAGTTGGACCTCCGGCCTTGCGAGGGCGGGCGCAGATCGAAAAAATTTTCCAAAAGGCGGAGTCTTGAAGCGGCTATGAAGGTTTCCTACTACCCGGGCTGTTCTCTCGAAGGCACTGCGGCGGATTACGCCGCATCCATTGCCGGAGTGGCTCCCCTACTGGGCTTGGAACTGGCAGAGCCGGAGGATTGGAACTGCTGCGGAGCCAGCGCCGCCCACAGCCTCAACCACCGGCTGGCCATGGAACTTCCATCCTTGCCTATCCGGTTTGTTGCCAATCATACTATCGGGTGAGTCCACTCGCCGCTGTAGGGTGTCTCGTAGGTAGGTGCCGAGGCATGTGCCGCGAGTCCCAAGATAGAGTTGAATGCCGTCATTGGATAGAAACGCCGATTGAACCGGAACACAAATTCGTTGAGGTAAGCCTGCAAGTGACGGTGGCTAACGCCGGGATGCGTCCCAAGCAACCATGTTTTGAGGTTTGAGAAGGCGATGTGGATCATCGGGAGGTGAGCCTCGGTTCTTTCGGGGTCTCCATCAAGCATCAACGGTTCGTGAGCGTAACCCTCGGAAAGCCTCGGGGTGTCCCTTCAGGCAAATTGCCATCGATTTACTGAATTGGCAACAAACCGGATAGGCAATGAAGTAACTTACGAGACCTCCCGGCCGGGAGTATTCGCCGCGGGAGACGTGCATACCGGCCCCTGGATTGCCATTGAGGCGGTGGGGGGGGCATCGAGGCCGCGGAATCCATCGACCGGTATCTTAGGGGAGTGGACCTGGCCACCGGCCGCACCAAGGGAAAGGAGGCCCACCAGCGCTGGGCCGAGATTCCCAAGGACACGGAGGGCAAGCCCCGGGAAGTGATGTCCGCCCTGCCCCCGGAGTTTACCTGCTCCTGTTTCGACGAGATCGCTAAGGGCTACACCGAAGAGCAAGCCCAGAGGGAGGCGGCCCGCTGCCTCAATTGCGGCGGATGTTCCGAATGTATGCAGTGCGTGGAAGCCTGCCAGGCCGGAGCCATTGATCACCATCAGGCGCCCCGGACCCAGGCCCTGGAAGTGGGCGCGGTGATCCTGGCCCCCGGCTTCTGGCCCTTTGATGCCCGGCAAAAGCCCGAATACGGTTACGGCCGCTATCCCAACGTCATAACTTCGCTCCAATTCGAGCGGGTGCTGTCCGCCACCGGGCCTTTCGACGGCCATGTGCAGCGGCCCAGCGACGGCCAGGAGCCGAAAAAGATCGCCTGGATCCAGTGTGTGGGCTCCCGGGACGCCTCCATCGACCGGGAATATTGCTCTTACGTGTGCTGCATGTACGCCGCCAAGCAGGCCATCATTGCCCGGGAGCACGCCCCCCGCATTGAGCCCACGATCTTCTTTATCGACTTTCGGGCCCAGGGCAAAGGCTTCGACCGCTACTATGAGCGGGCCTGAGACGTCCATGGGATGCGCCTCGTCCGCTCCATGATCTCCCGGGTGGCCCAGGACCCCCGGACCAATAACCTGGAACTGAATTACGTTGGCGAAGACGGGCGCCTCCAGACGGAAGAATTTGACCTGGTAGTGCTCTCTGTGGGTTTGAGCCCGCACCCGGCCACTAAGCAACTGGCGCAAGTCTGTGGCATCGCCACCAATAAGTGGGGCTTCGTGGAAAATCCACCTCTTAAGATGGTGGAGACCAGCCGGGAAGGGATCTTCACGTGCGGGGTCTACCAGTCGCCCAAGGATATCCCCGAGACCGTCGGCCAGGCCTCCGCGGCCGCGGGGGCGGCGGCCACGCTCCTGAGCCAGGCCCGGGGCACTTTGCTGTCCAAGGCGGAATATCCCCAGGAACGCGATATTCCCCGGGAGGAGCCCCGCATCGGGGTGTTCGTTTGCCATTGCGGCATCAACATCGCCGGGGTGGTGGACGTGGCGCAGGTAAGCGACTACGCCCGGACACTCCCCAGGGTGGTCTATGCCGATCACTACACCTTCACCTGCGCCACGGACTCACTGGAGGAGATGCGGAAAGTCATTGAGACTGAAGGCCTCAACCGGGTAGTAGTGGCCTCGTACAGTCCCCGGACCCATGAGGCCCTGTTCCAGGATAATCTGCGCAAGGCCGGGCTCAACAAGTACCTCTTCGAGATGGCCAACATCCGGGACCAGGACTCCTGGGTGCATCAGAACAACCCCGATCTGGCCACCGAGAAGGCCAAGGAACTGGTGAAAATGGCGGTGGCCCGGGCCGCGGTGCTGGAGCCCTTAACCGAAATGCTGGTCCCGGTCAATCAACGGGCCCTGGTGGTGGGGGGCGGGCTGGCGGGGCTGGTAGCGGCCCTGACCATTGCTGATGCCGGCTACCGGGTCTATCTTCCCGACCTGCAAGAACGTTTCGGGGGAGCCCTGGCCCGTGACATGCGCTACACCCTGGAAGGCCACGCCATCCAACCTCTGATGCGGCAATTGGTGACCCGGAGGCAGACGCATCCCAATATCCGCTGGTGGGAGGAGGCCCGGATCACCGGCTTCTCCGGGCACCTGGGGAATTTCCAATGCGACTTGGAGTCTCCCCGTGGGAAGTGGTCGGTGCGCTTCGGCGCCGTGGTGATCGCTACGGGCGGCCAGGAATGCGAGCCCAAAGAATACCTCTACGGGGATGACACCAGGATTTTGACTCAAATCGAGTTGGAAGGCCTGTGGGCGGACTCGCCGGAGGAGTTGGGCGCAACCACAGCGATCGTGATGATCCAATGCGTGGGCTCCCGGGAGCCGGAGCACCCTTACTGCAGCCGGGTGTGCTGCGCCTACGGCTTGAGGTTGGCCCGGCTCGTCCGGCATCGCTGGCCTGAGTGTGAAGTAACCACCTTTTACATGGACCTGCAGAATGTCGGCCATGACCCGGAAAATTTCCAGGAGGCCTGCGGACGAGAGGTCAATCTGATTCGGGCTCTCCCCGGAAACGCAGCAGTCACGGCAGATGGGAGCTTGTGGCTGCGTTATCTGGACGAGGCGAGCGGCCGGCCCCTGGCCACGGAGGTCGATCTGCTGGTCCTGGCGGTAGGCATCGCCCCCGGACCGGACACCCCGAGACTGGCCGAAATGCTCGACCTGGAGCTGACCCGGGAAGGCTTTTTAAAACCCGGGGAGGCCATCAACGTGAACGAGACATCGGGCATTTTCCTGGCCGGGACCGCGGCCGGCCCCAAGGGCATCCTGGAATGCATCGCCGAGGCGCCCCAGTCGGCTCGGCAGGTACGTAAATATTTAAAGGAAAGAGCATGAGGGTCGCTTGTCCGCTGAAACCGCTGCATGTTATCGTCATTCACGGTCCGGAATTGGTCATCGCCGGACTCGACCCCTGGGATTTTTCCCTGGCGGTGGCGGGTCTGCCGAACTGCCGGGTATTGCTTATGGATCCGGCTTTGCCCCTGGAGCAGCAGGAGGACCGGGTGCGGGTCTTCCTCAGCCAGGAAAAGGAAATAAATCCGGTTATCTTGGTGGCGAAAGATCCGGAGCGCCGGGGGGCTGGGGTAGTTCGCCTCTTGTTGGCCGAGCTGCGTCTGAATCCGGAATTCCTGGTTTGCGTGGACCTAACCGCGGCCCTGGAGCACCCGGAGCGGCGCTTCCGCACCGCCAAGGGCCTGGAAATGATCCGCCTGGCCCCCGTGCAGGTCACCCGGGCCTGGCTCATCATCAGCCACGATATCCCTGTCAGCTGCCAGGTACTGGTCTGGGGGGATTCCTATGCGGGCCTGAAAGCCGCGTGGGAACTGGCCGAGCTGGGCTATCCGGTGCTCCTGGAGAGCCCCCACCTTGAGCTTAATCCCCTGGCCTTGAAGGATCCCCAGGAGACGAACCCACCGGCATCTTCGGCCCGGTTAGTCCAGCAGGTGCAGGAACATGATCTTATCCGGACGGTTAACACTGCCGTGATCAGGGATTTTAGCGGCGTCACCGGCAATTTCACCGTGAGTTTGGATACCCCCCGGGGCCGTCTCGCCGAGCAGGTGGGAGCGGTGGTCCTGGCCCCTGAGTTACAGGTGGTTGCGGCCCCCAGCCATTATGGCCTTCCGGATCATCCGGCGGTGATTTCCCAATCCCGGCTGGAAAAGCTTCTGGTCGCCGGGTTGGATGCACCTCCCAAAACCGTTGCTATCCTATTGGCCCTGGCCGGGGAAAGCCATCCCCTGGCCCTGGGCCGCGCCTTGGGGGCGGCGACCCGCCTGCTGGCGGCTGGCCACCAGGTTTACCTCCTGGTGGGGAACGCCAAGGTGGCAGGCCCGGGACTGGAGCGGGCTATGGAGGCGAACCAGGAAGCCGGCATGGTTCTCATCAAGCTCAGGGAGCGCCCCACGATCGGTTTAAAAGGCGAGGGGCTGGCGGTGAAGTTTTTCGAGCCGACCATGCGCGAGGAACTGAGCCTGTCGGTGGACCTGGTGGCTTACGATGAACAATACCTGGCTCAGTCAGATAACGCCCGGGTCGCCGAACTCCTGCGGGTGCCCACTGACTCTCGGGGGTTTCTCCAGGCTGACAATGTTCATCACGTGCCGGCGGCAACTCCCCGCCGGGGCATCTATGCCGTGGGCCCAGGACGGGGCATCACGGGCCAGGAAGAGGCCGACGCGGATGTGGCTGCCGCGGTCCCGGAGATTCAAAGCCTGTTGGGCCAGGGCACGGCGCTCGCTCCCCAGGGGCGGGCCGTGGTGGACCGGGGCCTCTGCGCCCTTTGCCTGACCTGCTACCGCCTCTGCCCCCATGGGGCTATCACCTGGGACAGCCGGGCTATCATCAATGAGCTTGCCTGCCAGGGGTGCGGCATCTGCGCCAGCCAATGCCCCAACGAGGCCATCCAGATTCGGAATTTCACGGACGAACAGATGGCCGCCATCATGTGGGCCTTCAATCCTCAACTGAGCCCCCGGATTGTGGCCTTTATGTGTCGTAACTCCGCCTGGGAGGCTTATCAAACCGCCCTGAAACAATATCATGTCAGCCTGCCCCTGGGCTTCACCCCCATCAAGATGCCCTGCGCCGGCAAGGTTGACGTGGATTACCTCCTCCGGGCCTTTACCCATAGCGCCGACGGTGTCATGGTCATGGCCTGCCACCAAGACAACTGCAAATCCCAGCAGGGCAACGAGCATGCTCACTGGGGGGTAGAGCAGGCCCAGGCGCTGCTGGCCGAAGCCGGGGTTGATCCCCGGCGGCTGGTCTTCAAGACGTTGGCTGCCAATGCCCCCCACGACTTTTTGGACACCGTGACGCAATTCCTGGAATACTTGCAGGGCTCGGAAAAGGCTGCGTGATGTCTTTGTAGGCTTTCGCAACTTCTGGGTTAACCATCACCACCTGTCTTCTTCAATGAGGTAGTGGTAAGATGGTTCCTCCCATTGCTGGTTAGCCACTAGGGTAAGGCTGATCGATACAACCCCTTTGCTCCATCCCCATTACGGGACTTCCTCGCTACTACGGGTTGTTCCGCCACTGTGCCCCGCCTCGGTACTCTCACCCTTGTGGGTCCTCCACTTGGGCTTCTCCCTTAACATCGGTACGACAGCTTCCCACGGTAGGGTCGAGGACTGGCGCGCCTACGGTAGGGTCCGGTGGCTTATCCAAGGCTTTCGCCGTGGGCCTCAGTCCGGCTCCCCTGGTAACGTTTCCAGCCCCCGCCACGTCAAACCCGGCGTACGGTTTTCCCGTACCGGGCTTTCCTGCTAACTTCTCCTGGAGGGTTATGAAGCCTATCGCACTGGCAGTGCTTTCAGGCCCGGTACCATTGCACCCTGTAGTCCTTGAATAACCCCAGGGTCTTGTAAAGCCAGGCCCTACTCCACCTATCCCAGCCGAAGCCAGACCGTTGCCGAGCCCGCATCAGATGTCTGCGAATCTTCTTCTCCACCCAATCCTTGATGTAACCAAAGCATTGGCTGGAACTGCCTATCCGAAAGTAATTCACCCAGCCACGCAGGATTGGATTGATCAGATATATAACCCGATCCACTGCCTGCGAAGTGTGGCGACGAAAAACCTCCTTGAGTTTGCGAAGCAGGGCCGTCCGGGCTTTCATCTTCGGGGTGACCCTTACTCCCCATTTCCCGCGGCGGGTTTTAGACCGCCTAAAGTCAAACCCAAGAAAGCTAAAGGTCTCACCCTGGGTGAGATCGACTATCCGGGTCTTTTCTGGGTTTACCTGCACATCAAGCTCTCCCAGTTCTTCCAGGAGCCTTCCATATGCTGCCTTGACAAGCCAATCCCATCTCTGAAGGCCGTATACGAGGATAACCAGGTCGTCGGCATACCGGGCATAGTCAAGGTACGCATATTTGCCTCGGCAAGTGACTTCCTTGGCCCGCTCCAGCATTTTATCCACCTCGTTGAGATAGATATTACTGAGCAAGGGCGAGATCACCCCGCCTTGCGGAACCCCTCGTTTGCCACCAGCTTTCAGAATAAGGTGCAGCAGCGCCATCACCCGCACATCGTTGACTCGTTCGGCTACCTTCTTGAGGAGCAGGTCATGCCGAACATGATCGAAGTAGGCCTTAAGGTCCACATCAATGACTTGGGTTTTGTTTCTTACCACTGCCTCCGCTACCAGGTTGACTGCCGCATGGGCAGTCCGCTTGGGTCGATATCCATACGACCCTGCCTGGAAGTCCGCTTCAAAGATCGGCTCTAAGATCAGCTTGAGTGCCCCCTGGACTACCCGGTCTCGGATAGTGGGTATTCCCAAGATCCTGACTTTATTTTTGTCCTTGGGAATGCTCTTCCGACGATTCCGCATCGGTCGATACGTGCCGGAGATCAGTTCACGATGAATGCCTTCAAGAAAGGCTTCCAGGCCTGCTGCTTCGATGGCGTCAAACGTCACACCGTCAATCCCCGGTGCCCCGTTATTCCTCTTAGCCATCTTGTAGGCCTCCTGAAGCGTTTCCATCTTGCAGACGTGAACATACAATCCCCAAAACCGCCAAGCCTTGTCGGCCTTCGCCTTCAGGTAAATCTTCCTCCTCAGGTCTTGCAAACTGATGGGTGCCTTTATCATCTCACCCTTGCCTCCCACTGTTGTCGGAAGATCGTTAGCAATAGGGCTCCTTCGCTCCCCGGTCATTACCCGGTTCATAGCTACTACGAACCCATCCGCCACCCTCTCGTCTTCAGCCAACTTCCCGGGACCACCGGTTATATGGCTTACCTTGCTCCGCCAATTTCTTGGCGGGACGAGGAGGGCTTCTCCAGTTGCTTGGCATGTCCTTGCCACCGTGCTGTCGCTACCACCCCGCCGGAGTGAAATGTCGCTTCAGCCAGCCTGCGGCGCTTCATACAGCCTTCGCCCTGCGGAAGGGGGCTCGGCCTCCGGGGCTACTCTCTTTCGGGGCCACCTCTGCGTTCACTCTCGTTACGGCCCGGTGACTCGCTCACCATCCCATGGATGGCTTTGTCGATGGGCTTCAGATACTCGGTTTCCCTCCTACCTGCCATCCAAGCTACAGGGTCTCTGGCTCTTACCCTGGCAAGACTACCTCTTGCTGAACATACCAGCCTTCGCTGGACACACTTCCGCACGAGAGACTGGATCAGGTTCACACCACCTTTATGCCGGACGCCACCCAGGCAGTAAGCAGGTTTCCCCTGGGTTTATCCTGGAGTCAAGCTAGCCTCCAGTTCTGACGTCGTCTTTAGTGTTTCGACACCTCATCAGTGGTTTGCTTGTGCTCGTCTCCCTGAACCTCACCTGCCACGATCTTTTGCCATGACTTTTCCTTAACGCTCACCACCCTGGCTCTTAACCAGCGCAGCTTAAGGTGGTTTGAAGCCTGCTCCTGTAAGCCAGCTCCGGGGAGCCTACCCCCATCTCTCGCGCAGTTGCGCACGCTATCCCTATAACACCAAGCGCACTCGTGGCGCACTAGCTTGCCACTGTAATCATCTGAACCCTTCGATATATTTATAATATCAGCGCTGCGAGGCCAGAGGGGCGGGGCCGGGCGGTGCTGACGCCAGAAGCAGCATGGTAACGCCGTCACATTTATCCTGGCCGACCTCGCCCGCCGGGGCACCGGCACCCTGAAATGCGCCCCCAGACCTCCACCAAACAAGGTAGATAAACTGCTCTCAGGGCCACTCACAGCCCCACCACGCCACGCAAAGGGGGCACCCAAGGATAAGGGGGGTAGGGGTAACCTTGCCACGCGGCCAGGGGTCCGCCGGAACCATCCCCAGCCGCCCCGACGCCGCCACGGCCCCAGGCCATCGCCGCCCGCTACCCAGGCCGGATTTTTGCTTAAAAATTTTTTTGGGAATCCGGAAGGCCGGGGGGGTGTCTTCCACCGGGATCTTCCTGGGAAGGCAAAACGGTATAGGCGAAAATATGGAGGTCGGGTCCGGACCGGGCATTAACTAGAGGGGGGGGTAGGAGTCCCGTCTCCGAGTTTTCCCTTGGGGCCGGGAAGAGGGGGACGCACAGGGGCGGCCGGGCGGCGCGGCGGCAGAGGGTTGGCCGGGAGGCCCGGGCCGGTGACCATGGGCAGCCAGGACAGGGGGCAGGGGCCGGTCCGTTGTGCTCCGGTGGTGGTGGCTCCGGTGGGGGCCAGGGGCCACTGTAGCCCCCAGGGTAGCGCCGCCCTCCCCTTGATGGACAAACAACCATGGCTTGGGCCAGTTGTGCGGCGGTAGGGGTCATGGAGGGTCTGGGGGAGAACCGAGGGGCGGCAGTCCATCACTCCTGGACGGCGGTGGCGATAGCGCCGGGGCGAGGGCAGCGGCGGGCAGCTGCCATAAGAAAGAATGTCCGGCGCCATGCCCGGGACCGGCTGCTCCTACTCCCTCCCCTGGACCTGCGCCTGGGCCTGGGCCTGTTCCGGTTCCCGGGTCCTGCTCCCCTGGGCCTGGCCGGCGGGGCCATGGATGTGAGGCTGCGGTTCCTCCATGGCAAGGTTGGCCGACGAAGTTTCGCAGGTTTAGCAACTTTAGCAGGGGGTAATCTTCAAAACTGATTTTGTGGCCCGATGAAGCTGTCTATCACAGTTAATTTTGGCTTTGAAAAGGAAGCCACGCACAGGACACGCACAGGCAACAAAAAAGAGGTTAGCGCCATGTCGCTAACCCCTTTAAATCATTGGTCGGGACGAGAGGATTTGAACCTCCGACCCCCTGAACCCCATTCAGGTGCGCTACCAGTCTGCGCCACGTCCCGATAACAATATAATATATCAAGAGGATATTCTCCTGTCAATTCTTGGGGCCATTTCTGCGCTTGGCTGCATGTTTTCCCCGCATTCTCCCCTTTGACGGAAATGAGGCCAGAAAGGGCGCGGAAAAGCGGTTGAGATTTATGGACAAACCTGTTAATTTTAAAAGGTTGCCCCGGACCGG
>Ga0315281_10013089_pt1 | contig 11243 bp, 13 predicted proteins | sample YL17G07_0_MG_FD_204540 | JGI IMG/M metagenome (GOLD analysis project Ga0315281, IMG submission 204540) | Sediment microbial communities from Yellowstone Lake, YNP, Wyoming, USA - YL17G07_0 | ecosystem: Environmental > Aquatic > Freshwater > Lake > Sediment | place: USA: Wyoming | collected... | reverse complement strand
GGGTGGGGAACCACATCTCCCGCACCGTCGCGCGCATCGACCCTGCGACGAACCGCGTGGTCGCCACGATCCCGATCGACAGCCGCTGGACGCAGGTCACCACGGGAGGCGGTGCGGTGTGGGTGGCCGCGCCCGAGCGGTCGACGGTCTACCGGATCGACCCGGGCTCGAACCGGGTGGTGGCGACCATTTCTCTACTGGATGGCCCCGACCCCGGCGGAATCGACACTCTGCCCATCGCCTACGGCGCCGGCTCGCTGTGGGCGCTCGATCCCAGGGGACAGCTCTCGCGCGTCGACCCGGCGACGAACCGCGTCGTGGCCCGGATCCCGCTGCCGGGTTACGAGAACCTCGAGGCCCTTGTGGCCGCAGACGACGCCGTCTGGGTGTTCGAAGGGTTGAATGGACTGCTACGCGTCGACCCCGCCACGAACCGCGCCGGGCCACCGTCGATCACCGTGCCTCCGGGACCAGGGCGTATCGCGCGCGACGGCGACGCCCTGTGGATGTCGTGGACCCTCCTGCACCGCGTCGTGAAGCTGAACCTGTCGGCCGGGGTCGTCGACGCCTCCTTCGACGTCGTCTACCCGGGGGAACTCGTCGTGACCGGGGACTCGGTCTGGATCGTGCTCTACTCGCAGGACGTCGTCGTCCGGATCGCGACCAACACGTATCAGGAGACCGTGCTCGGGGCGATCGCGGTCGGGCAGAACCCTCTGGGGATTGCAGTGGGTGAGGGCGCCGTCTGGGTGACGAACACCGACGAAGGCACGGTCTCGCGGATCGACCCGGCTGCGGACGGGCCTGCTTCGACCGCTGACATCCTCAGCACGCCAACGCCGCAGGGGCCCGTCTACAACTGAGCCAACCGAAGCCGAGATGACCGCCTCCTTCGCCTTCGCGTAGCCTGCGCCCATGGCACGCATCGCGGTCCGCGTCACGCCCCGCGCCAGCCGCGAGGGGATCGTGGCCGGCCCGGACGGCGCCATCACCGTGCGCGTGACGGCCCCGCCCGCTGACGGCGCTGCAAATGCGGCCGTCGCCCGGCTTCTGGCGAAGGCCCTGGGGCTGCCGGCGCGGGATGTTGTGCTCGTCTCCGGGGCGACGGCGCGCGAGAAGGTGTTCGACGTGCCGCTGGAGGAGCACGAGGTGCGGAAGAGGCTGGGAGGGTAGTTCCGAGTTCCGAGTTCTGAGTTCCGAGTTCCCGCCCCGCCGGCTCTCGGCTCTCGGCTCTCGGCTCTCGGCTCTCGGCTCTCGGCTCTCGGCTCTCGGCTCTCGGCTCTCGGCTCTCGGCTCTCGGCTCTCGGCTCTCGGCTCTCGGTACTCGGTACTCGGCAGGGGCGCTAAGGTGGAAGCTCGACCGCGGCGCTGCCGGCGCGGCGGATCTTTCGCGAGAGGCCCAGCACCTTGCCAGCACCAGACCTCGACACCATCGTCTCGCTCGCCAAGCGGCGCGGGTTCATCTTCCCGGCCGCCGAAATCTACGGCGGCTTCGCCAACGCCTACGACTACGGCCCACTGGGCGTGGAGCTCAAGCGCAACATCCGCGAGGCCTGGTGGCGGGCGATGGTGCGCGAACGCGACGACGTCGTGGGGCTCGACGCGGCCCTCCTCACGAACCCCAAGGTATGGGTCGCGAGCGGGCATGTGGCGAACTTCACCGACCCGCTGGTCGACTGCAAGACCTGCCAGCAGCGCTTCCGGCTCGACCACCTGCTCGAGGGCGCCTACCCGGAGGTCGAGAAGCACGCCGAGGGCTACAAGTGCCCGCGGGGGAAGTGCGACTTCACCGAGCCCCGCCAGTTCAACATGATGTTCAAGACGCAGGTCGGGCCAGTGGCGGACGAGGCATCCGTCGCATACCTGCCGCCAGAAACGGCGCAGGGCATCTTCATCAACTTCGAGAACGTGGTCGCTTCGATGCGGCGCAAGCTGCCCTTCGGCATCGCCCAGAGCCGGGTGAGCTTCCGCAACGAGATCACGCCCGGGCGCTTCGTCTTCCGCACGCTCGAATTCGAACAGATGGAGATGGAGTACTTCTGCCTGCCGCCGAAGGACCGCGCGAACCCGGCAGAGTACCTGGCCCTGTACCAGTCGTGGGTACACGAGCGGCTGCGCTGGTACACGGAGGCCGTCGGCATCGAGCCTTCGCGGCTGCGCCTGCGCGAGCACACGAAAGAGGAGCTGTCGCACTACAGCGCGGGGACGACGGACGTCGAATACCTGTTCCCGTGGGGCTGGGGCGAGCTCGAGGGCATCGCTAGCCGCACGGACTTCGACCTGACGGAGCACGGCAAGCTCAGCGGCCACCCGTTGACGTACTTCGACGAAGAGTCGGGCCAGCACGTGGTGCCCTGGGTGGTGGAACCGGCGGCAGGGCTGACGCGCACCCTTGCCGTGGCGATGCTCGACGCCTACACGGAAGAGCCGGACGAAAAGGGCGACAAGCGCGTGGTACTGAAGTTCAAGCCGGCCATCGCGCCGGTGAAGGTTGCGGTGCTCCCGCTTTCGAAGAACGCGGCGCTCCAGCCCACGGCGAGGCGCGTCTTCGACCTGCTGCGGCCGCTCTGGCTGACCCAGTACGACGAAACGCAGTCCATCGGCCGGCGCTACCGCCGCCAGGACGAGATCGGCACGCCGCTCTGCGTGACAATCGACTTCCAGACGGTTGGCGAAGGCGGCCAGCCCGGCGACGACGCGGTCACGATCCGCGAGCGCGACTCGCAGGAGCAGACGCGCGTGCCCGTCAGCGGGCTCGTGGACGCGCTGAGGGAGCGGCTGCCGGGCTGCTAGAATCGGTAGCGGAGGGGGACATGAGCACACTCGGGGAGATCGAGCGCGCCATCGCGGACCTGACCGACGACGAGCGGCGTCGCCTCCGACAGTGGCTCGACGAGTTCGAGGAGGATGCGTGGGACGGGCAGATTGAAGAGGATGTGGCCGCTGGCAAGCTCGACTGGCTCGCCGAGGAAGGGTTGAAAGAGCACCGGGCTGGGCGGACGCGGCCCCTTTGAGGCACCGCACCTCGGAGCGGTTCCGGAGGATGGTGGCAGGCCTGCCACCCGAGGCACAGGACTCCGCAAGGCGCAGCTACAGGTTGCTCACGGACGATCCTGGACACCCCTCGCTGCGATTCAAGAGGGTGGCCCGTACTGGTCGGCGCGGATCACGGAGGGACTCAGGGCGCTCGCTGTCGCGGACGGTGACGACCTCGTCCGGGTGTGGATCGGCCAGCATGACGACTACGAGCGCCTGATCCGCCGGTAGAACCACTTGCGCCCAACTGGAGTGCAGGGCGCGGCCACCCCGCGGAGGGTTACTGGCGCGGACCCGCCTCGCGGCACGCCTCGCCGTACTCTGACAGCGCCTTCACGAACGGGTCGTGGGCGCCGAGGTCGAGCGTGACGGCGTGGTGGGTCATCTCTTCCCAGACGTGCTTACTGGCGGCGTCAATCTTCGCCTGGTCGTGCTCGCGGCAGGCCTGGCCGTAGGTCGCGACGGCGATGACGAGCGGGTCGTGCGCGCCCAGGTCCAACGTCACGGAGTGATGGCTGAGAGCCTCCCAGAGATGGCGGCTGGCGTCGGACACGGTCAGGTGCGCGATTGGTGCTGTCATTGGAAACCTCTATGAAACACAGATTTAATCTGTTCGTAACATAGCAAGTCGCAAGGGCGCTGCCTAGCCCCAACCGGCTACTGCGCTGGCACTGTTACGATGGCGCACCGCTCGCTGGAGGCTCCCCACGGCATCACTCACGGTCCGGGACATGCGCCCCGAGGACGTCGACGAAGCGGCGGCGCTGCTCGCGGCCCGCCATCGGCGCGACCGCCAGCGCCTCCCCGTGCTTGCGCGGGCGCTGGAGGGAGCGCCGGGCTGCCGCAAGGTCGTCGAGGGGCAACTGAAGGCGCCCTTCGCCGCGGCCGTCGTGGCCCACCGATCGGGGAAGGCGGCCGGGTTCATGGTCGGCCAGACGATGACGCTGTCACCGGACCATTTCGCCTCGCAATTCATCCCGCCGCATTCGGCCCAGGTCGGCGTAGAGGGACACGCGGTCGCGGCCGGCGAGGACGTGACGGCGGTCTACCGGGCGATGTACGCCGAGCTCGCGGGCCGCTGGGTGAAGAGCGGGTTCTTTGTACACCGGGCCCACATCGTGCCGGGCGACCTGGAGGCGCAGGAGGCGTGGGTTTCGCTCGGGTTCGGGCGCCACCTGACCGCCGCTGTCCGCCTGACGGCCACGCCCGCCCCGCAGACTCGCGAGGCCGACGTAGAGATCCACCGCGCGGGCGCCGAGGACATCGACGTGGTGATGCAGCTGGCGGACACGCTGGCACTGCACCACACGCTCTCACCGATGTTCTGGCCGTACCTGCACACGACAGACGCCGCCGCGCGCGCCGTCAACCTTGCGGCGCTGGAAGCGAACGAGATCCCGTACTTCATCGGCTACCAGGGCGGGCGGCCTGCTGGCGCCCAGACGTTCCTCAAGCCCGGCTTCACGCCCTCGATTGTCGAGCAGGAGGGCAATGTCTATCTGTTCGAAGGCATCGTGAACCCGGACGTCCGCAGCGGCGGCGTGGGCACGGCGCTCCTCGCGCACTCGATGGCGTGGGCCAGGGATCACGGCTTCGAGACGTGCGGACTACACTTCGCGAGCGGGAACTTCAGCGGCGCCCCGTTCTGGCTCGGGCACGGCTTCGTGCCGGTGGAATACACGATGGAGCGACGGGTCGACGAGCGCATCGCCTGGGCGAACCGGTAGACAGCGGACGATACACTGGCGGTGTGACCGACGCTGACCTCCTTGCCCGGATCTCGTGCGATCCTGCTGTGCTGGCTGGCAAGCCCGTGATCGCCGGCCCACGGCTCTCGGTTGACTACGTGCTGAACCTCCTGGCGCATGGGGGGAGCGTTGAGGAAGTCGTCGAGGAATACGCGGGGCTTACGGCTGACGACGTCCGGGCGTGCCTGCTGTTCGCGGCACCGGGACGCGCTTCATAGTCGTGACAGAACGCGGTATCCGGGTCGCGACCGGCTGACGGACCCCGCGCTACGCGAACGCCGGGATGACCTCGCCCGCCCAGGCTTCGAGCGCTTCCCAGTCGGCCGGAGGGCGGATGGCGATGTTGACGCGGGCGGCCCCCGCGTCGGCGTAACGGCCGACGAGGTCCACAGCGTCAGACGGGAGGCCGAGGACGACGCCGCGGCTGCGAAACGCGTCGGCAGCCGGGCCCCAGGTCTCCTTGAACTGCTGCTCGGCGGCGGGCAGGTCCTTCGCCGTGGCGGCCATGTGGAAGCTCAGGTTGACGGTCCGCTCGATGGTCGCGGGGTCGCGGCCTTCGCGTTCGCACCACTGGTCGAGCACGCCCTGGAGCCGCTTGAACTCCTCTGGCGACGTGTAGGGGGTGTTCCAGCCGTCGGCGTGGCGGGCGGCAATGCGGAGCGTGCGCTTCTCCCCGTTGCCACCCACCCAGATGCGCGGCCGGGGCTGGATGGGCTTCGGGTTGCAGGCCGCATTCTCGAGCTGGAAGTGCTTGCCGTGGAAAGTCGAGCGGTCCTGCGTGGTGAGCATGCGGACCACCTGCACGCCCTCTTCGAGGATGTCCATGCGATCTTTGATGGGCAGGAAGGGGATGCCATAGGCGCGGTATTCGGGCTCGTGCCAGCCCGCGCCGAGGCCAATCTCGAGGCGGCCGCCGCTGAGCTGGTCGATGGTGCAAAGGGCGTTGGCGAGGATCGCCGGGTGCCGGTAGTTCATACCGAGGACGAGCACGCCGATGCGCACGTTCTTCGTCTCGCAGGCGATGGCCGCCATGCAGGTGGTGGCTTCGAAGCAGCTGCCGTTGCCGTCGAAGGGTGGCGCCTCGTAGAAGTGGTCCCAGACGTCGACCCAGTCGAAGCCGGCGGTGTCGGCCCAGCGCCAGAGGCGGCGGAGCTCGTCGACGGAGAGGTTTTGCTGGCCGATGTGGAGCCCGAACTTCATGTGGTCACCGGAGCCGCTGGTGAGGATCGGACTTTGATATACAGGATGGCGTCTCCGATGTCTTCCGGCGGAGGGCTCTCGAGGGACTGGAAGGCCTCAGCCGCCGCGCCCTCAGCCGGGCGTTCTGCGCGAAAGAAACCCCGGCGCCGGGCGGGCGCCACGAAACATCCCGGAAATTCCCCGTAAAGGGGTGTGCTGGTAGTATCCGGCACGCTTCGGCGCGTCAAATGGGCGGCCGACGGGTGTGCGTGCCCGGAAGCTCGGGCGCGCACACATCCGAGAGGGGGAGGATCCATGCTCCTGGCCCAGATCATGATCCCGGTGGCGAGCGCCGCCGCGGTCCTGTTCGCTATCTGGCTCGCTTACGACGTCCTGCGCCGCGACAAGGGAACGGCGGAAATGCAGGAAGTGGCGGGCACCATCCTCGAAGGCGCCAACGCCTTCCTCAATCGCCAGTACCGGACCATCGGCTTGCTCGCGGCGGTCACTTCGGTGGTCGTCGGCGTGATCGTCGGTGTCTTCAAGGAGAGCAGCGAAGTCGGTGTGCTCACCGGCGTCGCGTTCATCGTGGGGGCGCTGGCTTCGGGCATAGCCGGGTACATCGGGATGTCCATCGCCGTCCGGGCCAATGGCCGGACCGCGTCGGCAGCCCAGAACAGCCTTGCCGACGCCATCAACACGGCGTTGCGCGGAGGCGCTGTCTCCGGCTTCCTGGTGGTCGCACTCAGCCTTATCGGCGTGTCGAGCATATTCGCCATCTACAGCAATCTCCTCGACCATCCAATCGACCAGACGCCGTTCCTGATCGTGGGCTTCGGCTTCGGCGCGAGCTTCGTGGCGCTCTTCGCCCAGCTCGGCGGCGGTATCTACACCAAGGCCGCTGACGTCGGCGCCGACCTGGTCGGCAAGGTCGAAGCGGGTATCCCCGAGGACGACCCGCGAAACGCGGCCGTTATCGCGGACCTCGTGGGTGACAACGTCGGCGACTGCGCGGGACGCGGCGCGGACCTGTTCGAGTCGATGTCGGCGGAGAACATCGGCGCGATGATCCTCGGGGTGGCTATCTTCACGGCCACAAACCGGGTGGAGTGGATCCTCTTTCCGCTCGTGCTGCGGTCGTTCGGCGTGTTCGCGACGATCATCGGCATGCTCACGGTCCCGTTCTGGGCCAAGAAGATCAAAGACCCGATGGGCGCGCTCAACGGCGGCTACTGGGTTATCACGCTGCTCTCCATCGGCGGGCTGGCGCTCGCTACGAAACTGATGCTCGAGGACGTGTGGTACTGGTTCTTCCTCTGCGGCATCGTGGGTATAGCGACGGGCATAGCGTTCGTCTACATCACGCAGTACTACACGGCTGGAGCCTGGCGGCCCGTGCAAGAGATCGCGCGAGCAAGCCGTACGGGCGCGGCGACGAACATGATCATCGGCACGGCTGTGGGCTTCGAAACGACCGCCGTGACGGCCATCACCGTGGGCATCGCGCTCGTCGTCTCCTTCGTGCTGGGCCAGCAGGCCGACCTCACGAACGTGAGCAACATCTCCACAGGCGTCTTCGGCACTGCCGTGGCGACCATGGGCATGCTCATGTCGGCCGCTTATGTGCTCGCAATGGACACCTTCGGGCCGATCACGGACAACGCCGGCGGCATCACGCAGATGGCTGCGGGCACGAAGCCCGAGGCCCGCGAGATCACCGACGCGCTCGACGCCGTGGGCAACACGACGAAGGCGCTGACCAAGGGCTACGCCGTGGGCTCGGCGGCGCTGGCGGCGTTCCTCCTCTTCACCGCGTACCTCGACGAGGTGCGCGTGGAGTTCGGGAAGATCGCGAGGGACGACCCTGGGCGCTACGCGGACCTTGTGCAGGACCTCGACCTCGTCCCGCAGGGCACGCCCATCAACGCAGCCGTTGGTGCGGCGATCGCGCAGTACGGCAAGGAACTGAAGGCCTGTGACCTGAAGGACCACGACATCGAGACGCTCCTCACAGCGACCGAGGAAGAGTCACGTGTCCTCGTCGACAAGCTGGTGAAGGAGAAGAAGATCTCCGCCAACTGCGCGGCGGCGGAGGGCGGAAGCCCAATCCCGTTGCCACGCATCATGCCGATCAACCTCGGCAAGGTGGAGGTCTTCGTCGGGGCCTTCCTGGGTGTGATGCTCGCCTTCCTGTTCAGCTCATTGGCCATCCGGGCCGTGGGCAAGGCGGCGGGCGGCATTATCGAAGAGGTGCGGCGGCAGTTCCGCGAGCACCCCGGCATCATGACGGGCGAAGAACGGCCGGACTACACCCGGGCGGTCGACATCACGACGCGGTCGGCGCTGCGTGAAATGGTGGCGCCCGGCATCCTCGCGGTTGGCCTGCCGGTAGCGGTGGGTGTCATCTTCCGCTACGCATTCGGCGGCGACGGCAACGAAGGCTGGCTCGCCGTGGCGGGCATGCTGATGGTCGGCACCATCGGCGGTGTGCTGCTGGCGACGTACCTGAACAACGCCGGCGGCGCCTGGGACAACGCCAAGAAGTTCATCGAGTCGGGCGGCATGAAGGACGACGCTGGTAACGTCATCGGCAAGGGAACCGACACCCACGCCGCTGCGGTTGTCGGCGACACCGTCGGCGACCCGTTCAAGGACACGGCGGGGCCTGCCCTGCACGTCCTCGTCAAGCTGCTCAGCACGATCACGCTCGTGCTGGCGCCACTGTTCATCTCGTAAGCGCGGTCCGGGAAACTACTCAACTGAGGGCCGGCACATGCCGGCCCTCAGTGCGTTTCCGGGGTGCAGGCGCTGCTTCGGGCATGGACGGATCGCCGGATGCGGTACGATTAGGCCATGACCGCGAAGGAAGCGTTGCACAGGGCGATCGAGGAGATGGACGAGGGCGAGGCTCGCCGCTGGCTGGCGGTGGTCTGCCCGGAGCCGCCGGGGGCAGAGCGGGCGCAAGAAGACACCCCGCGAAGCATCGTGGAACTGATCGACGAGATCTTCGGCGACGTGCCGGAAGAGGAGTTTGCGTGCTGGCCCTCCTCAGACCGCGTCGATGAGATCGTCTACGGCCACCGGGCCCCCGGGCCCGAACAGTAAGCGTTGGCCGCCACCATCTTCGCTGACACCACGTACTGGATCGCACTCGCGAACGCCCGCGATCCGGGGGCCCAGTCGCCCGCCAGTTCGCGCAACGGGGTAGCACCGAGATTGTCACGACGGAAGCGGTACTCATCGAGTTCCTCGGATTCGTCTGTGAACTGGGCGCCCACAGCAGAACCTCGGGGACACGCCTTTGCCGCGCACTGCTACAGAGTGGTGATTCCAGAGTCGTCCCCCAGTCCCAGGAGCTGTTCCTCCGCGGGCTGGACCTTTACGAGGCCCGGCCGGACAAGGGCTACAGCCTGGTGGACTGCATCTCGATGGTCACCATGCGGGAGCTGGGAATCGGCCAGGTGCTGAGCGCAGACCGGCACTTCGCCCAGGAGGGCTTCGAGACGCTGCTCTCGCGCTAAGGCCCCGTGGCGCCCCGCCGGGGCAATCTGAATCGAACCTGGGCCACCATCCCGTATACTCGATCCGTGGATCGTGCGATTTATCACGAGTTCGCGGAATCGGTCGCCGGGGCTGACCGCGACGTCGATCTGTTCGGCGCTGCGATGGCGATCGCGAAGCTGCGTGGTGGCCCGGTTGACCCGCACGCGACGGCCCGCGAACTCGACCTGATCGCAGAAGCTGCGCGCGAAGCGGCCGGCGAGGGCGCCACGGTTGAGTCCCTGGCCGGCGCGATCGACCACGAGCTGTTCGCGGTCCGCGGCTTCCACGGCAACGCCACAGACTATGGCGACCCGCAGAACAGCTACCTCGACCGCGTCGTCGAGCGGCGGGCGGGCATCCCTATCACGCTCTCGCTTGTGTTCATGGAGGTGGCGGCGCGCGTGGGCCTGCGGTGCGACGGCGTTGGCTTCCCGGGCCATTTCCTCGTGCGTTGCGGCGGCGAGGACGGCTTCTTCGTCGACCCCTTCCGCCAGGGCGCGCGGCCTTCGCGCGAGGACCTGCTGGCTCAGCTGGGACGCTTCGACCTCGGCACGGCGTCACCCGAGTCCTACCTCCTGGCGGTAACGCGGCGGCAGATGCTGCAACGGATGCTCAACAACCTGAGGGCCGGGTTCCGCGAGCGGCGAGACGTCGAGCGCTGGCTGGGGACGGTCGAAATGCTGGTATGCCTGGAGCCGTGGAACGCCGCGCTGGTGGGCGAACGCGGTATGCTCTACTACCGTAGTGGCGAGGCCGCGCTCGCCCTCGAAGACCTGCAACGCTACGTCTCTGCCGCAGAGCCCGAGAGCGTGAATTCCGGCGCGTTGCGCTTGCTCGACGAACTTCGCCTCCAGCTGGGAGGCAGCAAGGAACCGAAATGACTGTCGAACACGAGGCCCGCCCCGCAGCCCGTGGACGCCACACGCTGCAGCGCTCCATCGCCTGGTATCTGCGCCAGTTGAGCCGCCTGATGAACGTGCTGACGGACGAGGAACTCGAGCGCCTTATTCCTCTGCTGAGCGAGCGGACCTTCAAGCCGCGGCAGCTGCTGTTCTCTGCCGGCGACCCGCCCGAGCGAGTCTACCTGGTGCTCAAGGGGCGCGTGAAGATCTACCAGGTCGCAGAGAACGGCAAGGAGATCATCCTCGACGTGGTGGGCAAGGGCGGAGTCGTGGGCGACATGGCGATCGTCGAAGACAACGAGCGCACTGCCTGTGCGCAGGCGATCGACGACACGGTCGCAGCGAGCATTTCGTGGGAGGACTTCTCCCATCTTCTGCATTCGTCGCCGCGGCTCGGGTTCGCGATGGCCGAGCTGATGGCGCGGCGGCTCGCGGGCATGCAGCGGACCTTCATGAACCTGGTGTCGAAGCCGGTCTCGGCGCGGCTCGCCGACACGCTGCTCAACCGGCAGGAAGGTGGGCTCATTCAGCTCGGGCTCACCCACCAGGAACTGGCCCAGACGATCGGCACCAGCCGCGAGACGGTGACGGCGCTGCTCAGCCGCTTCGTGACGCTCGGCGCCATCGCGCCAGTGGGCGACGGCTATCGCGTCGCGGACGAGGACCTGCTGGATGACATCGCAAACGGCGAGATCGCTGTTTCGCCACGCCACCCGGTGAGCCCGGCGGCCAGCCCAGCGGCAACCTGATGGCAACCGCGGCTGCCCCTGCCCGCGCGCTGCTGCCGCCCGGGAGGACCGGCCCGGCGCTGATCGCCCACGGCGCCGGGAACACG
>Ga0315281_10013088_pt1 | contig 11244 bp, 9 predicted proteins | sample YL17G07_0_MG_FD_204540 | JGI IMG/M metagenome (GOLD analysis project Ga0315281, IMG submission 204540) | Sediment microbial communities from Yellowstone Lake, YNP, Wyoming, USA - YL17G07_0 | ecosystem: Environmental > Aquatic > Freshwater > Lake > Sediment | place: USA: Wyoming | collected... | reverse complement strand
GTTATGCGCCCAGCGTCGGCGAGATTCTATTCGAGGGCAAGTGCATCAACGCGCTTCCGATCCACGAGCGCGCGCGACTCGGCATGACGCTGGCATGGCAGGAGCCGGCGCGCTTCGAGGGAATATCGGTTGGTGCCTATCTGACGCTCGGTGCAGTCGCAGGGGACCCCGCGCATCACCTCGAGGCGGTGGGGCTAGAGCCCTCCGAGTACCTCCATCGCCCCGTAGACAAGGCCCTTTCAGGCGGCGAGCGCAAGCGCATCGAGCTGGCGGCAGTGCTCGCGCTGCGGCCGCGCCTGGCGATTCTGGACGAACCCTCGGCGGGCATCGACCTGCTGTCGATGGACGACATCGTGCGGCTGATCGCTGCGATGCGCACCGCCGGGATGACGGTGCTGCTGATCACCCACCAGGAGGAGCTTGCGCTGCATGCAGATTGCGCATCGCAGCTTTGCGGGGGACGCATCGTCGCGAGCGGCACACCGGCGGAAGTGACGGAGAACTACCGCGCGCGCCGCTGCCTGCGCTGCGACGGGGAGACCTGCAACCATGCCTGATTTGAAACCGATGGCCATGGCCCTGCGGATTGTAGGGGAAGACCCGCTGGCCGTGCTGGGCCCCGACAGCGCGCACCTGGTCGCATACGGCCATCAATTGGCGAGCATGCAGTCGGTTCCGGGCGTCACCGTGCTCGCGACCAGCGAGAAAGGGGTGATCCGTGCGCGCGTCATCGTGGCCGCGGGCAGGCAGATCGCGCAGCCGGTGCATCTTTGCTTCGGTCTGTTCGAGCGCGTCGGCACGCAAGTCGTGGAGCTCGAGGTGACGCTGGAGCCGGGGTCGAGCGCGACGCTGTGGTCGCACTGCCTGTTCACCGAAGTCGAAGAAGCCACGCACGCGATGACCGCGCGAATTGAGATTCAGGCCGACGCCTCGCTCGCCTACCAGGAAGAGCACTATCACGGCGCCTCGGGCGGCATCCAGGTCGTACCGCGCGCCACCGTCAAAGTAGGCCCGCGCGCCCGCTACAACGCCGATTTCTCGCTGGTGCAGGGACGCGTTGGCACGCTCGATATCGACTACAGCGTCGACGTGGCCGAGCACGCGGTGGCCGAGCTCACCAGCAAAGTGTATGGCTTCGGCACCGATTCGATCCTTATCCGCGAGCAGGTCAACCTGAACGGCGAAGGCGCGCGCGGTCTGGTCAAGACCAGAGTGGCGGCGCGCGAGCACGCAACTGCCGTTGTGATCGGCATCACCCACGGCAACGCGGCGGGCGCGCGTGGCCACGTGGATTGCACGGAGATCGTGCGCGACCATGCGGTCGTCAGCGCCATCCCCGAAGTCAAGGTTACTCATCCGCAGGCGAAAGTCACGCACGAGGCAGCGATCGGCAGCGTCGACTCGAAGCAGCTCGAGACGCTGATGGCGCACGGACTCGACCCGGAGAGTGCGGTCGATCTGATCATTCGCGGGATGCTGACGTGAGCGCGACACATAGCGAGCCGCACGTACACGGACCGGGACCCGAGACCGGCTCGCTGTCGTTGCTGCTGGCGATGCTCCTGACTCTGGGCTATGCGGGGGTCGAAGCCGGGGTGGGGTGGTGGTCAGGCTCGCTCGCACTTCTGGGCGATGCCGGGCACATGGTTACCGACGCCGTTGCGTTGCTGATCGCGGTGCTGGCCGCCCGCATTGCGCAGCTCCCGCCGTCGCCGCGGCATTCGTTCGGCATGGCGCGTGCCCAGCTCGTGGCCGCTCTCGTCAACGCGGCGTTCATGCTGGCTGTCGTCGGCATGCTCTCGGTCGAGGCGGTTGCCCGACTGATGAACCCTGTTGACGTAAAGGGTGAAGCCGTGACGGTGGTCGCCGGCGTGGGCCTGTTGCTCAACCTGGCGGTGGCGTGGATGCTTTCGCGCGGCAAGCAAGACCTCAACGTGCGCGCGGCGCTGCTGCATGTGATGGGCGACCTGCTCGGTTCCGTTGCGGCGATCGCCTCGGGCGTGCTGGTCATGTTCACCGACTGGACCCGCGCCGATCCGGCGCTCACATTCGTGATCGCCGGCTTGATCGGATTCTCGAGCCTGCGCCTTGCGCGCGAGGCGCTCCATGGCCTGATGGAGGGCGTCCCCTTCCACCTGTCTTTGGTCGAGATCGGAAAGGTGATGGCGGCGGTCCCCGGCGTGGCCTCGGTGCACGATTTGCATATCTGGTCGATCTCGGCCGAGCGCATCGCGCTTTCCGCGCATGTGGTGCTCGATGGGATGGGGCAATGGGAGGCAGCGCTGGCCGGTCTGCAGACCCTGTTGTGCGAGCGTTTCGAGATCGAGCACGTCACCCTTCAGCCCGAGTCCGCTACCCATGTCCTGCGGCCGATGGCGCGAAGCAACGAGCCTTTCCAAGGTACGAGGAAGGCGGACTGACCGGAAGATGGGCCAAGCATCCGGGGGCGAAAGCCGTCACATGCCGATGCAGCTTTCCACCTTCGAATGCATTCTCATCGCTACGTAGGTGCCCCTGAAATCCGCCTCGACGCGGCAGGCATGCTCGCGGGCTGGTCCTTCGGCGTACCGGCGGTATTCTTGGGCGCACTCGACATCCGCCCCAAACGATCCCGCACCGGACGAGCAAGCGAAGAGCCGACTGCGTGGCTGCGCGGCAGCCCACCGGTTCTGAACTTCAGGACCGGCGACCTGTTCTACGAACCGCCGGAAACGCGCCCGCTGCAATGGGCTGCGGCGCTTCGACTATTGACGCGCAGCGTGCAGGTCGTCGAGGCCGCGCCGGACCGATTGGGGCCTGGTGATGGCCCGCTTGTGCCGGGCGCTGTGACGTTCGAACTGACCGAATACTCCGGGGGCAGACCGGCAAGGACTCGTCGAGCGCGGGTCAGCCAGGCAGCGTTCGAGCGCTTGCTTCGGACCGGAGTCGTTGCATGAGCGGCGCGCCGCGGCCCTTTTGGTTCCGTCTTTCTACTATCTGGGCGTGCCTCTCGCCGAGGCCGCACCGGCTGCACTGCCACTCAACGCCATCAGCCTTTCGCTCGCCACGGTGTATTATGGACATGACCCATCCGCCCGCTGGTTACCATGACTGAGACGAGACGTGCCGCGTTTACGCCGGACACCAGCGCCGCGCCTTCGGCGGGAACGCTGCCGGAGACCGATATCCTCTCGCGTCTGGTGGCCGGCTGGCCGGGGCTGCTGATGCTGGTGGCACCGGACCGCTCGGTGTTGGCCATGTCGGTCTCCCTGGCGCAATTGCTGGGCAAGAACGCCCGTGCGCTGGGGCCGCTGGCTTGCACGCGGGTGACAAGCTGCGGCGAGGCACAGGGGCGCTGCCTTGACTTCGCATCGGGCTCGGACGATATATCCGAGCCCGCACTGGCTTTGATACAGCGACCGCATGCATCGCCGCTGGTGGTGCTGACGCGTGTCGAACCCCTCGGCCTGCGTGGGGGTTCGCGGGCCTATCTCGTCCATCTCGACCCGCTGACCCCGCTGCCGGGGCCCGCAACTCAGTTCGCACTGGACAGCTTGCTGTTACAGCTACGTGCCCAGCAAGCTGACCGTACAGCCTGGCTTCGCTTGCTGTCCAATCAATGGATACGCCCGCTCGTGGGCCCGAAATGGATCGGCTGGCTGGCCGAGTACGAAGATGGGGCGGCCGAGCCGCTGCTGCCGGTGGGACGACTGCCCAAGGGTACGAAGCATGAGCAGATCGTCGCTGCGGCACAGGCGGCGCGTCGCCAATCGCCCGGCAATACCGCGCCGTTCACCTTGCTTCTGCCGACGCAAGCTGGTCCGCACCCCCTGTACGTGCTGCCTTCCGGCCCCCGTCCGGGCTGGCTGCTGCTGTTGGGGGGCACGCATGACGCCGCACGGATCGGCTTACTGCATGCGCTTACAGCGTCCGCGCTGCGCGTGGATCAGCAGCCGCACCGGTCGTGGCCTGAAGCAGCGGAAGTCTTGTCCGCTAAGATGGCCGCCGCGCTCACGGCGCGAGAACGGGAGGTGCTGACGCTGGTGGCTCAGGGGCTGGCCGACAAGCGCATCGCCCTCGTGCTAGGCCTGAGCTTTCACACCGTGCGCAACCACGTGCGCAAAATCATGCGCAAGCTGGGGGTCGGCAAGCGGGCGCAGATTGCTTTTGCTTTGCGGCTCGTGGCGGACGATACGGTCAAATCGCACGCGCCGAATCGCACGGTATAAGAACCGCGCCGGATCTGCTGGCCGGATCGTGCTCGTTGCGATGGATATTGCTGACCAGGTCCGGCCACCGCCACGGGGCAATACGTGCCAAGATGAGCGAGCGGTCGAGTTCGTTTGACCGCTTCTGGGTTTTCGGCTGCTTCGCGGCGACGGGCATGAAGCTCGATTCCGCGGCGTGGCGAGCATAAGGCTATGGTGCCGGTAGAAGGATTTTCATCGATTGCCACACCGCGTCGACGCATGCCGCGTTGGGCGCTCATCGCGCTCTGCGTGGCCGCCGCGCTCGCGACCGCGGGATTCGGGCTCCGGACCTATTGGTCCCTGCAGTTGATGCGCTCGGCTTCTGCGGTGGGCGCCCCCGCCACGAGCAACCTGCGCGCCTGGATGACGCTTCGCTACGTCGCCACTACCTATCGCGCCCCGGAAAAAGGATTGATCGGGCGTCTCGGACTGGCGCCGGAAACCGATCCGAACACGACTCTGAAATCGCTCGCCGAACGGGAAGGAGTTTCGCCGCTGCAATACGTTCAACGCGTTCAGCGAGCGGTCGCCGAGGCGATGCCCGGGCTTGCCGCGGATCGGGACAACAGGAGCACTGGCTGGCTTGGCGCGCTCGGTGATCGGTTCCTGGCGGCCTTTCTCGTTTACGGCTATCCGGTTCTGGGCCTGACACTGCTGCTGGGTGCCATCGGTGTGCCGCTTCCGAGCGGATTGTTAGCCGCTGTCGCCGGTTCTTTGGCGGCGCAGGGGCAGTTGAACTGGTTCTGGGCGAGCACCGTGGCGGTCACGGCGTCGGTTGCCGGTGACGTGGCGGGCTATGGTCTGGGCCGCTTGCCCAGTGCGCGGTTTCTGCAGCGTTGGGGAGGCTGGATCGGTTACACGCCTGCGCGACAACTGCGGGTGGCAGAACTCTTCGAGCACCACGGCATGCTGACCGTGCTTCTTAGCCGGACGCTGGTTTCGCATCTCAGCGCCGTGGTCAACCTGATCGCCGGGGTGGGCCGCTATCGCGCGGCCGAGTTCCTGGCACTAGCCATCGTCGGCCGCGTGCTGTGGACATCCGCCTATCTGGGCCTCGGCTATGTCGTCGGGGGCGACCTGGACGCCGCGACGCGATTTCTCCAGAACCTGACGGGCTTGCTCATCGCGCTGGCGATGCTGGTTATGCTGGGCGCGATGGGGTGCGGAAAGCAGGTCGCGGGCGCGCGTGGCGCCGCCTGACCAGAGGATATAGAGCGGCCGCCAAGCCACCCCTGGACAGGGCATCATTGAATGCTGAGAGCCTCTTTTCTGAAGGCACTGCCCTAATTTTCCAAATGGTCAAGGAAGCCGAGGTACTTTCTGCTCCGGGAACTTGCCGCTAAGCGTTCCCAGAAAAGCCACCAGCGCCTTGACTTCACCCTGAGTGAGATCGCGATTGTTTCCCCCTTTTGCGCACACGCGTACCGTCTCCTCGAGCGTGGCCACGGCACCATTGTGGAAGTACGGAGCGGTTTCCTTCACGTTGCGCAAAGTGGGCACGCGATACACGTGGCGGTCGTTCTCCTGCCTGGTTACGTTGTAGCGGCCGTTGTCTTCGAGCAATTTGTATTTCGCCATGAGAGGATCGTCGGGAAAGCGGGGGAATTTCTGGTAAAAGCCGGCGCCTCGCGCCAACGGCGGAGGTCCGGAAAAATCCGGTCCCATGTGGCATTGCATGCATCCGACCTGGCGGAAGGCCTGGAAGCCGGCCCACTCGCCGCTATTCAACGCGCTTTTGTCCACAAAACGGAAATTGTCGAACTTGGAATTGAGGCTGACCAGCGTCCGCTCGTAGGTGGCGATCGCTTTGGCGATGTTGTCGATGTTCACGGAGTTCCTGCCGAACACCTTGTCGAACTGGACCACATACCCGGGAATTGCTTTCACCCGCGTCACTACCGCGTCAAGACTGGGCATCGCCATTTCGACGGGATTCACCAACGGCCCCTTGGCCTGCTCTTCTAGGTTCGGCGCGCGGCCATCCCAGAACTGAGCCTGGTGGAATGCGGCATTCCAGACCGTGGGCGAGTTGCGCGTTCCCTGCGCTCCCCCCACACCGGTGGAGAGCGCCTTGTTGTCCGCGCCTGCAGCGGCAAGATTGTGGCAGGAGTTGCAGCTGACGGTGCCGTCCTTGGACAAACGGCCATCGAAGTAGAGCTGTTTGCCCAGCTCCGTTTTCTCCGGCGTAATCGGGTTGTCCGCGGGAGCCTGCACACTACCCACGTTCATGCCGCCCATGCCCATGCCGCGTTGGGCCATAAGCGTTCCGGAAAAGACCACAGCGAATCCGGATACCGCGGCAAGAACCAGTGTTTTCGTCTGCATATCAACCTCCAATTGAGTCGAACCCAGCTCAATAATTCCGCATCAGGATCGTGGGGCCTCCAAGATGGTCAACGTCGAGGAAGCCGGCGGCGTGATACTCGTGCCGACTCGGCACGGCGATAAGCGATCCGGCGCGTCGACTGAAACGGCAGGATCGCCAATTCATCTTAACGCAATATCGGCTGTAACGGCCATGGCGCAAATGAACTATCGCCGTCTTGTCCGCATTGGGCTTTGATATTTGTCAATTCGGTTCGATGGCGATGCATCATGCTGGTATGCAAGGAAAGTCCGCAGATTCGATTCGGGCGGCGTCTTGCCAAAACAATATGGAATGCCGCTAGATGTTCGTTGGCGCCTCTACTGGCTGGCTTAGGCGCCTGCCAGTTTTTCTCCGCATCTTTTTGCGTGGTCGTTCGTCTTCCTTGTCAGGGGCGCAATTGGTGCCCGCGTTGGTGCAGACGTTTTGCATCTCCACTTTGGCATGGGCCAAAGGAAAAAGGGGGACCCGTGAAAATTCTTGCATTGGTTCTGGCCGGCGGCAATGGCACCCGGCTGCATCCGCTGACTGCCGAGCATGCAAAACCCGCGCTGCCCTTCGCGCGCGGCTACCGCATCGTCGATTTCGTGCTCAGCAATCTCGTCAATTCTGAAATTTCATCGATTAATGTGCTGGTGCAGTACAAGCCGCGCTCGCTGGTGTCGCATATCCGCACCGCATGGGCGCCGTGGTCCGGGGGCGCGCAACCCGCCATCAGGACCATAGCGCCGGAGGCAAGCAGCGAAGGCGGGTCGTTCAAAGGCACGGCGGACGCCGTTTACCGGAATCGGCGGCTGATCGAGCGCGAGCGGCCCGACCTGGTCGCAGTATTTGCGGCAGATCACGTCTACCGCATGGATGTCAGGCAAATGGCGAAGTTTCATCAAGAGCGTGGCGCCGAGGTGAGCATAGCGGCGGTTCCGGTGGCGATCGACAAAGCCTCAGCCTTCGGAATCATGGCGACCGGTTCCGCGGGCGAGCTGCGCGATTTCCAGGAAAAGCCCGAGCGGCCGGCGCCAACGGCGGCCGACCCGACGCGCGCTTATGCCTCCATGGGAAATTACCTGTTCAATCCCGGCGTGTTGCTGGACTTGCTCGAACAGGCCGCGCGGCGCGGCGATACGGATTTCGGCCACCACATTCTGCCGCGCCTGGCGCATAGCCACCGCGTCTTTGCTTACGACTTTGCCAGCAACCGGGTTCCCGGCGTTCAGCACTATGAGGAGCGCGGCTACTGGCGCGATATCGGCACGGTCGATGCGTACCGAGCCGCGCAGCGAGACGTGTTGGGACCATTGCCGCGCTTCAACCTGGTCAATCCAAAATGGCCGATCCGCGGCGACGCTTACCGCGCGCGCAGGCGCATGGTGCCACCCGCCGCGATGGCTTTGGCGGGAGCGCCTCATATCGCAATAGGCGCGCGCGCTGGCGCGATCGCGCCGCTCTCGAAATGAGATCGGCTGCAGCATAGCTTTTCGCCGTCGTTACTTCATTGCGGGGAGGTGCCATGTTTATCGAAAACCGTTTGACGCAATTGGCCGCGCGGCTGCGGGATGCGCAGCCGATGCCGTTGCGGCTATCGCTGTGGAACGGACATAGTCTGGATTTCGGTCCGAATCCAAAAGTGACCATCGTGATACCGCAGAAAAAAGCGCTGCGCTCGTTCCTGCCGCCCGATCTGATGAAACTCGGCGAAGCCTATGTCGAAGGCAGGATCCGCGTCGAAGGTTCGCTGCGCGACATCTTCGAGGCCAGCGCGCGCTTCGTGCAGGCGGCGGCAAGGCCCGATCGCATCGGGCGCCTGCTATGGGCAGTCAACCATAGCGCGCACAGCGATCGCAAGGCCGTCCAGTACCACTACGACGTATCCAACGAGTTCTACCGCCTGTTTCTCGACCACAACATGGTCTACTCCTGCGGCTATTTTCGCAGCGACAGCGATACCTTGGATGAAGCGCAGGAACAAAAGCTCGATTACATCCTTGCCAAACTGCGCGTGCAACCGGGCCACCACCTGCTGGACATCGGCTGCGGCTGGGGCGCGCTGATCATTCGCGCCGCGGCGAAATACGGCTGCCACGCCACCGGCATCACCCTGTCGCGCAACCAGTATGAATTTGCCCGCGAGCGCATCCGCGCCGAGGGGCTGGAGGGTCGCTGCGAAGTCAGACTGCAGGACTATCGCGATGTCCCGGAAACCGGCGGCTACGACCGTATCGCCAGCGTCGGCATGTTCGAGCATGTCGGGTTGAGAAACCTGGGCGCCTACTTCCGCAAGGTGGAATCCCTGCTTGCCGACGACGGGGTGGTGCTGAACCACGGCATCACCGCGGCGCACGCGGATAACCGCGTCGTCGGCATGGGCGTGGGAAAATTCATCGACAAATACGTCTTCCCCGACGGCGAGCTGCCGCACATATCCCTGGTTTTGAGCGAGATGTCGCAGGCCGGCTTCGAAGTCGCCGACGTCGAAAGCCTGCGCCGTCATTACGCCCGCACCTGCGAACACTGGGCCGCCAACATCGAGAGCAACCGCGCCGAGGCGGTGCGCATCGCCGGCGAGAAGCACTACCGCATCTGGTCGATCTACCTGGCCGGTTGCGCCTTCGGCTTCGCGCGCGACTGGATGAATATCTACCAGGTGCTGGCGGTCAAGGCGCGCCGCCCGAACCCGCTGCCGCCCGCGCGCGATTGGATCTATCGGCCCGCAGCCGTGATGCGCGATACAGTGGAGCACGTATCTGGAAGTGCGGATGTGACCTTTTCTTGATCATTCTCATATTGTGGAATTGGGTTAGCGCTAACCTAAAACATCGGCGAAAAGGAGGCCGAATTATCGCAATGGAGCAGCGGATATTCGCTGCGAAACCGTTGAAAGTCGCTTGTTTTTTATCAGACAGCATAGGAGAACCATCATGGCCAACATCACACGCTTCGATCCATTCAACGAATTGACGCGTTTCGACCCATTCCGGGATATGAACGATTTTTTTCCTGGATTCATGCTGCGCCCGGTCGTGCGCGATTTTGGGAGCGAGCCCCAGATCAAGCTGGACGTAGCGGAAGAAGACAAAGCCTACACGGTCAAGGCGGAGATTCCCGGTGTGAAGAAAGAGGATATCCACGTGTCGATCGAAGGCAACCAGGTTTCCATCAGCGCCGAAATCAAGCGTGAAAAGGAAGAAAAGGAAGGCAAGAAACTGCTGCGCAGCGAGCGTTACTACGGACAGCAATGCCGCAGCTTCAGCCTCGCCCACGACATCGACCAGGCGAAAGCCGAAGCCGAGTACCGCGACGGCGTGCTGCAGTTGACCCTGCCGAAGAAAAACGGCGGCAGCGGGGCGAAAAAGATCGCTGTCAAGTAGGTAATGGAACAGCCTTTGCCTTCTGTGACGGTCGCCACACCCGCGGGACTAACGGCCGCTGAAGCCGCCGAGCGGCTGCAGCAATTCGGCCCCAATGTGGTTGCCCGGATGCGCCCGCGGGGAATGGGGGCGTTGCTCGGCAAGTTTTGGGGCGTGGTGCCGTGGATGCTCGAGGGCGCGATCGTCCTCGACCTTGTTCTCGGCCGGCGGGTCGAGGCGATCGTCATCGCGGGCTTGCTCGTGTTCAACGCGCTGGTCGGCTTCATGCAGGAAGGCCGGGCGCAGAAAGCGCTCGCCCTGCTGCGGCAGCGCCTGACCGTCACCGCGCGCGTGCGCCGCGACGAGCGCTGGCGGGAGCTTCCGGCCGCCCAACTCGTGCCGGGCGATCTCGTGCGTCTGCGCATGGGCGATGTCGTTCCCGCGGATGTCCAACTCACCGACGGGCAGGTGCAAGTGGACCAGTCGCAACTGACCGGCGAATCGCTGCCTGTCGAGCATCAAGCGGAAACCACGACCTACGCCGGCTCATTGGTCAGCCGCGGCGAGGCGACCGGCGTAGTGACCGCGACTGGCGCGCGCACCTACTTGGGGAAGACGGCCGAGCTGGTCCGGGTCGCCGAGGCGCCGCGCCGTGTCGAGCTTTTGATCGTGAGGATCGCGAAGTACCTCGGTGCGCTCGTTATCGTACTCGCCGTTGCCGTGCTGGCGGCCACGATGCTCCAGGGTAAACCGCTAATCGAGATGCTTCCGTTCGGCCTGATGCTGCTGGTGGCCTCGGTCCCGGTCGCGCTGCCGATGATGTTTACGATGTCCGCCGCGCTCGGCGCGCATGCGCTGGCCGAAAGCGGGGTCCTGGTCACGCGCCTTTCCGCGATCCAGGATGCCGCGGCGATGGACGTGCTCTGCCTCGACAAGACGGGCACCATCACCGAGAACCGTTTGACGGTCGGGACGGTGGAGGCGTTTGCGGGCGCGACGGCGGATGATGTGCTGCGCCTGGCCGCCCTGGCCTCGGACGAGGCGACGCAGGATCCGATCGACCTCGCCATCCTTCAGGCGGCGCGCGAACGGGGACTGATCGCTACCGCCCCGACGCGCTTGGTCTTCGTTCCATTCGACCCCATCACCAAGCGCTCCGAGGTGTCGATCCGGCAAGATAATCAGTTGCTGCGCATCGTCAAGGGCGCACCGGCGGCGCTTGCCGAGTTGGTCAATGCGCCGCGGGCGGAGGTCGCCGCCGCCGTCGCGCAGCTCTCGGCCGACGGGTCGCGCGTGCTGGCGGTGG
>Ga0315281_10013087_pt1 | contig 11244 bp, 9 predicted proteins | sample YL17G07_0_MG_FD_204540 | JGI IMG/M metagenome (GOLD analysis project Ga0315281, IMG submission 204540) | Sediment microbial communities from Yellowstone Lake, YNP, Wyoming, USA - YL17G07_0 | ecosystem: Environmental > Aquatic > Freshwater > Lake > Sediment | place: USA: Wyoming | collected... | reverse complement strand
GAGGGCCGGCATGGCGCGGCGCGCGATGTCGCCGTAACCGGCGATCAACAGGCGTTTCATCGGTGTAATTGTAGCCACATGCACACAGTCACCCTGCAGCCCGGCGGTCACCAGTTCCAGGTCGAGGAAGGCGAAGCCGTGCTCGCTGCGGCGCTGCGACAGGGTTTTATTCTGCCCTATGGCTGTAAGAACGGCGTCTGCGGCAGCTGCAAGGGCAAAATCCTCTCCGGCGTCGTGGACTACGGCATCTACCAGCGAAAAGCGCTAACCGATGAAGAAAAAGCCGAGGGCAAGGCGCTCTTCTGCCAGGCACAACCCCTCAGCGATCTGGTGCTGGAGGCACGCACTCTCGGCGCGGCGAAGGACATCCAGATCAAGAAGCTTCCCTGCCGCGTGCAGAAAATAGAGCGGCTGGCCGATGACGTAATGATGCTGCACCTCAAGCTGCCGGCGAACGAAAAGTTTATTTTTCTCGCCGGGCAGTACATCGAGTTCCTGCTGAAGGACGGCGGGCGGCGCAGCTTTTCCATGGCCAATCCGCCGCATGACGCCGAACTGATCCAGCTGCATGTGCGGCATGTTGCGGGCGGACAGTTCACAGACCACGTTTTCAACAGGATGAAGGAGCGCGACATCCTTCGCTGCGAAGGCCCCATGGGCACATTCTTCCTTCGGGAAGAATCGGACAAACCGGTCGTATTGGTCGCCTCCGGCACCGGTTTTGCGCCGATCAAGGCGGTCATCGAGCACACGTTCCACAAAGGCATCGAGCGCCCAATGACACTCTACTGGGGTGGCCGGCGGCCGAAGGACCTCTACATGAACGAGCTGGCGACGGCGTGGGCAGCGGAGCATGCCGGCTTCAAGTACGTCCCCGTTATCTCGGAAGCATTGCCGGAAGACAATTGGAGCGGCCGCACCGGTTTCGTCCACCGGGCCACGATGCAGGACTATCCAGACCTCTCCGGCCACCAGGTTTACGCCTGCGGCGTGCCGATCATGGTGGATTCCGCGAAGCGCGATTTCCTTGCGCACTGCAAACTGCCGGAGGAAGAGTTCTACGCGGACAGTTTCACGACCCAGGCCGACGTCGCAAAATCGCCCTAGGCTGCCGCCTCCCCGAGATACGCCTCCCGCACTTTTGGGTCTCCAAGCAGCTTCGCTGATTCCCCGGCAAGGGTGATGTTCCCCGATTCCATCACATAGCCGCGCGAGGCGACCTCGAGCGCGAGGCGTGCGTTTTGCTCCACCAGCAGGATCGTGACGCCCTCTTTTGCGATCTCGCGTACGATCTCGAAGATCTTTGCCACCAGCCGTGGCGCGAGCCCCATGGAAGGCTCATCCAGCAGCAGCAGCTTCGGGCGCGCCATCAGCGCGCGCCCGATGGCGAGCATCTGCTGCTCGCCGCCCGAAAGCGTGCCGGCGATCTGCTTGCGCCTTTCCTTCAGGCGCGGAAAGGTCTCGTACCTGCGCTCCAGGTCGCGCGCGATGTCGCCGTCATTGCGCGTAAAGGCGCCCATGGCGAGATTCTCTTCTACGGTGAGCTGCGCAAAGATGCCGCGGCCCTCGGGAACCATCACCAGTCCTTTGCGCGGTAATTCGTGGACGGGCGTGCCGGCGATGTCCGCACCCGCGTACCGTACGTTGCCGGCGCGGGCCTGCAATAGCCCGCAGATCGCACGCAGCGTGGTGCTTTTGCCCGCGCCATTGGCGCCGATCAGGCAAACCAGTTCTCCCTCGCGCACGTCGAGGTCGATGCCTTTCACGGCACGAATCCCGCCATAGCCGGCTTCCAGGCTTCTGACTTCAAGCAGCATTCGGCACGCCCAGGTAGGCCTCGATAACTTTTGGATCGCGCTGCACCTCGGCAGGCGGTCCTTCCGCAATCTTCTCGCCGTAGTCCAATACCAGCACCCGATCGCAGACGTTCATCACCAGGCGCATGTCGTGCTCGATGAGCAGGATCGCGGTCCCGTCCTTGCGGATGTCCTGCAGCAGCTTGCGCAGCGACAGGGTTTCCGAAGCGTTCATGCCTGCCGCCGGCTCGTCCAGGGCCAGCAATTTCGGCTCGGCCGCGAGGGCGCGCGCAATTTCCAGGCGCCGCTGGCCGCCATAGGGCAGGTTCCCGGCAGCGTCGTTGGCGCGGCTGCGGATACCGACGTAGTCGAGCAACTGCAGTGCGCGCGTCTCCGTGTCCTTTTCCTCTTCCAGAGTTCTCCGGTCGCGCATCATCGCCCCGAGCACACCGGCGCGCGTACGCGAATGGCGGCCGATCATCACGTTCTCCAATGCGGACAGGCTGGCGAAGAGGCGGATGTTCTGGAACGTGCGCGCAATCCCAGCCCTGGCGATCTGATCGGGCTTCAAATTGGTTATATTTTTCCTATCCAGAATAAAAAATCCATTGTCTGGCGAGTAAATGCCGGTAAGCAGATTGAAGAGCGTTGTCTTGCCGGCGCCGTTCGGACCGATCAGGCCGTAGATCTCGCCCTTCGATATGTCGAACGACACGCCCGCGAGCGCCTGCACGCCGCCGAAGCGCTTGCCGACGCTGCCCACCTCAAGAAGTGCGGTCATGGCTCAATTCACGCTTGCGGACCGCGGAAGGCAGGAGTCCCGCGGGTCGAAACAGCATCACCAGCACCAGCGCCAGCCCGAATATCAGCATCCGGATCACTTCGGGTTCGATGAGCATCTTGCCGAAGAGCGCCCGTTGCGCCGGCTCCACCGTCCAGCGAAGGATTTCGGGCACGAAGGCGAGCAGTACCGCGCCCAGGATCACCCCGGCGATGTTGCCCATGCCGCCTAGCACCACCATCGAGACCACCATTACCGATTCGACCAGCACGAAACTCTCCGGCGAGATGAAACCCTGGATCGCGGCAAACATGCCACCCGCGACGCCGCCGAAGCTCGCGCCCATGGCGAACGCGAGCAGCTTCATGCCGGTGGTATCGATGCCCATGGCGCGTGCCGCGACTTCATCCTCGCGGATCGCCTCCCAGGCGCGGCCGATGCGCGAATCCTGCAGGCGGACGTTGACGAGGATGATGACCAGCATCAGGCCGAGCAGCAGGTAGTAGTACTTTATGGGCCCGCTCACCATCACGCCCAGCACGCTGTCGCTGCGGGAGAAGTCGATGCCGCCGATGCGCACCGGATCAATGCCAGCGATGCCCTGCGGACCTCGCGTGATATTCACCGGTTGCGACAGATTGTTGAGAAAGATCCGGACAATTTCGCCGAAGCCCAGGGTGACGATCGCCAAGTAGTCGCCGCGCAGTTTGAGCGTCGGCGCGCCGAGCATCACGCCAAACAGCGCCGCCACCGCGGCACCGATCGGCAGGATCACCCAGATGGGCAGGTGCAGGCCGAAATGCGGGCTGGCGAGCAGCGCGTACGCATATGCGCCGACGGCATAGAACGCGACGTAACCCAGATCCAGCAGGCCGGCGAAGCCGACCACGATGTTGAGACCCAGCGCGAGCAATACGTAGAGCAGCGCGAAATTGGCGATGCGCACCCAGGCGGTGCCGACCTGGGAGAGTGCGAAGGGAAGCAGCAGCAGGGTGAGGGCGATAAGCGCAACGCCGGCCCAGACCCGCTTTCCACTGTGCCGCTTTTGATTCTTCACGCCCTGTTTCCCACGCGCTCGCCCAGCAAGCCCGAAGGCCGGAACACGAGCACCATGATCAGGACCACGAAAGCGAATACATCCTGGTAGTTGGAACCGAAGAGGACGAAATGTCCGCCGTCGGCGCAACTCGCCTCGGGACCGAGTCCGTAGCGGCACAGGTCGGTGAGATCGCCGATGTAGCCCGCGCCCAGCGCCTCGACCACGCCGAGCAGCAGGCCGCCGACCATCGCTCCGGGGACGTTGCCGATGCCGCCCAGCACAGCCGCCGCAAACGCCTTGAGGCCCAGCACCGAGCCCATGGTGTACTGCGCCACTCCATAGTAGGTCCCGACCATCACGCCGGCGACCGCGCCCAGAGCCGCGCCGATGATGAAGGTCGCCGCGATGACGCGATTCACGTCCACGCCCATCAGGCGCGCCACCTGCGGGTTCTGCGCGGTGGCGCGCATCGCCGTCCCCAGCCGCGTGCGGTAGACGAGCAGCGCGAGGCCCGCCATCATCGCAAAGCAAAGGCCGAGGATGGTGAGCTGCACCCCGGTGATGATTGCGCCGAGGAAGGTAAAGGTGGTGAGCGGGATGATCTGCGGAAACGCGAGCACATTGCGGCTCCAGACCAGCATCGCCAGATGCTGCAGGATGATCGATACCCCGATCGCGGTGATCAGGGGCGTGAGGCGCGGCGCGCCACGCAGCGGCCGGTAGGCAAGCCGCTCCATCGCGTAGCCGACCAGCATGCACACCGGGATCGCGCAGCCGGTGCCGATCAGCACCACCATCAGCGGCGGCATGCCCGCCGCCGCGAGCACATTGATGACGGTGAAGGCGACCATGGCGCCGATCATCACCACTTCGCCATGCGCGAAGTTGATCAGCTGGATGATGCCGTAGACCATCGTATAGCCCAGCGCCACGATGGCGTATACCGCCCCGAGCGTCAGGCCGTTCACCAGCTGCTGAACGAAGATGTCCACGCCGGCCCGAGACTAGCAAAAAAGACGGCACCCGAAGGTGCCGTCTTTTCTCCCCAGAACCCGGGGATTACTTCTTGGCTTCCGCCTTTGCCGGCTCGGCGGCCGGGACGGGCGCCGCTGCCTTCATGAACTCGGCATAGTCGGTCGTCTTGCCTCCCTTGATGATCGCCACCGGCGTGAGCTTGCCGTCCTTCATGGTGAAGATCGTCATCTCGGCGTCCTTGCGGTCGCCCTTCTCGTCGAAGGCGATCTGGCCGGTGGCGCCCTTGAAGTTGCTCTTGGCGAGCTCGGGCAGGTACTTCGCCGGATCGGCCGAGTTTGCCTTCTTCATCGCCTCGATCAGCAGGTTCGCGCCGTCGTAGGTGAAGGGCGCGTAAAGGATCGGCTCGACGTTGAACTTCTTCTTGTAGGCGTCGAGGAATTTCTTGTCCGCCGCCTGCGGCGGCAGGCCGGCCTGTGAACACAGCAATCCGTCGGCCGCCGCACCGGCGAGCTTGGTCATGTCGTCGGTGCAGGCGCCGTCGCCAAAGGAGAACACCGCCTTGATACCAAGCTCGCGCCCCTGCTTTAGCAGCGGTCCGCCAGTCGCATCCATGCCGCCGTAGAAGACGGCGTCGGCGTTCTTACCCTTGACCTTGGTGAGCACCGCCTTCCAGTCGGTGGTCTTGTCGGTGCCCTTCTCGCGCGGCAGCACTTTGATACTGGCCGCCTTGAGCGTCTTCTCGACCTCGTTGGCGATGCCCTCGCCGTAGGCAGTGGCGTCGTCGATGACGGCAACAAGTTTCGGTTTTTTCGTCTCTGCCAGATAGCTCGCGATCGCCGGGCCCTGCTGGTCGTCGCGGCCGACGGTGCGAAACTGGGCCTTGAAACCTTGCTCGGTGAGCTTTGGATTAGTGGCCGAGCCAGAAATCACCGGGATTCCAGCCTGGTTGTAGATCGTCGAAGCCGGAATCGAGGTGCCCGAGTTCAAATGCCCGACCACGCCGGCCACTTTCGCGTCGACGAGCTTTTGCGCCACGGTGGTGCCAACTTTCGGATCGGCCTGATCGTCCTCGGCCACCAGCGTGAACTTCGCCTCCTTGCCGTCGATCTTGAGCTTGGCGGCGTTGGCTTCGTCGATGGCGAGCCGTACGCCGTTTTCATTGTCCTTACCCAGGTGGGCAATACCGCCGGTGAGCGGGCCGACGTGGCCGATCTTGATCTCGATCGAGGGCGCCGCCTCAACCTTGGCCTCCTGTTTTGGGGCGAGTTTCTTCTCCTCGCCGCAGCCGATCAGGCCGAACGCAACGGCGAGTAAGGTCAATGTAAGTTTCGATTTTTTCATGGGTTCTCCCGGGAAAACAGGGGGCCAATGATACTGATCCCGCAGGAAATGAAAAGGGCCGGTTACCCGGCCCATTTTGCCAATCCGGTCGTGACGCTTTACTTGACCGACAGAACCCACTTCACCAGCGCCTTGACGTCGGCATCGGGCACCGCTGCGTTGGGCGGCATTGGCACCTGGCCCCAGACGCCCTGGCCGCCCTTTTTGACCTTTTCGGCGAGCTTGGCCTCCGCGTCCTTTTGGCCGGCGTACTTCTTGGCCACGTCGGCGTAGGTCGGGCCGATGGTCTTCGCGCCCTTGACCGCGTGGCAGGTCGCGCACATGTGCTTCTTGGCGAGGTCTTCGCTCGCTTGGGCTGGCAGCGCTACGCTCAGGGTCAGGACGGCGGCAGAAAGAATCAATGATTTCATGGGGTTCCTGTTAGATAAGGGTATTCGGATGCTACCTCAATCCGGCCTCTTTGCAAGCGCTGCGCAACTCCTCGAGCGAGCTGATCGGCGTTAGGCAAGTAACGCCGCGGCACAGCCACCCGTTGACCGCTTCCGGCCGCAAGGGCTTGTCCAGAAGCGGCGGCAGGCCGGTGGCGCCGTTGTCCGCCGGAACGATCAGCATACCCGGCAGGAATTCGCGGGCCAATTGCGCGCTCCACTGGGAGACCGCGCCGCGCTGCCCTCGCAGTACCAGGACGGACGGCGGCGCGAGGAATTCCTCGAGCGCAATGCAAAGCTGGGCATGGCCCGCAGCCCGGTCGCGCATTGCCGGGTAGAACAGCTCCAGCGTCCGCTCCGCGCTGCGCGCGTAGCGGTCTTCGCCCGTAAGCGCTGCGAGGCGGCCGAGGACCCATGCTGCGACCCCGTTGCCCGAGGGCGTGGCGTTGTCGTCGCCGGGCTTGGGACGGTGCAACAGCTTTTCGTGGTCACGTGCGGTGAAAAAGAAACCGCCGAGTTGCGGGTCCTCGAACTGCTCCAGCAGCACCTCTGCCAGCTGTTCTGCGAACTCAAGATCGGCTGCCGTGAATCCGGCCTGCAGTAACTCGAGCAACGCCGCGGCCAGAAAGGCGTAATCGTCCAGGTAGGCCGAAAGATGCGCACGCCCGTCCTTCGCGGTCGCCAGCAGCCGTCCGCCCTTCCACATATGGGCGCGGACAAATCCCAGGGCGCGGCGCGCCGATTCGATCCATTCCGGCCGACCGAACACCCGTCCCGCATGCGCCATGCCGCGTATCGCGAGCGCATTCCACGACACGAGGATCTTTTCATCGCGCCCAGGGCGAATGCGCGTCTCGCGGACCGCAAGCAGCTTGCTTCTGGCCGATTGCAGGAAATATTCGTTCCGCAAAGGGGCGGCGATGCGCAAGTGCCAATGCCTGTTTTCGTAGTTCGGCGGCTGGTCCAAGCCGTAATGCATCGCGGCCTCCTGAAATTCCTCGGGGCTGAGCAGGGAACGCACTTCCTCACGATCCCAGACATAGAACTTGCCCTCCTCGTGTTCGCTGTCGGCGTCAAGCGACGAGTAGTAGCCGCCCTCCGGGGATTGCATCTCGCGAATCATCCATGCCGCGGTTTCCGCCGCGCAGCGCGCGTAAATAGAATCACCGGTCGCGAGCCAGGCATCTGCCAACACGTGCAGCAGCGGCCCGTTGTCGTAGAGCATCTTTTCGAAATGCGGGATCATCCAGTACTGATCCACGCTGTAGCGGCAGAAGCCGCCGCCGAGCTGATCGTAGATCCCCCCCTCGCACATGCGCGTGAGGGTCGTATGCGCGATCTCCGTCTCCCCTTTGCGAAGGCAGAGTTCCAGATCAGTCGGGTGCGGGAATTTGGGCGCCCGGCCGAAGCCGCCGTGGCGCGCGTCGAAATTGGCGCGCAAATTCTGCAGCATCGAGTGCACGGGCGCACCGTCAAGTTCGCAACGGTGCGTGCCGCCCGCCGGTAGCATGCGCGAGAGCGCGATTCTTACTTGCTGGTTCTGCTCGCCGATTTCGGCGCGTTTGTCGCGCCAGATATCCTTGACGTGCCCGAGCAGCTCCCCGAATGCGGGCAGGCCATAGCGCGCAACCTTCGGAAAATAGGTGCCGCCGACGAACGGCGCGCCATCGGGCGCGAGGAACATGGTCAACGGCCAGCCGCCGGCGCCGCGCGCCAGCAGCTGGTGCGTACTCTGGTAAATCTGGTCGATGTCGGGCCGCTCTTCGCGGTCCACCTTGATGTTGATGAAATCGCGGTTCATCTGCGCCGCTATCTCCGGATCTTCAAAACTCTCGCGCGCCATCACGTGGCACCAGTGGCAGGCGGAATAGCCGATCGAGAGCAGGATCGGTTTATCCTCCGCCATCGCGCGCGCGAGCGCTGCCGCGCCCCACGGATACCAGTCGACCGGGTTTCCCGCATGCTGCAGCAGGTAGGGCGAGGTTTCGCTAGCCAGCCGGTTGGGCATGTCGTGCATTATGCAGGCTGTGATTCCGCAAGAAATACTCGACTTCTGGTTTGGCGGCGACCGCAAGGCGTGGTTCGAGAAGAACCCTGCTTTCGACGAGGAGATTCGTTGCCGTTTTCTTTCAGTTTATGAACAAGCTCTTGAAGAAAAACTGGAAACCTGGAAGCAGGCACCCGGAAGCTGTCTTGCACGGGTGATCCTGCTCGACCAGTTCCCGCGCAACATGTTCCGCGGCAGCGCAAAGGCGTTTGCCGCGGATTCCCTGGCGCGCGACGCGGCGCGCGTCATCCTGGGTAACGGCTGGGACAAGGCCATGACGCCTGATGAGCGCATGTTCGCCTACCTGCCCTTCGAGCACTCCGAATCGCTCGCGGATCAGGAACGCTGTCTCGCCCTGATGCAGGAGATCGCCGTATTCCCGGAAACGGCCGACCTGCCGAAATGGGCTGAGGCACATCTGGGCATCATCCGCCGGTTTGGCAGGTTTCCCCACCGCAACGAGGCCCTCGGGCGCGCCAGCACGCCCGAGGAAGTCGAATTCCTCAAACAGCCCGGCTCAAGCTTCTGAGTCGGTGATCGCCCCCAGGCTGGCAGTGGAAACCAGGCGCATGTATTTCGCCAGCAGGCCCCTGGTATAGCGCGGCTTCGGTGCTTTCCATTTCTTGCGGCGTGCGGCAATCTCCTTGGCCGGCACGTTCAGCTGGAGGAGCAGTTTTTTCGCATCGATGGTGATCGAGTCGCCTTCCTTCACCAGCGCGATCGTTCCGCCGACATAGGCTTCGGGTGCGACGTGACCCACCACCATGCCCCAGGTGCCGCCAGAGAAACGCCCGTCGGTAAGCAGGCCCACAGATTCGCCCAGGCCCTGGCCGATCAGCGCGGACGTCGGCGCCAGCATCTCCTGCATGCCGGGCCCGCCCTTGGGCCCTTCATAGCGGATGACCAGCACATCGCCCGGTTTTATTTTCTTGGCGAGGATAGCCTTCATTGCGGCCGGCTCTGAATCGAAGACACGTGCCGGTCCGGTAATCGAGAGCTTCTTCAGCCCGGTAATTTTCGCCACGCAGCCTTCGGTGGCGAGATTGCCCTTCAGGATCGCAAGATGACCCTGTTTGTACATCGGCCTCGACCAGGGACGAATCACATCCTGGTCCTTGCGCGGCTCCGCAGGGACATCCTTCAGCATCTCCGCCATGGTCCTGCCGTGGATGGTCATGCAATTGCCGTGCAGCGTTCCGTTCACGAGCAGGATCTTCAGCACCTGCGGCACGCCGCCCGCGCGATGGAAATCCACCGCGACATACTGCCCGGAGGGCTTGAGATTGCACAGCACCGGTACCTTGCGGCGCACACGCTCGAAATCGTCGATGGTCCATTTGACCCCCGCGGCCGAAGCAATCGCCAGATAGTGGAGCACCGCGTTTGTTGAGCCGCCCGTCGCCATGACGAGCGCTATCGCGTTTTCGATGGATTTGCGGGTGATGATGTCGCGCGGCTTGAGATTCCTGCGGATCGCTTCAACCAGGACCTTCGCGGATTCGGCTGCGGAGTCGGCTTTTTCCTGGTCGGGTGCCGCCATCTGCGAAGAGCCGAGCAGGCTCATGCCCAGAGCCTCGAACGACGACGACATCGTGTTAGCCGTGAACATGCCGCCGCAGGCGCCGACCGAGGGACAGGCGTTCTTCTCGATACCGACGAAATCTTCCTGGCTCATCTTGCCCGCGCTGAACGCGCCCACCGCCTCGAACGCCGAAACGATGGTGAGGTCCACGCCCTTCCACTTCCCCGGCTTGATCGTCCCTCCGTAGACGAAGATGCCGGGCACGTTCATGCGCGCGAGCGCCATCACGCCGCCAGGCATGTTCTTGTCGCAGCCGCCCACGACGAGCGCGCCGTCCATGGCCTGGCCGTTGACCGACGTCTCGATCGCATCCGCGATTACCTCGCGCGACACCAGCGAGTATTTCATCGCCTCCGTACCCATGCCGATGCCGTCGGTGATGGTCGGCACGCCGAACACCTGCGGCTTGGCGCCCGCGGCCTCCAGCGCCGCCATCGCGCTGTCGACCAGCGGCTGGATGCCGGCATTGCACGGGTTCATGGTCGAGTGCCCGTTAGCCACGCCGACGATCGGTTTTTCGAAGTCGCCGTCCCCGAAGCCGACCGCGCGCAGCATGGCGCGGTTGGGTGAGCGCGCGGGGCCCTGGGTGATGAGTCTGGAGCGGCGGTTGGTCGGGGTCGTCATGGCTTCCTCCTCAGGGGGTGCGAGTCTAAGGCAAGGGTTGTATTGCAATCCAATACAATATAGAGCCATGATTGATACCTTTAAGGTATGAAAATGCCCAACCTGCGCCAGTTGCGCCACTTCGTCGCAGTCGCCGAGCGGTTGCACTTCGGGCGCGCCGCGGCGGCGCTGCACATCTCGCAACCGCCGCTGTCACGCTCGATCCGCAACCTGGAAGAACGCGTCGGCGCGACTCTGCTGGCCCGCACGCGTCGCCGCGTCGAGCTGACGCCGGAGGGCGCGCGCTTTCTCGAGGAAGCAAAACGCGTGCTGGCGCAGCTCGAGCGCGCCGTGCTCGAGGTGGGCGGCATGGCCGCCGGCGAGCGCGGGCGGCTTCGACTGGGTTTTGTCTCGCTGGCCGACTACGGCGTACTGCCGGGCCTGCTGAAAGCCTACAAGTCGGCCCGGCCGGGCGTCGCATTGTCGCTGCGCGAAATGCTGTCGCCCGACCAGGCGGCGGCGCTAGCCGCGGGCGAGCTCGATTTCGGGCTGCTGCTGCCCCCGGTGGCAGGCGCCGACTTGGAGCACCTCGTGGTGCAGCGCGAACGTTTCCTCGTTGCGCTACCCTCGCGCCACCGCCTGGCGCGAACCC
>Ga0315281_10013086_pt1 | contig 11244 bp, 12 predicted proteins | sample YL17G07_0_MG_FD_204540 | JGI IMG/M metagenome (GOLD analysis project Ga0315281, IMG submission 204540) | Sediment microbial communities from Yellowstone Lake, YNP, Wyoming, USA - YL17G07_0 | ecosystem: Environmental > Aquatic > Freshwater > Lake > Sediment | place: USA: Wyoming | collected... | reverse complement strand
GCGTACCAGTCGGCTAAGACCGACGAACACCACTGGATCGACGCGATCCGGCAGGCGCCGACGCCGGCCGAGGCCAAGAAGCTCGGGCGGAAATCTCCCGTCCGGTCCGACTGGGAAGAAGTGAAGGAGGGCGCGATGATCGGTCTCCTCCGCGAGAAGTTCACGAACGAAATGCTGAGGTCGCTCCTCGTCGCTACCGGAGATCGGAAGCTCATCGAGGGAAACTGGTGGGGCGACCGATACTGGGGAGTCCATCGCGGCGAGGGCCTGAACCGGCTCGGCGAACTGCTGATGCAGGTCAGGAAAGAGATCGCGTCCGTGTATCCTCAGCCTGAGGAGTTTGTGTACTAGATGAACATCGCGCTCTTCAGGATCATGAAAAGCTTCAACTCTGGCCGCCAGGCCCTCGGAATGGGCGGGGGCGAGGAGTTCTCGACGATCGCGCGCGAGATGGCGCGACGCGGACACCGCGTGACGGTCTACTGTGAGGTAGCGCGCACGTCCCGCGACGACCTCCTCGAGTGGGGCCTCAGGCTGAAGCCCGACGCCGCGCGCCTCGACGACGACGAGAACTGCCTGATCGTGGACAACGGGGCCGGGATCAATCTCCTGTGGGCGCCGAACCAGCTCGTCTTGCCGCGGAGACTCGCTCGGTTCTACCAGCTCGTGTCGACGTGCGACGTACCGATCTTCTACTCGCAGAGCGACCCGGCGGTCAGCATGGCGATCGTCACCGAGATCGACGACTGGCTCAAGCTCCCGTCGAAGGTGGGCGTGCTCGAGTATATCACCGTACCAGAACGGGCGCTCGACGGCAAGCAGGTCATCGTGATGTTCACGCAGCATTGGCCAGACGAGTTCGCCACCAAGATCAAGTCGCGCTACGTGCAGATGGCGAAACACGGCATGAAGTACGAGCACCTCGACCTCTCGCCGACGGCGCTCATCGGCCGCGAGCGCCAGAACCCAAAGCAAGACCCCGAATACGACATCGTCTACGTGGGGAATTCACGCCGCCGAAAACGGCTGATCCCATACGTCAATCGTCCCGACGCGCATGTGTGGGGCCAGTGGTCAGACCGCGTCCGCGCAGATCAGGTGCCGCTCGCCACGATGCACGGGAAGGTCGGCGTGCACCTGGTCCCCGGTGTGTACCACGACGGGCGCATGACGTTCGTCGTGCGCGACGACCACGAGCTCGGGTTCAACGCGCGGCCGACGCGCATATTCGAGTCAGTGCAGGCGGGATGCCCGACGTGGGTCGACGCGAAGACGTTCCGGGAGGGGTCTGAGCCGTATTGGCCGTGGCTGATCGAGCACGCCGACATCGATGCGCGGCTCGACGAGATGCGCGATCCGAATCGGCGTCGGAGCCTGGTCGGCCTGCAGCAGGACTTGGTCTCGTCTGTCGACCCGTTGCAGCCGATCGACGATCTTGAGGCCATCCTCGAGAAGCACCTGCGGTGAGGCCGCCGCGAAAGCAGGCGTATTTCGACACCGCAGCGGTGTGGGCGCAGCAGTCCACCTGCAATCGGAAGCACGTGGGCTGCGTCCTGGTCAGTCCAGATGGGTTCGTGATCGCGACCGGGTACAACGGGTCTGAGCGCGGCCGACCGCACTGCGTGGATGTCGGGTGCTACGTTGTCGAGGGGCACTGCGCGCGGACGATCCACGCCGAGAAGAACGCCCTGCTGCAGGCCGCTTTTCGGGGCGAATCGACGCGGGGGACGGGCTGCTACAGCACCATGAAACCGTGCTTCCGATGTCAGATGGAACTGCGCCAAGCCGGGGTCGCCGAGTTCTTCTGGGTCGAAGACTACGACGACTATCCCGACAACCCGGGCGACATGTTCGACCTCGACGGGACGATTCGCGAGAGCTCAGAAACAGGATAATATCCGGTCCATACGGTAGACGAGGGTGAATGTCAACGCATGACAGCGCGATCGATGTCGATTGAGACTAGAGAGAAGATCAGCATTGCGACTCGGGGCCGTCCAAAGGGACCGATGCCGGTTGAGACGCGCGCGAAAATTGGTCAATCGCTCATTGGAAAGCCATGGGACACTGAGCGTAAACAGCGATATACGTCGCCGATGTTCGGTAAAACGCATACTGCCGAGTCGCGCGCCAAGATAAAGGCCGCCCGGGCACTGCAGGTTATGACGCCGATGAGCGAAGACACACGAGAAAAATTAAGGGTCGCCAAGATCGGGTGGAATCCATCGGTTGAGACACGTAAAAAGATTGGTGATGCGCATCGCGGCAAGGCGGCCTGGAACAAGGGAATTGCATGCCCTGATGACGTGAAAGAGAAACTTCGTCAGGCGAATCTCGGCAAGAAGGCGTCTTTCGAGACTCGTGAAAAGCTCAGTCTGTTCTTCAGGAATGTGCCACGAACGCCAGAGTGGTGTCAGCGCATAGCTGAAGGTAAGCGACGGCACATTGTTGCTGGGACAGATTGCGCGGGCGCGTGCTGTCGCCCTAAATGGAGCAATACGCTCCTCGAACAGGCCCTCGCTAGATTGCTTGGCGATTTTCCGCACGTCGTTCAGTGGAAACGTTTTGGACATTTCACGGTCGACGCATATCTGCCTCATCCATATCATTTAGCGTTTGAAGCGGACGGCTGGCATCATCAGTTCAGGATAGAGCGCGATCTTGAGAGAGATCAATGGTTGCTTAAAAATCATCAGTTGATCGTCATTCGCCTGACCACTGATGATTTGAAAGGAATATAAGTGAACTCTCAGCCTACGGCCATTGGGGTTCACATATACTCTGGCGCCTTTGTTTTAGGATTCCGTGAAAAATTCAAGGTGCTTGGAAAGTGGGAGGAGCTCGACGCTGGCGCTGAGACATTCAGAATAAACTTGGGTCACGAGATCCCACAGATCATTTCACGACAGGGATTAGACGGTTGGCCGATCGATCAGCATCGCGGCCGTGTGAACGTCGTGTTCGCGAACCCGCCGTGCTTTTCGGCGGACACTGTCGTTCTGACTGAGAACGGTTGGGAGAAGATCGGCAAGCTCGTGAAATCCAGATCCACCGATAGGGTCTGGGCTATCGGCAGCGACGGCGCGATGGGTTTTCATCGCATCGACGGCTGGCACGACAATCCGTATACAGGCGATCTGTACGCCGTGTCGTTGAAACACGGCAGGGGCGGAAGTTGGGGGAAGCGACCCGCGATCGCGACGTATAACCATCGCTTTTTGACGACGCGCGGGTGGGTTCAGGCCGCGTCGCTTCAGCAGGATGATCTGGTGGCCACCGGTGAGATCGCTCCCAATGCGCGGCAGCGCGAGCTCATCGACGGCATGATGCTTGGAGACGCCACTATCAAGGCACGACAAGCGCAGTTTGGCACGTCACAGACGTGTGAGGAGCTCGTCGCCATGAAACGCGATGCTCTGGGCGATCTCGTGTGTGGCGACGGTGTCGAACCGCGAGGGATGGGCGGAGACGGATATTTTCGCCGGCCGCTTCATGGCTTTTATTGCAAGACGTTGAACTGGGCGAAGGTCGAACGCGAGCGCTGGTACGGGGGCGACGGTCGGAAGATCGTGCCTGTCGACGTCCGATTGACCGACCTCGCTCTCGCCGTTTGGTTTATGGACGATGGCCACGGGATAGGTCAGAGATGGTCACATCGCCCCGAGTATAAAACTCGGTATCACGGTCCTTGGCTGTCGATGGCTACCTGCAGTTTCGATGCGACGAGCCTTGAGATACTCACGCGCGGTCTGGAAGCGATCGGCATAACGGCGGTTCAACACCGGCGAAAGAGCGGCTACGTGGATCTCGAGATAAGGGGCGAATCGGCGATCGCGTTCATCGATCGTATCGGGCGGTTCGTGCCGCCATCGATGCGCTACAAGCTGCCCGACTGGGCTCCGGGGTTTGAACAGGACAACTGGCAGCTTGGCGCGTCGATCACCGGTTGGGACAGTCCCGTGGTCGTGAATCGCGGTCCGGCGCCAGACAGTTTTAGAGCGTACTGTCTGGACGTTCCCGAAGCCCAGAATTTCGTGACGCGCGGCGGCGTCGTCCATAACTGTGCTATCTGGTCGACGATGGGGTCGCGGCTGGGCGAGAACGACCCGCGGATCGTGTTCACCAAGAACTGCGCAGAACTCGCAAAGCGGCTCGAACCGGATTTCTTCGTCATGGAGTCCGTCTGTAGAGCGTGGAGCCCGACAGGCGGCAGGCCGACCTACACGCGCATGGCGCAGGAATTTGGCGCTCTCGGGTACGCGACGACTATATTCATGACGAACACCATGCTCCACGGAGCTCCGCAGTCGCGCGAACGCTTTCACTTCATCGCGCATCGATACGCCATAGACCTCCACGGGCCAGACATGCGAACGTTCAGGCCGGCGACCGTCAGAGACGCGATCGGAGACCTCGAAGAGAGCGCGGTGTCGACGGTCTCAGGGAGGGATCCGACGCTCGCGAACCATGTCTATCCCGTGCTCTCTCCGAGCGAGATGAACGTCGTGAAGCGCATGTACCCGGGCGAGGGCTGGGACGTCGGCATCGGACGCTGCATCGAGGACGGCGTCCCGTTCCGCAAGTCCAGGTTCCTGGCCGGACGCATGGAATACGATCGGCCGTCGCGCACGATGGTCGACATCTCGTGTGTGTTCCATCCCGCGCGCGATCGCATCATTACGATGCGCGAGGGGGCGAGGCTCTGCGGGTACCCAGACTGGTTCAGGTTCTCGGACTCTCCGTCGAACCGCACGTATGGGGCAGAGCACGTCGAGCTCACCCAGGCGGCCCTGCCGTTCATGGGCAGGTTCCTCGGAGACGAATTCGCGCGCGCCCTAGACAGGGCCGACGGCGTCCGACCGACGGCGTCCGCAGACGACATCAAGGTGGTGGACCTGAGGCCGCTCACGGCGCGGTTCGGGCCGCGTTCGCTCAGAGAGCTGCAGACCGACGACACGGTAGCATGATCGCATGACAGATCCCTTCGTCGTCATAGAGGGCATAGATGGAGCGGGGAAATCTACGCTCGCCAGGGCTTTCGTCGCTCAAGGGATGGCGTACGGACACTTTGGTCCACCCGACAGACCCGCGTACCGATTCTACTCAGAGATCTTTGACCGCCACCCACACCAGGCGACCGTCGTCGATCGGATGCACGTCGGGAGCTTCGTGTATGGCACGATCTTTCGCGGGATGGACGAACTGACGCCCTACGAGCACTGGCTCATCGAGGGCCGGCTCATGGGCCGGAACAGCGTCATGGTCTACGCGTGTCCCCCGGCGGTCGCCTCGGATCGCGCGCTCGACCGCGGTCCGCGCGACGCCGTTGAGGAGCTCTATGAGGACGCGAGCCGACGAGACGACGTGCGCCGGCTCTACGAACAGTACATGAGCAGCATGTCTGCATTGCCGATCTTCGCTTACGATTTCACGGCCGCTCCAGACGCGATGCAGCGCACTGTGTCTGAGGTGATGGCGACGCTCGCGTATTTCTCTGATGCGCCCCGCCCCGTGGCGTCGGCAGACCCATTTGGGAATGCCTATTCTCCACAGTACTGTCTCGTCGGCGCTGCGCCGAGTCGCTACCTGCACGGGGCGCTCGTCGCCGCTCGAATACGGTTGAATGCCACGTGCATCGTTGGGCGGCTGCCGGACGATTATGAACCGAGCGAGTTCTGGCTGTCGACAGTCTTCGTCGCGCTTGGCAGGAAGGCGCACGCGCAGCTCGATGAGATGGGAATCAAGCACGTCGCCGTGCCCCATCCCGGCCTCGTCGAGGCGGCGCATTACGCCGACATCGTCCGCTATGCGAAGGCGATCAGGGGCGATACAGACTTCCCGCTCGATCGCCCGACGAAGCGCGAAGAGCTCGCAGCGACCGCGTCTAGGCTCAGGAAGATCGGGCTTGTTCTGCCGTGAAGGTCTACAGGCTCGATGCCCTTGGCACGGGATACGCAGACCTCCTCAGAGACGTCGAGCAGAGCGGCGACATCGTGAGGCCGCGCGGGATGGAGGTCCGCGAGGTCAGGCCGCTCGTGCTCGAGATCTTAGATCCGACGCGATCGCTTGTGAAGCGTCCGGGGATCAACCGCGCGCTGATGTGGATGGAGATCGCGCAGCTCATCGCGGGTGAATGGGACGAGGGGCTCATGCGCGCGATGTCCGCGCAGGCAGCCGTACTCATGTCCGCTCAGGGCGCGTACGGGCCGCGCACGGCGATGCAGCTCGAGCAGGCCGTCCTCGAGCTGGTCCACGACGCGGACTCGCGTCGTGCGACTGTGATCGTGGCGCGCGAGAGCGACCTGTTGAAAGCGCGGGCCGGCGCGAATGAACAGCCGTGCACGCTGTCTTGGCAAGTTTTCGCGAGAGGCGGCAGGCTCGAGATGGTGGTCAGCATGCGCTCGTGGGACCTCGTCTGGGGGCTCGCAAACGACGTGCCGATGTTCACCATGATCCAGCGATGTCTCGCGTGGGCGCTCGGCCTCGAAGTCGGGACGTACACCCATGTCGCGGGCAGCGGCCACGTCTATAGCCGCCACTACGGGCTCTGGGAGCGGGTGTCGCCGACGACCGAGCGGCTCGCGCTCGTGATTCCACGCGATCTGCCAAGCGGCTTCATGGCGCAGGACAGGTGGGTCGGCGTCGTCGCTGGAGCGATATCGGCTCTCAGGCTCGCGAGGGTCGGTAAGCTTGACGAGCTGCCCGCGCATTGGAGCCACGTCGCTCCCCTCTGGAAGAAGAAGCTGGAGAATCATGGCTGACGCCGTGGCCGATCGCCGCATCGGGCTCGACAGGCTCCTCAGGCAGCTGAAGTCCAATGACTGGGTGTCGCGTGCGCTCGACGGGATCGGCGTCCAGCCGGAAGACGCGTGGGTCCCTCCCAAGCTCGAGATAAACCCGTCGGGGACGGGAGGGCCGTGCGCTCTCGACATCCAGTTCGGCATGCTCGGGCACAGGACGCCGATCGCGCCCAAGAATCGACGGCGCATGGACAACGGGACGATGGCCCACCGGAGGTGGTCTGAGTACTTCGAACAGACCAATCTGCTCGTGGTCGCGTCCAAGAGGCTCAAGCAGGCGGGCGTCTGGAGCGGAGAGATCGATGTCATCGTGAAGAGCCCGGCGACGGGGTCGTTCCATGTCGGCGAGATCAAGACGACCAACTCGAACAGTTTCGGTCGACTCCCGCGGCAGGTCGCCGACCTCGACGCGATGGCCCTCGCGATGGCGGGGCACAACAAGGCCTACCTCTTCCAGCTTGCGCAGTACGTCGTCAAGTTCAAGCAGGCGTACTCAGCGCTGTCAGACGAAGCGTTCTTCCTGTTCGAGAACACCGATGACCAGGACTATCGCGTCCTGTGGCTGCGGATCGGCGCGAACCTCAAGCGCGACGCGTTCCTCAACGGCGAACTCGCGCGACAGGCCACGATCGATGGGCGAGTCATCGAGAGGCCGTTCGCCAAGGGATCGAGCACGTGCAAGCGTTGCTATCGCAGGAAGGTCTGCGACGACTATCACGCCGGGATCGGGGACGTCGTCCAGCGCGTCGAAGAAGCGATGTTCAAGGCGGGACAGCTTCCTCCGCCGAGCACGGTATGGACCGAGGGGTTCGACCGCGATCAGTCTGACGAATTCGACGAGGAGATCGCGTGGTGACGACAGATTTTGAACTCATCGACACCCAGGTCGAGGAGGGGACTCAGCAGGCTCCCGAGGACGGCATGACGGTGGGAGAGCTGTTCGAGAACGGTCGCCGCTTCATGCGCGGTCTGAACATGCCGGCGATGCGCAAACCCGTGGGTCACGAGAGTGAGTATGATTTCCCCACCGACGTGACCGTGTTGAGGTCTCCTCAGCTCGGAGCGTTGCAATTGCGATTGGCGGCGTGGTACACCTATTCGCTGTCGATCATCGGCCGTGAGGAGTCTGAACTCGGGGTCTTCAAAGAGATCTTCGACGTGAAGGTCGGAGCGGCGATGGCGGTGGAGAAGACGAGGCACGACAAGCTGGTCGCGAAGGAGATCCTGCGATCGATCTGCATCCAGAACGTACTGGAGCTCAGGAAGCTGCACAAGGCCATCCTCGCGCGTCAGCACCGTGTGGACCTCATCAAGGCTCAGGCGAACGTCTATCACGAGCAGCTCGTGAGGCTTTCGCGTGAGCAGAGCAGGCGGGAATCCGAGGCCTCAGTCGGACGCGCGTACTGATGAGGGCAAGCGCTCGAACAGCCTCGGGTGGGTCGCCGGCGCGTTCGCGCTCACGACTCCGTCTTCGATGCTCTCGCAAATCACCTGCATCGACGACTGTCCAAACTGTCCGCTGTTCATGAAAGGATGCGCGGGCATGTGCGTCAGGTGGGACGAATTGGTCTGTCACAACTGTCCCTGTCTGGGGTCTCAATACGCCGACAAGGACGGCGATCCGACGACGGTCGACGCGGTCACGAACGAGCCGAAGGGTGCTCGCGCAGAGCTTCTAGAGATCCGTCGGATCAGGCGGTTCTTGTGGGACGGTGAACAGGTACCGCTAGAATTGATACTATCTACAAAGGAGTCAGTCCCATGAAGCATCCTACGATAGAACGGGGGTCAAGAAGGCGGGCGGCGAAGCCCGTCGACGGCGTCTCCTCGGTGGACACGCTGACAGAGATCGACGCGATCAGAGACGAATACATCGGCGCCAGCGTGGCAGCGATCGAACCGCCTAGTGCCGACGTCGCGGTCAAAGACGAGTCGACGGGACCCGATGAGACAGAATCGCTCATTTTACCCACGGCGCCAGGCGAGCTCGTGTCGAGCTGGTACGCGCTCAGGACAGAATACGACGCGGCGCTCGCGCGGACGACGACGATCGCCGGCGACCTCGAGAAGATCAGGAGCGATCTCCAGCGCTACTATCAGATCGCCGTGCCGTCGTTCGTGTCTGACGACCGGCCCGTGGTGTCGCGCGTCTCCTCGATATCTGAGAACGCCGACGTCGCCAGCGGCGTCAAGACTTCCGACGCCGTTCAGGGTGAATGGAGCCTTCCCGTGCAGATGCCAGTAAACACAGATCAGCTTCAGGACGCTGAGATCGCGAGGATCAGGAGAGAGGCGACGCTCGGCGATTCAGATCAGAGCTTCGCCACGGGCATCGCCAACAAATTCAAGATGATCACGGACGGAGGGAAATACAGATGAGCGACGGATTCGGACCGCCGATCACGGTGAGGCCGTCTGTGCTCCTCGACCCGACGGCACAGACGACGGACGTCCCGTACTACGAGATGATGAGCATGGAGCGCCTCGTGCCGCGGTTCGATCAGTACGGGCCAGAGCTCAAGACGCTCTCGGCCGCGGTGGCGATGCCAGCGCCAGACGCAGTCGCGGCTTCAGACCCAGAGACCATCGACTTCCTATTCGAGGTCCCGGGCGTGGAGCCAGGACTCTCGTTTGAGGACTTCATCAGGGGCGCGGCGATCGCGACGCGGACCATCGACAATCGCTGGCATAACGCGATACGCGACGCTCTCATCAGCGTTGGACAGAGCGTGATCGACGGGGGGATGTTGCCGACGATCGACGTCGACTTCTACGATTCGTTCAAAGTCGTAGAGCGGACGATTTTCGCGAACGGTGAATCGGTGAGCTGGAAGCCGCTCATCGCGTTCACGGAGGGCGCGTACTGGCTTCTCAGTTTCGTTCAATCGCCCGAGCGACGCCGAGGGAGCATGAGCCCGCTCGAGTTCGTCGAGCGCCGCGTGATGCTCTCGGCGAGCCTCGGGTACGTCCCGCGATAGGGAGGGAGACTGCCGGCGTGTCGCTCGTTTCATCGTCTAATATAGAGCGCTTGACGTTGGGCCACCCGTTCTGGGATGAGGCCGTCGCTATGCGACAGAATCAGTCGGCGATCGGAGCGATCGCCGAACGCGCGCACGCGCTCGGTTACGACGGACTCACCTACGGCGAGATATCGCGTGGGCTCAGGCGCGCTCCTGCAGATCTACATCTTCCCATCCAGACGTCGGCGTTCCTGCGCAGACGCTATCTAGAAGTGGCGCGCGATTTCAATTCGTTCAAGATAATGAAGGACCTCGTCCAGGAGGCGCTGAGCAAGATTGGTGAGTTGGAAGAAGAACTCATGGACCCCGGGATCTCTGGGTCGCGAAAGGCGATCATAGAGAGTGAGCTGTACCGCTGGTACGGGCGCGCATTCGGCTGGTCAGAACAGTGTTCTGTCCTCGCGATCAAGATGCAGGGCGTCAACGTCAGGAGCCCATTCGGCGATGACGATGTCCCAGATCAGGCGCGCGACCAGCGACGGACGACGGACGACATCAAGACTGAGATCGAGGAGTTGGCGAAAGAGTTTCAACGGCAGCTGCCATCCCCGCCGTCGCACGACGGCCTCGTCATGCTGTACGGCCCGGACAACGTGCGCCCCGTCGGGGTGGTCATCGACGGCGACACGGGCGACCTCGACGACGATGACGACGAGGGCTAGAGGGCCGATCGAGCCGTTCACCGTCCGCGAACGCGCGGTCATCCGCGCGGGTCAAGCGTCGTTCCAGTTCTTCCTCATGCACATCTACCCGCTCTCGTTCGAGAAGCGCATGTGGAAGATGGCAGACGGTCAGAAGCACGCGTTCTCGCTCGGCTATATCCACTACCTGTGGGCGAAGATCGTCGAAGAGAACCCGCGCGCGTGCGTATTGGCGCCGCGCATGCACCTCAAGTCCACTGTCTTGAATCACGCATTCATCTTCTGGAAGCTCTTTGGAGCCAACGAGGATCACGACGCGATCGTCATATCGTACAAGGACGAGCTGGCGTCAGACCACGTCGAGAAGATCAAGAAGGCGATCGACGCCAATGCCTTCTGTCGTTTTTGGAAGGACAATAAGCCGCTCGCCGAATCGATCGTCGACTACGATATCTCATTCGATGACGGGCACACGTGGAACGGTAAAGTGGACGCGCATGGCATATTTTCGACCGTCCGTGGACTGCACCCGCGCACGGTCGTCTGCGACGACATCTTGAGCGACTTCGCGAACGCGCTCGAGCCCGTGCAGATAAAGCGCATCGACCAGATATTCCGCCAGTCGCTCGAGTCGCTCCCCGACGAGGCCGACAGCCTCGTGGTGATCGGAACGTCGCAGTCGTACGAAGACACGCTCTTCAAGCTGAAGAAGAACGAGCAGTACGCCTGGTTCAGGTTCCCGGCTGAGCTCCCCAACGGGTCCGTCCTCTGGCCCGAGAAGTT
>Ga0315281_10013084_pt1 | contig 11245 bp, 11 predicted proteins | sample YL17G07_0_MG_FD_204540 | JGI IMG/M metagenome (GOLD analysis project Ga0315281, IMG submission 204540) | Sediment microbial communities from Yellowstone Lake, YNP, Wyoming, USA - YL17G07_0 | ecosystem: Environmental > Aquatic > Freshwater > Lake > Sediment | place: USA: Wyoming | collected... | reverse complement strand
TTGCCTTCGCGGCACCAGCGGTCAGCTGCATCATGTCGCGCAGCGCGCGACCCTCTGTCCCAGGATTGTGAGACGATGGACGGTACGGCGTCTCATAAGCAGACGGAAATTCGCCTGATCAGTACCGCCAACCCGGTCGCGCAGTCGGATCGAACCAAATCTCCGGCTCGATTCTCCAGAAAACGGGAATAATGCCGAAGACGCGCAGAGATTTTCGGCACAGTGGACCGAAGAATTCTCAAATTGGGTACGCAGAGACTCTCCGCCTAAGGCAAGAAGCCCGCCAACGGCGGGCTTCCACGCGACATTCAGCCGAAAATCTCCAGAGACCGGACGGGCTGGCTGAGGACGCAGTCCTGATCGGACCGGTCTCCAGGACAAATTTTCGGGTAACAGGGAAAAATACAGGGAAAATCCGAAAATCAAGCCTGAAATGACGACGACATCTTCATTAAACGCTGCATCCATGGGGTTTTTTGACGAAACTCCCTGTAAAAAATAACAGGGAACAATTTCGGTGTAACAGGGAAACTATGAGCAAATAACAGGGAAAACCTCTTCAGTTTGCCAATTCGGCCTTCGTTCGCTTTACGCTACGTCAGTCGACCCTTTGGCGTGGCAAAATCCACACCGAGTTATCACGTGCAGTTTCCGTTGTGGCATCTTGAAAGTGGCTGGTAACTGATCTTCGGCGCCGATATTGGAGGCGATCCATGGCCGCACTGAAGATTACGTATAAAGACCCCGGCCAGCTAAGGCCGCGAGCAAGGAATCCGCGCACCCACGCCGCCAAACAAATCAAGCAGATTGCAGCGAGCATCAAAGAATTCGGATTTATCAGTCCTATCCTCATTGATGGTGCCGACGGAATCATTGCGGGACATGGCCGAGCCGAGGCAGCAAAACTCATCGGCATGAGCGACATCCCAACTGTGCGCGTCGACCATCTGACCCCAACTCAGATCCGCGCATATGTTATTGCCGACAATAGACTTGCCGAGAATGCTGGATGGGATCGAGAACTTCTAACGCTCGAACTTCAGGAGCTTTCGGTTGAACTAAATTTTGATGTCACGGTCACCGGCTTCGAGACTGCCGAAATCGATCTTCTCATCAGCGAACTGAACGAAGATGCCCCCGATGAGGCGGATGAAGTTCCGCCGATTAACCGTTCGGTGCCAGCAGTCTCGCGCCCGGGCGATTGTTGGCGCATCGGCGATCATTTTCTACTCTGCGGCGATGCCTTGAAAAAGGACAGTTATGTGACTCTTCTCGGCGCGCAAAAAGCACAAATGATATTCACTGACCCGCCTTTCAATGTCGCGATTGCCGGGAACGTGTCAGGCCTTGGAAAAGTGAAGCACCGCGAATTTGCAATGGCTTCCGGTGAAATGAGCAGTCATGAGTTCATCAAATTTCTGGGGACGGCGTTTATGCGCCTTGCCGATTTCAGCACTAACGGCTCGATACACTTTATCTGTATGGATTGGAGGCACATGCGCGAGCTATTAGAAGCGGCCACAAAGCCATTCAGCGAGCTCAAAAACCTTTGTATTTGGGCGAAGACTAACGCCGGCATGGGTAGCCTCTACCGATCGCAGCATGAGCTGGTATTTGTTTTCAAGAAAGGTACCGCGCCACATGTCAACAACGTCGAGTTGGGGCGCTTTGGTCGTAATCGCACAAACGTCTGGAATTACCCAGGGGTGAACAGTTTTGGCAAGGAACGCGGTGCCGAACTTGCCATGCACCCGACGGTCAAGCCCTTGGCGTTGGTTGCAGACGCGATTCTGGATTGCTCCAAGCGCGGGGGAATCGTTCTCGATGCCTTCGCTGGTAGTGGTACGACCCTGATCGCAGCCGAAAAGACTGGACGGCGCGGCTATGGGATTGAAATCGATCCCCACTACACCGATACCATTATCCGCAGGTTCGGCGAGGTGTACGGCCTCAAGGCGGTACACACAGAATCTATGCTCGATTTTGAACATTTGAGAAACGAGCGCTCTGAGGAGAAACGCCATGGCCAAAAAGCGAAAGAAGTCAAAAGGCACCAAACAGAAGGCAAAAGGCGACGCACAAAAGGTCGGCCGCGGTAACCCACCCAAGCACACGCAATTTCGCAAGGGCACGAGCGGTAACCTAAAGGGTCGGCCAAAGGGCTCCAAAAATGTTGGCACTCACCTCATGGAGGCCGCTCGCGACCACGTCACCGCGACAGTGGGTGGAAGAACTCGAAAGGTTTCGAAGATACAAGCGACGGCGATGCAGCTCGCTACAAAAGCCGCGGGCGGCAATCAAGCGGCGATAGGTAAGTTCCTCGATTGGATGGACGAAATCGAATCTCGTGCCGCCGCCGCTAAGCCGACCCAGTTTCCGCTCAGTGCCCCCGACGTAGAAGTCCTCCGGGCGACCTATGAGCGGATGAAGCAATGCGACCCAGAGAAACTTGCGGAATAAAATGGCGCCATCCCCAGCCAATATGTATGCGGACGTGCTGCGGCACGATCTATGTGCGTTCATCCATCGATCATTTCTGGAGTTAAATGCTCAGACGCCATTTCTTTCGAACTGGCACATCGAAGCGCTGGCGGCAAAGCTGGAGGAAGTCAGACGAGGTAGCTGCAAGCGCCTCATCGTCAATGTGCCGCCTCGTCACCTCAAATCCCATGCGATATCGATCGCTTTTCCAGCATGGATGCTGGGGCATGACCCTACCAAACAGATCTTGTCCGTAACCTACGCGCAGGACCTCTCCGACAGCTTTGCCCGAAAGTCACGGACCCTCATGATGAGCCCTTTCTATGAAGGGCTTTTTGAAACCCGGCTTTCAAAAGGGCGTGAGGCTGTCTCGGATTATGAAACGACCGACGGCGGATATCGACTTTCGACGTCAATAGGTGGCGTCCTAACGGGCCGCGGAGCTGACATTATCATTGTCGACGACCCTCTAAAGGCGGACGACGCCCTGTCTGAATCCCGTCGTCGGTCCGTGAATGAGTGGTATGACAACACTCTGCGCAGCCGCCTTAATAGCCAGGAAAAGGGGGCGATCATCATCGTCATGCAGCGCCTGCATGCCGACGATCTCGTTGCTCACGTTCAGGAGCATGAGCCGTGGGATGTGCTGTCGTTCCCTGCCATCGCGGAACAGGACGAGACCTACGACTTCTTAACACCCTACGGTCGCAAGCAAATACATCGAAAAAATGGCGAAGTGCTGCAACCAGATCTGGTATCGCTGACCACGTTGGAGTCTCAACGTCGTGCGATGACTGAGTACAATTTCACGGCGCAGTACCAACAGGATCCACAACCGCCTTCCGGCATCATCGTCAAACGGGAATGGCTGAAGTTCTACGGGCCCAACGACAAGCCGGAACAATTCGATCAAATGATCCAGAGCTGGGATACTGCAAACAAGGATACCGAGCTTTCCAATTATAGCGTTTGCACTACCTGGGGCCTAAAAGATCAGCACCTGTTTCTTCTAGATGTCTATCGTCGAAAAGTCGATTTCCCGAACCTCAAGCGAGCTGTTCGAGAGCTGGCGGCGCTTCATCAACCGAATGTCGTCTTGGTCGAAGATAAAGCTTCTGGAACATCGTTGATCCAAGAATTGCGCGCAGACAATTTTTCAATCGTGCAGGCGGCGCCTGCCATTGATGGTGACAAGATCATGCGCTTACATGCACAAACAGCAAAAATAGAAGGCGGGTTTGTTCTCTTCCCAAAGGAAGCACATTGGCTCGATACCTATCTGCTTGAGCTAGTGACTTTTCCAAACTCGAAGAATGACGACCAAGTCGATTCCACGGTCTTTGCGCTGGCCTGGTGCACGTTAAATCCGTCTTGGCCTGGTTGGACCGACGAGAGCCTTGACGTGCTAGCTCGTTTACATCCGGGGTTGTCCTTCGGTTGGTTCCGTGGCTGAGCGTCATGACAAACCTCTATTGCGCTTCCCGTCGCGTCAGGGTTTAAGTTTGCGGACACAAACAGCGGCCAAGACGACGGCATTTGGTCGCCATGCTACAGATGTAGTCTTCCGGGCAGGCCCCTAATATGATCAACCCGATATTCACGGAATGGCTTAGTCTGATCTTTCGCTGGTTGCATGTGATCGCGGCAATGGCGTGGATCGGCAGTTCATTTTATTTCATTCATCTCGACCTGAGTCTCAAGCATCGAGACGGACTTCCGACGGGCGTGCAGGGTGATGCTTGGCAGGTGCATGGCGGCGGCTTCTATCACATGGTCAAATATTTGCTGGCGCCCGCGCGCATGCCTGACGAACTGACCTGGTTCAAGTGGGAGGCATACACGACGTGGTTGTCCGGGTTCGCGTTACTGGTCGTCGTCTATTATCTGGATGCGGAACTTTTCCTCATCGATAAATCTGTGATGGATCTCTCGCCATTGGCGGCCGGCGCATTCAGTTTTGGAAGTCTGATTTCCGCATGGCTGGTTTATGAGGGATTATGCCGTTCGCCTCTGGGCAAGCATGAGGTGGCGCTCGCGCTGGTGGGCTATTTCTTTATCGTATTTTTGACATTTTCATTCACTCATGTGTTGAGTGGTCGCGGCGCGTTCAACCAAATTGGCGCTCTCATTGGTACAGTGATGGTCGCAAATGTTTTTGCGATCATTATCCCGAACCAAAAGAAGACTGTTGCCGCCCTGCTCGCCGGACGCGAACCAAAACCTGAATGGGGCAAGAAAGGCAAGCAGCGCTCGGTCCACAACAATTATCTGACCCTGCCGGTCATTTTCCTTATGATCAGCAACCATTATCCATTGCTATTTGCGACCCGGTACAATTGGGTCATCGTGGCTATCATCTTGGCTCTTGGTCCGATTATTCGTCACTTCTTCAATTCGCGCCACGCCGGCAGAGGTAATCCATGGTGGACATGGGCCGTTGTGACCGGAGGCATGGTTGCTATCGGATGGCTCTCCGCCGCGGGACCGCGCGAAACGACGACCGGCGCACTACCGCCGGTGCCGCAATTTGCACAGGTGGAAAATATTGTGCTGTCCCGATGCAGCATGTGCCACGCAAAAGAGTCGGTCTGGGCGACAATCGCAATGACCCCAAAAGGCGTGCTGCTTGATACCAGTGACTCTATTCATCGCAATGCGAAGCTGATCGAGCGCAACGCAGTGCGCTCGAACGCCATGCCTCCCGGCAATATTACGGAAATGACAGATGACGAGCGCCGAATTCTCGCTGCGTGGGTCGCCGCGGGCGCGCCGGAAAAATGACATTCCGCTGCGCCGGTTGGCAAGTCAGATTCCGGTTTTGATTGCTAATTCCCAGTTGGACAAGGACCCGTCATGCCCTGCTTACGCAAGGCATGACGGGCACGAGTTCGAAATGAAGTGAATCAGGCGTGACCACCAGACGCTTTCGCCGCATTGACCGCTCCGGTGCTGCCCGTGTTCTGCGCGCCGGCCCCGTTGTAATAGGCGTTCAGTAAGACGGCGGCGACAGCGGCCAGCACGATGCCGGAATTCAACAGCGGCTCGAGTTCCTTTGGCAGCTTTGAGAAGAAGGCTGGCGCCACCAGAGGAATCATGCCGAAACCGATCGAGATCGCGACGATGAACAGGTTGTTGCGGTTCGTCTTATAGTCGACGGATGCAAGGATACGAATTCCGGTCGCAGCAACCATCCCGAACATGACGATGCCCGCGCCCCCAAGCACGAACAGGGGCACCGCAGTGACCAACGCGCCGAGCTTCGGAATCAGGCCGAGAAGCACCAAGATGACCCCGCCCACCGCGGTGACCCAGCGGCTCTTGACACCGGTGACGCCGACCAAGCCGACATTCTGAGAGAATGAGGTATAGGGGAAGGTATTGAAGATACCGCCGATGAGCGTGCCCAAGCCGTCGGTCAATAGACCGCGAGTCAGATCGCGCTGTTCTATCTTTCGGTCCGTCATCTCGCCAACCGCAAGGAACATGCCCGTCGATTCGACCATAACCACGAGCATGACCAAGCACATCGTAATGACGGCAAAGACGTCGAACGTCGGTTTGGCGAGTTGGAAGGGATATATGATGTCCAGCCACGCGGCGTTGTTGAACGCCGTGAAACTTACTTTGCCGATCAGCCACGCCACGATGAATCCGAGGATGATGCCGAGCAGCACCGCGATATTAACGACAAAGCCTTTCGCAAATCTCGTGATGAGAAGAATGGCAACCAGAACAAAGCCAGCGACGAGTAAATTGATCGGATCACCATAGCCAGGAAGGTTGGGTGCCGCCGCCCCCGCCGCCCAGTTGATACCAATGCGCATCAACGAAATTCCGATGACGGCGATGATTGTTCCAGTAACGACCGGCGGGAAAAAACGCAGCAGTGCGCTCATGAATGGCGCAACGAGAAGGCCGAAAATACCCGCGGCGATCACCGAACCAAAAATGCCGCCGAGTCCGAGCGCGGGATTGTTGGCCATGGCCAGCATCGGCGCTACGGATGCAAAGGTCACGCCCATCATGATCGGAAGGCGAATCCCGAATGGTCCGATACCAATCGACTGTATGAGCGTTACAATGCCGCAGGCAAACAGGTCGGCATTAACGAGAATTGCAATCTGCTCCGGCGGCAGTTTTAGAGCCCGCCCGATGATGAGTGGTACGGCAACAGCGCCCGCATACATAACGAGCACATGCTGCAGCCCGAGCGGAAGAAGTTGGGCGAACGGCAAGCGTTCGTCCACAGGATGGGTAGAATTAGCCATGGAAGCCCCCCGGTTAAATGGCTCGGCGAATGGAATTAGCTCTGAAGAGTACATCCTCAAGTTCGGCGCGCATCGGCTTTATGACCATGCTCGCGCGCGACGACCGGCGAGCATGGCAGTCGCAGACTAGAGCTAATGGCATCGGGTTTCCATGGGGGATTGCCTCAAAAATGGGACGAACTCCACGGTGTGCGCTCATCCTTCAGCTTCCCCGATACGTCGCGTAGCTCCACGGCGAGCAAAGTAGCGGTACGTGGTAATGCAAGCTTGGATCGGCGATGCCGATCTGGATCGGCACTGTTTCCAGGAATGGGGGATCGGGCAAGCCCACCCCCATCGCGCGGAAATAAGCACTGACGTGGAAGTCAAGCCGGTAGCGGCCGGCGACGAGGTCATCGCCGGCCAGCAGCGGTTCGCTCACCCGCCCCTCGGCATCGGTCAGAACGGTCTTGAGGCGCTGCCAGCCGGAGTTTTCAAGTCGGAAAATATCGACCGTCATTCCGGCGGCAGGCCGGCCAGATGCTGTATCGAGAACGTGAGTCGAAAGCCTGCCCATTTCAGGTTTCACCCATGATTTTAGCAAGCCGGCCGCGCGCGATATGGCCAATCTGCTGTAATGCATTCGCAATTTCGGTTGCGGCGTCGTTGCCGATACGTCGCGCCATCTCAGCGATGACGGTTTCTCGCGTGTCATGCTGGCGCAGCGCGACAATGCAGGGGAAGCCAAATTTATCGCGGTAGCGCCGATTGAGCTCGGAAATCTCTTCGAGTTCGGCGCGGGTCAATGCCATAAAACCGAGCCGGCCTTGTTCGCTCGTTGAGTCCGATGTCATCGTGCCGTTGGTCGCTTCCCGGCCCGCAATTTCGGGATGGGAACGGATCAGCGTGAGCTGCCGGGCAGACGGTGCGTCATGCATGCATTGCATCATCGCACGATGCAAGTGTTCGAGACTTCGAAATGGCCGATCTGCAAGGACGTGCTCCGCGATCCAGGGGCTATTTTCGAAGACACCGCCCAACAGTGCGACGAACTCACTCCTGTCTGCCGAATTAACCAATTTCAGGCCTGCTCGCAGGGCGGTCGTCATACGGCCTCCATGTTGCCACCGTTTGTAGACAAAAATTGGACCTCCCGGTAGCTCCAATTTAGAGTGTCAGTCGCACGCCTCGACGCCCTGCTTCCGGTTGCCTAGAAATCTTGTATACATCCCGCTGACGAGGCACGGAAATCGCAATCGTGCCGCATCAATGCGAGCAAGGAAACAATCATCGATCGAATGATCGAGGCTGCGCTTGAGCCGAATCGGCGAGGAGAATCCGGTCGGGACCTCCGGCACGTTACGTTCTAAGCGCCCTCGACGATCTGCGGCGGCACTGAACGAATAGTGTTGCTGCATGAGTTGCAGAACAGTTTCGCTTTTGAATGATGTGGCGCTTCGGATGGTGTGATCTGCAGACATCCAGAATGGAGTCGATTGATGCCCCCCACGATCTCCTATCCCCGCGACATGAAGGGCTATGGACGAACGCCGCCGCATGCGCGCTGGCCCGGTGACGCGCGGATTGCGGTCCAGTTCGTGCTCAATTACGAGGAAGGTGGAGAGAATTGCATTCTCCATGGCGACTCTGCTTCAGAAGCATTTTTGTCAGAGATCGTCAGCGCGCAGCCTTGGCTGGGGCAGCGTCATATGAGCATGGAATCGATCTACGAATACGGTGCGCGAGCGGGGTTTTGGCGGATTTGGCGGCTGTTTACCGAGCGCGATTGCCGGCTCACCGTGTATGGCGTCGCAACGGCGCTCATGCGCAGCCCCGAGCAAGTTGCCGCCATGAAGGAGGCTGAATGGGAAATTGCCAGCCACGGATTAAAGTGGATTGATTATAAGGGTTTTTCTCGCGATGCGGAGCGGCATTATTTGCTGGAGGCAATCCGTGTTCATACCGAAGTGACCGGCGAAAAGCCGCTCGGCTGGTACACCGGGCGGACTTCGGAACACACGCTCGATCTGATCATGGAACACGGCGGGTTCCTTTATTCCTCCGACAGCTATGCGGACGATTTGCCTTATTGGGTGGAAGGCCCGCGCGGGTTCCACCTTATCGTTCCATATTCTCTCGATGCTAACGACATGCGTTTCGCCATCGCACAGGGCTTCAATTGTGGCGATCAATTCTTCAGCTATCTGAAGGATACGTTCGACGTGCTGTATGCCGAGGGCGCCAAGCGCCCGCGAATGATGTCTGTCGGCATGCATTGCCGGCTCGTCGGCCGCCCGGGCCGGGCGGCTTCGCTGGCACGCTTCCTTGATTATGTGCTCGGTCACGACAAAGTTTGGATTCCGCGCCGCGTGGAGATTGCTCGCCATTGGCATGCGGAACACCCGGCGCGGAAGGGTAGCTCGTGAGCGACAAACACCTGGGACGTCGCGTTATGGCGCGACTGGATGCGCTGGCGCGTCATTCCGACGAGCCGGTACAATTGACGCGGCTCTATCTGTCAGCAGCTCACAAAGCGGCTGCCGAGGAGCTCGCTGGCTGGATGCGTGAGGCAGGGCTCACGGTATCAATCGATGCGCTCGGGACCGTGGTGGGTCGTTATGAGAGCGCGATGCCCGGCACACCGGCGCTCCTTTTAGGTTCGCATATCGATACCGTACGGGACGCTGGCAGATATGATGGTACGCTTGGCGTCATCGCGGGCCTCGTTGCCGTCGAAGAACTATCGAAACGCGGCGAGACTTTGCCGTTCGCTATCGAGGTTGTTGCTTTTGGCGATGAGGAAGGCGTCCGCTTTCCGACTACGCTCACTGCGTCACGAGCCTTGGCGGGCAATTTCGATCCGATGGTCCTCGAAGCATGTGATGCCGATGGCGTCAGTCTGCGAAATGCGCTCATCGCATTTGGCTGCGAGCCCACAGCGATTGCGCGTGTCGCGAAGTCGCGCGAGGCGGTTCTCGCATACGTCGAGGTCCATATAGAACAGGGACCGGTCCTCGAATCTGAGGGCTTGCCCGTTGGTGTAGTGACAGCAATCAACGGAGTCCGGCGACTGGCCGTGGTTGTAACTGGCGAGGCGGGGCACGCCGGCACCGTTCCCATGCGGCTTCGGCGTGACGCCCTTACCGCGACGGCAGAGATGGCGCTCGCCGTCGAGCGCGTCGCCAATTCATTGCCGGATGTCGTGGCGACCGTCGGGCGGATGGAGGTGTTCCCATGCGCGGTAAACGTCATTCCGGGGAGCGTTCAGTTCACGATTGACGTTAGGTCGCCCGAAGATTCACAGCGAGACGCTGCGACCGAAGAAATTTCACGCGCCATCCGCAAGATTGCCGCCAATCGACGAGTTGAGGTATCAATCTCCACCACGCATGAGGCGCCGGCAACCGCCTGTTCAACGGTCATGATCAACGCCCTTTCGCGGGCTATTAATCATTTGGGATTTACGACCCGAACGCTACCATCGGGAGCCGGCCACGATGCAATGGCCATTGCAACACTTTGCCCTATTGGCATGTTATTCGTGCGTTGCGCAGGCGGGATCAGCCATAATCCGAGGGAGTCTATTTCTCTTCAGGATGCGGACATATGTGTTCGCATTCTCCTCGACTTTCTGCGCAATTTTAAACCGATATAAGTCAGCAAACAATTGTGCCGGAGCATTCAGTGCCAGCTGCGGAAAACGCGGGAAAAGCTATTGAGGCATCGGGACAGCGCAGCTGATCATTCTTCGCCTCGATAGCTGATCAGTTGTGCTCACGCTGCTTCAAACCGAATCGTCTGCGCGCCTTGCCATAAGGCTATGCGACCAAGTTCCGGCAACTTGTCGAGTTGAGACGTTATCGTAATGAAATGATTGCCAGCGAGCTGCCCCACCTTGCTTGCAAAATGGACTGCGCCATAGGCGAAAAGGATTTCGCATTCGCTCATCCCTCCCGGATATACGATAATTTGCCCAGGCGCAGGATAGCTCGTGTGATTTTCGAGGGGCAGTCCTAGATCGAGGTCGCCGAGTGGAACCCAGACAGCTTCGCCGCTCCAGCGGACGTGAATGATTTTGTTTTCGTAAGGCAACAACCTGCGAAAGATCTCGCAGGTCTTCGGCGCTGCCGTTGTTTCAAAGTGTGCGTCGAAGGTGAAAGGCCCGGCCGTAATTCTGAGCTTTGTCATTCTATCTATTCCCTCAGCCTTTTTCACTGTGCAGACGCATCCGACCTGTATTGATTTTATCGGATTGTCAATCGGCGTCAAATTTTGACCAAGAGATACCAAGATTACTCGCCGAAAAACAGAATTGAAATTATTTGCAGCGACCCATGTTTCGTAATCTGCCATTAAACGATTCTGACAGATTCGCCGCTCATTGTGCCTGTTGTGTGTACCGAAAACCTCACATGGGGATTTCCGAGTCAAGGGGCAAAAAATCATTAGTGCATGAGTTAAGACTCCGGTGCCTATTTCGGTATCCAAGGTCCAAGCCCGATTCCGTGATCTGGTTG
>Ga0315281_10013083_pt1 | contig 11247 bp, 10 predicted proteins | sample YL17G07_0_MG_FD_204540 | JGI IMG/M metagenome (GOLD analysis project Ga0315281, IMG submission 204540) | Sediment microbial communities from Yellowstone Lake, YNP, Wyoming, USA - YL17G07_0 | ecosystem: Environmental > Aquatic > Freshwater > Lake > Sediment | place: USA: Wyoming | collected... | reverse complement strand
CGCGCGAAGTAGATCCGCCCGCGGGGCGATTCGGCCTCCATCCCGGTGATCGCGTATGTGGGGCAAGAGTTCAGGCAGAGCCCGCAGTGGACGCACTTCGTCAGGTCTTCCAGCGATGGGGCTTCCGCGGGCACGGGCCAGTTAGATGCCACCGATGAACCTCCCGCGATTCAGCCGCCCGTCGGGGTCGTAGGCCGCTTTCATGCGCCGCATCAGGGGGAACGAATCGGGGGGGTCGCCCCACGGGTCGAGCGCTTCGCGGAAACTCAGCGGCATTCGGTCAACAATGACCGAGCCTCCAGCCGCGGAGACCAGCGCACGGATGCGAGCGACTATGCCTTCGACCGCCCGGAGAGGTGGCAGCGTGGCTGCATCCCAGCTTGCGCGCACAGAACTCGCGAGGGGCCGGGCAACCATCGTGGCGGGCGTCAGCGCTTCGAAGTTGGTGCAAACCTCGGGGATTTGGCCGGGCAACACGGTTACGCGGAGAGCCAGCACATCGCCGTCGTCGAACCCGGCATCGCGCGACAGGCGGTAGAGCGCGTCGTCCGAAGGGTCGAGCACGGCGGCTCCGCCAAGGAGCACGAGCGCGCCACCGGCGGCCCCGGCTGGCAGCCGCAGGAGCAACTCGTGGGTACCGGCGTGCGAAACGATGTCCGTGACTTCGGGCCGGAGGTCGGCGCGGTACACGCGATCGACCATCTGCACTCCTTCTGCGATTGAGGCCACCGGCACGAGCAGGTCCTGTACCGGCCCGCGTGGCAGCACGCGCAAGGCGACTTCGGTGATCACGCCAAGCGTACCGAGCGAGCCGCACCAGAGGCGCATCAGGTCGTAGCCGGTGACGTTCTTCACCACACGGCCGCCGGCCTTCACGAACTCGCCATCGGGGCGCAGCACGGTCATGCCGATTACGGAATCGCGCGGGGCGCCGTAGCGGCCGCGTAACGGCCCGCCCAGTCCCGTCGCCAGCACCCCGCCGATGGTCGCGCGCTCGGGGAGCGGTGGGTCGATGGGAAGCCACTGGCCTTGCTCCGCGAGCACGGCGTTGAGCGCGGCAACGGTCGTGCCAGCGGGCACTACCGCCGTCATGTCGTCGCGCTGGTGCTGGATTTCGCCCGAGAGGCAGGGCGCGACCTCTACGACCGCGAACGGCGTGGCCGGCGCGAAACCGAGTTCCTGCTGGGTACCGCCTCCGCATGACGCCAACGTGCGCCCGTCTCGTTCGCGGAGGGTGGCGCGCAATTCATCGAGCGATCCCGGGCGCAGGACGGCGTCGGACAGGCGGCCCGCCACGCGGCGCGCGGATGCTGGCTCAGACATAGGCGTCAGGCCCGGCGGCCTTGAGCGCCGCTGCCTGCTGGGCCATCTCGCCGCAGCCGGTGCCCGCGGGCAGGATCTTACAGGGGTTGAACCGCCCCTCGTTCCCGAACACGGGCCGGAGGCGTTCCATGTTGTCGAGATCGGTCTCGCTGTAGAGCCAGGACATGAAGCGCTGTTTTTCGAAGCCCACGCCGTGCTCGCCCGTGAGCGCGCCACCCGCATCGACGCAGGCCCGCATGATCTCGCCCCCGGCTTCCAGCACGCGTTCGCGGGCGCCGGGGACGCGGTCATCGAAGAGGATGTTGGGGTGCAGGTTGCCATCGCCCGCGTGAAAAACGTTCGCGACCGGCAGCCCGTACCGTTCGCTGATCGCCGTCACCTGGCGCATGACCTCTACGAGCTTCGAACGCGGCACCACGCCATCGAGGATGTAGTAGTTCGGGGCCAGGCGGCCAAGGGCGCCGATCGCGCCCTTGCGGCCCTTCCACAGCAACTCCCGCTCGGGCGCTTCGCGCGCTATGCGCACTTCGATGGCGCCCCGTTCGAGGCACTCCGCCCGTGCCTGCGCCACCTGCGACTCAACCACATCGGCGATGCCATCGAGTTCGATGAGGAGGACCGCACCGGCGTCTGGCGGATAGCCGCATTGGAGGCCCGCTTCCGCGGCCTGCAAGGTGACGCGGTCGATCATCTCCATGGCGGCGGGGATCATCCCGGCGGCAATGATGGCGGAGACGGTCTCGCTGGCCTGCTCGATCGAATCGAAGATGCCAAGCAGCGTTACGACCGTCGCGGGGAGGGGCAGCAGCCGCACCACGATGCGCGTTGCGATGCCCAGGGTGCCTTCGGAGCCGATAAAGACGCCGCGGAGGTCGTACCCGGGTGCGTCCGGCACGCGCCCGCCGAGCCAGGTGATGTCGCCGGCGGCGGTCACCACCTCCACCCCGAGTACGTGGTTGGTGGTCACCCCGAGCGCCAGGCAGTGCGGTCCGCCCGCGTTCTCAGCGACGTTTCCACCGATCGTGCAGGCCTTCTGGCTGCTGGGGTCCGGCGCGTAGAACAGGCCGTAAGCGGCCGCAGCCTCGGAGAGCTGGATGTTCGGGAGCCCCGGCTCGACCACGGCGATCCGGTTGACCGGGTCGATCTCCAGGATCCGCCGCATCCGCGCGGTGGCGATCACCACGCCCCGCTGCGTAGGCACGGACCCGCCGCTCAGCCCCGTCCCCGCTCCGCGGGGTGTGATCGCGATGCCAAGGCGGTTGCACGTGCGGATGACGCGGGCCGCATCCTGGGCATCGGCGGGGAAGGCAACCGCGTACGGGCGGCTCTTCTCGATCGTCCCGTCGAACTCATAGACCATCAGGTCTTCGGCGCGCCAGGCGACGTTCTCCTTGCCGATATCGGCGAAGAGCGCGGACAGCAGTTCGCGTCGCGTCGTCACGCTTCGGCCAGTTGGCAATCGCGGCAGAGGCCGAAGATCGCGAAGTGATGGAGGTCAGGCTTGAAGGCGAATTCGGTCTCCAACCGGCTGGCGATGCTATCGAAGTAGCTGTGTTCGAGCTCCGCGACGTACCCGCAGCTGGTGCAAATCAGGTGATGATGGGGCTGCTCCGGCGTCCATTCGAAGACGATGTCGCCGCCGCCCATATCTGTGGAGGTGGCGAGCTTCATCCGCTTGAGCACGTCGAGCGTCCGGTAGACCGTGCTCACATCCACCATGGGGTAAGTGGCCCGTACGTCCTCGGCGATCTGAGCGGCGCTGATGTGGCCGCCTGCGTGCCGAAGCGAACGGAGGATGAGAAGACGCTGGGGGGTCATTTTGTGCCCGGCGCGGCGCAGTACTTCAGCTGTCTCTTCTTCGCAGCTCACGCGAAGGAGTATAGGCGCGAAGGGCCGATCAGGCTGGCCGTTGCCAGGATGTCACCACGCCGTCCTGTTCGAGGCGTTCGATCTCCGCCGCGCTATAGCCGAGTTCGCCCAGGAACACGCGCGAATGCTGGCCCAGTGCTGGCGACGACATTCGCGTGCCGGTCTCCGCGCCGCTCATGCGCACCGGGCTGTTCGCCATGCGGATCGGCCCGACGACGGGGTGTTCGAGGTTGACCAGGTACTCGTTCGCTTCCACCTGCGGGTCATCGAAGAGTTCCGCGGTCAGGCGCACGGGCGCGCAGGGCACCCCCTTCGCTTCGAAGCTCGCAGACCAATCCTCGGAGGTACGCGAGTGGAACAGGCCCTCGATGAGGTGCGCGAGTTCAGCGGACGCCTGCGCATCGAGCGCGTTCACATCGAACGAATTGTCGTGGAGGCGGGGGTCATCGATGCCCAGCACTTCGGCGGCGAGGCGGCGCAGGCGGTTATTCAGGCAGGCCAGCGCCACGTACGAGTCGCTCGTCTCGTAAACCTTGTAATACGGGTTGCGCAGCTGGAGATCGGCGCGGAGGGCGCGATGGGCGGCGAGCGCCTCGTCACGACTCTTCCCGGCTGTGGTCGCTTCGCGGATCGCCGCCAGCAGTTGGTCGCGGGGAGCCTTATCGGCCGATTCAATCGACAGCATGGGCCGGTACTGGATCGCCAGCCCGGCGCCGAAGAGGCTCGTTTCGATGTACTGGCCGCGGCCGGTGCGCTCCCGCTGATAGAGCGCGGCAGCCACCGAGTACGCCATGAACATGCCGGCGGCCAGGTCCGTGGGCGAGGTCGTGATCACCGGGTGGGGCAACCCGCCCGCGCCTTCGAACGACATAATGCCTGTCATCGCCTGCGATACGAGGTCGTAGCCAGCGCGCTCTTTGTACGGCCCCTTGCTCCCGAAGGCGGTGTTTTCGCAGTACACAAGCCGCGGGTTTATGGCCGAGAGCGAGGCGTAATCGACGCCCAGGCGGGCCGCGACGCCCGGTCGATAGTTCGCCAGGAAGACATCGGCGTAGCTGATCGCGCGACGGAGAAACTCGCCCGCCTCTGGCCTCTTCAGGTCGAACGAGATGCTGCGCTTGCCCTTGTTGACGCCAATGAACCCACGGCTTTCGTGCGGGGCGATCGAATTCGTCAGGCGCCAGAAGTCGCCGTGGGGCGGCTCGACCTTCGTGACCTCCGCGCCCATGTCGGCCAGCATCTGGCCCGCGTACGGCCCGGCGATGTATTCGCTGAAGTCGAGGACCTTTACGCCGGAGAGTGCGCCTTCCATTCGTCAGGCGCGCGGCAGGCCGAGGCCGCGGGTGGCGATGATGTTGCGGTTCACCTCGGACGTACCGGCCGCGATGGTGAGCGAGACGCTTTGGAGGTAGAAGTCCGCGATCCGGCCCTGCAGCGGGGCCTGCGCGCCGCCGGTCAGCTGACCGCTTAGCCCGAGCGTATTGACCGCCACGCGTGCCATGCGCTGCTGGAGTTCGGTCCCGAACGTCTTGGCCATCGAGGCTTCGTAGTTCGGGATTAGCTTCTTGCTCTGCATCCACGCCACCCGGTACGACATCAGCCGGCCGACGTAGTAGCCGAGCGCGATATCGGCGAGTTCACGGCGGATCGGGGTGACATCGAACAACGTCGCCGCGCCCGGCTGTCCCGAGGGCGTCTTTTTCGTATAGGCAACGAGTTCTTCGAAGGTGCGAAGGCTGGCGATCACCCGTCCGATGCCGGAGCGTTCGAAGTCGAGTGTGGTGGTGGACACGTACCAGCCGCGGTTCAGCTCGCCGATCATCCGGTGGGCTGGCACGCGGACGTCTTCGAAGAACACCTCGTTGAACTCGGCACGGCCGGTCATCTGGACCAGGGGTCGCACCGTCACGCCGGGCGACTTCATATCGACGAGGAAGTAGCTGATGCCGCGATGCTTCGGCGCGTCCGGGTCGGTGCGCGCGAGCAGGATCATGTAGTCCGCGCGTTGCGCGCCGGAGGTCCAGATCTTCTGCCCGTTGACCACGTAGGAATCGCCGTCGCGGATGGCGCGGGTCTGGAGCGAAGCGAGGTCGGAGCCGGAGCCCGGTTCGGAGAAGCCCTGGCACCATGCCAATTCATCGCGCGCTATGCGCGGGAGGAACTCCGCCTTCTGTTCGTCGGTGCCGAAGAGGATGATCGTCGGCCCGACGCGGTCGGTGCCCATCGTCTGGCCCGGCGCGCGGTTGTAGGCCATCTCTTCGTTGTAGACCAACTGGCGGATGTGCGAGGCCTGCTCGCCGCCGTACTCCGTGGGCCACGACATCGTGAGCCAGCCCTTTTCCGCCAGCTTCCTGGTGAACGACTCGCCGTCACGGACTTTCGGGAACTCTTTGTGGATGAACCCACGCACTTCGGTGCGGAAAGCTTCGTCTTCGGCGCTAAAGCGAAAGTCCACGGCTCACTCCTCTCGGCGCCGTAGTATGCAACAAGTCGGTGGCTCGCTCACTCACGCGCGAGTTCGCCCAGGACGGCGAGCGTGCGGGCGAGCGTGTCGCGGTCGTCGGGCGGCAAGATCGGCATCGCCAGCAGCTCACCTGCGCCGATGCCGGGGATGGCGCGGATCCGCTCCTTCACCTGCGCGGCGGTGCCGTGGATCACGAGCGCGTCCACCATCCGGTCCGACATCTGGCCCTCCTTCGCTTCGGGGAAGCCCGCGTCCTGGAACATTTGCGAGTAGTAAGGCACGCGCGGGTAGAAGCCGATCTGCCTAGCGGCGGCCTGCCGCACACCCGCCGCATCCTCCGTTACCGCTACCGGCACGTGGGCGACAAGAGGCGGCGCCGGGCGGCCCGCCGTCGCCGCGCCTTCGAGCAGCGCCGGCACGGCCACGTCACGCAGGTACGGGAGCGGGCAGACCCACGAGATAGCGCCGTGGGCCAGCTCACCGCAGAGGCGGAAGCCATTCGGGCGGAGGGCCGAGGCCATCACCGTTACGCCGGTGGGGCCGGCGAGCTGTGCCCGGGCCGTCAGTCGCTTGCCCGCGAATTCCACCTTCCCCTCTTCCAGGATCGCGCGGAGGATCGTGAGGTACTCGCGGAGATGCTGCTGGGGACGGTCGAAAGGGATCCCATAGCTGCCTTCGATCGTGGGCTGGTGGCTGGGGCCCACACCGAGCCGCAGCCGCCCTGGCGCCAGGTTATCGACCACGACCGCGCCCTGTACGGCGGCCAGCGGGTGGCGCGGGAACGTCGGCAGGATCGAGGTGCCGAACTTGATCTTGCTCGTCTTCATCGCCGCCGCCGCGAAGACGGCGAGCGGGTCGGCCGCGACTCCGCCGCTCGTGAGCCAGGCGCAGTCAATCCCGGCCTCTTCGGCTGCCACGATGCCGTCAATTAGTCGCGCGGCGCCGCTAGCGCCAATATGCACGCCGATCACGAGGTCATTCACTGCGAGTTCTCCGGTGGAAAGTGGTGCGAGTGTACTCGCGCACACTATCGATGGTGACGCCCCCATCTTTGGCTTGGCGCCCGGCCCGGCTTTGCTGGGCAGGTGTTCGGGAGCGGGAACTGCGTTGATACGGACAACTTCGACGGCGACATAGCCGCTGTGGCGCCCCGCTGGGCAAATGACGGCTGCCAATACGCAATCGTCGGGTGCCAGGTGCCCGAAATAGCCCGCGCGCAGGTGGCAGCGCTGGCCGGCGCGGGGATCCACGCCATCGCGGTCTACGCCTACCTGTACTGGGGATACGACGTCGCGGTGGAAGTGGCAAAAGCAATTGGGGTTGCGAGCGAAGCCCGCGTCCGGCTGGTCTACCTTGATTGCGAATCCGCGGGTGAAGCGCCGAGTGTCACCTCCGCCGTTCGGCTGTTGCAGCTTCGCGAAGCCGTCGCCCTGGTCGAGGCGGCCGGGCTCGCGGCCGGCATCTACACCGGCGAGCCGTTTTGGCGCGGATCCATGGAGAACAGCACCGAGTTCGCCCGGCTCCCACTCTGGCACGCCGCCTATTGGTGGGACAGGCGCGTCGTCGCGTCGGTGAGCTATGGCGGCTGGACGCGCGTGGGCATCCACCAGTACGCCGCCACGGGCAACGAGTGCTACGCCGACGACGGGGTAACCGTAACCTCGGTGCCGCCCTTTCACGGCGTGAATGTCGACTACAACCGGGTCTTTGAGGCCCCTGAGGAGGACGAGATGCCCATGACCGCCGACGAGTTTCGGGCGTGGATGCGCCGCTACTTCGCGGGTGACCCGGAGGGGACGCCGGTTGAGCAGCGCGAGGGCTACTACGACGCGGACGGCGACCCAATCCCGCCGGACCCCGAGGTAGTGGCCGCGATCGGTCGGTTGCTGCCCGTCCGCCCGGATAGCGCCCGGTATACTGACCCGTAATGCGCCTGTCCTCGCGTCGCGACTTCCTTAAGCTGGCCGCCGGGTCGACGGTGTTGGCTCTGTCTGGCTGCGGTGGCGGCGGGAGCACGGCATGGGCCGCTGCTCGGGTCGCGGACTCGCCGAGCACGCCGGAGTCGGAGCCGCTCGCGAATCCTGCATCTACGATTACCTCCGCGCGCCCGAAGGCGGTGCGGGAGGCAGGCCGCGAAGAACGTTTCCTGCTGCCGGGGACCCTGGCCGAAACGCGAATGGTGATGACCTGGAGCGGAGCGCCGGGGCCTGTCCTCATGGTCCTCGGCGGCGTCCACGGCAACGAGCCGGGCGGCTGGCTGGCCGCCGCTGAAGTCGCGAACTGGGTGCCATCGGCGGGCGGCCTCATCGTCGTGCCGAAGGCGAACGTGATCGCTGCCGCGGACTTCGTCCGCACCTACGACGAAATCGGCGACCTGAACCGTCTCTACCCCGGTTCGCTCGCCAGCCCCCTCCTCATGGAGCGGATGGCCGCGGAGATCATGGCGGCCACGCTCGAATTCAACGTCGAAGTGCTGCTCGACATGCACGAATCGTGGGCGTTCTACGCCGAGCGCTCGCAGAACGGCACGGCCTTCCTCGGGCAGACGCTGACCACCGGCATCGGCCCTCGAAACCCTGACCTCGGACACGCGATCGTCGAGCGGGTGAATTCCGGCATCAACATCACCCGAGACCTGATCATCGAGCGGGACGGGTCAAACCTCGGGCGCGATACGAGCGGCGCGGCGCGTCCTACCGGGCGGGGACGCAGCTCACTGGCCGTCGGCGGTTACGTGGATGGGCTCACGCCGCTGCTCATGGAGATGGGCCAGCAGGACCAGTATGTCGAGCGTCGAACCGAACTCCACCTGATGGTCGCTCGTGCGACTATGGACCAGCTGCAAATGAGCTGAGCTCGCCCGCTCTGGAGCAGTAGGTTGTCCCAGACTGTCCGGCGGTGCAGGGTGTGGTCCCGTGGGGGCCAAGGGCTAAACGGCCGATGGCTCGCGCGGAGCGCTGGTGGGACGTGCTGCGCCCACGGGGCGCACTGCTACCGGGCTGGTGCGCCGTTTAAGGGCGCGGGGTAAGCCCCGCCGCGATCAACTTCTCCTGCATCGTCTTCGCCGTGACCACGCCGTGGTGCATGAAGTCGTCGATGGCGTTCGCGACGCCTTCGGGCTCGTGGATCGCCACCTCATGACCCACGCGGCTGAAGACGTGCAGGGTTGCGTTCGGCAGGCGCTGGAAATCGGCCAGGTTCGCGGGCAGGAGGAAGTCGGCCGCCCCGGCGAGGATCAGGGTTGGCATCGTGATCTCGCCCAGGCGCTCGCCCACTCTCAGGCTGCGCATCGCCTGCGAGCCACCCAGGTAGTGCCCGCTGGAGACCGAGGTCACATGGCGTACGCGGTCCTCGAACCACTCCTCCGTTTCGGCCTCCGGGCGGATGCGCATCGCGTGGTAGCGAGCGAGCGTCGCCTCGCGGTCGGCCATCGTCGGCTGCACCGGCGCGACCCCACCCGCGGGGATGCCATCGGCGGGGATCGAGGCCATGAGGATGAGCCGCTTGAGCCGCTTCGGGTAGGTGAGCGCGAGCATGTAGCCGATGCCGCCGCCCATGCTGTGCCCCGCATAGGTGAACTGGTCGATGCCCAGGTGGTCGACCACGCCGATTACGTCCGCGGCGTACTGTTCGAGCGTGTAGCCGTCTTTCGTGTGTTCGCTTTCGCCGGTGCCGCGACACTCCATGAGTATGACCCGGTACTTCTTCTGTAGCCGCTCGGCCACGGGCATCCAGTTCACGCGGCTGGCGGTGTAACCGTGGTGGAGGAGGATCGGCTCCCCTTCGCCGCGCACTTCGTACCAGAGCCGCGCTCCGTTCACTGTAACGTGTGGCATGGCTGTCCCCTCAGCGCTCTGTCTTCGCCGCATCGTGCCAGAAACGGGACTCAGGCGTCGAAAATCACGCCCGGGTTGAGCATGTTCGCGGGGTCGAGCGCGGCCTTGATCGCGCGCATCGTGGCGATGTCTTCGGGCGTGCGGGTGAGGTGCAACCAGCGCGTCTTGGCGATGCCGATGCCGTGCTCGGCGCTGATGCTGCCGCCGAGTTCCGCGACGAAGCGCAGGACGGCGTCGGTGCCGCGGTCGTCATCGAGGGCGAGGCCAAGGACGTTCACGTGGATGTTCCCATCGGCGATGTGCCCGAAGAGGATGGGCCGCGCTTCCGGGGCTGCCGCCGAGAGCCGCGCGCGCACGCCCGTCGCAAACTCACCGAGGCGCGCGAGTGGAAGGGCCACGTCGAGCTTGTGGGGCACGCCCTCTGCGTTGATCGCCTCGGTGTGACGCTCGCGATATGCCCAGAGCGCATCACGCTGACGCGCCTCGTTCGTGACGGCGCTATCGAGGTACGGCGCGCCTTCGAGGGCCGCGGTCAGCGAATCGGTGGGATCTTGCTGCGCGGCACACTCCACCAGCAGGTAGGTGGAATGCGCCTTGCCGAACGGCAGGGGCAGCCCCGTGTGGCGGCACACGAGTTCCACTCCCTCGCGGAAGAAGATCTCGACCGCTTCCAGTGACGGCAGCCCGCGGACCCGTCCGAGCACCGCCAGCGCCGCGGCGACGTTTTCGACGGCGAGCAGGGCGGTCGCCCGCGCGGTGAGTTGCGGCACCAACCGGAGGCGAGCCGCCGTCACGATTCCCAGCGTCCCTTCGCTCCCCGTGAACAGACCGGGGAGATCGTAGCCCGTGTTGTCCTTGGTGAGTCCGGGCATGCGGCGGACGATGGCGCCGTCGGCTCGCACTGCTTCGATGCCCACTACCTGGTGGCGCATGGAGCCGTAGCGGAGGACGCGGATGCCGCCCGCGTTCGTGGCGATCATCCCGCCGATGGTGGCGCTATCGCGCGAGGCGAGGTCGACCCCGAAATTGAACCCGGCCGCCCGGACGTGTCGCTGGAGTGTCGCGAGCGTGACCCCGGCGCCGACCGTCACCTCGGCCGCTACCGCGTCCACCGGCTCCAGCGCGTTGAGGTGCGTCAGGCTGAGGACGACCTCTCCTCCGCGCGGCACACCGCCACCCACGAGCCCCGTGTTACCGCCCTGGGGGACAACGGACGCTCTTGCCGCCGCGCAGGCCGCGAGCACCGCGGCCACTTGCTCGGTGTCCGCGGGCCGTGCCACCAACCGAGCCTCCCCGTGGTACCTGCGGGTCCAGTCGGTCTCGTAGCTCGCGCGGAGGTCCACTTCGACGAGCACATGCGCGGTGCCCACGATTCGGGCGAGCGTCTCGGCGAGCGGGTCTGTCACCGGGCAAGTGTAGGACAACGGCCTTCGTTCAACCCCGCGAGGTGCCCTGCCGCGAGTAGAATCCGCCCAACGAAAATCGGGAGCTGAAACATGACACTCGAAGGCAAAGTCGCGCTGGTCACCGGCGCCAGCCGCGGCATCGGCGAATACGTCGCAAAGGAACTCGCCCGGGCCGGGGCCGCAGTGGCCATCGCCGCCCGCACCGAGGAGGTCACGGACCCGAGACTCCCCGGCACGATTCACTCCGTCACCGCCGACGTCGAAAGGGCCGGCGGCCGGGCGTTCGCGGTGCGGATGGACATGCGCGAGCCCGAGAGCATCGCGGAAGGCGTGAAGAAGACGGTCGAGA
>Ga0315281_10013082_pt1 | contig 11248 bp, 12 predicted proteins | sample YL17G07_0_MG_FD_204540 | JGI IMG/M metagenome (GOLD analysis project Ga0315281, IMG submission 204540) | Sediment microbial communities from Yellowstone Lake, YNP, Wyoming, USA - YL17G07_0 | ecosystem: Environmental > Aquatic > Freshwater > Lake > Sediment | place: USA: Wyoming | collected... | reverse complement strand
CCGTTCGATTCTTCAGAGATCATCGTACCGTGGAATCGCCCCCCAAAAACAGCGGCGCCGCCCTTCTTACGGGCGGCGCCGCCGGATCTCCGACTACGGCCTCGACATCAGGGGCAGTACTTGCCCCAATACGTCGTGACGGAGTCGGTATAGCAATTGGTGTCGTCCGTGGTGCCGGGGCTCAGCGGATGGGGCGAGTAGTCGTAGAGGTACATGAGCATGGTCCCCTCGGCGGTCACCTTCTTGCCGGTCGCGTCCTCGGCCCGCACCGTGACCCTCACCATCATCCGCTGGATGGTTCCGCCTCCGCCGTATCCCGCGATCCCCTGACAGCTGTTGCCCACGGCCCACGCCTTGACTCGCCGGGTTGCGACCGGCACCGTGAACGTGTTGAGGGGACTGTTGCTACGAAGGGGGTCCAGATCCTCGTAGACCCGCAGATTCACTCCCACGGTATTCGAGAGCGAGTTGACGGGTCCCGCCAGGCCTCCGCTGGTCGGATCGTAGTAGAAATACTCGATCAGGCAGTCGGTAACGACCACGGGGAGCTCCGGGCCGACCGTCCCCGGCGCGTCAAGCTTCATGACGATCCTGACCGGCTCCTCGAAAGGCAGGCAGGCACGGCTGTTCCCGCCGATCAGGTCGGCCTCGAGAGTGGTCATCTGGCTCGTCGTGGTGTACGACGTGACAGCGGTCATCTGCTCGATTGTCATCTGGTAGCGCGACTCGTCCGAGCATCCGGCAAGGACCGCCAGAACCGCGGGAATCACCCCGCGCATCGCCATTGCCCGCCCCCTTTGCCAGCTCATGACTGAACCCTATCAACGCTCCCCCCGGACCGCAAGGGGGGGTCGGCGGGCCCGCGGAACCCGCCTGGCACCCCGGTCAACTACGGGTCAGGAAGGAGCCTCATTGCGTGTTTTTCCGCTCCGCCAGGGCATACCGCGCCCGGCCCGCCAGGTCGCGCTCCACCCGGGCCCCCGACCAGGGGCCCCGCGCGAGCAGCGCGAGGATGCCCCGTCGCTGTTCCGCTCCGATCTCGACCGCGAGAAGGCCGCCCGGTTCCAGGCATGCCGCAGCCTGCGACAGAAGCCGGCCCGCCGCCGCGAGACCGTCCCGGCCCCCCGCGAGCGCGTTCAGCGGCTCATGGTCGCGGATCTCGCGCGGCAGACGACGCATGAGCCGGGCGTTCACGTAGGGGGGATTGGACATCACGGCGGCGACAGCGGGAAGCGGAGCCAGGACCGAGAGCGGCTCCAGCAGATCGCCTTCCAGCACGCGGACGAGCCGCGCCACTCCCAGCCGGCGCGCGTTGCGGCGCGCGAGCGCGACGGCGCCGGGCGAGCGGTCGGTCGCCACCACTCGCACGCCCAGCCGGCACGCGAGCGACACACCAAGGACTCCGGACCCCGTGCAGGAATCCGCGATCACGCTCCCCGCCATCAGCGGGAGGCGGGGTCTGAGCCAATCCTCGACCAGTTCCAGCAGGCCCTCGGTCTCGGGACGCGGAATGAAGACCCCGGGCCGCACGGCGAACCGCAGGCCCGCGAACTCCTTCTCACCCGTGAGGTAGGCCACCGGCACCCGCCCGGCGTATCTGCGGCGGACCATCGCCGCATACCGCCGTGCGACGAGAACCCCGGGACGCGCCTCCGGGTGCGCCATGAGCCTCTCCCGCCGGATCGCGGCAGCGTGCGCGAGCAGGACCCCGGCTTCCAACGGGGCCGTTTCCCCGGATGTGCGGCGGAGCCGGCCGGTCCCCCACTCGAGCAGGGCCGCGACCGTCCCGCTCTCCCGGGGGAAGTCAGCTCCGGGCCGCGCCATCCTTCTCCCCGCCCGCCCGGGGCTTTCGGAGTGTCTTGTCCAGCGCCTCCGAGAGCTCCTTGAGGTCGCCGTCCAGGACGTCCCGAAGCCGGTGCAGCGAGAGCCCGATCCGGTGGTCGGTCACGCGCGACTGGGGGAAGTTGTAGGTCCGGATCTTCTCGCTGCGGTCGCCGGTCTTCACCTGTGCCCGCCTCGCTTCGCCCCGCTCTTCTTCGAGGGACTCCGCCCGCGATGCCAGGAGCCGGGCGCGCAGGACCTTCATCGCGCGCGCCCGGTTCTTCATTTGGGAACGCTCGTCCTGGCACTGCACGGTGATGCCCGTCGGCAGGTGGACGATCCGGACGGCCGAGTACGTGGTGTTCACGCTCTGTCCGCCGGGTCCGGACGAACAGAACGTATCGACACGGATGTCCTCCGGCCGGACCTCGATGTCGACTTCCTCCGCCTGCGGCAGGACGGCTACGGTGACCGCGGAGGTATGGATGCGACCCGACGCCTCGGTCACCGGCACCCGCTGGACGCGGTGTACCCCTCCCTCGTGCCTGAGCCAGCGCCACGCTTCCTCGCCCTCGATGGAGATCACGGCCTCCCGGACGCCCCCGAGCTCGGTCTGATGAACCTCGATCGTTTCCGCCTGCCATCCGCGGCGTTCCGCGTATCGGAGGTACATCCGCAGCAGGTCGCCCGCGAACAGGCCCGCTTCCTCGCCGCCGGTCCCCGCCCGGATCTCGACGATCGCGTCCCGGTCGTCGGCCGGCTCCCGCTCCCCCTCCTCGAGGAGCCGCCGCACGCGCGCCTCGAGATCGCGCTCCCGCCCCGCTATCTGTTCGAGCTCCTCCTGCGCCAGAACCGAGAGGTCGCGGTCGTCGCCGGCCATGACTTCGAGCAGGTGCCCCCGCTCCTCCTGCAGGCGGCGGAGGGCCAGCCAGGCGCCCGCGACCGGCTCGAGCCGGCTCAGCGCGCGCGCGAGCTTGGCGCGCTCTTCGGATGCGCCGCCTGCAGGCGGCGCACTGAGGGAGCGCGCGAGCTCATCGAAGCGTCGTTCGATGGAAGTCAGCTTTGCGCGTTCGGAATCAGTGATCGCCATTTCCTCGTTTCCTGGTGTGCTATTACCCCCTGACAGGGAGCCTCCATGACCGCACGATTCAGCCGAAGGTACGCGCCCCGGGGGGGCTAGCTGGCGGTTGCTGGAGCCGCTTTCCCCTTCTGGTACTTGCGCATGAACTTCTCGACCCGGCCCGCGGTATCGACAAACCGCTGGGTCCGGGTGAAGAACGGATGACACTTCGAGCAGACGTCAACCCGGATTTCCGCCTTCACGGACCGCGTCTTCACGGTCTCGCCGCAGGCGCACGTGACCGTGCACTCGACGTACTGAGGATGGATGCCCTTCTTCACGGCGTAATGATTCTAGCACACTTGACCGGAAACCGGTCGCCAGGGGCCGGACGGCCGCGGGGTCAGAAGTACCTCGCGAGATAACGCCGCGGATCACGCGGCGTGCCGCCCTGCCGCACCTCGAAATGCAGGTGGAACGATGTCGAATCGCCGGTGGATCCCACGTGGCCGATCACCTGTCCCTCCGTGACCCGCTCCCCTTCCTTGACCACGTAGTCCGACATGTGACCATAGCGTGTCTCGAACCCGTTCGCGTGCTGGAGAATGATGAGGTTGCCGTAGCCGCCCCGGAAGCCGGCGTCCGAGACCACCCCGTCGCGCGCAGCGAGCACGGGGGTTCCCCACGGAGCCACGATATCGAGCCCCACGTGCGTCTGCGGTTGGCCGTCGATGGGGCTGATCCGGGGACCGTACCCGGCCGAGACCACGAGGGCCCCCGGAACGCTCACGGGCTTCCCGAACAGTCCGCGCGGCGCCTTGGCGATTCGCGTCGACCTGCGCCGCGCCAGCCGGCGCTGGAGTGCATCCGGCAGGGGGCCGGCGTCCGGGATGAACAGCTCCAGGTTCGCGGGCAGGCGGCGGGGATTATCGATCCCGTTCGCCCGCAGGAGGTCACGGGGGTCCAGCTGGTAAACCTGCGCTATGTCCGACACCGTCAGGCCGGGAGACAGCCGCTGGAAGACGCCCGGGCGCGAGAGGATCCTGACCCGGTCGCCGGGACGCAGGGAGTCCAGGTTCAGGTGGGAGTTGAGGCCCTCGAGCGTGCCCCGGGTCGTGCGGTAGCGATGGATCAGGGAGGCCACCGTCTCTCCCGCCCGCACGGCGTGGATCGTGACGAACATGCCCTGGAGGCCCGCTTCGGGCCCCGGCACATCCTGCGCCCCGGAAGTGCCCCGGCAAACCAGCGCCAGCAGGACGGCCGCGATTGCGCGGCTCGGGCTCACTCCGCCGGACGCGCGCGCATAAGTTTGAGGAACTCCTTGTTCCCGCCCTTGGTCTTCTTGACCTTGTCGACCAGGAACTCCATGGCCTCCACCGGGTTCATGGCAGTCAGCACCTTGCGAAGCAGCCATGCCCCGTTCAGCTCGTCCTCGCTGAGCAGGAGCTCCTCCTTCCGGGTCCCGGACCTGGACAGGTCGATCGCCGGATAGACGCGCCGGTCCACCAGACGGCGGTCCAGATTGACCTCCATGTTCCCGGTTCCCTTGAACTCCTCGAATATGACCTCGTCCATCCTGCTTCCCGTTTCGATGAGCGCCGTCGCGACGATGGTCAGGGACCCGCCCTCCTCCGTGGCCCGCGCGGCGCCGAAGAACCTCTTCGGCCGCTGGAGCGCGTTGGACTCGACGCCGCCCGAAAGGACCTTGCCTGTCGGCGGGGCGATCGTGTTGTAGGCCCGGGAGAGCCGCGTGATCGAGTCCAGGAGGATGACGACGTCGCGCTTGTGCTCGGTCAACCGCTTGGCCCGCTCGATGACCATCTCGGCGACCTGGGCGTGGCGTTCCGGGGGCTCGTCGAAGGTCGAACTCACGACCTCGCCCTTCACGCTCCTCTGCATGTCCGTGACCTCCTCCGGCCGCTCGTCGATGAGCAGGACGATGAGATGGACCTCGGGATGGTTCGTCGTGATCGAGTTCGCGATCTTCTGGAGGAGCATGGTCTTCCCCGTCCGTGGCGCCGCCACGATGAGGCCCCGCTGGCCCATCCCGATCGGCGTCAGGAGATCCATGATCCGCATCTCGTGAACATCGGGGGTCGTCTCCAGCCTGATCCGCTTGTGCGGGTAGAGCGGGGTCAGGTTATCGAAGAAGATCTTCTCCTTCGTCTTGTCCGGATGCTCGTCGTTTATGGCCTCAACGCGCAGGAGGGCGAAGTAGCGCTCCCCGTTCTTGGGTGGACGGACCTGGCCGGAGACCGCATCCCCCGTCCGAAGGTCGAAACGCCGGATCTGGGAGGGAGACACGTAGATGTCGTCGGGACCGGGCAGGTAGTTGTAGTTCCCGCTGCGCAGGAATCCAAACCCGTCCGGCAGGCACTCGAGAACGCCCTCGGCGAAAATGAGCCCGCTGCGCTGGGCTTGCGCCTCCAGGAGCTTGAAGATCAGGTCTTGCTTCTTGAGCCCACCAATGCCCTCGACGCCGAGATCCTTGGCGATCTTGTGGAGATCCGATATCGTCTTGAGCTTGAGCGCCGCCAGGTTCAACTGCTCGCCGCTGCCAGCGCTGGCCGGTCTGGCTTCTTCTTCTTCGACTTCAGGCATTGGAACCTCCGTTCCGACCGGGCGCCCGCCGCGTTACTTCGCCTCGGACGCTGGCCCGCGCGGTCGTTCGGCTCCCGCGCATGGCAGGATTGGGAATCGTCAGGATCATGTCTTCGGCGTGCCGAATACCGAGGTTAATATATCTTTACCACCTGGTGCCGCCGCCCGTCAAGTCGTCCCGGAAGGGCCGGTCGTCCCGGACGGGCCGGTCGGTCCGGGTTTCCCCTCCATCGACGCGTCAAAGACGGTGACCCGGTTGCGCCCGTCGTGCTTGGAGCGATAGAGCGCGAGGTCCGCCCTGGCGATCAGGTCCCGGCGCGTCTGCGCATCCGCGGGGAACGCCGCGACGCCAACCGAGATCGTCACCGGGGGACGGGTTTCGCCGGAGGCAAGCGGCGTAGCCTCCAGATCCGACCGGAATCGCTCCGCCAGCTCCACGGCCCTCTCCTTCCCCGTGTCCGGCAGCAATACCGCGAACTCCTCGCCACCGTAGCGCGCCAGGATCGTGGGCCGTTGGAAGTTCGCCTCCATCACCCGGGAAACGTGCTTCAGCACCGCGTCCCCCTCCAGGTGCCCGAAATGATCGTTGAAACGCTTGAAGTGGTCGAGGTCCGACATCAGCAGGGACAACGGGCGCCCGTAGCGCCGGGCCCGCTCCAGCTCAATCTCGAACCGCTCCTGGAAATGCCGGTGCCGGTACAACTTCGTCAGCCCGTCCGTGATCGAGAGCTCTTCGATCTTCCCGTAGAGGAGGGTCTTGCCGATGCCCAGAGAGAGCTGCTTGGCCAGGATTCCCGCGCGCGTGTAGTCCTGCCGGGTGAACGACCGCGGGCGCGCGTCGAAGGCAACGAGAGCCCCGGCCGGCTCGTCCTGGACCAGCATGGGAAGCATCACGAGCGACCTGTAGGGAAACATCGCGTCGGCAAACCGCGGATCTCCCGACAGGTCGTCCACGAGCACGGGCTCCCTCTGCAGGAGAAACCATGCAGCCAGGTTTCCGCCGGCCGGAGGGAATGCCGCGTCAGCCAGCACGGCCTCGTCAAACCCCATCTGCGCCCGGATTCTTATGGCGCCGTCTCTCGCCAGGAGGAGCACGTACGCGGGAAGCTTGAGATAAGTCTGTGCGGTTTCCCGTATGACGTCCACGATCTCCTCCTCGCGTATCACTTCTCCCACGCTCTTGGTCACCCCGAAGAGCCGGGTCAACTCCTCGCTCTCCCACGCCATGGTGTCCGAATCCCGGCGAAGCTGCCTGAGCTTCACCTCGAGGTCCGCCCCGCCCTGCCTCGTCTCCTCCATCCGGCGCTGTTCTGCCAGCAAACGCTCCCGGTTGATCTGGCGGACGACCCAGAAGAACATGACGAACGCGGAGAAAGTGCCCACTTCCACCGTCACCTGGAACCGCGTGAGCGCCCGGGTCACTGCCAGGTGCAGGAGGAACCACAGAACACATGCGACGGCGGTTGCGGCGACCGCGCGCCGGTCGTCCCGGGCGAAGGTGACCCGAAGCCCCATGGCCAGGGACCCGATGATCAGCAGCCATGCCCCGCCCATCAGGCTCTGCAGCGAAGCCCCCAGCATCAGGAAACTTACCAGCAGGCCGTCCTTCTCGGTTTCCGACACTTGGGTCTCCCTCGCTCCCCCGGGCCAGACCGGGATCCTAGGCGGACTGGAAGATCAGCGGCAAAAGGATCCCGGCGGCTTCGCTCGCGAACCTCAAGTCTTCGTGGGTGAATGCCTGCGGGGTCGTGGACGACAGCCGCAAGGTCCCCCGCAGATGCCCTTCGAAAACCAGCGGAACCGCAACGACGGACACTATCTGGCGGCTCCGTCCGAATCCGGGGGTGAACCGGACATCGTGCGTCAGGTTGTTCACGAGCAGGGCGGTCCGGTGCTCCTCGAGCCATCGGTCTATCTCGTCCCGGCCCTCATCCACGGCCACCGGGGTCCCGCCCCGCGGATGGCGCACGACCGCCGCGCCGTCCCCGTACAGAACGACCTCCGCTTCGCCCTTGCCCACCCCCTGAACGACCTCGGCCAGGCATATCTGCGTGTAGCCTTCCGGAGCCGACGCCTCGGATCGCATCCGCGCACCAAGGGCGTCCAGGTGGCGGAGACGCTCCTGCTTCTTCTCGAGGACCCTGAGAAGCTCCTCGCGCTTGCCGAATTGGATCGCGAGCTCCAGGAACTCCTCCTCGAGGCGCTCGAGTTGGCGCCAGTCGGCCGTCTCCTCAACCTGCTCCCGCTCGAGGAACTGGAGGCACATCCACCCGAGTGTGCCGAAAAGAAGGCACTCGACCAGGAACGGCGAGCGTGCGAAGACCAGGTGGCTTTCGAGGCTCGCGCGGCCGGCGACGACGACGACGGTGAGGGACATGAGGCACGCGCCCGTGGCCGACCCGATCGCGCCCCAGAAGCCCCACATGAGCGACGCGAATCCGATCGCGATCGAGGCGAGGTGCAGGATCTGGAGGGCCACCGGAATCCCGGGGGCCAGCGGCGGCTGGGACGCCACCGGGATCCTCGCGCAGCTCCGCGCGGCGAGGAAGCCGAGAACCACGAAAGCCGCGGCGAGAGTGACCGCGACTGCGGCCATGGCCGTTGGCGAGGCGCGCTCCGACCAGCGAAGCGCGGGAGAACCGGTCGGCGCCGGCCTGGCCACTTACCCGCCTCCGCCCGCGAGCCGCGCCCGCTGCTCGAGGTCGCGGCACTTGCGTTCCACTTCCTCGAGCTTCTGGCGGAGAGAATCCATTTCCCCGCGCTTGTATTCGATCAGGGTCCGGTAGTGCCGATGGCGTTGTTCCCGGATCTGGATGAACTTGAAGGGATAGAGGCCGAAGACTCCGAACACGAGTGCCTGCCACCCGATGAGGGTCCAGTCGTCCAGGACGTTGGCCAGCCGCAGAACGACCATGGCCGCGGTCGTGACTCCTGCCGCGATCAGGCCACCGCGCAGGTGGTAGACGTACCCCATGATCAGTATGAGCGTGACCGGCCAGTGCAGGAGAACCGACTGCCCGGCACTCCCGCCGCGAATCCCGATGATCAGGGTCCACGCCAGGAGTCCGCCGAACCAAAGCCATACCGCCTTGTCCTTCACCATCAGCCCTCCGTCTCCGGATCTAACCGGAACCCCTATTCTATACCGGAAATGGCGCCGCGGCCTCCCCCGATGGTCCCGGCCGCCACGACGCGGTTCTTGCCCTCCCGCTTGGCGGCGTACAGCGCCTCGTCCGCCTTCTCAATCAGGCCGCGCTCGTCCGAGGCGGACTCGGGGAAACCGGCCTCACCGACCGAGATCGTCACCGTGCCCGGAATCCCGAGGTCCGCGAGCGCCAGGGCTTCTACCGAAGCCCTCAACCGCTCGGCCACCGCCAGGCCGGCCTCGGACGGCGTCTCGACCAGGAGCACCGCGAACTCCTCGCCGCCATACCGGGCCACGAGATCGGTGCCCCGCACGCCCTCCCGGAGCGCCCGGGCTATGCGCTTGAGCACTGCATCGCCGGTCAGGTGGCCGTAGGTGTCGTTGAAGCTCTTGAAGTTGTCGATGTCCGCCATCAGGAGCGTGAGGGGAATGCCCTGCTCCCGGGCGCGCCGGAGTTCATCCGACAACCGCTCCTGGAAATGGCGGTGGACAAAGACCTCGGTCAGCCCGTCGGTGATCGCCTCTTCCTGGGTTCTCCGGTAGAGGAGCGCGTTCTGGATCGCGACCGAGGCCAGCTCGGACATGAGCGAGAGGAGACGCCAGTCTTCCTGGCTGAACAAGTTGGGCTCGGACGCCTCCACCGTCAGCACGCCCATGACCTGCCGTTCGCGCATGAGGGGCGCGGCGATGAAGGAACGGCAGTTCGGAAGGTCTCCCTCGACGCCCCGGAACCGGGGCTCGCGCGGCAGGTCCGCGACAAGCAGCGGCAGGGCCCGTTGGCGCACCCAGGCGCAAAGTGCGTCCGTTTCCTCCCGGGTCGCGCTCACCCCCTCGGGCCCGATCCGGTAAACCTGCGACCCCGCCTCGTCGAATACCATGAGCCGGGATTCACCGGTCTGGCCGGTCAGCTCCCGCGTCCGCCGGAGGATCGCCTGAACGACGTCCACCAGGTCCAGTGTCGCTCCCAGGTCCGAGGCGACGGTCGTCAGCATTCCGATCTTCTCGATCCGCTGGCGCGACGCCCCGATCCGGGAGCGTTCCCGGCCCAGCGCGGCCTCGTTCTCGCCCTCCACCACCTGGTCCTGCTCCCGCGCCAGGCTGAGCTTCAGGATGCTCCGCTCGAACATGCGGGCCCCTATCATCGAGGCCGTCCAGACCCCGGCCAGGTGGATGGGAACCGCATAGACGAACGGGGTGCGCGCACAGGCAGCCATGGCGATCAACCCCAGGATCGCGGCAAGCACGCCGGAACCCGCGGGACCCCAGAGGAAATAGGACATCGCGACCGGCAGCCCGGACAGGAGGTACAGGCGGCGCTCCTGCGTTGCGCCCGCCAGGGCGACCACGGCCAGGACCAGCCCGGCCACCGCCGCGTGCGGAAGCAGGATCTGGAGCCGTTGGGCGTCAAGCCTCAGCCGCGCCATTCCGCCTCCCGCATGAGATCAGCCGCTGCCGCCTCGAGCCGGGCCGGCGACCCTCCCGTGTCCAGCACTCGCGTCCGCCGTCGCCCGCGTGCCGCCTTGAGCATCCGCGCCTCCGTCGCCCGGAAGGCCGCAAGCCGCCGGGTCGCCTCCGCGGCGCCCAGGCCCCGGCCCCGGACCAGCCGGCGGAGCCGGACGGCCCGGGGACAGACGGTCAAGACGATCCGGTCCGCCGCCCTGTCCAGTCCGAGCGCGAAGAGGATGGCGCCGGCCTCCACCACGACGACGGGGAACCGCGACCGGATTCTCGCGATCGCGGCAAGAGCTTCGCGGCGCAGCACGGGATGAACCATGGCGTCAAGCTTCCGCAGGGCCGACGCGCTCCCGAACACGGCGTCTCCGAGCGCACCCCGATCCACGCCGCCCCCGCGAGCCTCCACCCCGGCCCCGAACACGCGCACGATTCTCCCGGCCAGCGGACCCCCGGCCGCGTAGAGCCGGTGGGCCGCGATGTCAACCGAGTAGCAGGCGGCCCCCGCCCGGCGCAGGTAGCCCGCGAGCGCGGACTTCCCCGTCCCGGTGCCACCGCTGATCCCGATCACGGTCCCGTGCATGGTCAGTTCCTCACCTTAGCATGGCGCTTCCTGTACAATACACGCCTGTGAATGCCGCGGCCCTCTTCGGGCTTTTCCCTGCCTCCTCGCGCCGGCGGATCAAGCCGGAGGAGGCGCTGGACTTGGTGCCGACGCGCGCTCCCCACGTCGAATGGACCGAGACCGGCGAAGACATCGTGCTGTCGGTCCGCAGACGGGATGGACGCGCCGTGCGCGCCCTGTCCTGGTTCTTCACCCTGCCCGACCGAAAGACCTTTCAACTCGACCGGATCGGCGCCGCCGCCTGGCGCCTTTGCGACGGCGCCACCCCGGTCCGCGAGATCGCACGCCACCTGGCCGCGGACTTCGGCTGGCCCGAGGAACAGGCCCGAGCCTCCGTCCTCCAGTTCCTCAGCTACCTCTCCGAGCGGCGGCTCATCGGATTCCCGGCGACGGACCCCGGGAGCGGGCGGCGGTGAGCCCCGCCACCGCGCCCCGGATCCTGGGCCGTCAGCGCGTTCTTCCCTGGCACAAGGCCTTTGAGATTGCGGTCATGAGCCTCAAGGTTCGGTTCGGCCGGTCCCTCATCACGGCGAGCTCGATCGCT